>Ga0209253_10001341_pt1 | contig 21628 bp, 13 predicted proteins | sample FrelakmetBRP12BR_FD_187145 | JGI IMG/M metagenome (GOLD analysis project Ga0209253, IMG submission 187145) | Freshwater lake sediment microbial communities from the University of Notre Dame, USA, for methane emissions studies - BRP12 BR (SPAdes)... | ecosystem: Environmental > Aquatic >...
CACCAGCAACGCGATGGATCGGTCCTTGGGCTGTCTTGCGAGCAGTCGGTTGAACTCGGCGATACTCGTCACGTTCTCGTCGTTGACCGCCACCACGAGATCCCCTTCGCGAATGCCCGCCTTCGCCGCTGCCCCGACGGCGCTTTCGACGTAGAGGCCGCGCTCTACCTTGAGCTCGCGTCGTTCGCCTTCGTCGAGCTCGCTCAGCACGAGGCCGAGACGGTTTGGCAGCACGTTCTTCTCCCGCGGTTGGTCCGCCGGGCGATCGTCGGCAAGCGCTTCGACGACCACCTCCAGCGCCTTTTGCTGCCCCTTGCGCCAGAGTTCGACCGGAACCTTTGTCCCAGGCGCTGTCCCCGCCACCAGGGGGGGGAGCTCACCGGAGTCCCGGATCGACTGCCCACCGAATGCCGCGATCACGTCTCCGGCCCGAATTCCCGCGGCTGCGGCGGGACTGCCCTTGTCGACGCTTGAGATCAGCGCCCCGGTGGAGGCAGGCAGATTCAGGGAGGTTGCTAGCTCCGGCGTGAGATCCTGAATCTGCACGCCCAGCCAGCTCCGTGTGACTTTCCCGTGGAGCCGGAGCTCTTCGCTGATCCTGATCGCAAGGTCGATGGGAATGGCAAACGACAGCCCCATGTAACCCCCGGTTCGGCTGTAGATCTGGGAATTGATTCCCACCACCTGCCCTTCGAGGTCGAAGAGCGGGCCACCCGAGTTGCCCGGGTTGATCGCGACGTCGGTCTGAATAAACGGCACGAGGCTTTCGTCTGGGAGGGAACGTCCCACTGCGCTGACGATGCCGGCAGTGACGCTGTTATCGAAGCCGAAAGGCGATCCGATGGCGACGACCCACTCGCCGACCTTCAGCGTCGCCGGGTTACCGATCTTCACCGTTGGCAGATGGTCGGCGTCGATCTTGAGCAAAGCGACGTCGGTTCGGCGGTCCGCGCCGATGACCTTCGCCGTGAATTCACGCTTGTCGTTCAGGCGCACGGTGACTTCGTCGGCGTCGGCCAGCACGTGGGCGTTGGTAAGGATGTAACCGTCGGCGGTCAGGATGAAGCCGGAGCCAAGGGAGTTCGAGGGATCCTCCCGCTCGGGGGGAGGCGGCAGCCGTCGAAACATGTCCGGCCCGGGGCGCTCGTCGGGTACGCCGGGGATGCTGCTGCCCGCAAACGGAATCGTCTGCGTAGCACTCACGTTTACCACCGCCACGCCCTGCTGCTCCACCAGCCTCGTGAAATCAGGCAGCTGCCGCGAGTAAGCCGGCGGCGCCGCGAGCTCCTTCGGGGTGGTATCGAAGGGAGGCGTGGCCTCACGCTGACATGCCGTGAACGCCATCGCCATCGCAGCGATGCCGAGCAGACCGCGCAGATTACCTGGGAGTAGAACTTGCTTCGACACGAAACCCGAATCCGAGCTGAGGCAACACTACGGCAGGGCGAGCGCTCGGCGTAGGCGGCACAGGCCCTACATCTTCAGGAAGCAGGCTCCGCAATTGCGATGTTGCTCTCGGCATCTCCGCCTGGTCGGAAACTGCACAAGTTTCCCCGCTCTTCCTCACCGAACCGAGTCTCTCAATCGTCACTAGCGTAGCGATGGCACGTTCGTCATGGCCACAGGCCCGCATTATAGGGGCACCTGCGAAGCACGTCGCCGAGGCGGCGACAGAAAGCGACCCGAAGCGCAAACCGTTTCGCGGGAGCATCTTCGCCGGGTTGACCGAACAGATCATTACGGAGACCGACACCGAAGAGGAGAAGCTCAATAAGACCCTGCTCGTCTTCGCCTGCGGCCTTATGACTTTCGCCGCGATCATCTGGCTGCTCATCTACTGGGCGATGGGGATCAAGTTCTCGGTGGCCGTCCCGCTGAGCTATCAAGTCATCTCGGCGCTCAGCCTGTTTCATTACCTGAAAACCCGAAACTTCGTCTTCTTTCGCTTCACGCAGGTCTCGCTCTTTCTGTTCGTGCCGTTCGTCATGCAGTGGAGCATCGGCAGTTACGTGGCATCCAGTGGAGTCATGCTGTGGGCGCTGCTTGCGCCGGTGGGCGTGATGGTTTTTCAGGGACCGCGCGAATCGCTTCCCTGGTTCTTCGCTTACCTGGTGCTGACGGCGGTGTCGGGCTTCTTCGACTACTACTTGTCTTCCGGTGCAGAGTCGGGCGTTCCAATGCGGACGATTGCGGTGTTCTTCGCTCTCAACTTCGCGGCGATGTCGTCGATCGTGTATCTCATCATGAGCATGTTCGTGCGCGAGAAGTCCAGGCTGAAGCTCGAGCTCGACGAAAAACACCACCTGCTTCAGGTCGAGCAGGCGAAGTCCGAAAAGCTGCTCCTGAACGTCCTGCCCGCACCGATCGCGGGGCGTCTGAAAGACGACCAGAGCACGATCGCTGACGGTCACGCCGATGCTACAGTCATGTTCGCCGATATCGTGAACTTCACGAAGCTTTCGGGGGAACTGCCTCCGAGTGAGATCGTAACCCTCCTGAACGAGGTCTTCTCCTCGTTCGACGCCCTGGCGGAGAAATACCAGGTCGAGAAGATCAAGACCATCGGCGATGCGTACATGGTTGCCGGTGGCGTGGTGGACGACCATCCTGGGTACAGCGCGGCCGTCCTCAGCATGGCGCTCGACGCACGAGATCTTGTGGCACGCCACCCCCTCCTTCGCACCCTGGACTCCGGCATCCATATGGGTGTTGCGAGCGGACCGGTAGTGGCAGGTGTGATCGGTAAGAAGAAGTTCATCTATGACCTCTGGGGCGACACCGTCAACGTTGCGAGCCGCCTCGCGTCGGAAGCATCGGCGGGGCATATCAATGTCGATGAGAACACCGCGCGCCGCCTCCGAGGCCAGTTCCGCTTCGAAGGGCCGGAGCTCATCGCCATCAAGGGCAAGGGGACGCTCCCCGTGTATCGCCTGGTGGCGGCGCTCGCCCACCCATCGCTGGCACCGACCGGATTCCCAGCGAACGTCAAACCCCTGGCGCGCCGGCCGGCGTAGGCCCGGCTCCGAAAACGCTCTCCCACAGCGCCAGCACGGCTTGCGCGTCCCTGGCAATGCTCTCCCGCGGTGCCCGGGCATACTTCTCCCCTTGCAGCCGCAGCATGTGCTGGCGACGGCGCAAGTTGCGGTAAGCTTCGAAGGCTCCGAGGGCGAGCGGTTCCGGAATCAGCCCCAGCCGGGCAGACAGCTTGAGCAACGCAAGGTTGCCGATGTTCGCCGTGAGCGCTTCGTACTTGCTCGCATAGCCGAGGACGAGGAACTGTACGATGAACTCCACGTCCACCAGCCCGCCGCGGTCGTGCTTGATGTCGAAGAGGTCGCTGCGATTGGGATGGCCATCGAGCATCTTTGTCCGCATCGCTGCCACTTCCCGCCGGAGCACTTCCAAGTCGCGCGGGGTGCGCAGCACGTCTATCCGCAACTGCTCGAACCGCGCCTCGAGGTCGCGATTCCCGGCGGCGAAGCGGGCGCGCGTGAGCGCCTGGTGCTCCCATGGCCAAGCCTTGTTGCGCTGATAATCCTCGAAAGCGGCGAAAGGACTGACGAGCAACCCGCTCGCCCCGTCCGGCCGCAACCTAAGATCGGTCTCGTATAGGATGCCGCCGGCCGTCATCGTCGTGAGCGAGGTGTTGATCCGCTGGGCGAGTCGCGCGTACTGAACGGGGGCCTCTGGCGCCTCGTCGTCGTACAGAAAGATGATGTCGAGGTCGGTCGCGTAGCCGAGCTCCTTGCCGCCGAGCTTTCCGTAGCCGATGATCGCGAACCGCGGATCGGCCCGGTGTCGCGTCCGCAGGCTCTCCCAGGCGAGGCGAAGTACCTCCGCAAGGAGGATGCACGCAAGATCGCTCAGATGGTCGCTGAGCGTCTCCAGGGCCAGCGTCCCCCCTAGGTCCTGCGCAGCGAGATGGATCACCTGGGCCTGCTTGAAGTGACGGAGCACTTCCATCTGTCGCTCGGGATCACCCGCGAGCTCGTCGAGCTGGGCGCGCAGCGCAATCGCGAGCGCCTCGCGGTCGGGCGTTGCATAGAGGATGCGCGCGTCCAGCAATTCGTCGAGCAGGACCGGGTGGCGAGCGAGATAGTCCGCGGCCCAGGGGCTTGCCGAGCAAAGCTGCGCCAGCCGCTCGATCGCTTGCGGATACTCCAGCAGGAGGGAGAGGTACGCACTGCGGGTTGCGATGCTCTCCAGCAGCTTCAGCATTCGTTCGAAGGTTGCGTCGGGGCCCGGGTGCTTCGCGGCTTCTTCCACCAGCTGGGGCAGCAGCCTGTCGACTCGTGCCTGGCCGGTGCTCGACAGGCCCTTGTAGCGACCCTCTCGCCGCAGCCTGCGTAATCGCTGCAGCAGGCCGCGCGCATCCTCGAACCCCTGCCGTGCGAGCAGCGCCACCGCATCCTCGTCGGCGATCGATCCGACCCAGATGGCCGCACAGGGGCGTGCGGCCGAAGCGGGTTTATGGCCTGCGAAGATGTCCTCGAAGTACCGCGTGACGCGTTCCCGGTGAGCATTCAGGGCTGTTAGGAACGTCTGGAAGTCGCTAAACCCCATCGATTGGGCGATGAGATGGCGGTCCCCGATGTCGGTGGGCAGCGTCTGCGTCTGGCGGTCGTCGAGATACTGCAGGCGGTGTTCGAGGTTACGCAGAAAGATGTACGCTGCCTTCAACTCCTGCACCGACGCGCCGGTGAGCAGGTGGCGGTCCGCGAGAACATCGAGAACGGCGAGCGTGGGCCGGATCCGTAGCGCCGCGACGGGCCCGCCGCGGATCAACTGGAACGCCTGGGCAAGGAACTCGATTTCGCGAATACCGCCGGGGCCAAGCTTGATGTTCTCGCCGAGGTCGCGGCGACGGACTTCCTGTCGGACCTGCGCGTGCAGCTCGCGCATCGACTCGAACGCACCGAAGTCGAGGTGCCGGCGATAGACGAAAGGGCGCACGGCCTCCATCAAGTCCGCAGCGTCGGCCCCGCAGACTACCCGTGCCTTGATCCAGGCGTATCGCTCCCACTCGCGCCCGTGCGACAGGAAGTAGTTCTCCAGCATCGGGAGGCTGACAACAAGCGGACCGCTGTCGCCATACGGACGAAGCCGCATGTCGACGCGGAAGACATAACCCTCTGGCGTCATGTCGTTGAGGGCCGCGATGATCCCGCGACCGACCCGGGTGAAGAACTCGTGGTGGCTGATGGACGCCGGCCCGCTGGTGTCCCCTTCGTCCGGATAGGCAAAAACCAGATCGACGTCCGACGACGCGTTGAGCTCGCAGCCGCCCAGCTTGCCCATGCCGATGACGAGGAGCTGCATGGGAGCGCCGGTCGCGCCATTCGCCGGGTAGCCATGTCGTGTCCCAAGCCAGCGGGTGACGTGGCTAGCGGCGCACGTAATCGTCTCGTCCGCGAGCACGGTGGTGGTCGCCACCACCTCGGCGAGGTCGGCCGCGCCGCAGAGGTCGCGCGCGATGAGCCGGAGCATCACACGCTTGCGGAGCGCCCGCAGTCGCGCCGAGAGCGCAGCACTGTCGGGAAGCTCGATTGCGTTCAGGAAAGCCCGCATTGCTTCCCGCGGATATGGCCGGGACCAGTCGCATTCGGTCGCGAGGGGCGGCTCGGCGTCCATCAGCCTCGCGGCATAGCGGGAGTGCCTTCGGGCGATTGCGAGCGCCCTGCGCAGTTCGTCAGATGCCGCAGTTACAAGGCCATCGGGTGCGGGGGAGGGAGGGTTCGCGGTAGAATCCGACACCACGCCATTCTACTATCGACTTCCTTCCGCGGCCCGCCAAGCCAGTGCCCCTTCTGCGCAGCATTCACTGGTTGAAGCACGGCGGACTCTGGCTTTACAAGCTCGCCACGTTTGCCGTCCTGGCCGCAGGCTTCGGTTTCGCTGCAACCGTGCTCGGGTTGCGCTACTACCTCCTGCCCCAGATCGATCGCTATCGTGTCGACATCGAGGCGATCACCAGCCGTGCCGTGGGCGCCCCGGTAACGATCGCCAGCATCGATGCGGACTGGGACGGACTGCGCCCGCATCTCAGATTTACCGACCTTCGCATCGCGGACCGCGAGAGGCAGACCGGCCTCTTGTTGGGCGAGGTGCACGCCACGCTCGCGTGGCGTTCGGTTCTCCTTATGCAGCCCGTATTCCACGCGTTGGCAATCGACCACCCCATGCTCGTGCTGCGACGAGACCGGGACGGTATGCTCTCGGTCGCAGGACTTCCTCTCGACGCCGACAAAGGCTTTGGAGACGCCCTGCTGCGGCACCGGCAGATCATCATCCGCAGCGCGACCGTGATCTGGCAGGACGAAAAGCTCGGTGCACCCGAACTGAAACTCACGGGGGTCGATTTTCGCCTGGACAGCAACGGGACACGGCATCGCTTCGGGTTGCGGGCGGTGCCGCCGGTTGCGCTTGCCTCCCCCCTCGAGGTGCGAGGCGACTTGCGGGGCGACCGGCTATCCGATCTCGCCAACTGGGACGGGGAGCTTTACGTGGAGCTGGCCTACACCGACCTCGCCCTGTGGCGCCAGTGGCTACCGTCGCCCGTCCTGCCGTCCCAGGGAACCGGCGCGGTCCGCGCCTGGGTGGACGTGTTCGACGGCGCTGTCGAGAAGGCGACAGGCGACATTCGCCTCGCCGACGTGCTCACGCGGCTCGACTTGCACCTCCCCGAGCTCGCGCTGCGCGAGGTTAATGGCCGCGTTGGCTGGAAGCGGCTGGCGAACGGATTCGAAGCATCGTCCCACGCTCTCGCCTTTGCGACCCAAGACGGGCGCAGTCCGCGGCCGCTCGATCTTTCCGTGAAGCGCACTTTGCCGGTAGGGAGTGATCCCGGACGCCTCGACCTTCGCGCCAATGTTCTCGACCTCTCGGTCCTCACTGAGATCGCGGACCGACTGCCGATCAGCGACACGTTTCGGGGCGATCTCACGGCGGTCGACGCGCAGGGTCTGCTGCAGGACCTCGCTATCTCCTGGGCGGGCACCCTGGAAGAGCCGATTGGGTTTCGGATCGTCGGCCGATTCGACGACCTCGCGCTGCGCCCCGGCCCGCACTGGCCGGGATTCGACGGCCTCAACGGCAAGGTGGATCTGAGCGAAAAAGGCGGCAGCGCGACCCTCAAGTCCCGCGACGTGCTGCTCGACGCACCGACCGTGTTTTACGTTCCCCTGGCGTTCGACATGCTGGATGCTCAGCTGGCTTGGACAGTGGGCAAGAACGGCGTGGACGTCAAGTCGACGAGCTTTGCTTTCGCCAACCGCGACATCGCCGGGAACGTCTCCGGCACGTATCAGCACCAGCCGGGCTCGTCTGGTCTAATCGATGTGACCGCTGCACTGCCCCGCATCGACCCCCAAGTCATCGCACGGTATCTTCCTCTTGTCATCGGCATGGAGGCGCGCCAGTGGATCGAGCAGGCGTTTCTGGGCGGACGTCTCGCCGACGCCAAGTGCCGGGTGAAGGGCAGCCTCGCGCAGTTCCCTTGGCCCGGAGGCAAGAACGGGCAGTTCTCCGTGGAGGCGCGAATCGACGACGTGACCTTTCGCTTCGATGAGAGCTGGCCTGCCATCGAGGGTATCAAGGGCGCGCTTTCGTTCCAGGGCGAGAGCTTTGGGGTGATTGCGAATTCGGCAGCGGTCGCGGGTATTTCGCTCCGCAAGGTGCGTGGGGTTGTCAGGGACCTCTACCAGGACCCACGGCTCGACTTAGAGGGCGAGGCGAGCGGAGCGACCGAGCAGTTCCTGAGCGCCATCGAAGCCACTCCACTCGGGGAAATGATGGGCCACGTCAACCGCGACGTGGGTGCCTCCGGGTCAGGAAAGCTCGAGGTCAAGTTGGATGTTCCCCTGCGCGCAAGCCGTAACACTCGGGTCTCCGGCAGCTACCAGTTCGAGGGCAATCGGCTTCTCTTCTCGGGCGACGTGCCGCCGATTGACCAGGTCACTGCCAAGCTCGACTTCACGGAAAGCGGCATCTGGATGCAGAACGGCACTGCCGTGGCGGTGGGTGGGCCTGCAGTCGTGAACATTGGGACAGAGGGAGGCACGGTCACGGTTAACGCGAGCGGGCGCGCTGACGTAGATGCCTTTCGCCGGCAGGGTGCGGACTACTTCTGGTTGCAATATCTGAAGGGGGCCGCCGCGTGGCGGGGATCGGTCGTCCTCCGGCAGACTCTGGCCGACTACGTCTTCGATTCCGACCTACAGGGTCTTGCGTCGACGCTTCCGGCACCGCTCGCAAAGGGCGCGGAGGAGGCTCTGTCCACCCGGTTCGAGCGTCGTGCGCTGGGGCCTGACCGCGATCGCCTGGAGCTGAAGTTCGGTGGGGCAGTCGCACTAGCCGTGGAACGGCAACGCAGGAACGGAGTGCTCACCCCGACTCGCGGGATCGTCGCCTTCGGTGTACCCGCCACTTTGCCGGAGAGCGGTGTGGCGATCGTTGGTACCGCTCGGGAATTGGATCTGGGCAGGTGGCAGGCTGTGTTCGACGACGCGCTGTTCGGCGCTGATGCGCTGCCGGTGTCCTCCGTCGACTTCGGCGTGGGCTCGCTCCAGATGATGAACCGACGCTTCACCGACCTGCGCGTGACGGCGGCGCTCAAGAATGGCGTATGGGACGGTTCCCTGTCAGGGCCTCAGCTGGACGGCGGGTTCTCCTACGCCTTGAAGGACAATGGCAAGCTCACTGCGCGCCTCAGCCGGCTGTCGCTTCGTGATCGTGACTACGCCGGTATGGAGGCAGAAGCCAAACCGTCCGATTCGAAGGAGAAGCCGCCGGATCTCGACGTGGTCGCGGACTCGTTTCACCTCGGCAACAAGGACCTCGGCCGCCTGGAGCTGGTTGCCGACGTCCAGGGGCAGACCTGGCGGATCGAAAGGCTGGAGATCGTCAACGCCGACGCCACGCTCAAGATGACGGGCCAGTGGCGCGCCCGTCTCGCCCAGCCGAGCACCGACGTGAGCGTCGATCTCGACGTCGCCGATGCGGGAAGACTTCTCAGGCGCCTCGGCTATCCCGAGGGCATCAAGGGTGGGCAATCAAACCTGACTGGCAAGCTCGCGTGGCGGGGCCGACCCGAGGATCTGGACGTTGCCACCCTGTCCGGCGACCTAAGGCTGGAAAGCAAGAAGGGCCAGTTCGTCAAGCTTGAACCGGGCATCGCCAAGCTGCTTGGCGTGATTAGCCTCCAGTCGCTGCCCCGCAGGATCACGCTCGACTTCGGCGACATCTTCAGTGCCGGCCTCTCGTTTGATGGCATTTCGGCGACGATTACGATCGCGAATGGAATCGCGGCCACCACGGATTTCCTCATTCGCAGTCCCGCCGCAACGATCGCGCTGTCCGGCGAGGTGAACCTTGCGGCCGAGACCCAAAACCTGCGGGTGCGCGTTGTACCGTACCTGGGCGAGGGCGTCGCTATCGGCGCCACGGCGCTCGGTGGACCTATCGCAGGTGTTGCGGCGCTGGCGCTGCAAAAAATCCTGCGGGATCCGATCGGGCAGATCATGGCGTTCGAGTATGCGGTCACCGGAACCTGGGCCGACCCACAGGTATCGAATATTGGTAGGATGCAGGGCGATTCGGCAACACCGCCTGGTTAGTGAATAGCGCCTGCCTACCGTATACACCTTGTCGCCCGTCGAACCCCGTGGAAATCGCGCCCCCCGCCTTTCGTGTTGCCGCCGTGCAGATGGCCTCCGGTCCTCAAGTCGAGGGCAATCTCCGCGAGGCAGCACGTTTGATCGAGATGGCGGCCCACCAGGGCGCGCGGCTCGTCGGCCTGCCCGAACACTTTGCGATCATGGGAATAGAGGAAACGGACAAGGTCGCGCGGCGGGAAATCGAGGGACGAGGTCCGATCCAGGATTTCCTCTCGGCAACCGCCAAGCGGCTCGGCATCTGGATTGTCGGAGGTACGATTCCCCTAGAGGCGAGTCGTCCGGACAAGGTGCGAAACAGTTGCCTCGTCTTTGACGATGAGGGGCGCCGGGCTGCGCGCTACGACAAGATCCACCTCTTCGGCTTCAACATGGGCGAGGAGAACTACTCGGAAGAGCGGACGATCGAAGCCGGTGACCGGGTCGTGGCCTTCCACAGCCCGTTCGGTCGCATCGGACTTTCCATCTGCTATGACCTCCGCTTTCCGGAGCTCTATCGGGCGATGGGTCGGGTCGATCTCATCTTCGTGCCCGCGGCGTTCACTGAAACCACCGGCAAGGCGCACTGGGAGACGCTCCTTCGCGCGCGGGCGATCGAGAACCTTTCGTACCTGGTCGCGCCCGCGCAGGGCGGCTACCACTTGAATGGCCGGGAGACCCACGGCGACTCGATGATCGTGGACCCTTGGGGCGTGGTCGTGGACCGTCTCCACCGCGGGTCGGGCGTCGTCGTTGCCGAGGTGAGCCCGAACTATCAGGCCACTCTACGGTCCAGCCTTCCTGCGCTGGATCACCGTACGCTGTAGCAGCTCGAAGAGCCGATTCGGGCGCAAGGCGCCCCTTAACCGCTTGCACCGAACCGAAAGGAAGGAAGGCCGCTTGTATACCGAGACGCACCTCGCCCAGCCGTTGAACACGCTCGAAACCGCAACCGACCAGCTGCTGGTCCCTTACGGGATCGACACGGTTGACCTCGAACGGACCTTCGGCCACATCCTGGCGCACCGGGTCGACTATGCGGATCTTTACTTTCAGTACAGTCGCTCGGAGGGCTGGAGTCTGGACGAGGGCATCGTCAAGTCCGGCACCTTCAACATCGATCAGGGTGTCGGCGTGCGGGTCGTGAGCGGGGAGAAGACCGCCTTCGCCTATTCCGACGACATCAGCGCGGCGGCGCTGCGATCGTCCGCCGAGGCAACGCGAGCGATTGCAAGCCAGGGCGGGGAGGGCAGGGCGCAAATCGCGAAGGGCGGCAGCCCACTGGCGCTCTACCGACCGCACGATCCGCTGGCGAGCCTGGCCGACGCGGACAAGGTGGCGCTCCTCGAGCGTATCGAGCGCATGTGCCGCGCCCGCGATTCGCGTGTGACCCAGGTGATGGCGAGCCTGGGCGGCGAGTACGAGGTGATCCTGCTGGCGCGCTCGGACGGTTTGCTGGCAGCGGATGTTCGCCCGCTGGTTCGGCTTTCCGTGCAGGTGATTGTCGAGGCGAACGGACGGCGGGAACAGGGTTCCGCTGGCGGCGGTGGACGATTCGACTACAGTTACTTCACGGACGGGCAACTCGCGATCTATGCCCAGCAGGCCGTCGACCAAGCGCTGGTTAATCTGGAGGCACGGCCGGCCCCGGCGGCTACCATGACCGTCGTGCTCGGTCCGGGCTGGCCCGGGGTGCTGCTGCATGAAGCAATCGGCCATGGGCTCGAAGGCGACTTCAATCGGAAGGGCAGCTCCGCCTTTACGGGACGCATCGGGCAGAGAGTCGCTGCGCGGGGCGTGACGGTCGTCGACGACGGTACGATTCCCGACCGGCGCGGGTCGCTCACCATCGACGACGAGGGCAACCCGACCCAGCGCACCGTGCTAATCGAGGATGGCATCCTTCGGGGCTATATGCAGGACTCGCTGAACGCGCGGCTCATGGGGGTTCCGGTCACTGGCAACGCCCGTCGCGAGTCGTACGCGCACATTCCAATGCCGCGCATGACCAACACCTACATGCTGAACGGGAACTGCAACCCGGAGGAGATCATCGAGTCCGTCCAGAGGGGGCTCTTCGCCAAGAACTTCGGTGGCGGTCAGGTGGACATCGTGAGCGGCAAGTTCGTGTTCTCAGCTGCCGAGGCCTACCTGATCGAGAAGGGCCGGATCACCCATCCTGTGAAGGGTGCGACTCTCATCGGAAACGGCCCCGACGCGCTCACCCGCGTCTCGTTGATCGGTAACGACATGCGGCTCGACCCGGGAGTCGGCACTTGCGGGAAGGAGGGGCAGAGCGTACCGGTGGGCGTTGGGCAGCCCACGCTCAGGCTCGACGGGCTCACCATCGGGGGGACACAGTAAGTTTTTTTTGCCAGTCGACCCTGCACCGGCCTCAAGAAGGCGCGATTCTTGCCGCACCTGTCAGCGCCGGCGCCGTGCGTCCTACGGTGTCGTGGTACAGGAGGAACGACACCGTGTCCGGGGACGGGCGGCGGAACGAGAAGTTGCAGGGCCTCATGGAGCGCGTTCAGCCGTTGGCGCTGCTCCCAGGGGCGATCGTGAATCTGCTCCGCCTTAACGCGTCGGCCACGAACTACCTGCAACGGGTGATCGCCCTCGTGAGCGGTGATCCGGGGTTCGCCACGAAGGTGCTGCAGTTTGCCAACTCCGCCGCGAGTTCGCCACCGCAGTCAATCCTGAGCATTCGAGAGGCGCTGCTGCGCATCGGCGCCGAACGAGCTGTCAATCTGGTTGTGGGGCACTCCGCGGCACGAGTGTTCGTCCCGGGCGAAGGCTGGGAGCGCGACCTCTGGTTCCACGCCATCGATGTCGCGGAACTGATGCGGGCTTTAGCGTGGAACGTCCGGGGCGGCCGGGTGGATGCAGACACCGCCTATCTCTGCGGACTACTGCACGACGTTGGCCGGTTCGTGCTCTATCATGACGCGCCGGACGACTTGCGCGCGGTGGAGGAATCCCGATGGATGTCGCCACGGCAACTCGTCGACGCCGAGCGCGCCTTGATGGGTTTTACCCATGCCGAGATCGGGGCGCTCGCCGTCCAGAAATGGCAACTGCCCCGCGAGCTGGTGCTCTTCACGCGTTATCACCATGCCCCGCCGGGCAGCCGGGAGACGGTGCCCGCGCACCTCGCACCGTTCTTTCCGTTGGTTCAATTGGCGGACTGGGTTGCGATCACTCTGTCACGCAAGCCTGGCTGGCGCGCACTGCCGCCGGAGGACTTGCATCACTTGTTGGCACCCTCAATGAGCTCCGCTGTGGGTTTTGCAGTCGAGGATCTAGCGGAAATCGCCCGTTCCGCGCTCGACCGATCCGAGGCGACCCGCGAAGCGCTGGGCATTGCTTCGGCGGTGGAGGCGCGCTAGCGCCCGTAGGCCGACTCACGCGCCGCGAGCATTGCTGGCTCGATTCGCGATGACGCAGCACAGCGAATCCGCTAAACTCCGCGCCTTCGCCCGTGCCTCCCGCCATCCACAACGTCGATTCCGTCACTAATGATCCTGATCCTCGAAGAAGATACTGATCCGCAAAGCGCCGACTGCCAGGCGCTCATGGAGCACCTCGCCAAACTCCCCAACATCACTGCACGCCTGCACCACGAGCAGGGTACGGAGCGCGGTCTGTATGAGGTCTATTTGATCGGCAGCACAACCTCACTCGACATTGAAGAGATGCGAGCGCTGCCCTGCGTCGAACGGGTGGTGCGGGTCTCGGAGGAGTACCGGATCCTGGGCCGTCATAAGGACGATGCTCGCCCCACGCACTTCGACTACAACGGCGTGCGCTTCGGACAGGACACGTTGCACGTCTTTGCGGGGCTGTGCGCGGTGGATACTCCCGAGCACGTCGAACAGATGATGAAGGCGCTCAAGGAGCACGGGCAGGTTTGCACGCGGATGGGCGCCTACAAGCCGCGAACGAGCCCCTATGCCTTCCAGGGACACGGCAAGATGTGCCTACCGTACGTGTTCGAGCTCGCCGGCAAGTACGGAATCAAGGTCATCGCCATGGAGGTCACCCACGAGTCCCACATCGACGAGATTCGTGAGGCGCTGCATCGCACCGGCCACCCGACGGGGGTGATGCTTCAGATCGGTACCCGTAACACGCAGAACTTTGAGCTCCTCAAGATCACAGGGCGTCAGAATGACTTTCCCGTGCTCTTCAAGCGTGGGTTCGGCATTACCCTGGATGAGTCCCTCAATGCCGCGGAGTATCTGGCAAGCGAGGGCAATCGACATGTAGTGTTCGCCCTGCGCGGCATGAAGACCAACATGGGGGATCCCCATCGCAACCTCGTCGACTTCGCCCACGTACCGGTGGTCCGGCGCCTCACGCGCATGCCGGTTTGCATCGATCCGTCTCACTCGGTCGGCTCCCGGGCCCATTCGCCGGACGGGTTGCTCGACATCTTCCACGTCACGGCCCAGGGTGTGCTCGCCGGGGCGAATATGGTCCTCGTCGACTTCCATCCCAACCCGCCAAAGGCACTCGTCGATGGGGCGCAGGCACTGCTCGTTCGCGAGTTGGCGCACTTCCTGCAGGATGTGCAGATCGCACGGGACGCCTACCTCCGGCGCGTGGATCTGGCGCGTAAGTATCGGGCAGCAGTCTGACCCCATCCCACGTTAGCGCGCTTCCCGCCCCGGTGGCTGCCCAGCCGTCCAATGAGGAGCAGCGCAAATGGGATACCGACTCGGCGGTCGTTATATCGAGGGCTTGGACCATCTGGGCAGCGGGCTCTCGTTTGCCGAACAGATCGATCGAGCCGTGCGCAGCGCTCAGGTATTCAGCGACCTGGCACGCGAAGAGTCCAGCCTCCTGGGCGGATTCCTCAACGTGTTCCGAGTGCGGAAAGGCTCACCCTTCATCTTCGAGGGCGACGAGGGGACGTTCATGGTGGTCGTGTTGAGCGGGCAGGTGAGCGTTGTGAAGCAGTTCGACGGCCCTCACCCCAAGCTCGTCGCAACCGTCGGCCCCGGTAAGACCTTGGGTGAGATGTCGATGATCGACGGGGAACCGCGGTTCGCAACCTGCCTCGCCGCCGAGGAGACCATCTTCGCGATGCTGGACCGCAAAGGTTTCCTCGAGATCATCGAGAAGCGTCCCGCACTCGCGTCCAAGGTTCTGCTGCACCTCGTGGTGCTCCTGAACCAGCGCCTGCGCCAGGCAAGCGCCAAACTCCTCGAGGTCATGGAAGGCGGGGAAAAGAAGCCTGCGAGGCGGTGACGGGCGCGCGCGCTTCGCTCTAGGAAAACGCGCGCAGGGCCGCTGGGTGTTGCTCCCAGGAATCAGCCATTGTCGCTGTCGCCACCCTCGCGATGGTTGCTCGGCTGCCAGAGCACGTCGGGAACCTCCAGCCCGCGGTTGATGAACCGGGCAAGGACGAAGAGCACGTCGGAGAGGCGGTTCAGGTAGCGCTGGATCAACGGCGAAACGCTCTCCTGCTCGGCTAGAGCGACCAGCCGTCGCTCTGCCCTGCGGCAGACCGCGCGCGCCACATGGGCGAGACTCCCCGGACGGCTTCCGCCCGGCAGCACAAACTCCTTGAGCCGTGGTAGATCGCGGTTAAAGGTCTCCGCCGCCTCGTCGAGCCGGGCAAGGTGGGTCTCGGTGATCAGCGTGAAGCCAGGCACGGCAATCTCTCCTCCAAGATCGAAGAGGTCGTGTTGAACCTCGACCAGGCACGCGCGTACCTCTGCCGGTAGGGCTTCGGCAAGCAGCACCCCGAGGGCGCTGTTCAGCTCGTCAACGTCGCCCAGCGCCTCTACGCGCGGGGCATTCTTGGGCACACGGGAACCATCGGCGAGGCCGGTCATGCCGGTGTCGCCCGTTCGCGTCACGATCTTGGAGAGCCGGTTTGCCATGATCCAGATTCCCCTGGAAAGCGATTATCGCCATTATATCCTGTCTCGAGGGACTTCTCGGGAAGGTCGAGCGATGACGAACGACCTTCTGGTGCAGCGCGCCATTCACGTTATAATCCAAGCTTTGCCGCCGTCCAAACGCCCCGTCCTTCCGATGAAGCTCGTCAAATGATCCTGGCGCGCGGCTGGCTGTAGCGAAGCGCCGTTCAGTCGGGTCTGTCTCGGGGGGAGGACGCGGTATGCGTGGGTGACGCTGCAGCGGTTGTTCGCGAGCGGTCGCCCCGCGAACCGAGGCTTTGAAGGAACCTAATGTGAGCAGAATAATCAGGCAAAGGCTCTCGGACGGCTCGTATCGGGAGGTCGAGACGTTATCCGAGCGTGACGTCTATCTCTTCCGGGAGGGCACCCACGGCAGGTTGTACGAGAAGCTCGGTGCCCATGCGGGTGCGATCGACGGTATCGAGGGCGTCCACTTCGCGGTCTGGGCACCGAATGCCCTTGCGGTATCCGTGATCGGGGAGTTCAACGGCTGGCACCCGGGAGCCCATCACTTGTACCCGCGGCACGATGGCTCCGGTGTCTGGGAGAGCTTCGTGCCCGGCGTCGCCCCCGGCTTGCTCTACCGGTTCCGCGTCGTGTCGCGGTTGAACGGCCATACGGTGGAGAAGTCCGATCCCTTCGCTTTTGCGACCGAAGGACACCCCGGAACGGCATCGCGGATCACGACGCTCGAATACGCCTGGCACGATGCCGAATGGATGGCGCGGCGACGCCAGTTGATCGCACCAGACGCGCCGATTTCGGTCTACGAAGTGCACCCGGGCTCATGGCGGCGCATCGCCGAGGAAGGGAACCGGTTCCTCAGCTATCGGGAGTTAGCGCATCGGTTGGCGGATTACGCGGTGGACCTGGGCTTTTCGCACGTGGAGTTCACGCCCTTGACCGAGCACCCGTTCTACGCGTCATGGGGATACCAGCCGACCGGCTACTTCGCCCCCACCTCGCGGTACGGCGCTCCGCAGGACTTCATGTACCTCGTCGATCACCTGCATCAACGGGGCATCGGAGTGATCCTCGATTGGGTGCCGTCGCACTTTCCGGGCGACCAACATGGGCTCGCGACCTTCGATGGCACCCCTCTCTACGAGCACCCGGACCCGGAGCGCGGTGTACACCCGGAGTGGAACAGCCGCGTGTTCAACTACGGTCGCAGCGAGGTGCGCTCGTTTCTCCTGAGCAGCGCGCTCTTCTGGCTCGACAAGTACCATGTCGACGGCCTGCGCGTGGACGGCGTCGCGTCCATGCTCTACCTTGACTACGGGCGCAAGCCCGGGGAATGGGCCCCCAATCCGCAGGGCGGCCGGGAGGATCTGGATGCCGTCGCGTTCCTGCGCCGACTCAACGAGGCGATCTACCGCGATTACCCGGACGTCCAATCCATCGCCGAAGAGTCCACGGCGTGGCCGATGGTGTCGCGCCCGATCGAGGGGGGCGGACTGGGGTTCGGCATGAAATGGAACATGGGCTGGATGCACGATACGCTGGAGTATCTGGGGCGCGACCCCGCGACGCGCAAGGCCTACCACGACAAGCTCACCTTCAGCATCTGGTACGCCTTCGACGAGAACTTCATGCTACCGCTGTCCCACGACGAAGTCTGCCCGGAGCGGGGCGGCTCGTTGCTCTCCAAGATGCCCGGCGATCCGTGGCGGAAGTTTGCCAATCTGCGTTTGCTGTTCGGCTACATGTGGGCACATCCGGGCAAGAAGCTGCTGTTCATGGGCAGCGAGTTCGGCCAGCGCGAAGAGTGGTCGCATGATCGGGCCCTGGACTGGGATCTCCTGCAATTCCATGAGCATGGCGGGATGCTGAGCTGGGTGCGGGACCTTAACCACTTCTATCGACGCGAGCCGGCTTTGCACGAGATCGATTTCCAGAGCGAGGGCTTCGAGTGGGTAGATTGCCACGATTCCGAGAACAGCGTCATTAGCTTTCTGCGGCGCGGCCGCAGCACGGACGATGTGATTCTCGTGGTCTGCAATTTCACCCCGGCGCCGCGCATGAGCTATCGCGTCGGCGTGCCGCGCGGTGGGCACTGGGCCGAGATGCTAAACAGCGATGCCACCGTTTACGGCGGCAGCGGCATCGGCAACTTCGGCGGGAAACACGCCGCACCGGTGGGTGCCGACGGCCGGCTGCACTCCCTGGCGCTCGACCTACCGCCTCTGGGAGTGGTGTATCTGAAGAGCGCGGGGTCAGTGGGGTAGACGATCGATGCAACGGCGGAGCGAACCTTTAATGCGGCGACGGAGTGAACGCCTGATGGGACGGCGGAACGGACCCTTGAAACGGCGGCGTAGTGAACGCGTGATGCGGCGGCAAGTGGGCGGTGTGAGCCCCACCGGTTCTCGCGTCGACGGGCCTGCCCCGATACCGGAAGTTGCATCACCAAGCGTTTCCTGCGCGGGCGAAACGGCATCCGCGGCCCCGGAGAAACTGATCCCGAAGGGCATCGAAGACGGGCGGAGCCGTGTCGTGATCGATCGGGTGCGGCCCGAGCTCGACGGTGGACGCTTCGCGATCAAGCGCACGGTGGGGGAACAGGTCATCGTCACGGCCGATGTGTTCGCCGATGGGCACGACGTGCTGCGTTGCGTGCTGCGCCATCGTAGCCAAGGCGCCGCCACCTGGATCGAGGTGCCGATGCAGGCGTCGTACAACGATCTGTGGCGGGCAACCTTCACCGTGAACGAACTGGGTCGCCACGAGTACACCGTCGTCGCCTGGGTCGACCGCTTCTTTACGTGGCAGCACGACCTCGGGCGGCGGACCGATGTGAAGGACATCGCCGTCGCCATGCGGGTGGGTGCGGAGCTGGTGCAGGAGGCCGCGGACCAGGCCCAGGGCACCGGTGGCGCGCGCCTGAAAGAGTTCGCCGAGCAGCTCGCTCAGGTGGTGTCGCCCGAGGCCGGCAAACAGCTTGGCGCCAATCGGGAGCTGACGGAGCTCATGGGGCGCTACGGCGACCGGCGTTTTGCCGTGACCTATGAGCGCATGCTCGCGGTCACCGTGGATCCGGTGCGCGCCCGCTACAGCACGTGGTACGAGATGTTCCCGCGCTCCTGCGTGCCCGATGCCGCGACTCACGGCACTTTCGCGGAGTGTGAGAAGCGTCTGCCCTATATCGCCGAGATGGGATTCGACGTGCTGTACCTGCCGCCGATTCATCCAATCGGCATGGCGTTTCGCAAGGGTCGCAACAACGCGCTCGTGGCAAAACCCGGAGAACCCGGCAGTCCCTGGGCGATCGGGGCCGAGGATGGCGGGCACAAGGCGGTGCATGGGCAGCTTGGGACGCTGGAAGATTTTCGTCGTCTGCTGGCGAAGGCCAGGGAGCACGGCATCGAGATCGCCCTCGACATCGCGTTCCAGTGCGCCCCGGATCACCCTTACGTCAAGGAGCACCCGAGCTGGTTCCGGTGGCGCCCCGACGGTACCGTGCAATACGCGGAGAATCCCCCGAAAAAGTACCAGGACATCTACCCGTTCGACTTTGAAACGGACGACTGGCAGGCGCTCTGGCGGGAGCTAAAGAGCATATTCACTTTCTGGATCGAACAGGGGGTGACCATCTTTCGGGTCGACAACCCGCACACGAAACCCTTCCCGATGTGGGAGTGGTTGATCGGCGAGGTGAAGCGCGACCACCCCGAGGTGATCTTTCTGGCCGAAGCGTTCACGCGGCCGAAGATCATGCACCGCCTGGCAAAGCTCGGCTACACGCAGTCGTACACCTACTTCGCGTGGCGCAACACCAAGCAGGAACTCACCGAGTACTTCACTGAGCTCGCGCTGTCGGAGTCTCGTGAGTACTTCCGGCCCAACGTCTGGCCGAACACGCCGGACATCCTGACGGAGTTCTTGCAGTTCGGCGGCCGGCCCGCGTTCATGCTGCGTATCGCGCTGGCGGCCACCCTGTCGGCGAACTACGGCATCTACGGACCCGCGTACGAGCTGCTCGAGCATGTCGCGCGCGATCCCGGCGGCGAGGAATATCTCAATTCTGAGAAGTACGAGATTCGCTCGTGGGATCTCAACCGATCAGACAGTTTGCAGCATTTCATCGCGCGGCTGAACCGGATCCGGCGCGAAAACCCTGCGTTCCAGGCGGACTGGAGCCTGTGCTTCCATCGGGTGGATAACGAGTCCCTCCTCTGCTACAGCAAGTCCACCGACGACCGCACGAACGTCCTGGTCGTGGTGGTCAACCTCGATCCGCACCACGTCCAGTCCGGGTGGGTGGAGCTTGCGTTGCCCGGGCGGGACTTCGAGACCGATCGGCCGTATCAGGTCCACGACCTCATGTCCGACGCACGCTACATCTGGCACGGCGCGCGTAACTTCGTCCAGCTCGATCCAACGTCGACGCCGGTGCACATCTTCCGCGTCCGGCGGAAGGTTCGGACCGAACGCGATTTCGACTACTTCCTGTAACGCAGCCCCGCGGCGCCCGCGAGAGCGGCGGGCGTCGCGGGCGACGACTCCTGGTCGCGCCAGAGGCGGTTCAGGTGAGCTTGCGATAGAGCGCGAGCACGTCCTTTGCGATCGCCTTCCAGCTGAAGTGCTCCACCGCGCGCTTGCGGCTTGCTTCGCCCATCGCGCGGCGCAGCGGCTCGTCAGCAATGATCCGATTGATCGGCGCCGCAAGACTGCGGGCGAAGGCGTCGGGGTCCACGGCTTCGAACGGGCTTTCCTTGTGCTGTTCGAAGTAGACGAGCTCCCCGGTTTCTCCCGGGAGGATGATCTCCTTGATGCCTCCCACCGCGCTACCCACGACCGGGGTCCCGCACGCCATAGCCTCGAGGTTGATGATGCCGAAGGGCTCGTAGATGGATGGACAACAGAATACCGCGGCGTGGGAATAGAGCTCGATCTTGGACGCTGTATCCACCCACTCGCGAATCCAGATCACGTTCGGGCGGGTCTGCTGAACTGCACGGACCCGTTCCGTCATCTCCTGTCCGATCTCCGGCGTATCGGGCTGCCCGGCGCATAACACGACCTGCACAGTGTCGTCCAGATAGCGGATCGCGTTGACGAGGTGAATGATGCCTTTCTGTCGGGTCACGCGGCCGACGAAGAGCACATAGGGAGCCGCCGGGTTGATGCCAAAGCGCTCGAGCGTCGCGCTGCCGCTCACGGGGTGGAATTCGTCTGTGTCGATGCCGTTATAGATGACCTCGATCTTGCGCTCGTCGACGTCGAAGAGCTCGAGCACGTCCTGCTTCATGCCCTGGGAGACGGCGATGATGGCGTCCGCGCGCTCCATCGCCGTTTTCTCGATCCAGGTCGAGAGGTCGTAGCCGCGCCCGAGCTGTTCGCGCTTCCACGGCCGCAGGGGCTCCAGCGAATGGGTGGTGATCACGAAGGGAAGGCCGTAGCCGATCTGCGCCAGCACGCCGCCAAAATGGGTATACCAGGTATGACAATGAACGACCTGGGCGTCCACCGGTTCGGCATTGAAGGCAATGCAGTTACTGAACGCGGACAGCGTCGACTTGAGCCCCGCATCGGTCCGCGCGAAGACTTTCGCATCCGGGCTGAATCCCGTCGCGCTGAGGTTGCCTTCGCGCGTGGCCTGGTCGCCGAAGCAGCGCACCTCGACCTCGATCAGCTTGGCGAGCTCGCGCGTGAGGTATTCGACGTGGATGCCCGCGCCGCCATAGACGTTGGGCGGAAATTCGTTGGTGAGAAACAGCGCTTTCATTAGTGGCCTCCCTGGTTGCCTGCGGGTCGATTATACCCAGCTCATCGGGCGGGGTCGGCGCTGCCTGTCAACGATGGAGTGATTTGGCGATACGCGGCGTCAGGATGGGCCATGGGGGTGCAGAATCGCTTTCCGTGGCACTTAAGCCAACGGACAGACAATCCGCTGGTGCCCATGAAGGGGCCGAACAGCATGCTATGCTTCGAGCTTCGGGGGGGTGAGGTCGATCTGGATAGACACGCTGTGCACGAACGCTCCAAGAAGAATTGAGGACGATCGAGAGGTGGCGTTGCCGCAGTGAGCCCTGCGAAAGACTTGGC
>Ga0209253_10001342_pt1 | contig 21621 bp, 13 predicted proteins | sample FrelakmetBRP12BR_FD_187145 | JGI IMG/M metagenome (GOLD analysis project Ga0209253, IMG submission 187145) | Freshwater lake sediment microbial communities from the University of Notre Dame, USA, for methane emissions studies - BRP12 BR (SPAdes)... | ecosystem: Environmental > Aquatic >...
GGGTCGCCCCATATCGCCGCTCGTGCTCAATGATGATGCTCGCCGCGATCTTGAAGCTGTCTCCCAATCGCGCAGCATGCCCCATGCATTGGTTCAACGAGCCCAGATCGTGCTCCTGGCCGCCCGGGGGAAGAGCAATACGGCCATTGCGCAAGAGCTTCGTCTGACACGGCCCACGGTGGGCATTTGGCGACAACGTTATGTTGATCATGGTCTTGAAGGATTGCACGACGAACTCAAGCCCGGCCGTCCCCGGTCGATTTCCGATGAGCAAGTGGCCAGTGTCGTTCGAAAGACACTCCAGACCAAGCCCAAAGGGGGAACGCATTGGTCGGTGCGGCCGATGGCTAATGCCACGCGGATGTCAAAGTCTACCGTGCACCGCATTTGGCGTGCCTTTGGCCTTCAGCCGCATCGGCGCAAGAGCTTCAAGCTTTCCACCGACCCGTTCTTTGTCGAGAAAGTCAGAGACATCGTCGGCTTGTACTTGAGCCCTCCTCAGAAAGCCGTCGTGTTGTGTGTCGACGAAAAGAGTCAAATCCAGGCCCTCGATCGAACCCAGCCTATGTTGCCGATGGGGCTGGGCTATGTCGAGGGGGTCACGCATGACTACATCCGACACGGTACCATGACGCTCTTCGCCGCCCTGGATGTCGTCAACGGCGGCGTGATTGCCCAGACCAAACACAGGCATCGTCATCAAGAGTACCTCGGATTCCTCAAGCACATTGAAGAACAGGTCCCCGAGGACCTCGAAATCCACACCATCGTGGACAACTATGCAACCCATAACCACCAGGCAGTCAAGCGCTGGCTCGCACGGCATCCCCGTTGGCATATCCATCACACGCCAACCTATGCGTCGTGGCTCAACCAGGTCGAGATCTGGTTCAATCTCATCACGCAGCAGGCGATCCGCCGAGGCACCTTCAGCAGTGTCAAAGAACTCAAAACGAAGATCCAGCAATACATCGACACCTACAACCGTCACCCGCGGCCCTTCATCTGGACTGCGACCGCCGATTCAATACTGGCCAAGGTCAACCGACTTTGTCAAAGAATCTCTGGGACGCAATACTAGGTGACAGTCACCTAGGTGACCGTCACCTACTATGGTATAATAGAGTGTGACCTCAGCTTGACATAATACAGCCGCGCTTCGGGTGACGAAACAGTATTCTCTTCCTTCTCTTGCCCCATTTCCCCTCATCGCCTATATTACGGGGGCTCGCCATTCAGAGGACTACCTATGACTTCCCGAGAGCGTGTGCTTGCCGCGTTGAATCACCGTGACCCCGATCGCATTCCAATTGATCTCTCCGGTCACCGGTCGTCCGGCATTGCCGCCATCGCTTATGCCAAGCTCCGCAATCACCTCGGGCTCCCGAAGCGTCCGATCCGGGTCTATGATCCGATCCAGCAACTGGCCATTGTCGACGAAGACGTGCTGGACCGCTTCTCGGTGGACACCATTGAGCTCGGCCGGGCATTTGCTTTGGAGGAGAAGTATTGGGCCGAATGGATCCTTCCCGACGGCACGCCCTGTCTGATGCCGGTGTGGGTCAAGCCGCAGCGAGACGGGAACCGGTGGGTGATCCGCTCGGAGACAGGCCGTGTGATCGCCCAGATGCCGGATGGTGCCCTCTATTTTGAGCAAACGTACTATCCTTTTGCCGACGGGGAGCCTGATCATCGCAAGATCGCTGAAGCCCTGGATGAGGGCATGTGGACGGCTATCGCATCACCACCCGGTCCCATCACGTCCGGTCCTGAAGGGCACAAGACTCTTGCGGAGGGAGCGAAACGCCTGCGGGAACAGACGGATCGAGCGATCATCGGTTTGTTCGGCGGCAACCTCCTCGAAATTGGCCAATTCCTCTATCGGAATGACAACTTCTTCATGCTTATGGCCGCTGATCCGGAGGCGACCCATGACTTTCTGGAGAAGCTCGTCGAGCTTCACCTCAAGAACCTGGAGAAATTCCTGGGAGCGGTAGGGCGGTACATCGACGTTGTCCTGTTCGGCGATGATCTTGGCATGCAGACCGGGCCCCAGATTTCCCCGAAGATGTACCGTGAATTCTTCAAGCCCCGTCACGCCAGGATGTGGAAGAGAGCCAAGGAGCTCGCAGAAGTCAAGGTCATGCTTCATTGCTGTGGCGGGGTTCGGGAATTGCTCCCCGATCTAATTGATGCCGGGCTCGATGCCATCAACCCGGTCCAGGTTTCCTGCCGGGGGATGGACCCGGCCGGCCTCAAAGCGGAATTTGGCAAATCCATGGTGTTCTGGGGCGGCGGATGCGACACGCAGGCACAACTGTCGCGGGGCACGCCTGACAGCATCCGGCGGCATGTCCGAGAACAGATTGGGATTCTGGCGCCGGGCGGGGGGTTCGTCTTCCAACAGGTTCACAATATCATGGCTGACGTCCCGGCCCGGAATATCGTTGCCATGTACGATGCCATCCTCCAGCCCTAAGAGATTAGTCATCCGCCTTTCGAGCGGCGTCATGGCTCTCCGTTGACAACGGAACAATGGAACAGTGCTTCGGCCGTGGCATTATTCCGAACATGGAAGAATGAGGATCAGGGAGGCAGCTATGCGGTTCGGGATGGACTACGGCGGTACGAATGTGAAGGCGGGCGTCTTCGACGATCATGGAGAGGCGGTGGTGTTCCGTGAGGAGCCCCTGCAGATTTTTCGCGGAGAGGGGACACTGCTGGACAATCTCCTCGCCAATGCCTCCGATCTAGCGCGGGGGCACAGACTGAGCGGGGGAGGTCTCGCCATCAAGGGGCTAGTCAATGTCGCGAGTGGCGTGCTCGAAGAAGACATCGGTGAAGGATCCTTGCTGGCGGGCATCGACCTGCGTGCTGCGTTTGCGGAACGGCTTGGTATTCCGTTCGCCGTCGAGAACGATGCTCGCGCATACGCATGGGGAGAGTGGCTTTTCGGGGCAGGGCAGGGTTCGCGTGGCATGGTGTGCATGACTCTGGGAACCGGCGTGGGCTGCGCTGTGGTTCATGACGGGAAGCCATTTCAGGGTGCTGATCAGTATGGAGCCTTGCTGGGTGGTCACCTGAGCATTGACCGAGATGGGCCGCCGTGTCTCTGCGGAAGCAGAGGCTGTCTTGAGCTCTACTGCTCGGCAACGGCCATCCACAAGCGTGTGCATTCCGCACACCCGGATGTCTTCAGGGGCGTTGCCGATCCTCTCGAGAAGTTCTTCTCTGCAGTGCGACGGGGGGAAATGCAGTACGTCCAGACATTCAGGGAAATCGTTGACGATCTCGCCCTTGGTATTGTTAATGTCATCCATGCCTATGCCCCCGACGTTGTTGTCCTTGGCGGAGGGGTGATGAAGAGTGCTGATGTAATCCTGCCTCTTCTCGCGGAAGAGGTTCGCCGTATGGCCTGGACGTTGCCCCGTGGTAAAGTCCAGCTGCGCGCAGGCCGGCTCGGAGGCAGAGCGGCCGCTCTCGGTGCGGCGTTTCATCCTTCATTGTCACTTCCATAACCTGACGATGAACAAAACACCTACGATCGCGAAGCGGGATCCTTTTGTGGCACTTCTTCCGGAAGACATGATGGAATACTCGCGCGGTCTCTACAATCCCTTCCCCACCTTCCGACCCCGGACGGGGGACATCCGGCAGGGGCACGGGGTTCTTGCGGAGGCCATCCATGGAGAACTTCCGCGCGGTCTCCGTGTTCTGGCCATCGACGGCTATCACGGAGTGGACTGGCTGGCGATTCACCAGAAGCTTATGGCTGCGCTGGAGGAGATGGGCGTGCGTCCGACCTGGAGCCGGATGGAAGAGTGTCTCGCCCCACCGGAGGAGATCCGAGAACGCTCGAAGCCGTTTCTGGGGGGGGGCGATCCGCTCTTTGGGAAGGTCTACCCATACGGGCCGGAGATTTTCTTCGATTCCCAAAAGCTGAGTGCTCTCAGAATCCGTGCCTCGATCGCACGGGGATTGAAGTCCGGTTCATTGCTGATCATCATCGGTTGCGGGGCGGGTCTGACAGAACTCTGGGACCGGCTCTGGTATATTGATATCCCAAAGGATGTGATTCAGGAATCCGCTCGCCAGCAAGGACTGTCCAATCTTGGAGAACCTGAAAAACTCCCCTTTGGCGATTTCTACAAGCGTGCCTACTTCCTCGATTGGCCCGCACTGAACCGTCAGAAGAAAAGACTCCTTCCGGACATCGACCTGTTCCTTGATGGTCAGGACCCGGCGGTCCCAACGTCGATGGCAGGGCCTGCTTTTCGGGAAGCTCTGCGCGAGATTTCCGAGTCGCCGTTTCGCGTGCGTCCGTGGTTCTTCCCTGGCCCCTGGGGGGGCCAGTTCATGAAGGGACACATGGGTCTGGATCCAGTCCTGCCGAATTGTGCCTGGTCGTTCGAGCTCATTGTTCCCGAAAATGGCATCACGCTCGAGAAGGGAGGACACCGGCTGGAGTTTTCGTTCGATGTTCTCATGTACGCGGAACACCTGCGGATTCTCGGCGAGGAAGCCGGCCGTCAGTTCAAATATGAATGGCCCCTCCGTCTTGACTACCTGGACACGATCGACGGAGGCAACCTGTCTACCCAGTGCCATCCGCGGCCGGACTACGTCCGCGATCAATTCGGTGAGACGTTCACGCAGGATGAAACATACTACATTGTCAACGCAAAGCCGGACGCCCGTGTGTATCTCGGCCTTACTGATGCCTGCGAACCGGAGGTATTCAGGAAGGCGCTCGAGGAATCCCGGGAGAAAGGTGTGGAAGTCGATATTGACCGGTTTGTGCACAGCGAGCCGAGCAAACCGCACGACCTTTTCCTGATTCCGAATGGCACCGTTCACTGTAGCGGCCGGGGGAACCTTGTGCTGGAAATCAGCTCGACGCCATACATCTTCACATTCAAGATCTACGACTATCTGCGGAAGGACCTGAATGGCAATCTCCGCACCATCAACATCGATCGGGCATTCGACAATATTCGTTTTGAGCGCCGCTCAGCGTGGGTGCGCGAAAACCTCCTGGCGAGACCTCGGCTTTTGCGCGAAGGGAAAGGCTGGAGAGAATTCGTCCTGATGGACCGCCCGGAGTTCTTCTACGCTATTCACCGGCTGGAGTTTGAAAAGGGGTGTGAATTCCATACGGAAGGACGTGGGTTTGCAGCGAATCTCGTTGAAGGGGAGCGAATATCCCTGACATCGGCGAACGGGCATACCGCCGAGCTGGCGTATCTTGAGTCGATGATCATTCCCGCTGCGGCCCGCAAGGTCCGCATGAACAACAGAGGTTCAAGGCCCTGCAGACTCGTCCTGGTGTTCGTACGTCCGGGCACCGGCATCAGTCAACCCTTGAACGATCCGACTGGTTAAGAAGGAGGCCTTCCTCGGATACCGCTTGCATGGTGTGGTTCCAGTGTCGGCGTTGCGGGTGGTCTCGGTGATGCTCTCATGGAGACGCGTCGACTCCGTGACAGAGCTCCGCAACGCAAAGGGCTCCGAATCTCGGAGCCCTTGCTGATCTGGCGTTTGCCCTGCAACTGCAAAGCTAGTAGGCGATGCCAAGCGAGATGAAATGTCGGGATCCCAGAATCCCGAACGGTTCAAAGGCATAGTCGACCCGGATCGGAATCCCCGAGAGGGGCGATCGTACACCGACGCCGGCGGTCCATCCACGTTCGTCGTAGTTCAGTTGGTAACCGAGCCGGGCTGTCAGGATCTCAAGAAAATGATACTCGCAACCCAGTTTCGTCCTGCCTCCAAAATCACGTGGGTAACGGGATTCGAAGCAGAGAATCAATGAGTGCGTGGAATCGAGGTCGGAAAGAAACCTCAAAGGTTCGACAGTGACGCCGAAGCTGATCGCAAAGGGGAGGGGGAACGATTCGTTTTCGTACCGGAACTCTCTGGAGATGTTCTGGACCGTCGCACCGAACCGGATGCCGTTGTAGAGGAAGTCGTAGAACGCACCCACATCAATTGCGATGGCGTCCTTGGCATATTCACGTTTGCCCAACGTCAGCGCACTGTCCGTCAGGGAGGACCCGGCGGTGGAGACCCAGGCGTCACCGAGGTCCTGGCGCGCGTACTTGATATGCACGCCATATGAAAAACGGTCGGTGACCCTCTGAGAGAATGCGCCGCCCACGGCAATGGCCGTTGGCGTAAACGTGCCTGTTTCGGTGTAACCCTCGCTGTTTGCAGACCGGACTGTTGTATATAACGTGCCATAGTCCATGGCCAACAGGCTGAAGCCCAGCACGCCGCTGCTCCAAAGATGCATGCTTCCGGCAATGGCGCTGTAATTGATGTCGGCAAATCCCTTCGTGTGACTGAGGCTCACGTCGAAATTCTGGGGAATCCATCCGAGCAGGGCTGGGTTCCAGAAGACGGCATTCGACGTTATGGTGTTCACGACGCCAACACCTCCCCTCCCGATGACTTCCGCGGAGACAGGGTTCTCAAGAAACCGAAACCCGACCTGCGCCTTTTTCACAAACTGCGCGTATGCGCCGTCGTGTGACAGAAGGCAGAGTACCAGCGCGATGGCTGCGCTTCTTTTTCTGGTATGCATCAAACCCTCCGCTCTCATGCTAGCGAACGATGACAAACTTGACGAACTGATTGTCGAGCGGCTTGCCGTTGATGTCGGCGCAATCCGTGACGGCGAGGACATAAATGCCGCTGCTGACGTACTGGTTGTCGTCAGTCCGTTGATCCCATTCATGGTCCGCGGTGCCGTAGTGGCGGATTGTGCTGACCAAGTCTCCCGTTTCAGTGAAAATGCGGAGCGTGCACGAAACAGGGAGATTGAAGAAGGAGATCTTGTCCGGCGTCCCGCCTGCCAGGGCTTTGCCGGCAGCAATCGTGGCCGGATTGGGCACTACGCGGACATTTCCCGATGAGTTCAAGCCCGGTTTGAAGGCGACCGCCGGGAGTTGAGATCGCGTGACATATGGTGAGCTTTCGAGCCTCTTTCCTGCATCTAGTCCCGTCGCGTTCTGCGACCCGTTATCTACTGCGGTGACAGCATAGTAGTAGTCAACGCCGCGTTGCACGGAGCGATCGACGAAGGTCGTCTGCGTGCGATCGGTGGTCTCGTACATGAACTCCCAGCGTGCATCGCTCTTCTGGTCGAGCGGGTCATTGACCAGGTATGCACCACGCTTGCGGTAGACCCGCCAAGCATACCAGTCGTCTGCCCCGGTCACAGGATCATTGAAATAGGAGGGTGAAGGGTACGACCAGTGCACTGCGATCTGGTCCGGCCCTGAGGTCACTTCGATGTCCGGTGGCGGTGGTGGTGTGGGGACAGAGCCGCCACGACTGAGCTGATCCCATGCCCAGTTTGCACGGTCGAGTGCCTGCCAGAGCGAATCGCGGCCGGTAAGAATCCAAGCCTTCTTTGCGGAATCGCTCAGGGCTCCTTTGAACCAGAGGCGGCCGATGGAATCCGCAATCTGCCAACGTAGCCCTCCTACGCCGACAGCGTAGACAAACGTCAGCGAATCGTATCGGCCTTGTGCGCGGTTCTTGGTGAGTTCATACGGCCCAACGGTGATGAACCGCATCGGGCCTTTTTCAGGCTTGGCTGCCCCAACCGTGACTGCATCGGGGGGGAACCTTCCGCGTGAGTCGTCCCCACGATAGGTGAGGAGCAGGTTAACGTCTCTCCTTCCCCACAGGTCAGCGACGATTGTTCCGTGGGGGGCGGCATACGGCTGGGACCGATCATCGGTCCGGTCGCTGAACGATCTATCCGCATGGAGGAGCGTGTAGCCTGGTAACTGTGTGGAATGCAGGAATCCGGTGGTCCGGTCTGGATCGCCGGTGTCGTTGTTCGATCCGTTAGGGTAGGGCGTTGCCAGGGGATTAAAGGCATCCCAGTAATAAGCAACAAGAAGTGAGTCCCTGGTACGGTTCGTGACGAGGTCGGACTTCCTCTTGAACCAGCTGTCCAGGTCATCCTCCCCCTCATAGGAGAAGCTTCCAAACACATACCGTTCACCGGCCTTTGACGGACCAAAACTGAAAGCGATTGGCCACCAGAACCGGATCGTTTGGTCGACAAGAGAGTCCTTTGAAGATGAGGAGTTACGGGGGAGCTTGATCTCGCCAGTGAACTTATGGGTGGCCTTCCAGATGAAATAGTTCGCGTGTGATGGGTTGCTGAAGCCATAGATTTCCACATGGCTCCGGATGCCGAACTGCCCCAGTACATCCTCGAATTCGATTTTGATGTCCGATTTCAGTGTCGGATCGACATTCCATCGATAAGGTGGGTCGAGCTGGATGCCATCGACGACGATGTGGGGCGGGCGGTACCGGCGCGTCTCAGACGCCCAGTCGGTCGTGCCGAAGTTCGTCAGGGCATCACCACGTGTGAACATGGAGTGCTTGACGCCTTCTTCATCAAGGATCCCTTTGTCGTCCAGAGAAAGAGGATTGAAGATCTGGTACAGCATGTTCGACTGCCACCGGTCTGCAGGCCAATAGAAAATCTCGGTGTTCTGCCGGTTCTCCCCGGTCAGGTTCCAGCTGAACTGGGACTGCAGCCCGCCGTCGCCCATGAGTTTGTTCATGCTCATGGAGAAGTTCCCGACATCGAACAACATGGGGAGCGGCGTGTAGTTTCGCTCCTGTGCAGGGACGCTGGACACCATTCCCAGGACTGCCACCGTGAGGACAAATGCGGTACGTAGGTTCATGATCGCCTTCCTCTGAAATAACCGATCGCTAAAGATCCATACGGAGGCCGATGATGATCCGCCGTGGATTCAGGAAAATCGGAGCTTCCCACCAGCCGACCTTAATGTGGTCGTCGTCTGACTTGTACTGGCCCCAGAGATCATTACCTCCCTTGTCTGGAGTACGGAGGGAGCTCTTGTAATCGCTGTACTGACTCTGGAGCATATTGCTGGTGTTCAGCCATTTATTGTTGGTGAGATTCTTCACGGTGATGACCAGCTCGATGTTGCCGTAAGGGGTGGCAAAGACCTTGGAACCCCGGAAATCAATGTTCCAGTAGTTGACCGCATCCACATAGTTGCGCAGCTTGACGTCCGGTTCTTCGGGGTTCAAGAGCACCCGTCCGCCGTCCCTCCATTCAAAGAAAAAGTTGGCGAAAAGGCCGCCGAACCAATTCACGCCCAGGAATTCGGGGCCGAAGTCTGCGGGCGTGTGGAGGTTGAGACTGGCGTTGGCGCGGGGACGTGGCTCCGTCGTGGCCAGGTTCGGCGACCGCAGCTCGTTGTCGCGCGCTTTGAGCCGGTTCTCGTACACTCGGGCGAGTCCGGACTGCCCCGAACTGATGATCATGTAATCATACATCGCATTGAATGAGACAAAACGGCCGATCGGTCTCTCCAGGCGCAGCTCAAGCCCGCGCACATCGCTGTACGCATCAGGATAGTACTTGCTGACGATGTTGTCTTCATAGTAGTTGATATAGCTCCGGCTCAGGGGGCCGTTACTGACATCCTTATAGTACGCTGTGACATTGGCGATGAAATCGGAGAAGAACATCTGTTCATAGCCGAATTCGTACGAGACAGTCCGTCCCAGCGTCAGGTCCGGCGTCGGGACTCCGGTGGATCCTGAATAGACCGTCAGATCGTACATGAAGGAAATGGGCGGCCGCTGGTAGAAATGCCCGTAGTTGAAGTAGAGCTTGCTACTCTCGGTGATCGGGAATGAGACGCCCAGCCGCGGAGAGAGATAGGTCTGGACGCGGTTTTCGGTCTGGGGCCATCCAGGGGGGTTCTCGAGCAAAGCGCGGTAGGCCACCCACCGTTCGTAGCTCATCGCAGCGCCCGGGAGGGTGGGGTACACCTGATCGATGAGAGCGGTGTAATCGGGATCTGCGGGGAAGCCCTGGGCGAACCCCTTCTTCATGGGGTTGAGATAGTCGAGCCGGAGACCCGCATTGAGGATCATGCCTTCAAATTCCAGTTTGTCCTGCGCATAGAGGCCCAGTTCCAACGGGGTCGCACGGTAGTACTGCCATGTGTCGGGACTGTAGGCGACCTGGGATTGGAACCATGTACCGGCGTAGACAAAAAGGTTCTGGAGCCTGGCCGAGAAGCCCACCTCGACCTGATGCAGACGTCCAAGCTGCGCGGTCAGGTCACCCTTCAATTGGTACACCCACGAATAGGACGAGTCGATCCGTTGCGGTCCGCCATACATCGTAAAGGTGTTCAGCGGGTCATATCCGTAATTTGTCGACGCGTTTGGGCTTCCCAGGTTCGGTACAAAGTAGCGGAGGTCCTTGTTGAGGCGTGCGCTGTGGAATGTCACATAGGCGTCGGCCCTGCTTGTGTCGAGGGCAAAAGGACGAAGCGTCTGATCCGTGTACCCGAGCTGGAAATCCACCATGTAGAATGCATTCGGTGCAACAGCGTGTGTGAACTTTGCCCCCCCAACAATGTACCGTTGATCGTAAAATTGCAGGCGGCTCAGATTGTACATTTGGTTCTGGCTCTCACCTCCAATCAAACGCGCCTGTTGTGCCACGTTGCTTTCGGTGCTGTTCAGAAAGCTGAAGCTCGAGGCCTGATCGATGAGCGTTCCACCGTAGCTGGTGGTTCTTCCCCCGCTCGCCGTCTGGATTTTCGCGTACAGGCCGCTCACCGAAAGACGCATGTTGTCCTGGAGTGCAGTGGTCAGTTTCAGCTGACCATTCCAGTCGACATAATTGCTGCGCGGCCCGATGGGGAATGCGAGCTGGGAGTTCTCGTATTTGAACCCGGCCATGAAGGTTGTCCGTTCCGCGAACGGGCCGATGACCGGCAGGGAAGCGCCCGGGAACGGACCGGTGAAGGCCCCTTCGAAGAAGTAGTCCGGCTTGGGTGCCACCTCGTACTGAGGGTGCTGCAGTTTCCAGAGCTGCAACTTCTGCGTGGAGTCCAGAGCCCGGTCCGGCGTGCCCGAACTGGCCCACCCCCTGAAGTTCCGGAACTCCGCCGGGACGGTGCTGTCGGTCGGGCTGACGCCGCTCATCGCATAGGTGCCTGCGTACACCCGGTAGATCCACGAATCACTGCTCCATGGAGAGGTTCCGAAGAACCGGGGCTGATTTGCCGGCGCGAAATCAAATCGCAACGAAGCGGTGAAGCGGTCCCGGTTCCCATCCTTGGTTACGACGTTCATCAGTCCTGACCGGATCCCGCCATACTTTGCCTGGAAGCCACCCGTAAGCACTTGGATTTCCTGAATCGCCGTGGAGTTCAACGCGAGGTAGGAGTTTTCTGTCCGGGGATCCTGCAGCGAAATCCCGTCCATCCGGACATCCGTCTCCCGGATGGCCCCTCCCCTGACGCTCAAACCGTTCCCGTCCGCACTGCTGACCAGCTCGACACCCTTGATGCGTCCGATGAATTCGTCCACGCGAAGGACGGGCATCTCCGCAATTCGCGAGGTAGCGATGATTTCCTCTGTCGCCGAGACATCCGCCTTGATGTATTCCCGCTGGGCTGTCACAACAACTTGGTCGAGGGCAATGTCCGAGGAGGAGATCACGAAATTCAGCATTGCCGTCCGGTCGAGGTCGACCTTGACGCCACGCTGAGCCATCGAAGTGTACCCCACGAGCCGGACGGTCACGACATAGACACCTGGAGGGACGTTCAGGATGAAGTAATAGCCGTCGCGATCACTGGAGCCACCCGCCGGTCGATCGAGGGAGACTTCGGAGCCGTCGGGGAGGATGGCCTGCGAGACGACCACGTTTGCCCCCGGGAGTGGTTCCTTCGTATCGCGGTCGAGGACTCTACCGGTGATTTTCCCGTTCGCCGCCAGAGCGGTGCAAGGGAGAAGCCATGCCCACGTCAACAGCAGACACCATCGACGGGAAAATAGCGCGGGAGTGAAGAGAGGTTTCATGACGAACCCTTCTCACTGAGAGTGTTCAGATCCGGAAACTGACAAAGGACGGGGCTCGGGGAGAGACTCTTTACGAAGAGCGCGGGGCTGGACTGCCCGCGCGGACGGGACCTTAGAAAGAAGTACCTGCCTTTTGATTGAGGCGTTCGTTGATTGACCGGGCCACCGGGGAATACACCCACCATGCATGATACTCAGCCATCCCGTGGGAATCCCTTCCCCCTGCTGACCCATGTGGAAACCTACGAAATGGTCCTGCGTTTGTCAAGCGCTGCGAGTGCATCGTCAGACCCCCGCCATCCTTCGCTTGTACTCTGTCAATGCCGCATCGAGCCGGTCGCGCGCCGTCGTGTCGTCGGCATTGTTATGTGATGGGTGGATGTAGAGCTTCACGCCGCGCTCCTCGAGGATTTCGGCGACAGTCGTGATGGTCATCCAGACCGTCGTTACGAAAGCCAAAGTCGATACAGGGCCCACTTTGTCGCGGTGTTTCTTCAGTGGTACGGAAGCATCCTCCAATGGCACGCAGGTATCGACGACGATGTCAGCAAGATCGAACAGAGTTTTCCCACACGAATGCCGGCTCGTTTTCTCTCTGCCGGCGGCCGCAGAGCCATATACGACGACTTTCATGCTGCGCTTCTTCGCTTCGAGAGCGATGTCAATGTTGACAGGATTGATCCCTGTATGTGAGAAGATCCACATCGTGTCCAGGGTATCGAAGGTGTATCCCTTCATGATTTCCACACCGAACCCTTCCGCTCTCTCGAGAAACAAGAACTGATTGATTCCCATTTCTCCGGTAATGTGGGTGAAGAAGGTGAGAGGGAGTTCGATCATCGGATGAAATCCCACGAAGCCACCGATGCGGGGATACATCTCTTCCACCGGCAGCGTTGCATGGCCGCAGCCGAACGTGTGGACCCAGCGTCCCGCTTCGATGGAGTCGGCCATCGTCTCCGCCGCGCGATAGATGTTTATCGATTGGGAGCGCTCGATGTCGGTCATGACTCGCCGTGCGTTTTCAAGCCACTGGCTGGAAAGCATAGGTTTTCTCCATGGATGAATGGTCAGGTTGTTGAGTTGGTCGGGACGCGCCGCATTGCCAGCCCGAAGAGCAGCAGAATGGCCAGGAGGCAGACAACGAGGATCGGCGGGAAGAGGCCGATGCCGTGTGACTGGGCGAGAATCCCGACAAGGCCATTCAGAAGCATGTTTCCGGTCAGGGCAATAACCAGCGCAATGCTGAACGCTGTGCCCGTGAATGCCGCATATCTTTCGCCGATGTAAGCAAGAACAACGGGGAATACGGGAGCAAATCCAATCCCCAGCAAAACCACTCCCGCCATTGCCATTCCGGTCCCGTCCGCGAAGAGCAGAAGTATCCCTCCCGCAATGCCGCAGGCCAGGCAGACGAAGACAACCAGGTGGGGTGTAAACCGTTTCAGGAGTCCGCCCATCAGGAGCCTTGCGACGGTGAGACTTGCCCCGACGATTGTCAGCGCCAGCAGGGCGGTTTCCGACGAGACCGCAACGCTCCGCTGGAGGTACATGACGGTCCAGTTGTTGACCATAGATTCCACCCCGCTTTCAAAGAAAAGGACGACGGCGAGAAGGAGAAGCGGTACCTCGCGCAACAGTCGCGCTCCCTGGCGCAGAGGGAAACCCAGCGGGTGTTTCGGCGCGGGGAAGGGGACCAGGGCAAACATCAGCGCCGCCAGGAATACAACAGCCCCGATGCCGGCGATGATCGAGTCATAAGAGATCGAACCAACGAGGAGTCCCGTCAGTGCAGGCATGCCGAGAGCGCCGATCCCGAAGAAGACCCCCAGGAGGCTCAATCGCGCGCCTTTGGCGTCCGTGCTGATATCCGCAACGAGCGCGTTGGTGCCGCCGTTCAGTATCCCGCCACCGCAGCCGATCAGGAAGAACGAAACCTGGATGGCGCCGAAGACTCTGCTGAAGGCGATCGTCTCCAGTCCGGCCCCTACCATTATCGTTGCGCCGAGAAACGGGAACCGGTAGCCATAGCGATCGACAACAGGCCCGAAGACGAGCGACCCTACGAGAATTCCGAAGGCGAGCAGCGCCGCAAGAGATCCTTGCGTGGCGTCACTCAATGAAAAAGAGGCGGCGAGAAACGTGTTCACGGTTCCGAGGGAAAGCATCACCATGCCGAAGAGCAGCATGCCGGCACAGGCGGCGGCGAAGATGATGGTCGATGTCCGTTCTTTTCTAGGCATTTGCGGCTCCGGCAACCCGTAGGGCAAGGTATCCCGCTCCGTAGAGCGCGGCATCGCCGCCGAGGAGGGATGTTTCAAATCGTGCCTTCGTGATGCTGATCGGCTGAGCCCATCGCCTGGCTTCGCGTGCGATCATATCGAGAAAGCGCCGAGCCGGCCCGAAGATCCCTCCGCCAAAAATAATCACCTCCGGGTTGAACAGGCTGACCAGATTGGCGGCTGCCATTCCCCAGTAACTGACAGCCTGTTGGAGGACCTCCTGCGCGATCACATCGTTGGATTCAAACGCTGCGAAAATGTCATGAGCCGTAAGGAGGTTGGCCGGGCGGTTCCGTAGCACGCCGTCATAGTCCGGCTGAGCGGACAGGAGTTCTCTGGCCACTTTGGCGATTCCCGCACCCGAAGCGTGATGTTCGAAACATCCACACTCAACATAGGGCTCTCTGAACGGCCGGTCGAGCGCCATCCATCCGATTGCCCCGGAAATGTCGTGTGCCCCACGGAGGACCTTCCCGTCAACAAGGATTCCTGCGCCGATGCCGGTCCCGACCGCCACAAAGATCGCATCGCTGCATCCTCCAGCCGCACCTTTCCACGCTTCGCCGAGGATCGAACAGCTCCTGTCACTGTCAACACTAACTTTGATATTCCGCGTGGCGAGCATGGAGCGCAATTCATCCCGAAGCGGGTAGTCTTCCCATCCCGGGATGTTCGGGGCCCAGACCCGGCCGGTTTCCGACCAACTGATGCCGGGGACGCAGGTGCCAACGGCATGAACACTCTTGTCGCCTGCGGCTTTCACGAGATCGAGGATGAGGTCTTTGATCAGGGCGCCAACCTCAGGTCCAGTTTTCTTGTCGAGTTGTGCGGACTGGCGGTGAAGGATTTCGCCTTCGTGCGTGAAGAGCGCGCCTGCAATCTTGGTCGCGCCGAGGTCTACTCCTATGACGGTCATGCGCGTGGAGTCGGTGAATTCCGGTGAGTGTGATTCGAAGGAACCGAACAGGACGCGAGGCGCGTCGGGGTTTCCTGGCCGGATAGCTGGTCCCGGGAGGTTATTCAGATGAGATCCTTCGTAAAGCTACTCAAGGATGTGTGCATTGTCAATGGAGAATCTGGAAAACCATAGGTAGCTGAGTAGGGTGACCGTTATCTCCTCATGATCTGGCTACTTCCATTGATCCCCGTAAGGGGAATGTGCACGGTAACCCAAAGGCAGCGGTCTTTGGAAGCTGCCCGAGATCTCCCCCGGGGGGGATTCCGTCGGAGCTGCTGGAGCGCCGCCCCGACATCCGGCAGGCCGAAGAGCAGCTGCGATCTACGAATGCCCGGATCGGCGCCGCGAAGGCGCTGTGCTTTCCCTCAATTTCTCTGACCGGGCTCTTCGGCGCGGCCAGCGGTGATCTCTCGTGACTATTCAAGTCGAACGCGCGGATCTGGAATGCTGGTGGGCAGGTGCTCCAGCCGATTTTCCGCAAGGGAGAGATCTCCGGGCAGGTTGAGGCTGCCGAAGCGGTTCAGAAACAGGCGCTGTTCGGATACGTGACACCGTGCAGAATGCTTTCCGGGACGTTGAGGACGCGCTCGTAGACAGAAGCCGGACACAGGAGCAGCTTTTCGCTCAGCAGAATCAGCTCAACGCCCTGCGGGTGTATGAGCGGCTGGCAAGAATGCGGTACAATGAAGGGGTCACCAGCTATCTGGAGGTGCTCGACGCACAACGTTCACTGTTCAGCACTGAACTGGATTTCGCCCAGACGCGGGGAAGACTGAGCAAGTTCGTTGTCAGCGTCTACCGTTCGATGGCAAGCGGCTGGCTTGATCAGGCGGCCGCAGCAGCCTATCAACCTGCCGATCCCGCTGAACCACGACCGAAGGAAAGGATCGAGGCAACGTCCAGGGAGGCACCGCAGCTGAAAAACAGGAGTTCTTCAGGAACACCGAGGTCCACCGACACAGATGTGGGGCCCCGGTTGTCATGGCAGCGATCGGAGTCATTGTACGGCTCTGTTCCCTGCAATGACGCCTGGTAGTCGCGTTCGAGCTGCACCGTGAAATCGACCATGGTCGTCCCCTCCGATTCAATCTCGGCCGCTAGTTTCAGTCGGGTCTCCTGCGCCGCCCCTGCCCCGTGACAGAGGCCTGTTGCACCTACCCGCAAGAACGACAGGTAAAAGGCTGTGGTTTTCGATGCGAGGTATGCGGATGGGGCCGCGAATGCGCACCTGGCTGTAGTTTCTTGCCCAACAAGCTTGAATACGACATTCGCGATAGCTATATTCTTAAAGAGATGAGTACCGCCCAAAGTAGGGGCCGAAGCACCTGCTGGAAGAGTGCCCGCTATGAGAAAAATCCGCGTTCTTCTTATTGAAGACAATCGCCTTCTGCGCGAAGGCATCACCTCGATGGTCAAAGAACAACCGGACATGAAGATTACTCCCTCGCCCGGGAACAGTGATGCTCTCCTCAAGGCCAGGCGCTTGAGCCCGGACGTAATTTTGTTGGATCTCGGGCTGCGAGGGCAGAACACCCTTCGTCTGGTCCAGACGGTAAGGAAGCAGGCCCCGGAGGCACGGGTGATCATCATGGATCTGGTCCCCCTTCAGGCCGAGCTCGTTGAATATGTGAAAGCGGGCGTTTCGGGCTTCATCCTCAAGGATGCCACGTTTAGTGATTTCGTGGGGACGATCCGATCGGTGGCCCGGGGGGCGAAAGTCCTGCCGCCCATCATGACCGAGTCGCTTTTCTCCCAGATCGTTGACCATGCGGCGAGAAAAGGGACAGGGAATCTGTTCAAGTCCGTCCGGATGACCAGACGGGAGCGCGAAGTGATGCAGGAAATCGCTGACGGTATGAGCAACAAGGAAATTGCTTCGAAGCTCAACATCGCTCTTCACACCGTGAAAAGCCACGTCCACAACATCCTCGAAAAACTTGCGCTGCACACGCGGCTTGAAATTGCAACCTACGCCCATCGCGAAGAAACCTCAAACGAAAAAGCCTCGTAGTCTTCCAACCTTCTGATATCCCCCGAGAGATGTAGATCCCTTTTCATCTCTTTGGCGGATTTCCTCTTACCCGCCCCCCGCGTACATTCCTTACGGGGCCAGAGCGTTTCAGCGAAACCTGGTGGTTCTCCGGTAACCTCGAGGGAGGAAAAGCGGTCTGATGAAGAGCAATCAGCTTCGGCGACGCCCGAAATCCGCGAAACAACGGTTACGGTCAAGACCTGTTGCAGGAATTGCAGAATTCCTTGAGGCGGGTGTCCGTGGGTTCGTGCAGAAGGACTCGTCCGTTGGCGATTTGATGGCGGCAATAAGGTCTGTGGCACGGGGGAAGCGAGTTGTTCCTTTGTCCGTTGTGCTGACTGGTGGGCGGAAGAAGCCCGAGGGGTCAACACAACGGACTACCCGGGCCGGGTTCGGCCAAGTGCGTCTTACCACGCGTGAAAGAGATGTCGCATCTCTGATTATCTTCGGGCTGGACAGGGGGCAGATTGCCCGGAGACTCCGGGTTTCCCTGCGCACAGTCGACAGAGACGTGCAGGATATCCTATTGCATTGTTCGTGAACATGACGAAAAGCCGGGAAGGTCATATCTCCGGATGAGGTGAAAAGCGTCAAAGGGGAAGAAACACTTTCATGAGAAAACTTCGCATCGGCATCATTGACTTGGTCAGCAGAAGCACGCAGGTTTCCCTCTGGTCGCGGGTCATGAATGCCAATTTTGCCAGCATCATGCCCCAGGCGCTTGGTGTCTGGTGCGAAGAAGAGGGACACGAGGTGACGTACGCATGCCATACGGGCTCGGAGGCCTTCTTCGAAGGTGTGCCCGAGAATGCCGACCTGGTGTTCATTTCCGCTTTCACGGAAGCCGCGCAAATGGCGTACGCACTCAGCAACCTCCTCCGCTCGAAGGGGATAATTACCGCCATCGGAGGGCCCCACGCCCGATGCTACCCGCAGGATGCCCAACGGTTTTTCGACTACGTGTTTGGCTTCACGGACAAGGCGGCGATCCGTGATGTGCTGAGCGATTGCAGCCGGCATCGTCCCCTTGGGGTCTGCATCAGCGCCAACGGACAACCCGCGGAAATCCCCAGCGCGCGCGAACGATGGAAGTTCATTGAGCCGAACCTCCGGAAGGCGCCGGTGCTCAAGATCGTCCCGATGATCGGCAGCCTGGGCTGCCCTTATCAATGCCCTTTCTGCATCGACTCCACCGTTCCCTACCAGCCGCTGGACTACGGCGTGATGCAAGAGGATCTGGCGTTTCTTCTCACGAAGTTCAAGAGGCCGCTTGTGGGATGGTTTGATCCGAACTTCGGTGTCCAGTTCAACGACACGATGGATGCCATCGAAGCCGTGGTGCCCCCCGACAGTATGGACTTTGTCGCCGAAAGCAGCATGTCCATTCTCACCGAGCCTCATCTCCGGCGGCTCAAGCGAAACGGATTCAAGGTTCTCCTTCCGGGGATTGAGTCGTGGTTTGCCCTGGGCGATAAGTCCAGGACAGCAAAAGTGCAGGGGTTCGACAAGGTCCGGGAGATTGCAGCGCACGTCAATATGGTGCTGAGATATGTGCCGTATATCCAGACGAATTTCGTGCTGGGGCTGGATACCGATGAAGGCTCGCAACCGTTCGACCTCACCCGGCGTTTCATCGATCTGGCTCCGGGCGCGTTTCCGGGGTACTCGATGCTCACCGCATTTGGACAGGCTGCGCCACTCAACCTCGAGTACCAGCGTGCCGGTCGTGTGATCCCTTTCCCTTTCCACTTCCTGAACAATAATGGTGCGATGAACCTGAAGCCGAAGCACTATTCCTGGCCTGAATTCTACAGCAGGGTGGTCAGTCTGACCGAGTATTCCTTCTCCCGTCGTGCGATTGTGCGTCGATGGGGGGGGACGTATGGCGTGTTTCCACGCTGGCTCAATGTGCTGCGGGCGATGTCATCGGAAGGGTACGGAAGGATACGGTATTACAGCGAGATCCGTCGCCGGCTGGAAAACGATAGCGCGTTTCGGGCGTTCTTCGAAGGGGAGACAACGGAAATCCCCCGCTTCTTCACGGATCAAATCCGGAAGGATCTTGGAACCATGTGGGACTGGTTACCTCAAGGGGCGCTCTATCATGACACCAATGCCTATTTGAAAGCGGAGGAGCAAAAGAGAATGCCCGGCATAGTTCAGAGTGCCGCAGGGAACTGATATTGCGTCTCGCAGTCAGGTTGAACAAATCTGAATTGCTGTGCAGGACCTCTATCAACGAAAAGAGGCCAAGGTATAGGCCTGTTTTTGTTGTTGCAGGATGACTCACAGGAGGTGGGACAAAAACCCCTTCCGGCATGGGGTCCGGCATGGCCTCTGCGGTGTTTACTCCCGCGCGACCGGAGAGCGGTGGTTTCCGGTGGATCCTTTTGACAGTCGTGCTCTCACAAACGGGGCTTTCAGCTCGTCAAGGAATTGCTGGAACGCCACACTACATCCTCATTCCCAATCCTGTGATGCCCCGTCATTACTCACCCCTCACGTTTCTCGTACTCATTTCCTGCTGATGGGTCTTGTTGTGCGGCCCGCCCGCGGCATATCGAACGCCCACTCGATTGGAGTGTCGGCCGACGTGTCTGCGGGTCGCAAGCCAGCAGACGTCTCAATGTCCGACCACCGCAGCCGTCCATGAACGCCATAGGGGAGGAGTCGCGCGCGGCCCGCTGAGGGTTCCACCCGGACTTTAACAAAGCTCCGGAAGAGTGACGCGCGGCTATACTCGGTGTGATTCCAATTGGAGGAGTGTCCGCTGGGGAATTCGCTTGTTGACTAACGAATAGTAGCTTGTGTGAGTGGTGGCGCAATCTCATGTGCCACGAATTCCTGTCCATTGTCTGGTGTTGAGAGCCCGGCAACGCGGATGGACTTGCCTGCCCCGCGGAAGATTGCGGCTTGCGTCCCTCTATCTTACCCTACGTACCTTAGCAAGGTGACGCTCACCTAGGTGACTGTCACGAAGAATTGATCAGGAATGATTGGATGCCCCGGAGATCCGCCTGCCCAGTCCAAGCAACAACTCTCTTCCTCTTAGCAGCCAGGACTCCAGCAAGGAATAGAATGTCGGCACGATCACGAGCGTCAGGAATGTGGAGACGGTAACGCCGAATACGATGGCAACCCCCAGCGGCCGCCAGAAATCGGCACTCTCGGCCCCGACCACGAGATGAAATTCCCGCCAGTCAAAGTCTACACCCGTCGCAAGGGGCAGGATGCCAAACACGGTGGCCATTGCGGTCAGCATGACCGGCCGCAGACGCGTTCGTCCGGCCTCCACCAGGGCCTCGTCCAGCGAGAGTCCCTTTGCCCGCAGATGCTTCATGAAATCCAGCAAGACGATCGCATTCTTGACAACGATCCCCGCCAACGCCACCACCCCCACACCTGTCATGATCACGCTGAACGGGGTGAGCGTGACCAGCAGTCCGATGAGTACCCCGATGAACGAAAGAAAGACCGAGAGCATGATCACGAACGGGACACGGATCGAATTAAACTCGGTCACCAGAATCAGGAAAACCAGAAGAAGCGTGATAACGAGTGCCTTCGCCAGGAAGTTCGCCGCCTTGTTCTGCTCCTCCTCCTGGCCGCTGAATCTGACGGCATAGCCATCCGGAAGTTGCAGCCCGGCCAATCGTTTACGGACCTCTTGCAGCACCTCTGAACTGACGCGGCCCTGGACATCACCTGTGATCGTGATGACCCGCTTCTGATCCTTCCTTTGTATGTCGCCGAGCGATGTTGTCTTCCGGATTGTCGCGACGGACACCAGGGGGATCGACAGAAGCCTTCCCTGACGGTTCATGAAAGTGATGTGCAGGTTTTCCAGATCTTGTGGTGACAACCGCTGGTCTTCCCGCAAGCGGACCCTGATCTTGTATTCCTTCTCACCCACCCGGTACTTCGACGCCTCCGCGCCGCTGATTGCGGCACGCACCGTCCCGGCGATCTGGGCCGTGCTCATCCAGAGCAGCGCCGCCTTCTCGCGGTCGACCTCCACCTCGATTTCCGGCCGACCCGGGCTGTAATTATCTTTCAGGTCCACCAATCCGGGTGCATCCTTGATCGTGGCCTGGATTCGCGCGCTTAACGCGGCCAGCTGAGCGTAGTCCTCGCCTGCTACCTCGATACTGACGGCGGCGCCGACAGGCGGCCCCGACTGTTGGCGCGTGACCTTCAGAACGCCGCCGGGGATTCTGGTAACCGCACCGCGAACCTCCTCCAGCGTCACAAAGCTGCTCTGGCGCCGCTTCGCTTTCTCAAAGAAGTTGATCGCAACCTTCCCCTTGTTGGAGGTCCCCTGCCCTCCAAAATCGAATGGATCGTCGGAGCTCCCCGTGTTCGTGACCACGAACTCCATATCCCGTCTCCCCGGAAGTCCGTCGAGCCGCTGCTCGATGTTCCGTGCAATGCCGTCGGTCAGATCCAGGGATGTCCCC
>Ga0209253_10001343_pt1 | contig 21612 bp, 16 predicted proteins | sample FrelakmetBRP12BR_FD_187145 | JGI IMG/M metagenome (GOLD analysis project Ga0209253, IMG submission 187145) | Freshwater lake sediment microbial communities from the University of Notre Dame, USA, for methane emissions studies - BRP12 BR (SPAdes)... | ecosystem: Environmental > Aquatic >...
GGTCGTCGTGCTCGACGATATTCAGGCAGGTCTGCGCGCCCCATTCCTTGTCGCATTCCTTCAGGCGGGTAAACAGCTCCTTGGCGCGCTTGATGTACTTGTTTCCGGAACCGACGATGTTGTCGTCGACGATGAAAATGCGCTTTGACTTGATCGACTTGATCTCCTCAATCACGCTGTCGATGTTGCGCAGGCGATAGCGCGGCCCATTGAAGGCTGTCACCGAGCAGAAGTTGCAGTTGATCGGGCAGCCGCGGCCGGTCTGCACGGTTTCCACAAAATACTTGCCGCGCAGCAGGTCACGGCGCGGTGGCAGCAGGTTCTCGATGTCCGGCTGCTCGCACACTTTATACATCTTCTGCATCCGGCCTTGCGCGAAGTCTTCCAGCAACTGCGGCCAGGTGGTCTCTGCCTCCCCCACCACCACGGCATCCACGTAACGCAGGGCCTCGTCCGGCATATACGACGCATGAATCCCGCCCATCACCACCGGCACGCCGCGCTTGCGGAAGTGCGTGGCCAGTTCATAGGCGCGCGGCGCGAGCGGGGTCATGCAGGTAATACCGACCAGGTCGGCCGGTGCGTCGAAATCAAGGTCTTCCACGGCTTCATCGACGATCTCCACCTCATACTCTTCGGGCGTGTACCGGGCGATCATGGCCAGATTCAAAGGCGGAATGGCCAGCACCTTGATATTGGAGTGCATGCTCCCCTTGAACGCAGGGTTAATCAGCAGAATCTTTTTCATTTCCGGTCGTTATCCTTTCAGTAAAATAATGAAGTGCGCCTTCCTTGGAACACGAAAGTAATCCGAAATGGGTCTACTCGTGTAATTAAGCCACGTTTTTAGTGTGAACCAAAGATCTGTGATTTGAAATAGATGAACAGAAGTTCTGGAAATACACACAGACTAAGGGGTTTGACTGGAATGGCACTTACTTAGGCGCCGATTCTGTGACAATCACAGTGTGTAGGTAGCCCGGTCCCCTTTTACTCATTTTTTTACGCCTTCACGGCGCGCTCGGTCGCAGCCAGCGCGCGCAAGCCGGCCAACGCTTGCTCCAGCACGGCGGAATCGCTTTCGCGCGAAAAGACCATGTAGACAGGAATCTGGAACTGCGGGCTGTCGGGAACCTGAAATAGCCTACCTGCCTGGATCAGCGGCCTGGCCATGCGAATGGGCAGGAAACAGGAGCCGCCGTTGCTCAACATAAGCTGCACGCCCAACCAGCCGATGTTCACGACCTGTGCCGGCCGCTCCAGGTCCGGATAACTGTTGGTGTGCTGTGTATGGAATGTCGGTCCCCAGTCGACATAGATGTAATCCTGATCCGGCCAGGGTTTCGCGGGATCGGTGGTCAGCAACACCAGGGTTTCATCGAACAGATGCTCGACCTGCAGCCCGGGGTTGTGTTGCGGCGTATACATCAGGCCGAAATCGAGCGTGCCCTCGATCAGGCGGCGCATCAGGTCTTCTTCGAAGCCGATCTCGCTGCTGATGGAAACATCCGGCGCGGTCGCGCGCATGCTGCCCACCCATTGCGGCAGAAAACCTTCCCACAACGCAATCCGCGCGCCCACCGTGATGCTGGCGCGAAAGCGGCTGGGCAGGCCGACATCGTGTCGTGCCTGTTCCAGCGTCAACACCAGGGATTTGGCATGGCGCATAAAGCGCCGGCCGGAAGGCGTCAGGGCGGCGCCTGAGCGGTTGCGGACAAACAATTTGGTTCCGAGGTCGGTTTCCAGGTTGTGGATGCGGGCACTGACCGTGGACTGGGTGACATGCAGCCGGGTGGCAGCCTCGAGGAAACTGCCATTGGCCGCCACGGCCAGAAAGGTCCGAACCTGATCAATATCCATGATTTTTAATATCGGATATATCGATATTAAAGTCCAATATATATCGTTTGTCTTTTATTAATGTCGGCTTATATTCACTATTACGACGCGGTTTGGACGAATTCACAATGTCGATACCCCCCGGCCCCGACTTATTAAGTGAAGGCATCCAACGCGATGAAGCAGAGATAGCAGGTTCAATTGCGACAGGAGTTTGATTATGACGATTGAGTTCAATGGTGTTCAGATAGCAACCGACGATCAGGGCTTCCTGATAGATCCCGAAGCCTGGGACAACAACGTGGCCGAAGTGCTGGCGCGCAAGGAAGGCGTGCAGCTCGGCGACGAGCACCGCAAGGTGCTGGATTTCATCCGCAATTATTACAACGAGCATCACATCGCGGTCGACGCGCGCTTTGTCATCAAGTATCTCGCCGAAAACCTCGGCTACCACGACAAGGCGAGACACCGTTTGTATGAGTTGTTTCCCTACGGCTACATGCAGCAAGTGTGCAAGATCGCCGGCATGCGCCGGCCACGAGCATGGAGTACCGGTTGACGTATTCCTGATCCGACTGACAAGTCGTGCAGATTGAGGTTAGGTGCGTATGCAGACGTTATTGTCGCCCTCTTCTCGTGGCGCGCGCGTCCGCTGGCACCTCATCCTTGCCTTGCGCCCAGACCAGGACGATGCAATACACGGAAAAAATCACTGCCGTCAGAATTGCGGCCAGTATCAAATCAACCGCTGGGTTCGGTGTGGTCCGACGTTGCAACAGCGCCGTGACCCACATGAACATGAAAATGCACGGCAGGAATAACCACGGTTCCAGCAGATCACCGGCGTGCCCGATCCAGGGACAGGCCCAGACATCCCGCCACCAGCCTTTGATCCGCTTTCTCGGCCATCCCATGAGTGGCAGGTGCTGCTCCGGCAATGTGCCCTGCTTGGCGTGCTGGCCCAGGAACTGGAGATATCCCCGGGCCTGGTAGCTCTTGTAGAGCATCACGAACGCCGAGAGCGTGACGAGGATGCCCACGAGGGTAAGCATCAAATCCGCGGTTTGACCGGCACCCCCCGCCGTGACAAAGGCATTGGCGATAAACCCTTGTCCGATCAACAGCCACATGATGCGGTGATTGGTGACGTCGTTTTCGTGCCGGATCATTTCACGAATGACCGTCGTATATTGTTCTGGTCGGACGTCGTACATGGCAGCGCTCACACTGCACGCACCTGGAACAGGTGGCATTGCCACGGCCCCAGGTCGACATACAGACCGGCGTCCCGCATCTCGTCCCCGCTTCGGTCGTAGGATTCGCCTGACAGGACGTCCTTGAGGCGCCACGTCTTTCCCCTTAGCACATCCCACAGCACCTGGACTCGCGCCTGGGCGACTTCCTGCTTAAAATTGATGATGATGAGATAGCGCTCATCGTCCTTGGCCCAGCACCAGGCGAGAATGTTCAGGCAACTGGGGTTGTCGGGCCAGCCACTGCGTTCACACAGGCGCCATTCACCGTTGTGAAAGACCTCGCGATTGACCGCATGCAGCAGACGTCCGTAGAAGGCCGCGAGCTCCGCATCGACCGGCTCCGCCGGACGACGGCCGAGAAAGACCGGCAACCGCACCTTCCTGCCCTCGAACTGCCCCTCGTGCAGCAGCTTTGACCCGGTGAGCGTGAGAATCGCAACGGCGGCCGCGCGCCCTTTTCCGGACGGAAACGTGGCAGCCGCCCTGGGCTCGTCGTGGTTCTCGATGAACCGCACCATTCCCTGCTGGTAAGAAGCATCTGCCAGAAGGTGCTGACGCACGTTCTCGGCGTCGCCGTGTTCCATCCGGTCATAGAGTTTTTTGTCGTAGCAGTAGTCGAAGCCCTGCTGCTGCAGCTCCCACTCCAGATCCCAGTAGGCCTCGGCCATGAAGCGGAAGTCCGGGTGCGTACTCTTCACCGCCGGGATGATCCGCGGCCAGTAGTCGGCATCGGGCCGTGCGCCGGCGCGCGCGCCCCAGGTGCGCGCAAAGATGTTGTTGAGCAACAGCATCGCCATGTCACAGCGCACGCCGTCGCACTGCGCGGCGATGCTGGTGAGTGTCTCGGTCACCGCGGTGCGCAGGCCGGTGTTGAATGCATTCAGCTGCAACACATCCGGCCAGGCGGGAAAGAACGGGTCGCGTCCGCAGGCGAACACCTTGCCGGTATGCGCCACGAACGAAGACGGATCACGCGCCAGGTCTTCGTTGTTGCCCTGAATAAAGTACTCGGGATGTTCACTAACCCACGGGTGATCGGGCGCGACATGATTCGGTACGAAATCGAGGACCAGACGAATGCCGCGCTTTGCCAGAGTTTTGCGGGCTACGGCCAGCCCCGCCGGTCCCCCGAGATGTTCGTCGACAACGTAGCGGCGCACGCAATAGGGCGAGCCGACATTGTCCTGCGCCGCGAAGTCCGGCAGCGCTCGCTTGAAATCCTCCAGCAGTCCCGGGTTGCGCATGGAAATCTCGATTCCGGCCGGGCTGCGCTCCCAGACACCCATGAACCATACGGCGTCAAAGCCATGTGCGGCGATGGCATCCCACTCCTGCTCCGGCACCGTGGCGAGAAGCACCGGCTTCTGGTATTTCCGGCTCAGCTCACCCAGCCACACCCAGGTGTTGATCTCATAAATGACAGGATGCCTGGGCCAGGTGTTCACGTCTTTGCCTCGGCCGCCGCCGAGACGTTCTTTGCGAACGCGGCGTTCTTGCCCCCCTCCAGTGCCCGCTTCGAATCCAGCAGGCCATAAAGCTGGATGATCTTGGCCACGAGTCCGGTCCAGCCGGTCTGATGACTGGCACCGAGCCCGGCACCGTTGTCGCCGTGGAAGTATTCGTAAAAAAGAATGTGGTCGCGCCAGTGCGGATCGGTCTGGAACTTCTCGGTGCCACCGTAGACCGGGCGCTTGCCCTGTTCATTCCGCAGGAACATCCGGGTGAGCCGGTCGCCGATCTCCTTGGAGACCTCGAACAGGTTCATCAACTTCCCCGAACCCGTGGGACACTCGATCTTGAAGTTGTCGCCGTAGTACAGGTGGAAATTCAGCAGCGCCCGGATGATCATCGCATTCACCGGCATCCAGATCGGGCCCCGCCAGTTGGAGTTGCCACCGAACATGCCGGTATTCGATTCACCCGGCAGGTAATCCACCCGATACTCTTGGCCTTGCACGTTGAAGACGAACGGGTGCTGCTCGTGGAACTTCGAGAGTGAGCGGATCCCGTAGGGGCTCAGAAACTCGTTCTCGTCGAGCATCTTCGTCAGGATCCGGCGCAGCCGCTCCGGGGTCACCATGGCCATGATCCCTCGGTCTGCCACGCCGAAATGACCCGGGCCCGTGGGATGGATGGTTTTCATCAGCTCGGGCATCCGGCGCAAGCGTTCCGTGATATGCGCCATCGCCCCCGGGACGCGCTCGCGCTGCCACGCCTCGGTGACCGTGGTGGCGCACAGCGGCAGCAGCCCCACCATCGAACGCACCTTGAGCCGCGTGGCGCTGCCGTCCGGGAGCTGCAGCAGGTCGTAGTAGAAGCCGTCCTCATCGTCCCACATGCCGTCCTGTCCGGTTCGGTTCATGCCCGCGGCGATATAGTAGAAGTGCTCGGCGAACTTCACGACCATGTCTTCGTAAGTGCGGTCATGCACGGCGAGCTCTATCGCGAGCTCGGCCATGTTCTGGCTGAACAGCGCCATCCAGGCCGTGCCATCCGCCTGTTCGAGGTGGCCGCCAGTGGGCAGCGGGGCGCTGCGGTCGAAGACGCCGATGTTGTCGAGCCCGAGAAAGCCGCCCTCGAACACGTTCTTGCCGAAACGGTCCTTGCGGTTCACCCACCAGGTGAAGTTCAGCAGCAGCTTGTTGAAGGCCGACTTGAGAAAATCCACATCCGTCTCGCCGCGCAGCGCCTGTTCGGTGCGGTGCAGGAACAACGTCGCAAAGGCGTGCACCGGCGGGTTCACATCGCTGAAGTTCCACTCGTACGCGGGCATTTGGCCGTTGGGGTGCAGGTAAAGGCCGCGCAGCATCAGCTCCATCTGCTCCTTGGCGAAGTCGGGGTCCACGATCGCGAGCGGGAGCGTGTGGAACGCCAAGTCCCAGGCCGCGTACCAGGGATACTCCCACTTGTCGGGCATGGAGATGATGTCTTCGTTCAGCATGTGGTACCACTCCGAGTTCCGGGAGTTTCGGAATCCATGATGAAGGGGGTGGGAGTGGTGCTCCGCCAGCCAGCTGTCCCCGTCGAAGAAGAAGAATTGCTTGCTCCAGAGCATGCCGGCGATGGCCTGGCGCATCACCTTGGCCGCGTCCACAGAGACCGACGGCGGGGTCACGGAACGATAGAAATCATCCGCCTCTTGCAAGCGTGCCGCCAGAGTCTTATCAAACGCCGGCCCGAAGGGCACGGCAGCGCCTTGGGTGGTTGTGCTTTGTTTGGCGGATCCGCGCGCGGCCAGGCGCAGCCGCACGGTCGCCGACTGCCCTGAGGCAATCGTCATCCGATAGTGCGCCGCAACCTTGGTGCCCTGCTTTTCGGGATTCACCGCCGCCTGATCGCCCTGCACCACGCAGTTGTTGATGCCGTCCTTGACGTACCGGCTGGCATTCGGCTGGCCGGGAAAAAGCCGGTCGTTGTTGGTGGTGTTGTCGGTGAACAGCAGCGGCACCTCGCCTTCGCAGGAAAAGATGAATTCACCCAGTAGCCGATGCGTTGCCGCGACCGTGCTTGTTCCCGCCGCGCCCTTAATTTGCTTTAGGTTTGGTTGCTCGAGCGCTCGGTTGGATTCGGCGATCCACGTCGCCCAGTCGTTGCGGAACCACAGCGTCGGCAGGAGATGCAGTTCGGCCGCTTCCGGTCCACGGTTGAAGGCCGTGATCTTGACGAGAATGTCATCTGCGTCACCCTTGGCATACTCCACGAAGACATCGAAGTAGCGATCGTCATTGAAGACGCCGGTGTCGAGGAGTTCATACTCCATCTCGTCGCGCGTCCGCTGTTTATTCGTTCTTACAAGATCATCATAGGGATATGCCGCCTGCGGATACTTGTAGAGATACTTCATATACGAATGGGTCGGCGTGCTGTCGAGGTAGAAGTAGTACTCCTTCACGTCCTCACCATGGTTGCCTTCGCTGTTGGTGAGGCCGAAGAGCCGTTCCTTGAGGATCGGGTCCTTACCATTCCACAGTGCCAGACTGAAGCACAGGCGCTGCTTGTCATCGGAAATGCCGGCGATGCCGTCTTCGCCCCAGCGGTAGGCGCGCGAGCGGGCATGATCGTGGGTGAAGAAATTCCAGGCGTCGCCGCCTTCGCTGTAGTCCTCGCGCACCGTTCCCCATTGGCGCTCGGACAGGTAAGGCCCCCACTTCTTCCAGGAAACCTTCTGATCCCGGCTCTCTTCAAGTCGGATATGTTCGGCTGACATACGCTATCTCCTTAATTTGTCGCCGGCCGCTCTTCGTCGGACTCCCAGCAGGGCTGCCCGGTAACGAAAGGAGCAAGCGGTTCCAGACCAAGCCCTAGACCCGGCCTTTAAAAGCGGAGTGACGGTATTTTCCCTAACCCGCTTCCTGACACCTTTCAACGACTATGTGTCTTGGAATGCCAGTCGGCGCTTATCGCAAGTTCGCAATCAGCAGTTAACTACGCCAACGCCGGATATGTATTTGATTCTCGTCAAAATACCAGCGAAATCCGGCTACAAATCTAATATCTCGGAATCCGGTACCGGATAATAAATCTGGCTTTTTCACTCTACTGAGAACCGGACCGGGCAATTCTGATCGGGATCAAGGCCGGAAAATAAATGGCCTTTATGCTGATGCCTGCACATTCACCCGTGCGAGCCGTATCTGCATACAAAATGGAGGCCTTATGAAACGCATTGCCCTGTTGTTACTGGCACTGGCTGGATTGTCACTCGCTGCCTGTGCCCCGCGCGCGCCCGACCCGGACCGTTTTGCCGCAAAGTTTTTTGAACACGGCAAAGAAAGCATTCTCGATGCCATGAAAGACCAGAAGGTCAGCGAATCGCAGCTTGCGTCCGCGCGCGGCATTCTCGACCGCTACGAACCCAATGCCCAGCGAGAGATGGCCGCGGCCATGCGCGCCCAGCAGGAATTAATGCTGGCGCTCTCCTCCGGTCGCGATTCCGCCACTCTGCTCAAGCTCGAAGCTGACCAGCACCAGGCGCAGGATCAGGCCCTGCGCACCATCGGCCGCATGCACGAGGAACTGGCGTCCGCGGTTGGTCCGGAGAAGTGGAAAGGCACATCCGCCGAACTTGAAGAAAAGTACAGCCGCTACTTCAGACCCAAAAAGTAAGTGGCCAAGTTAAGGGACAGCGGGGAATGTCACTTACTTAAGTATGGCGATATGGTGCGATACTGCGATATTGGGTCAGAGCCAATATCCTGCTGCGCGCGACAGCTAGCCGGGAGCGCCTCGATGCGCCGCGCGAGCGGTTTGCCATGAGCACGGCGGAGTCCATCCGTAAGTTCGGCTTCAAGCGCTGGTACGAGCGCACGTTGATCGAGAGCCATGCCTACCTGGTGACGTGCTTCCTCGGCATGATCACCACATTCGCCGGCCTGCAGCTCGTGGCCGATCACAGCAGCGTTGCGCAGAGCCTGCTCGGGTTCGTGGTGTCAGCGTTCGGCGTCGTCTTGGTCGTTATCGGCCTACGACGCTATACCCGGCTCCTGGCGTTGGCCGAGGACCTGGGCGAACACGCCACCTGTCCGCAATGCCAGACCTATGCGTCGTTCCAAGTCACGTCTGCCGGCCCGGCCACCGACGATGACGCACGAGATTGGCTCAGGGTGAAGTGTCGCAAGTGCGGCAACGAATGGAAAATGTAAGGTCCGGACACCGATGGCGCCAAGATTATAAATGGGCAAAAGGGGGTGGAGTGATAAAAATATAATCCCTCCATCGCCATTTATTGCTCGAGTCCGAACACCGTGTCACCATTTTTCGATCACGGCTTGCAGAGTTTTGTTACCGCTGCTGCGGGTTCACCGCGGCAGCTCCAGTGCACCTTATCATTCTCCACGACCGGACTTAGGGTCAGCTTCAGCTGATGCTCCTTCCCGGCAATCACAATGTCGCCTCGCTCACCCACCTCGACAGCGGCAATGACGTTCTGACACTTGTTCTCGTACTTCACGGAGACAGTCTCTTTCCTGACCAACTGCCGCCCCACCTGATCCCGGAAGTCCAGCGTGCACGCCAACATGGATGCGGAGGCGATCTTGGCGACCGATTTCTCGTCCCTGCTTGGCAACATCAATAGCAGTATGGCGAAGAGCAGGACCACGCCGACTAGCCAACGATAAATCATCTGCCAGTCTCTACTACTTCGTTGGAAAATAAATCTGTCGCAATTATCACCTTACAACGAAAACCTCAGCAGTCCGGTGAGAAAGCAGCGGTGTCTAAGTATAACGATATGAAACACGACAAAGCGCGCATTACCTATGCACTGCCTTGTGCTTCAGGTCCACTGCCTTGCGAAACCACTGGTCTGCAAGTTCCTTGTTCTTCTCGCCTGCTTCCCCGTTGGTATACATGTGCGAGATCGCTTGGGCGGCCTCCCAATCGCCGCGGTTAGCGCCCCTTTCATAAAGTTCCAGCGCCTTCTTATAGTCTTGCGGAACACCGGTTCCTTTCTGGTAGGCTTGGGCAAGATAGAACAGTCCCGTCGGGTCTCCGCGGTCTTAGGCCTTCTCGAACCACCTCACAGCTTCCTCGGGATCGCGCTTCAGCCCGGCGCTGTCGGCACCCGGACACTTGAGGCGAGTCTCCCGAGGAGTAACGCTGATTGTCTTGAGGTTGCTGTCACTTCCCCGCCGCACACGCAGTATGACTTCCTTGTTCTTCGACGCGCGTATCAAGTCGACAACTCCGCGCACGCCGAGCTTGCGGGCATCTTCGGTGTTGACGGCGACAATAAAGTCAGTTGGTTTCACGCCTGCCGCCTCGGCCGGGCTGCCGCTCAAAACGTTCTTGGCCTGGATGCCGTTCTCGGTTTTCTCCATCTCGACGCCAATCGCATTCACGACGCGCTCTTTGGGGCCCTGAACGTAGAACATACCCATGTTCACCATAGCCGTCGGATCAACTTTGTCTGCCGCGACCCGCGTCCACTTAACCGCTTCGGCGCAGTTCCAGTACCTGCTTTCCTGGTTCCAGTTGATGCGCGCCAGATTCACCTGTGCTCCAACGAAACCTGCTTCTGCCCCGGCGCGGTACCAACGCACGGCCTGGTCCTCGTCGCCCCATCTCTGCCCGTAGATTTGATTCAAGTACTGGTGGCTCGCATCTTCTGCGACACCCCTGCGTCTGAGCAGCCAGGCAAGAACGCGCTGCTCCTCGGGCCACACGAAAAATCCTCGCGAGTAGAACGTTCCGACGTGGTAGGCGGCCTCGCCTTCGTCAGAAACGCGCCGCCCGGTATACCAATCGGCAGCCTCGACAGCATTGGGCTTGGTGTCAAAGCCTTCGGAATAGATGAGCACCAGCGTGTATCGGGCAACTTCGTACCGTTGCCTCGCCGCAGCGCCCAGCCATTTCACGGCTTCGTCGAAATCCTTGGGGCCGGCAAGTCCCTCGAAGTAGATTAGGCCGAGGGCGAACTGGCCCTTCGGCCCACCGTGTTCGGCCGATTTCCGGTACCAGCGCGCCGCCTCGGTATAGTTGCGTGCGACGCCTTGGCCGTTTGCATACATGACACCAATGTTCTCCGCCGCAGTGCGGCCTACCGAGTCATCGGGATGCTGTTCAGTGACCTTGAGATACCACTTGATGGCCTCCGGGTAATTCTTCTCCTCGACGGCGTAGTAGTAGGCGAGATCGAATTGCGCGGTAACATGACCTTGCTCCGCTGCCTTGAGTAGCCACTTTCTACCGTCGACCGGATCTCTATCTCGCCATTGTTCCCTTAACTGAATTTTGGCAAGTGCGTACTGGGCATCCGCGTCACCCTGCTCGGCCAGCGGACGCAGGATAGCGAACGCGGCCTGGGCATTCCCGCGAAATGCTTCCTGGTTGGCTCTTTCGATAGTGGGGCTCGCTCTGCCGCCAGTTCCTACGCAGCCGGCAAGGACGGCGACGAACAACACCACTGCAAACCCGGTCTTCGTGGCCTTCATTCTCACCTGTGCTTTCCCTTTCTTCCGAGCTTGGTCGCTAGAAATATTACGGAATGGGTCAACTGGCATCTAACGCTGCCCATCAGCCGCGCCGCTTTTTGGCGTCGGCTGCATGGACTGGTTAGGCTGATGCATTATCGCAAGACTCGACCCCATATGTCTTCGGCTGAACTTCTGTCGCTTCATCTGTCACCTCGTTATGCATCGTCGCTCTTAACTTTGGTGTCAATGAAACCGGAGGCAGGCCACTTAGCTATCGTCGCGGTAAACCATGACGAGATAAGGGTTGACCGCGGCCAAGGCTGGTCCCCGCCCGGTCTGCACCCTGCCGTCTTTTGTGATCTTGATGTCTTGCGCCAGCCAAGACGTGCCGTCGAAAACATTGTGCCAGATATCGGCGCTGCTGCCCGACCGGTAGGCCAAATACAGCTTCCCGTTATATTCCGCGAGGGCCGGCGCCGCGCTGGTCTTTGTATGGCCGCCTTGCGTGATCTTGAGGTCTTGCGCAAGCCACGACGTACCATCGAACACGTTGTACCAGAGATCATTGCTGCTGCCTGCCTTGTAGGCGAGATATAGCTTTCCGTTATACACGGCCAACGCCGGTCCCTCGCTGGTTTGTGTGTGACCGCCTTGAGAAATCTTGAGGTCTTGCGCTAGCCACGACGTGCCGTCGAACACGTTGTACCAGAGATCGTTGCTGCTGCCTGCTTTGTAGGCGAGATACAGCTTTCCGTTAAACGCGGCCAGGGCCGGTCCCTTGTTAGTCTTTGTATGGCCACCCTGGGAAATTTTGAGGTCCTGCGGAAGCCAAGCATTGCCGTCGAAGACGTTGTACCAAAGCTCATTGGTGCTGCCGGACTTATAGGCGAGGTACAGCTTGCCGTTATATTCCGCAAGCGCCGGCGCTTCGCTGGTCTTCGTGTGGCCGTTCTGCGTGATCTTGAGGTCCTGCACGCGCCACCCGGAACCGTCGAACACGTTGTACCAGAGATCGTTGCTGCTGCTGGATTTATAGGCGGTGTACAGCTTGCCGTTATACATCGCGAGCGCAGGTCCCTTGCTGGTTTTGGTATGCCCTTCCTGTGAGATAGGAATGTCGGGAATGACCCAGCTTCCGCCATCGAAGGCCGTGAACCAGATGCGGGCCGATGGCCCCGAGAACAAATAGTCAATCAACCAACCGATGGCGCCGCCGATGATGCCGCCAAGATAAGCGCCAAGCAGCGCGCCGAGTACAGCACCCAGCGGGCCTAGGAGGATGCCCCCAAGAATCCCGCCGATGATCCCGCCTGCAACCGTGCCGATACCGGCACCGATGGCGCCGCCCGTATTGCTGAACCCAAATATGGAGTAGCCGCCGGCAATGAACGACAGCGGCCAATTGAGCAGGGAGCACCAGGTGCGCCCCACACGGCTCTCGGTCATGACCAGATCGGGATGGGCTCGCAACACATCAGCATAGGTTTGCCCGCCGATGGTGTTGGGTGTAGGCCAGGGTAATTTGCATTCACAGGGCACGGCGCCCAAGAGCTGCGTTTCGATAAACGTCCGCAGCTTTCCATTTCCGTCACAGCCGCCGTTTGAGAAGTCATACCCCTCTTTCTCCAGCGCATTGTCGCAATCGGCCCCGCGCCCGCCGCAGCCCAGATAGTGCGACGTATAGTAAGTGGCCCACGAGCCGGGGATATGGCCACCGCCGGTCATGCCCTGGATCTGTACGGCGTGCACCAGCTCATGCGCGATGACCAGGAAGGTATTTTTCGAGCAGGGCTCATAAATCTTGAGATAGATGCGGATGTCGGGCGATGGCCCGCCGGATGACATGGTGAAGCCGTCCGCAGCCGATGCACCGGGCGGAAGACCGAGGTAGAACGCGATGCGGGAGAAGTCGAGCTTTGGGAAAAGGACCTTGCAGCAATCCATGAGACATGACGGCAACGCAATGGGAGTAGGCATGGCGCCTCCAAAATAAATGAAGTCGTGATCTATGAGAATAGTGAAGAATAAACACCCTTTTCAACCCAGACCGGCCTGATGGCGAATTATGAGAGCGGACATTTGGGCACTGTTTCCTCAGCCGCGGCGGCGCGTTAGCGCCGACGTCGGCTGGAGTGTGTTGTTGGGCGTCATTGTTTCTTGAGTGCGCGAAGGCGAGAAACAAGATCATCTAGTTGGTACACAGCCTTTAGCACCTCCTTTGTCAGTTCGATCGCAACCTCAATCTCGGCGGTACCAATAGCATCGTATGTTTTCGCCTCAATATGCGCGGCATCATTGCCAAGCAGACGGAGATCATCTAACGCCGCGAACAGTTCTTTAGGTAGCACTACTGACGACTGAAGCGCGCCAATGCGGTCTTTTAATGTGCTTCCCGTTGCCATCTTATCTTCACAGAGTTCTTCAAGGGTGCGACGAATCATGATTGCGGCGGCAACGTGTATGTTTTCAGCGTGACACGAAAGCGCCTCTACAAATGACTTTACGATCCGTTCGGGAATTCCTTTTGGGTCAAAGTCAATTCTCTGAGCAGGATATGTACGCAGAACATTACCCGTATTGTCATGTATGCAGAAAACGTGGTTGTGGCATTTCGGGTTCGGACAGCGGCGTTGGCATAGCCACAAGTTTGGTTGTACATGGACGTCTGTAATGTTGTGGAGGGGCTCGAATGTTCCAACATGCCCGCATGCAGGGCAGCGAATGGAAACGCGCTGACCGCCGCCCTGACTAAAGCTATTTAGTCTGATAAACATACGACGCTCCCTTATGACGCCCAACGCCGTGCATATACCGCGAGCAAGAGCCGGAGGCATTTGCGAGTCGGGCGCCCGAAGGGCGCGAACATGATGCACTTGTTCGGCTTCATGGTTGCAGGGTCCGAAGGACTTCTAAGAAAGCTTGAGCAAGCTCTTCGCGAGTGATGAATGTACCAGCCGCGATATGCCATGCGATGCCGTGACTGCGATCGATTGCCGGAAAAGCTATTGTGCTATCAGTATGCTCAAACTTTTTAGACGCCTCGAACTTCGCAAGCGGGATTCTGATGCGCTCGAATTTGATCTTCGCTTGTCGGATGTGGTCCGCGGTTGCTGTTGGCACTAATGATGGCGATTCTCGGCAGCGCTGATCGAGCGCGCGAATGATTTCATACGAGCCGAGTACCCAAAGGTATGAATGCGTAAATCTCTCGGTTAGCTCGAGTGAGACCGCAATATTTGATTCTCGCTCTGACGCAGGTAGTGACAGGAAAGCACGATCATGAGCAGCAAGCTGTGCGTCCATATGACCCAAGCCTTGAACCGCAACAATCATAAATGGCTCAAAACGCTTAAGCCGATGCGAGAGGCGGACCCACTCAGCATATCGGGGTTGATCGATCATAATTGCATTGCCGAACTACAGTTCGACGTCCCAAATGACGGGTTGGAAACCGTCATTTGGGACGTAATAAAATATGATGTGCGTAAAATCATGCGGTTAGTATTTTTTATCACATCACCCGTTATTCATTATTTTTCTGCCTGACTAAATACTAAGCGGGATTAGCTGAGGACACCAAGATCGGCATCCAGAAGGAATTGCTAATTCAGGCGATCTTCTTCACCACGCCTGCGCGAGTGATGAGCCCCTTGATCTCGGGTAGGCAGGAACCGCAGTTGGTGCCGGCCTTGAGCCGGGCGCCAATATCGGCAGCGGTCGCGCAGCCGGATTGGATGGCCTCGACGATGGCGGACTCGCCGATATTGAAGCAGGCGCACACCTGGCGGCCGACGTCGCGGCTGCCCTTGGGCGGGATGCCGGCCAGCAGGCCGGCACGGGTCGGGGCGTCGAGGGCATCGAGCGCGAACAGGCCGGCCAGCCAGTCGCGCGGCGGGAGTTCCGGGCTTGGTCCTATGAAGATGCAGCTTTCCAGTTTTCCTTTTGTAAGCCGCGCGGCGCGGTAACGGCGCGCAGCCTTGTCGAAGTATTCGATCCACTCGACCTTTTCGTCGTGCGCGCACAGTACCGCGCGCGCGGCCGTGGCCCAGTCCTGCGGGAGTTCGTCGCCGGCGAGTTCGTAGCGCCACAGGCCTTGGCCACGGGCACAGGACCAGTAATAAGAACTGTCTTCGTTCGTCATGCCGGCGGAAGCCGGCATCCAGGCCTTTATTATGTTTTCTGGATTCCGGCTTTCGCCGGAATGACGGCTCATTGGAATCAACTTGCGGCGCGACAGCAGAAAGCCGTACCACGCCGGCTTCAATGGCTCGATGCGCACCGGGGTGTGTTTGAACTCCGGTTCGCCGGAGATGGGATCGGTGGCCGGGTTCACCACGGCGTCGATGCAGCCGCTGCTGCCGAACTGGTCGTTCCAGTGCATCGGCACGAATACCGAACCGGGGCGTTGCGAGTCTGCCACCCGCACGCGCGCGCTCGATTGACCCCACTTGGATACCACCCGGGCCAGCGCGCCATCCGCCACGCCGAAGCTCACGGCATCCTGCGGGTGGATCTCTATATAAGGTTCGATGGTGTGCGCCGACAACCGCGCCGCGAGGCCAGTGCGGGTCATGGTGTGCCAATGGTCGCGCACCCGACCGGTGTTGAGCGCCAGCGGATAATCGGCATCGGTCGGGTTGGCCGGCGGGCGCGGCGTGATCTCCAGGAAGCGCGCGCGACCGCTGGGCGTGAAGAAATTGCCATCGCCGAACAGGCGCGCGGTGCCATTCGGCTTGGCACTCGTCACCGGCCATTGCACCGGCGCGAGCTGTGCATAGGCTTCATCCGAGACCTGCGCGAGGCCGGAGAGATCGAAATCGCGCGTGCCGTCGTTGGCCACCGCCGAGAGCGCCGCATGTTCGCGGAAAATGGCAGCGGCATTCGGGTAATCGAAGGCGGCGCCATGCCCGAGGCGTTTGGCAACCTCCGCCACCATCCACCAGTCCGGTTGTGCCTCGCCCGGCGGTTTCAGAAACGCGCGCTGGCGCGAGATGCGCCGCTCGGAGTTGGTGACGGTGCCTTCCTTCTCGCCCCAGGCCGCGGCCGGCAGCAACACATGCGCGTATTGCGTGGTGTCGGTGTGGCGTACGCAGTCGGAAACGATCACGAGTTCGCACTTCTCCAACGCGCGCCGTACCTGTTGTGTATCCGGCAGGCTGACCGCCGGGTTGGTGGCCATGATCCACAGCACCTTGATCTTGCCCTGCTCCACCGCGCGAAACAGATCCACAGCCTTGAGGCCCTGTTGGCTGGCGATGGCCGGGGCCTTCCAGAATTCCTGCACCTGCGCGCGATGCGCCGGGTAGTCGAGCTCGAAGTGCGCGGCCAGCTGGTTGGCGAGACCGCCGACCTCGCGCCCGCCCATGGCGTTCGGCTGGCCGGTGAGCGAGAACGGCCCCATGCCGGGGCGGCCGATGCGGCCGGTAAGCAGGTGACAGTTGATGATAGCGTTGACCTTGTCGGTGCCGCTCGAGGTCTGGTTTACGCCCTGTGAGAACAGCGTGACCACCCGCTCGGTGCGCGCGAACAGCTCAAAGAACTCCGCAACCTGCGTGGCGCCGAGCCCGCATTGTTCGGCCACGCTGGCGACATCCGGGCTGCTGGCGCGCGCCGCGGCCAGTGCTTCATCCGCGCCCTCGGTGTGGCTGGCGACAAACTGCGCATGCGCCTCGTCGTGGTCGTGCAGATACACCAGCAGGCCGTTGAACAGCACGCCATCCGTGCCGGGGCGCACGGCCAAGTGCAGATCGGCGAGATCGGCGCTGGCAGTGCGGCGCGGGTCAATGAGCACCACGCGCAGTTCGGGATGATCCTGTTTGGCCTGCACCAGCCGCTGGTACAGCACCGGGTGGCACCAGGCGGCATTCGAGCCGACCAGCACCACCAGCTTGGCGCGCTCCAGGTCCTCGTAGCAGCCGGGTACCGTGTCCGAACCGAAGGCACGCTTGTGGCCGGCGACCGCAGAGGCCATGCACAGGCGCGAGTTGGTGTCGATGTTGGCCGAACCGATGAAGCCCTTCATCAGCTTGTTGGCGACGTAATAGTCTTCGGTGAGCAGTTGTCCCGAGACGTAGAAGGCCACCGAGTCCGGTCCGTGTTTGTGCAGAGCGGCACGGATGCCGGAGGCGACAGTGTCCAGTGCCGCGTCCCAGCTCACGCGCTCGCCGTCCACTTGCGGGTGCAACAGGCGCGACGCTGAGTCGAGGGTATCGGCGAGTGCCGCACCCTTGGAGCACAAGCGGCCGAAGTTGGACGGGTGGTCGGGGTCACCGGCCACGCTCACAACGCCAGCCTCGACGCGCGCCAGCACTCCGCAGCCGACGCCGCAGTAGGGACAAGTAGTGCGGGTCTCGGAGGCGGTCATGACGGAATCAGATATTCGGGCAGCCTTCTTCCGGTGTCAGGGACAGGAACACCTTGCCGCTCTCAACGCGCACCGGAAAGCGTGCGGCGCAGCCTTCGTCCGGCGCAACCGCCATGCCGGTATCGAGACTAATCTTCCAGTCGTGCAACGGGCAGGCGACTTTGTTGCCATACACGATGCCCTGCGACAGCTGCCCGCCCTTGTGCGGGCACTTGTCACGCAACGCGAACACTGCGTCATCGAGGGTGCGGAACACGGCGATATCGCCGTCCGCACGCCGCACCACGCGCGCGCCCTGGCGCGGGATGTCGTCGAGGGTGCCGATTTCGATCCAATCGTTCATCTGTTTCTTTGCCAGTGTTTGCATAACTTTCTCTTTATGAATTCTTCATGCCTTTAGCTTACCAGTTTGAGCGGAATGAATTCATGCTTGTCCACGCCCTTGGAGCGCGCCGCCCATGGATCGATCTGCGCAAACTGCTGCGAATGGCGGAAACGTTCAGCCAGCTCCTTGCGGCCACCGGCATCCTCTACCACCCGCTGCTTGACGTAGGCGAGGCCGACGCGCTCAACCCATGGCGCGGTGCGTTCCAGGTAATGCGCCTCTTCGCGATACACCTGCAGGAAGGCGGCGCAATACTCCTTCACCTCCTCCGGGGTTTTCACCGCGCACAGGAAGTCGGTGGCGCGAACCTTTACCCCACCGTTGCCGCCGACGTGCAGCTCGTAGCCGGAATCCACGCACACCACGCCGAAATCCTTGATGGTCGCCTCGGCACAGTTGCGCGGGCAACCGGACACGGCGAGCTTGAACTTGTGTGGCGTCCATGAGCCCCAAGTCATCCTTTCCAGATCGATGCCCATGGTGGTCGAATCCTGGGTGCCGAAGCGGCACCAGGTCTTGCCGACGCAAGTCTTCACAGTACGGATCGCCTTGCCGTAGGCATGGCCAGATACGAACCCGGCCGCGCTCAGGTCGCCCCACATGGCCGGCAGGGTTTCCTTCGGCACGCCTAGGAAGTCGATGCGCTGACCGCCGGTGATGTGCACGGTCGGTACTTCGTACTTCTCGGCGATCTCGGCCAGTGCGCGCAGCTCGGCGGGCGTGGTTTCGCCGCCCCAGATGCGCGGGATGACTGAATATGTGCCGTCTTTCTGGATGTTGGCGTGCGCGCGCTCGTTGATGAAGCGCGACTGGTTGTCGTCCACGTACTCGCCCGGCCAGGCGACCAGCAGGTAGAAGTTGAGTGCCGGGCGGCACTTGTTGCAGCCGTCCGGGGTTTTCCATTCCAGTGTCTTGAACACCGCCGGCATAGTCATGAGCGACTGATTGCGGATCGCTAGCCGTACCTCGTCGTGGGTGTGCTCGGTGCACGGGCACAGCGGTTTCTTTTTCGGTGCGGTTGAATAATCGCCGCCGAGGGTCGCGGCCAGCAGGTTCTCGACCAGACCGGTGCACGAACCGCAGGAGCTGGATGCCTTGGTGTGGGCACGCACCTCTTCGAGCGTGAACAGCTTCTTGTCGACAATCGTCTTGACGATCGTGCCCTTGCACACACCGTTGCAGCCACAGATCTCGGTGCTGTCGGCCATCGCCGCCACCCGGCTCTTGATGTCGCCGTGGCCGGCATCGCCAAGGTGCCCCTGGCCGAACAGCAGCTTGTCGCGAAGGCTCGAGACATCGGTGCCGTCGCGCATCAACTGGAAATACCAGGCGCCGTCCATGGTGTCGCCGTACATCACCGCGCCCAGGATGCGATTGTCCTTGAGCACCACCTTCTTGTACATGCCGGCACCGGCGTCCTGCAGCACGATTTCTTCGGTCTGATCTCCGCCGCTGAAGTTGCCGGCCGAGAACAGGTCGATGCCGGTGACCTTGAGCTTGGTCGAAGTGATCGAACCCTCGTAGCGCGCGATGCCGAAGTGCGCGAGATGGTTGGCGCAGACCTTGGCCTGTTCGAACAGCGGCGCCACCAGCCCATAGGTCTGGCCGCGGTGCTGCACACATTCGCCGACCGCGTACACGCTCGGGTCGTAACTCTGCATGGTGTCGTTCACTACCACACCACGCTCGCAATAGAGCCCGGCCTTTTTGGCCAGCTCAATGTTGGGGCGGATGCCGACCGCCATAACCACCAGGTCGGCGGTCAGCTCGCGGCCGTCTTTCAGGCGCACGCCCTGCACCCGCTGTTTGCCGATGATCTCCTCGGTCACACCGCCGAGAACGAATTCAAGACCACGGTCTTCGAGCGACTTCTTGAGCATTTTCGCGGCCGGTGCATCGAGCTGGCGCTCCATGAGCACGTCCGACAGGTGCACCACTGTCACCTTCATACCCTGCTTCATCAGGCCGTTGGCGGCTTCCAGGCCCAGCAGTCCGCCGCCGATGACCACGGCATGGCGGTATGCGTGCGCCGCCTTGAGCATGGTTTCGACATCAGCGAAGTCGCGAAAGCCGATCACACCCGGCAGGTCCTTGCCCGGCACCGGCAGCAGGAACGGGTTGGAACCGGTCGCCAGCAACAGGCGATCGTAGAAGGCGACGCTGGCGTCGCCGGCCTTAACGTAGCGCTGCTTGCGGTTGATTTCGGTTACGGTCTTGCCCTTGTGCAGGGTGATGCCGTGTTCGGCATACCAGGCATCGTCATTGAGCACGATCTCACTGAACTGCTTCTCGCCGGTCAGTACCGGCGAGAGCAGGATACGGTTGTAGTTCGGGTGCGGCTCGGCGCCGAACACGGTGATGTCGTACTTGTCTGGCGCGAGCTTGAGCAGCTCTTCGAGCGTGCGCACACCGGCCATGCCGTTGCCGATCAGAACCAGTTTCTCTTTCATCGTTGACTCCTTGCGCGGTATTCAGGCGGCATGTTCGGCCGGACGGTTCTGGCGCTCATACAGGAACTTCAACACTTCGCTGCGGCAGCGGTTGTACACCGGATCGTCGGCAAGTTTGAGGCGCACGCGCGGGCGCGGCAGTTCGACTCCCAGTATCTGGCCGATGGTTGCGGCCGGGCCGTTGGTCATCATCACGATGCGGTCGGACAACAGTACCGCCTCGTCCACGTCGTGCGTCACCATGATGGTGGTGCAGCCGGTGGCGGCGACGATGCGCAGGATCTCGTCCTGCAGGTGCGCGCGGGTGAGCGCATCGAGCGCGCCGAGCGGTTCATCCAGCAGCAGCACCTTGGGCTGCATGGACAGGGCGCGGGCGATACCGACGCGCTGCTTCATGCCGCCGGAGATCTCGTGCGGGTACTTGTGTGCGGCCGGCTCCAGACCCACCAGCGCTAAAGCTTCATTGGTACGGCGTTGCAGGTCGGCCTTGCCTTCCTTGGCACCGAACACGCGCTCGACTGCGAGATACACGTTTTCGAAGCAGGTCATCCACGGCAGCAGCGAGTGGTTCTGGAACACCACCGAACGATCCGGCCCGGGCCCGGAGATCTCGCGTCCGGCGCATACCAGCACGCCGCCTGAGGAATCTGTCAGGCCGGAGATCAGGTTCAGCAGCGTCGACTTGCCGCACCCGGAGTGACCGATGATCGACACGAACTCGCCCTGGCGGACGGTCAGGTTCACGTCGCGCAGTGCCACGAACCGGCCGCTGCGGGTGTCGAACACCTTTTGCACGTTTTCCAGTAACACGTAGCGTTGTTCCATGGCTTACCCCTGGTATTCGAAGCGTTTGGCGACCAGCACCAGCATCTGTTCGAGCAACAGCCCGACGATGCCGACCACGAAGATCGCGATAATGATGTGTTCGACGTTCAGGTTGTTCCACTCGTCCCACACCCAGAAGCCGAGGCCCACGCCGCCGGTGAGCATCTCGGCCGCGACGATCACCAGCCACGCCACGCCGATCGACAGGCGCACGCCGGTGAGCATGTACGGCAACACCGCCGGGAACAGGATCTTGGTGAACACCTTCCACTCGTTGAGGCGCAGCACGCGCGCCACGTTCAGGTAGTCCTGCGGCACGCGCGTCACACCCACGGCGGTGTTGATAATCATCGGCCAGATGCTGGAGATGAAGATCACCCAGATCGCCGCCGGCTGCGCCTCCTTGAACACGAACAGGCCGATCGGCAGCCAGGCGAGCGGCGACACCGGACGCAGCAGGCTGATGATCGGCGAACTCATGCGGCTGAGGAACGTGAACCGGCCGATCAGGAAGCCGAACGGGATGCCGATCAGCGCCGCCAGTCCGAAGCCGATGCCGACACGCACCAGCGACTGC
>Ga0209253_10001344_pt1 | contig 21607 bp, 17 predicted proteins | sample FrelakmetBRP12BR_FD_187145 | JGI IMG/M metagenome (GOLD analysis project Ga0209253, IMG submission 187145) | Freshwater lake sediment microbial communities from the University of Notre Dame, USA, for methane emissions studies - BRP12 BR (SPAdes)... | ecosystem: Environmental > Aquatic >...
ATCACCAGCTGCATTGGCCTCGACGAACCGCCGGATGCGGACCCGCATGTCCGGTGGTGTGAGAGGGAGGATGGGCGACCCATCCTCCCTACTCGATTCGAGCACAAGCTGCTAGGGAAAGCCCTTGTCTGACAATCACCTGCCATGAGCCGCCTGCCGCGTGCCGAACGTATGGAAGGAAGTGGGCAAGCGTGTGCTCTCGATCATTTGTCGGTGAGTGCATCCACTCGGCCAGGCAGGCCAGCCCTGAGGGAGGGAGCGTCCGAGAGCCGGAGAGGCGCAATCGGGTCGCCCCGGCAGGCTGGCTTCATGCACCGCGCGTGGATTCTCGTCGATTCCCGGCCGCTGAGAGTCTTTGATAGCCCCCGCGACTTCCTGAAAGCCGGCCGTGGCCGTCTGATAGCCTGGGCCCGCGATCATGGCCGCCGGACAATCACCCGCGGATTCGCATCGGCCGACGGCAGCCATGGAGGCTCGAATCGCAGACCCAGTCAAGCCATCTCCGACAGGCGCCTTGCTGGCCCCCCGCACGGGCGCGGCCAAGTGGGCGGTCGAGAATCCGATAGCCTTCTCCGGCCTGTGGTTCGCCGCCGCCGCCGGGCTCCTGGTGGGCCAGGCGCTGGTCTTCCTGCCGACTCTCGTAGCAGAGGCACGGGCGATCGGCGGGCCGGCCGCCTGGCAGTGGGGGGCGTTCGCTCTGGCGTACGTCTACATCGCTCCGCCGCTTCTCGCCCTGGTCCTGGGGAGTCTCCTCGGTGGGACAATCGTCGTCCCGGGATTCCCGGATGGTTGGGCGTCGGCGGTGCGCGGCATGCTGGTCGGGGTAGGCAGCCTCGTGGTCTGGCTGCTGATCGGCAGCCTTGTCCTGAGGTCGATATCCGGCACTGCTCTGGCGGGGGGCAGCGAGGCCCCGCCCGGTGCGGCGGAAGCGGTCGGGCTCGTCCTCCTGCCCGTCCCGTTCCTGATCGTGGCCGCCGTCGGCGCTATAGCCGGGTTCCTGCTGCACGCTCTCGTCCCGCGAGGCCCGAACAAGACGACTGCGGCTGGGCGGCGAGCGGAGGAAGTACACTCCAGGGGGGCGGAATGAACGGCCTGCGTCAAGAGAAGCCTCGCCCGGAGTTCTGGACGGAAGGATCCGTGGAACGACCACGGGGGTCACAGGATACCGGCATTGAGTCCGCCGCGGACGCGACGCCTGTGCAGGCCTGGCGCGCCTGGGCCGGGTGCGGCGACGGCCGGCAAGTCCACCTGATCCTCGATCGACAAGCGCAGCAGGTCTGGCTGCTGTCGGCCGACGACACCCACTTTGAACCAAGGAGCATGCAATGACAACATCGATGCCAGGGCTGCCCGAGCCCTCCGGGCCGGCACCACAACTCGACACCTTTCGTCAACCGCTTCGGCTCACAATCGTCGCGCTGGCGATCGGCCTGCTCGTCGAGGTCCTGTTCTATGGTCGGCCCATCGGTGTCTCCTTCCCGATCTGGGCCGTGGTCGTATGCGCGGCCGCCCTGGGCATGGCCTGGGCCGAAGCGCGGCGGCCGGCGCGGGGGAGCGCCTGGCTGGTCATCCCCATCCTGGGCTTTGCCATCCTGGCCTTCGCCCGCCTCGAGCCGCTGACGCTCTTCCTGAACATCGTGGCTGTCTTGTGCCTCTTTGCCCTGTGGGTGCGCACGTTCCAAACCGGCCGCGTGATGGATTTTGGCTGGATCGACTTCGCGGTCGCCACCCTATGGGTACCCGTGGAGGCCGTCTTCCGACCGTGGCCGGTCCTTACGGAGGCCAACCGCCGGACGTTCGGCGACCGGGCAACGCACAGCCGGCTGTTGGCCGTCGCCCGCGGCCTGCTGCTTGCGCTGCCCATCCTGGTCGTCCTGGCCCTCTTGCTCACGGCCGCGGACGTGATCTTCGCCGATATCCTGCGGCGAGCCTTCGAGTGGCTGGATCTCGAGTGGTTGGCGGACCTGGCCTGGCGCGCCGTGGTCGTTCTGGTATGCACGGTCTTCTTCCTTGGGGCGCTGGTCGCGGCGCTGCGCGATCCCGGCGAGCGCAAGCTCGTCGGCGAGGACACGCCGGTCCTGGCGCCATTCCTCGGATTCACCGAGTCGGCTGTCGTCCTGATCGCGGTCGACCTGCTCTTCGCCCTGTTTGTCTTCATCCAGTTCCGCTACTTGTTTGGAGGCCAGGCCAACATCACCGCCGCCGGATACACGTACGCGGAATACGCCCGGCGGGGCTTCGGCGAGTTGGTCGCCGTAGCGTTCCTGACGCTGGGCTTGATCCTGGCCCTCGGAACCCTCGGCCGCCGCGAATCCGCCGGGCAGCGGACCGGCTTCAACCTGCTCAGCGCCTTGATGGTCGTGCTGGTGGGTGTGATCCTGGTGTCGGCCTTCCAGCGCCTGATGCTCTACGAACAGGCCTATGGTTTCACGCGCCTGCGCGCCTACACGCACGCCGCCGTCCTGTGGATCGGGGTGTCGTTCCTGCTGTTCCTGGTGTTGCTCTTCGCCGGCAATCTGCGCGCCTTTGCACCCGCCGCCGTCGGCACGATGCTCGGGTTCGCGCTGACCCTCAACGTGCTCAATGTCGACGACTTCATCGTGCGCCGCAATGTGGAGCGCGTCCGGACCGGGAGCGATCTGGATATGGTCTACCTGTCCAACTTGAGCGAAGACGCGGTCCCGGCCCTGGCGGCGCTCGCCGGTGAGTCACCGCTGGCCCTGCGTTTGGAGATCCTGCCACGCCTTGCCTGCCAGCTGGCATCGTTGGAGTTGCGCACGGCGGAGGGAGGGTGGCCGTCGACGCATCTTTCCGTCCTGCGGGCACGGGCTGCGCTCGAGCCGTGGAAGGCCGACCTGTCCGGCTATCGGGTCGATACGGACGGGCCGCGCTACGGCTGGACGGTTGAGGACGCGCACGGCGAAACCCTCGGTTGCTTCTACCCTGCGTACGATTAGTTCCCGGGACGGAGGTTCCTGCCGCCTCGGTGCCCGTTCCATCGGCCGGCGTGAGGCCATACTCGCGGGCCGCGCCGCGGTCCTGCAAGCACCGCCTGGCCGGGCACGGGTGGGATCTGCGAGGTGAGAGGAATGGAGCCTCCGGCGCAGGGGAACGGGGCGCCGGGGGCGCCCGGCGCGCGGCCGATGGCCCTCAGGCGGAACTCGCCGGCTCGGCGACGACCCAGACCGTAGCGTCCCGACGATGGATGGTGGTCGCCGCGCCCATTCGGCGCAATTGATCGGCGATCGTCTCGGCGCGGCGGAATCGGCTGCGCATCAGCACCAGGCGCTCGAACAGGGCGATGGCCCATACCCCCACGCGGGTGATGTCGGGTTCCTCAACCACCAGGCGTCCGCCCCGGGCACACACGCGCAGCAGCTCCCGAAGGCTACGCTCCTGATCCCGCAGGTGATGGAAGGCGTCCACCATGATCACGCGGTCGAACGCGCCGGACGGGAAAGGCAGCCGCTCGGTGTGGGCGGCGGTGGGATTCAAGCCCGGCTTGGGCCGGGCGTGCGAGAGCATCTTCCACGACTCATCCACCACAATCAGAATGCCGACCCGCGGGACGAGCGACTGGGCGATCCGCCCGGTGCCGCCGCCGGCATCGAGCAGCCTGCCCGCCGCGGGCAGCCCCGCCAATCCGGCGAGCGTCTCCGTGTCCGGTGTCCGGATGAGCCGGTCGTACAGGGGGGCGAGCAGGCCGAAGTGATCAAGACGCGGCATGACGGAAGGATCTCCTTCTGGGACGCCCGGCGGTGTGGACCAGGCTGCCGGTCCGGCGACGGACCCCGTTCAAGCCTGGGCCCGCCCCATGCGGGTCGCCGGGATCAGGCTGGCGGATGAAATCATACCTACAGGGACCGGGATGCCCAGTTGATCTCGCCCCACCGTCGGCTTGGTTGTTGACTCGAACCACCGCTTCTGCTATCGTGATTGTACCTTCCCTACAAGTCTGAGAACAATCATGTCGGGAACCGACGATATCGATCGCCGGATCGTCGACCTGCTCATCGAGGATGGGCGGATGCCGTGTGCCGAAGTCGCGCGCCGGCTGGGGACGATCTCGGAGCGCGTCGTCCGCTACCGTCTGGATCGGATGATTGCCGCCGGGCTGGTGCACGTCGGCGCCATCCCGAATCCCCGGGCTCTCGGATACAGCGTCACCGCTGACGTCTTCATCCAGGTGGATGCCGCCAGCATCCACGACGTCGCCCGCAGGCTCACCGAGTACGAGTGCGTCAGCTACGTCGGCTGCTCGATGGGCGAGACCGACATCAGCACGCAGGTTGTCGGCCGCGACAACGCCGAGGTCTACGCCTTCGTCACCGAGATCATCGCCAACATCCCCGGCGTGCGTAAGACCTCGACCGTGATCGTTCCCGTCGTGCTGAAGGATGTCTACCAGTGGCGCATCCCGTCCTCCGGCTGCGTGGACAAGCTGGCCCGAGAGGAATAAGAACGTCGCACGAGGTCTTCCTGCATCGGAGAGGGAACGTGGAGGTGGCGGAGTCATAACCCCCAACGGCCGCAGCGGGCCGAGGGATAGGAGCACGCAAGGTAGACAACGGAGACCGCGCGGACGCCCGCGCTGCGCGAACCCGCAGGCTTCATAGGAGGAGCATGATGACGCAATCTGGACCGAAAACGGCTGCCGTGGAGATCACCGTTGAGCGACGAAGGCTCAAGCGGGAGCTGACGCTGCTGCCCTTGTTTGGGCTGATCTACTTCACGGTCTCGGGCGGATCCTTCGGGATCGAGGCGCTGGTGGGTTGGTCGGGGCCTGGACTGGCGATGCTCCTGATCATCATTACCCCGCTCATCTTCAGCCTGCCGAACATGCTGATGGTCCGTGAGCTCAACTCGATGATGCCGGTCGAGGGCGGCTACTACCACTGGATCAAGCAAGCGTTCGGCCCCTTCTCGGGCTTCATGGCCGGCTGGATGAACTGGATCATGTCGTTCGTCGACGTGGCGATCTACCCCGTCCTGGCCGCCTACTACCTCGGGTACTTCTTCCCTGCGATCCGGAACGGCATCACGCTGGGCGGTCTCGAGGTGAGCGGTGGGTTCATGTCGTTCCTGGTCGCAGCGGTCATCATCTGGGCCATGTCGGCGCTCCAGGTTCGCGGGGCACGCCTGGCTGGGCTGACCACCAGCTGGCTGGGTGTCCTCGTCATGGCGCCTCTGATCGTCATGACCGTCCTGGGGATCATCGTCTGGATCCAGAGCGGCACGACCGCCTCCCTGCCGTTCCTGCCCGAGGGCGAGACACTCGGGGGCGCCTTGAGCGTCGGCCTGTTCGTCGTCATGTGGAACTACATGGGCTGGGAGCTGCCCGCCGCCGCCGGCGATGAGATCGTCAACCCGCGCAAGACCTACCCGCGCGCCATGTTGCTGGTCTTGATCGCCGCGGTCGCAACGTACGCCCTTCCAACGCTGGCCGGGCTGTACGGCGGGGGCGGGGAAGACGGACGCTACCAGGTGTGGGGGATCGAGGAGTACGGTGACGGAGAGGGTATCGGCGTCGTCCTTGAAGAGTACGGGGTCGCCCCTGAGCAGTATGAGTCATGGGGGGTCGACCCGACGAGCGCCGTTGGGTGGCAGTTCCCGGATATCGGGCATGCCATCGCCGCCAAGCTCACCGGGCCCGACAGCGCTCTGCCGCGCGTCTTGGGAGGTCTCCTGACCGTCGCCGCTGTCCTGTCGATGATCGGCCTGTTCATCGGCAACAGCCTGGGTGGATCACGCATCCCGTTCGCGCTGGCCGAAGACGGGATGATGCCCAAGTGGCTGGTGCATGTCCACCCGCGCTACGGGACGCCGTGGGTGGCCATCCTGCTGTGCGCCTTCGCCTTCACGCTCTTCTCGCTGCAGGCGTTCGCCTTCCTGGTCGTCGTCGATGTCTTCCTTCAGACGCTGGTGATCCTGGCGGAGTTCGGGGCGATGTGGAAGCTGCGCATCACCCGGCCCGACCTGCCGCGGCAGAAGGTGCCGGGCGGATGGCCGGGGATGGTGCTGGTGACGCTCGGCCCGACGGTGATCATCCTGCTGGCGATCTACAGTCAGATCCAGGAGGAAGGCCTGAGCTCGCTGTGGCTGGCCCTGGCCTCCATGGCCGTCGGCGCGCTGCTGTATATCCCGATCCGCAGGACGATCAAACCGGGCATCCCGGATGTCGATCCGTACAACCCGGAGGGAGCAGAAGCATAGGGACGAGGCATATCCGAATCCGGGAAGGGATCAGCCCCTCCCCGGAACGATCGGCCGGGGCGCGGCTCCGGCAAGGAGGTCTTCCATGAGAGTCCTGCTGGTGGGAACGGGTGGCGTGGGTGAATCCATCGCCGTCGTGGCGCAGAATGCGCCGTGGCTGAAGCGTATGGTGCTGACGGACATCAACGTCAAGCGCTGTCGCGAGGTGCGGGCGAAGCTGAGCGACCCCAAGAAGTTCCCCATCGAGGCCATCGACGCCAGCAACAAGGCGCAGATCGTCGAGCTGGCCAAGAAGCACAAGGTCGACCTGATCATGAACGCCGTCGAGCCGCTCTTCAACGAGAAGATCTTCGACGCGGCCTACCAGTACGGCTGCACCTACATGGACATGGCGATGACGCTCTCGACGCCGCATCCCAAGCAGCCGTTCGAGAAACCCGGGGTCAAGCTGGGGGACTACCAGTTCGAGCGCGCCGCCAAGTGGGAGAAGAAGCGGCTACTGGCGCTGCTGGGAATGGGCGTCGAGCCTGGCATGGCAGACGTGTTCGCCAAGTACGCCGAGAAGCATCTGTTTGACGAGATCGACGAGGTCAACGTCCGCGACGGCGCCAACCTCGAGGTTCGCGGCTACGAGTTCGCGCCCAACTTCTCGATCTGGACGACGATCGAGGAGTGCCTGAACCCGCCCGTGATCTGGGAGAAGGACCGCGGCTGGTACACAACAAAGCCCTTCTCCGAATTGGAGACCTTCGAGTTCCCGGAGGGCATCGGGGCACAGGGTTGCGTCAACGTCGAGCACGAAGAAGTGCTGCTCGTCCCCCGCTGGGTCAAGTGCAAACGGGTGACCTTCAAGTACGGCCTGGGGGACGACTTCATCCGCGTGCTCAAGACGATCAAGATGCTGGGGCTGGACAACAAGAACCCGATCAAGGTTGGCAACGTGAAGGTCGCGCCGCGTGATGTTGTTGCTGCCTGCCTGCCCGACCCGGCGCACCTGGGTGACCGGATGTTCGGCAAGACGTGTGCCGGGACGTGGGTCAAGGGCAAGAAGGGCGGCAAGCCGCGCCAGGTCTACCTGTATCAGGTCGCCGACAACGAGACCTGCATGAAGAAGTACGGCGTCCAGGCGGTAGTGTGGCAGACGGCCGTCAACCCGGTCATCGCCATGGAGCTGTTGGAGGAGGGCATCTGGAAGGGCACCGGCGTGTTCGGCCCGGAGGCCTTTGACCCCGACCCGTTCATGCAGCGCATGGCCAAGTACGACTTCCCGTACGGGATGAAGGAAATGGGCTAGCGCGTGCTGTGTTCTGGCGGGCGGGGCTCAACCCCGCCCGCCGCTCAGGGAGGCTCGACGTGCCTCAATCTCTCGACGATGCCTTGAAGTACGCCGACCGCTGGGTCGATCTGATCCACCAGCCATCCGTGACGGAGGCCGTTGGAAAGCTGATCATTGAGGAATCCAAGCTCAACTTCGCCGAGTACTTCAACCGCGGCTGGCTTGAGTACCGCAAGTCGGTGACCGAGGCCGGTGACTGGGCGGCGACTGAATGGACGGGCAGCGGGGCATTGTTCCGCGACGTGCTCGGGCGGGAGTACATCGACTGCCTGGGTGGCTACGGCCTGCTCGTGCACGGCTGGGCCAACCCTGAGATCGTCGACACCGTGCGCGCCCAGCTCACCCTGCGCACGCCGATGCCCAGCCAGGAGCTGATCGACCCTCTGCGCGGCGTGCTGGCACGGCTGATGGCTCAGATCACCCCGGGCGACATCAAGTACAGCTTCTTCTGCGCCAGCGGGACCGAGGCCAACGAAGGCGCCATCAAGCTGGCGAAGATGTACACGCGCAAGAACGGGTTCATTGTCGCCGTGAAGGCCTTCCATGGCAAGACGATGGGCTCCCTGTCGATGATGGGCAAGGCCGACTACCGGCAGCCGGCAGGGATGCTGTATGGCGGCCCCATCTACCACGTGCCCTTCGGCGACGCCGACGCCGTCGAGCGGCAGCTCGACATCTGCCAGAAGGTCGGGGTCGACATCGCCGCTGTGCTGATGGAGCCAATCCAGGGCGAGGCCGGCGCCATTGTCCCGCCGGACGACTTCTGGCCACGCTTGCGCGAGCTGACCCGCCAGTACGGCGTCCTGCTCATCGCCGACGAAGTCCAGACCGGGATGGGGCGCACCGGGAAGCTGTGGGGCGTCGACCATTGGAACGTCGTGCCGGACATCCTGGCTGCCGCCAAGGCGCTGGGAGGCGGGGTGATGCCGGTCAGCGCCTTCTGCTCGACGGAGGAGATCTGGCAGGTGATGATGAAGCCCAACCCCTTCATCCATACGACGACCACCGGGGGAGGGGCGCTGGCCTGCAGCGCAGCGATCGCCGCCATCCGCTACACGCTGCGGGAGAAGCTGTGGGAGCAGGCGGCCGCTAAGGGCGAGTACATGATCCCGAAGCTGGAGGCCCTGGCCGCCCAGTATCCGGAGATCTACGATCGCATCACCGGCCGCGGCCTGCTGATCGGGATGCACTTCCACAACCCGGAGGTCGGCTACAAGGTAGCGGCGGGATTGTTCAAGCGCGGCGTGCTGGTGGGCGGCACGCTGACCAACGCGCACACCGTGCGCATCGAGCCGCCATTGGTCATCCCGTATGCGGTGCTCGACCAGGTCCTCGATCGCCTGTCGGATACGCTGGCGGAGGTGAAGAAGACGCTCTAGGCCGCACCCCCGCGCGCGGAGCTGTGCTCCTCGGGAAGGGCAGCCGAAGGAAGAGCCGGGAGCCCTGCGGGCGGACCTGGCCAAGGTACGGGGTCCGGTGAGTCGTCTGGTTGGTCCGAGATAAGACTCGCAAGGAGATGGCCGTGACGATTTCGCACGAAAAGAGCAATGCCATGCAGCGCCGGGCATCGTCGGTGATGCCCCTGGGCGTCAACTCGAACTTCCGCTACTGGGGCGAAGGCATCACGCCCTACGTCCAGAAGGCCAAGGGCGCCTACCTGTGGGACGTGGATGGGAACCGCTACATCGACTACCGGCTGGCGTTCGGACCGATCATTCTCGGGCACTCCTATCCGGAAGTGGATGCGAAGGTCCACGCCGAGATCGACCAGGGGTCGCTGTTCGCCATGACCAGCGAGCTGGAGGTCGCGGTGGCCGAGAAGATCGTGGCCATGTGTCCGGCCGTGGAGATGGTACGCTTCGCCTGTTCGGGCACCGAGGCCACGATGCACGCCCTGCGCCTCGCCCGGGCCTACACCGGCCGCGAGCTGGTCATCAAGTTCGAGGGCAACTACCACGGCTTCCAGGACTACATGCTGTTCTCGACCTACGCGCCGTCGGAGGTCTATGGCAGCCGGCGCAGCCCCGTACCCGTGGCGTCGAGCTCGGGATTGCCCGCCTGCCTGCGGTCGCTCGTCGTCACGCTGCCGTTCAATGACTTCGAGGTCTTGGAGAACACGCTGCGCCGCGTCGGGCACCAGGCGGCGGCGATCATCACCGAGCCGGTGCAGGACAACTGCGGGGCGATCGAGCCGCTGCCCGGATTCCTCGAGTTCATCCGCCAGAAGTGCGACGAGTACGGCATCGTGTTCATCCTCGACGAAGTCAAGACCGGCTTCCGCATCGCCCGCGGCGGGGCGCAGGAGTTCTACAATCTCAAGCCCGATCTGGCGACGTATGCCAAGTCCCTCGCCAATGGCTATCCGCTGGCGGCGCTGGGCGGCAAGCGCGAGATCATGAGCATCATTGGTCACGGCGTGGCCCAGGGCGGGACGTTCAACAACAACAAGCCGGGCGTTGCGGCGGCCTTCGCCACGCTTGAGCTGCTGCAGACCCAGCCCATTTTGGAGAGCATCGCCCAGCGCGGCCGCCGGCTGATGGGCGGCCTGAAGGGACTCTTCGAGACGGCGGGCATCGCGGCCTCCTTCCGAGGGCACCCGTCGATGTTCTCCTTCGCCGTCGGGGTGGACCAGGTCACCTGTCAGCGGGAGTGGGACGCCTCCGACCGGGACTACTACCTGCGGTTGGTCGACGCCGCCATCGAGCGCGGCGTCATGCCGGACCACGACCCGCGCGAGCCGTGGTACCTGTGCTACGCACACAGCGAGGCGGACATCGATGAGACGCTGAATGTGATGGCGGACGTGGTCCGGACGGTCAAGCGCTAGGCGATCGAAGGACGGCGCCGGACGATCAACGGCCGGCAAACCGTGGTGGAGGACTCCGTGACAGCCAAGAAGCCGATGAGTTCCCAGGACATGGTGCGCATGAACCGGGAGTTCACCTTCTTCTCCTGGTCGGTTCAGTCGGCGACATCCCCGATCCCGATGACCCGCGCCGAGGGCATCTACTTCTGGGACGCCGACGGGAAGCGCTACCTGGACTTCTCGTCGCAGCTGATGAATCTGAACATCGGGCACCAGCATCCGAAGGTCGTCAAGGCGATTCAGGACCAAGCGGCCCAGTTGAGCTACGCCCATCCGAGCATGGCGACCGAGCCGCGCGGCCTGCTGGGGAAGAAGATCGCCGAGGTCACGCCGGGGAATCTGAAGAAGACCTTCTTCTGCCTGGGCGGCGCCGAGGCGAATGAGAACGCCATCAAGATGGCGCGCTTCGTCACCGGCCGGCACAAGATCCTGGCCCGCTACCGCTCCTACCACGGAGCGACCCACGGGGCCTTGGCGCTGACCGGCGACTATCGGCGCCTGCCGGCCGAGCCGACCATCCCGGGCGTCGTGCACTTTCTGGATCCCTTCTGCTACCGCTGCCCCTTCGGCTGGACGCGCGAGACCTGCCACCGCGAATGCATCGCCCACGTGGAAGAGGTGCTGTCCTATGAAGGACCGGATCGTGTGGCGGCAATCATCATGGAAGGCGTCACCGGCACCAACGGCTTGATCGTACCGCCGGACGACTACTGGCCCCGCGTGCGGGAGATCTGCGACAAGCACGGCATCCTGCTGATTTCGGATGAGGTGATGAGCGGTTGGGGCCGAACCGGCAAGTGGTTCGCGGTGGACCACTGGAACGTAGTCCCCGACATGATCACCACCGCCAAGGGCATCACCTCGGGTTACGTGCCTCTGGGGGCGGTGATCGTCACGGACAAGATCGCCGACTACTTCGAAGACCGGATGCTGTGGTGCGGGCTGACCTACAGCGGGCATCCGCTGGCCTGCGCCGCAGGTGTAGCCACCCTGGAAGTCTACGAGGAGGATAGGCTCATCGAGAATGCCGCCCGGGTGGGGAAACACCTGGCGAAGCGGCTGGAGGAGATCAAAGCCCGGCACGCCTCCGTCGGTGATGTGCGCCATATCGGATTGTTCTCCGCCCTGGAGATCGTGAAGAGCAAGGCGACCAAGGAGCCGATCGACCCCCTCACCGAGACGGGTCAGTTCCTGCGTGCCAACGGCCTGTTCACCTTCATCTTCCACAACGTCGTCTTCGCCGTGCCGCCGCTGTGCATCACCGAAGCGCAGGTCGACGAAGGCCTGGCCATCGTGGAGAGAGCCCTGGAGATCACCGATGCCATCGCCCGCGCATAGCGCCGCCCCCGCCGAAGTGCTGAACTTCATAGACCATTCGTGGCGGGCGTCCGGTGCCGCGCAGCACCTGGATGTCGTCAACCCTGCCACGGGTGAGCTTCTGGGCCGGACCCCGCTCTCCCCGGCCTCGGACGTGGCCTTGGCCGCCGAGGCGGCGGCCCGGGCGCTGCCGGACTGGCGGCGGACGCCGCCCGGAGAACGCGTGCAGTACCTCTTCAAGCTCAAGGCACTGCTCGAAGATGATCTGGAGGAGATCGCCCGTCTGATCACGATGGAGTGCGGCAAGACGCTGGATGAGGCGCGCGGCGAAATGCGCCGGGCGATCGAGAACGTCGAGATCGCCTGCGGTATGCCGATCCTGATGCAGGGCTACAACTCGGAGGACATCGCCCGCGGATTCGACGAGACGATGATCCGCCAGCCGGTGGGGGTGTCCGCCGCCATCTGCCCGTTCAATTTCCCGGGCATGATCCCGTTCTGGTTCATGCCCTATGCCCTGGCCTGCGGCAACACGTACATCGTGAAGCCGTCCGAGAAGGTCCCGCTGACGATGCAGCGGATCTTCCGCCTGATCGAGAAGACGGACATCCCGCGCGGCGTGATCAACCTGGTCAACGGGGCGGCCGAGACGGTGGATGCGATCCTGGATCACCCGGCCATCCGGGCGGTGAGCTTCGTGGGTTCGACGCCCATTGCCCGCTACATCTACCGGAGGTCCGCCGAACACGGCAAGCGCGCCCAGTGCCAGGGAGGGGCGAAGAACCCGATCGTCATCATGCCCGATGCCGACCGGGAGATGACGACTAGGATCACCGCCGACAGCGCCTTTGGCTGCGCCGGTCAGCGCTGCGCGGCTGCCTCGGTGGCCATCACGGTTGCGGAGGCGCGCGAGTGGTTCCCCGAGATGATCTGCGACGCGGCCGCAAGCCGCGTGACGGGCTACGGGCTGGAGGACGGTGTGCAGATGGGCCCGGTGATTTCGCAGCAGAGCAAGGCACGCATCGAGGAGCTGATCGGCATTGGAGCGGCGGAGGGCGCAGGCATACCGGTGGATGGACGGGATCCCCGCATCCCCGGCTACGAGCGGGGCAGCTTCGTCCGGCCGACCATCGTGGTCGACGTACCGGCAGGTAGCCAGGTGGCCTCGACCGAGATCTTCGGCCCCGTGCTGGGTGTCATGCACGTGTCGACGCTCGAGGAGGCGCTCACGCTGGTGAATCGGAGCCAGCACGGCAACATGGCCTGCATCTTCACCGACAGCGGTGCGGCGGCGCGCAAGTTCCGCTACGAAGCCGAGGCCGGCGATATTGGGATCAACGTCGGCATTGCCGCACCTATGGCCTTCTTCCCGTTCAGCGGGTGGAAGGAGAGCTTCTTCGGGGATCTGCACGGGCAGGGATGGGACGCCATCGAGTTCTTCACGCAGAAGAAGGTGGTGATCGAACGCTGGCCGAAGGAATGGTCCCGCAAGTTCTGAGGAAAGGAGGGCGATCGACAGAGACTGCATCGCACGCTTGCGCGAGCTTCGCGGCCCGCTGAGGGCCGCCGGACCGCGCAAGGCCTACCCGAGGATCCGGGTCCGTTGAAGGAGGAGAATGCAATGCCTGAGCAAATGGCGTTCGCCCGCAAGGCCAGTGGTCTTGTGCGCGGTTTATCGCTGCTGGACGCCTTCGGCGTCGGCTTCATGAATCAGGGTTTGACCCCCAGCATGTGGGTGATGATCAGCCTGGGCCTGGGCGTGTACACCGGGGGCAACCTGGTGATCGCCACGCTCCTCTCGGTCCTGCTGTGCGGCATCGGCTTCCCGCTGGTGTGGGGGATCCTGGGGGGAAGCATGCCCCGCAGCGGCGGCGAGTACATCTACAACTCGCGCATCATCAGCCCGCTGATCGGGATCGCCGAGTCCTTCGGCAACGCCTTCGTGTGGATCATGTGGATCTATGTCCTGGCGCCCTGGACGGTGGACCCCGGGCTGGTGATGATGTTCCAGTTCCTGGGCTTCCCCGAGGCGGCCGAATGGCTGACGACCCCGCTGGCCCTGTTCCTGATCGCCTCGCTGGTCAACCTGGGGGCGATGCTCTTCCTGATGTTCGGGCTCAAGGTCTTCGCACGCGGGCAGAAGGTCGTCATGGTCCTGGGCGTCCTCGGCACGCTCGTCATCCTGCTGGTGTTGACCTTCACCTCGCGGCAGGAGTTCGTCGCGGCCTGGAACGGCCTGGCGGCGCAGTACGGTTCGCTGGACTACGAAGGCTTCCTGACGGCCGCTCGCGGGGCGATCGAAGAGGCCGGGGACATCCTGCCCACCACCTGGAACTGGTTCGACACGCTGGGCGTGATGGTGGCGGGCTCGTGGCTCTTCGCCTACAGCTACTGCATCACGTTCATCGCCGGCGAGGTCAAGCGCCCAGACAAGTCGATTATCCTGGGCAACCTGTTCGCCGTCCTGCTCCCAGGAGTGGCGATGGTTTGGCTGGCGGCCGCGCTGTACAACACCGTCGGCTTCGAGTTCCTGTCCGCTACGGCCTGGGTCGACAACATGGGCGAGGGGCTGGCCGGGTACACGCTGCCCTGGTCGACGCACTTCGTCGGCCTGGCGGCGGTCATCAACCAGAACCCGATCCTGGTCTTCCTGATGGCCCTGTCGTTTGTCCTGTTCAACTTCTGGTGGGTCACGCTGTCGCACCTGGCCTTCCCGCGCATCCTGTTCGCGTGGGGCATGGACCGCATGGGCCCGAAGTGGTTTGCCGACATCGACTACCGCTGGGCCACGCCGGTCAAGAACCTGATCCTGGGATTCATCCTGGGGGAGATCGGCATCGGGCTGTATGCCTTCCGGCAGAACCCGATGGAGGGCCTGTCGGTGACCGGGCTGGAGATCGTCTCGGTCTTCGGCGTCACGGCCATCGCCGGTGCGATCTTCCCGTACGTCAAGAAGGCGAAGAACATCTGGAACTCGTCGCCCTACAAGACGTGGAAGGTCCTGGGAATCCCGGCCGTCACGATCGGCGCCGTTGTGAACTTGATCTACCTGGCGATCCTGTTCTACTTCTTTATCGTCATGCCCGACCTCGAGGGCCTGGCGATCGGATCCCTGAGCCTGTACGCCGTGATCTGGGCCGCCGGGATTGCCTGGTACTACTACTGGAAGGCGCGCAACAAGAAGGTGGGCGTCGACATCAGCATGACCTTCGGGGAGCTTCCGCCCGACTGACGGGTCGTCTCCCCGGAACCCTTCCTCCCCGGCCGGTCGCCGGGGAGGAAGGGAATCGCCGTCGGTGGTGAGTACAGGAGCCTTGGCATGGGCAAACCGCTGCGCGTCTTCTTCGTGACCGATATCCACGGCTCGAACACATGCTTTCGCAAGTACCTGAACGCCCTGAAGGCCTACACGATCGACGTGGGGATCCTGATGGGGGACCTGACCGGCAAGGTGCTCGTGCCGCTGGTGGAGAAGGCGGGCGGCGGTTGGGAGACGACTCTGATGGGCCAGCACACCGTGGCCTCCGGCGACCAGGAGCTGGCCGAACTCAAGAAGACGATCGAGATGATGGGCTACTACTGGGTCCATCAGACCCCGGACGAGTTACACGAGTACAAGGCGGACGCCGCCAAGGTCGACGCGCTGTTCAAGCACAAGATGCTCGAGCGGCTGCGTGAGTGGATGGCGCTGGCCGACGAGCGGCTGAGCGGGACAGGCCTGAAGGTCTACATGGCCGCCGGCAACGACGACCACATGGAAGTGGATCGGGTCATCGCCGACTCGGCGGCCATCGTCAACTGCACCGCACGCAAGGTCATGCTCGGCGATCACGAGATGGTCACCTCCTCGTGGTCGAATCCGACCCCTTGGAACACGCCGCGCGAGAAGACGGATGAGGAGCTGGAGCCTCTGCTCGAGGAGCTGATCGCCGGCGTGGAGGACAAGCCCTCGGCGATCTTCAATCTGCACGTCCCGCCCTACGGCTATGCCCTGGACCTGGCGCCTGAGCTGACGAAGGATCTGATCCAGTCCGCCGACAATCGTGTGCATGTCGGGAGCCGGGCCGTCGCCAAGATGATCGAGAAGTACCAGCCGCTGCTCGGCCTGCACGGCCACATCCACGAGTCGCGCGGCGCGCAGAAGGTCAAGCGCACCCTGATCCTCAACCCGGGCAGCGAGTACTCAGAGGGGATCCTCAAGGGCGTGGTGGTGATCATCGAGAAGGGCAAAGTGCAGGATTACATCTTCACCTCCGGGTAAGTCGCCGGAAGAGGCAGGCAACCATGGCGCCACGGCAGTTCCGTCTCCCCAAGGACATCCCACTGGAGGAGTACCCGAAGCCGGAGACCTATCTGGAGGAGGCCCGCCGGTTGACGGACGAGGCCGCCCGCAAGGGCATCATCCTGCGGGTGATGGGCCCGATTGCCCTGCATTTCTACTTCCCGGACCGCGTGGACCTGTACCGGCGCATGGAGCGTTTGGGTGATCGGGTGTTCACCGACATCGACTATGCCGCCTACGGAAAGCACCGCGGCAAGATCGTGCCGTTCTTCGAGTCGCAGGGCTATGACCTCGAGAAGCGGTCGGCCGTGCTGAGCGGGGGCGAGCGGCACATCTTCTTCGGCGACCTCGTTCCAATGATCGATGTGTTCTACGATCGCCTGAACTACAACCATCCGATCGACTACCGCGGCCGGCTGGAGATCCACTCGCACTGCGTCTCACTGGCGGACCTGCTGCTGCAGAAGCTGCAGATCGTGCAGATCAACGACAAGGATCTGAAGGACGCCATGCTGCTGCTGCTCGCCGCTCGGGTGGGAGTGCATGCCGAGGGTGAGATCGACGCACCGTACGTGGCCAAGCTCATGGCCGACGAATGGGGCTTCTACCATACCGCCACGACCAACTTGGCCAAGGTCAAGGCCGCCGTCGATGGTGTTCCCGCCTTGAGCGGGGCGGAACGGGCCATCATCATCGGCAACGCCGAGGAGCTGCTCGTGACCCTGGAGCGGGAACCCAAGTCGGGGAAGTGGAAGCGGCGGGCCGAGGTGGGAACAAGGAAGCCCTGGTACAACGAGGTCTCGGATTGGGAATAGGCGGCCCCGTGCATTGTGGGCGGCCGCCAGGAATAGCGGCGCACCTGCCCGTAGACCTGATCGTCCTCTCCTCGGCGGGAGAGAGCGGGTAAGCGGGCCGGGGCGTGGCGCCTCCGCCGCGCGCTCGGTCAGGACGGCGTTCCACTGCAGCATGTGCGCAGCAGCCAGAATCTCGACGATCCGGCAACCGTCCAGGAGGAATCCGTGTCCGAACAACTCTTCCAAGCCATGGCCCAGAGCATCATCGATGGAGAACCCCAGCAGGCCGAAGCCCTAGCCAAACAAGCAATGGCCGAAGGGGTCGATCCCCTGGAGGCGATCGAGCGCGGGTTCGTCGTGGGCGTGAACAAGGTCGGGGAGGCCTTCGGATGTGGTGATGCCTTCCTGCCCGACCTGGTACTAGCCGGCGAGGCGATGAAGGCTGCCGTCGCCGTCCTCGATCCGGAGCTGGCCAAACGCGGCGCCAAGCGCTCAACGCCGGGGATCGTGGTCGTCGGCACCGTGAAGGGCGATATCCACGACATCGGCAAGACGCTCGTGGCGACGATGCTCTCCGCCAGCGGATTCCAGGTCCACGACCTGGGGGTCGATGTTCCGCCGGAGCGGTTCGCCCACAAGGCGCGCGAGGTGGGCGCCGCGATCGTCGGTGTCAGCGCGCTCCTGACTACGACGATGGTCAACCAGAAGTCCGTGATTGAGGCGCTTGACGATCTCGGCCTGCGGCCTCACGTGAAGGTCATGGTCGGCGGCGCGCCGGTGACGCGGGCCTACGCTCTACAGATCGGCGCCGACGGCTACGCCGAGGACGCCATCGGAGCCGTGGCAGAGGCCAAGCGGGTCCTGGGAGCCGGGTGAGGCGGGTTCTTGTGGCCCGGAAGCAGCGCGGCCGGCGAGCGCACCGCCATCGCCGGCGTTGAGTCGCGGCGCACGCGCTGGGCCTGGGAGGCAGGCTCCGGATGGGCTATCCACAGGTCGATTGACGAATGGACAACCCCATCCGAGAACGTGCCGGTGCGTGCCCGGGAGCGAGAATCCTTGCCTGGCCGACGTGCAGGCAGTTGCCGTCCCTGACCTACCTCGAGGAGTTCGAGTGACAGGAGCCGACTCATGAGCATGGATACCTCACCGCGAACTATCGAGCCCCTGCGGACCACCCAGCGCCTGCGCTGCCTGAGTGACGAGCAACTCGATCGACTCCAGGACGCCACGCTGGATATCCTGCAGCGCGTGGGCGTGCGCTTCCCATCGGAGAGGGCCCTGGCCGTCCTGGCGGCCCACGGCGTCTCGGTCGACAAGGAGAGCCAGATCGCCCGCTTCCCGCGTGCCGTGGTCATGGACGCGCTGAAGACGGTGCCGCGCTACTTTCACCTGGGGGCGCGCGATCCGGTGTTCGACCTGCAGCTCCAGGAGGGCCTGACCTACTTCACCACCGATGGCTGCGGGACGGAGACCATCGACTTCAAGACGCGGGAGCGACGGGCTTCCTGCAAAGATGACGTGGCCAAGATGGCGCGGGTTGCCGACTACCTGGCGTCGATTGGCTTCGTCTGGCCGATGGTCAGCGCCCAGGACTACGGCCGAACGGCGCCGCTGCACGAGATGGATGCCGTGTGGAACAACACCGTCAAGCATGCGCAGAGCGAGACGATCATGGGGGATGCATCCTGCCGCTACGCCGTGGAAATGGCGACGGTCCTCGCCGGCAGCCGCGAGGAGGTACGGCGGCGGCCACCCTTCTCGCTGGTCGTGTGCACCATCGCCCCCCTGACGCAGGACAAGGAGGGGATCGAGGGGGCGATGGTACTGGCCGAGGCCGGTGTCCCGGTGGGGTTCCTGGCGATGCCGACGATGGGTACGACGGCGCCAGCGGCGCTTCCGGGTGCGCTGGCACTGGCCGATGCCGAGATCATTAGCGCCGCCGTGTTGATGCAGTTCGTCGCTCCCGGAGCACCGGTGTTCCATTCCGAGATGCATGCCTGGGCCGACCCGCGCTCTGGGACCTACATCAGCTATCCGCTTGACTCGCGCGGCCGATTTGCACCGGTGGAGATGGCTCATCATTGGGGTCTGCCCTCGCTGGGTGGTGCCTACGGGACGGACGCCGAGCGGCCGGGTACCTGGCAGTCGGCGATGGATATTGCCCTCGACGCGTTCTGGATCGCCCTGGCCGGAGCGGAGTTCGTGACCGGCATGGGCCTGGTCAACACCTACACGCTGCTCTACCCCGAGGCGCTCATCCTGGACGATGACTCCTACCACCGGGCGAGGTATGCGCTGCTCGGGATGCAGGTCGATGACGACTCGCTTGCCCTGGACGTGACGGCTGCCGTCGGCCCCGGAGGACACTTCCTGGGCCAGAAGCACACGCGCAAGCACATGCGCGATGTCATGGTGCCGTCCTTGACGCAATCCCCGGATGCGGGGGGTCACTACCGTGATCCCGTGGAGGTGGCACGCGAGCGGGTGGATTGGATCCTGGCGAATCACACGCCGGAGCCGCTTAAGTCCGAACAGCAAGCCGAGCTCAAACGCATCCTGGCCGCTGCCGGCAGGGAGATCGGTTAGCGTTCTATCGATTGGGGGTCTTGCGAGAGGCACGGCATGCCCAATCCGACACCTGCGCTCCAGCCCATTCGCCCGGCGTATCACATCCGCCTGCTGGAGGACCCCCAGTTGGCAATGCTGCGCGAAGGCACCTTGGGGATCCTGGAGCGCGTTGGCGTACACTGCCCGTCGCAACGCGCCCGGTCCATCTACCGCGAGCATGGGGCCACGGTCGACGACGGGACCGGGATCGTGCGCCTCCCCCCGGCGCTGGTGCTCAAGGCCATGGCTCATGCGCCCCGGCACTTCACTCTGGGAGGGCGCCGGCCGGAGTATGACGCCGTGCTCGATGGGTCGGCGATGTACGTGGCGACCGACGGCTGTGGCACGGAGACGATCGACTTCGTCTCCAGGGAGCGCCGTGCCTCCTGCAAGGAGGACGTGGCTCGCATGGCGCGGGTGGCGAACGCGCTCAGCTCCGTCGGCTTCTACTGGCCGATCGTAAGCGCTCAGGATCATCCCCGGATGGCGCCGCTCCATGAACTTGAGGCTTCCTTCCTAAACACGCTGAAGCACGTGCAGACGGAGACGGTGATGGGCGAGTACATGGCGCGGCGGGCGGTCGAGATGGCCCGCGTACTCGCCGGGGACGAAGCCACGCTGCGGTCGCGTCCGCCGCTCTCCTCCCTGGTCTGCACCATCGCTCCCCTCGCTCAGGATGCGGGCGGTATGGAGTCGGCGCTGGTCTTTGCGGAAGCGGGCCTGCCGGTCGGCTTCATGTCGATGGCCAATGCAGGATCGACGGGACCGGGAAGCATCGCAGGCACGCTCGTCGCCGCGGACGCCGAGATCGTCGCCGCCCTGACGCTGATCCAGCTCGCCTTCCCCGGTGCGTCGGTGTATCACTCGATGATGCCCGGCGTGATGCACCCGCGCACGGGAGCCTATCTGGGCACGGCCTTCGAGGGCGACCTGTTCTATCCGCTGGGCGTGGAGCTGGCGCACGCGTGGGGCGTACCGTCACTGGCGGGGTGCTTCGGCACCGATGCCGTCGTCCCGGGCTGGCAGGCCGCGGCCGAGGCTCCCGCCTCGCTTCTCCTGTGTGCACTGTGCGGGGCGGAGACCGGCAGCGGAATGGGGCTGCTGGAATCGTGTACGCTACTCTATCCGGAGGAGCTGGTCCTCGACACGGACCTGTACCACCGGGTGCGCATCCTGGCCGAGGGCATCGACATCCGGCAGGAGACGCTGGCCCTGGAGGTCATTGCTGAGGTGGGGCCGCGCGGGCACTACCTGCGCCACAAGCACACCCGCGACAGCCTGCGGCGGCTGCGATTCTCCGAGCTCACCGCGCAGCTCTCCGAGCGCGGCGGTTATCGAGAGCCCGTCGAGGTGGCGCGCCAGCAGGTCGAGTGGATCCTTGAACACCACCATCCGGAGCCGTTGCCGGAAACACAGCGGCGTGAGTTGCACAAGATCGTGGTGTCCGCAGAGGCAGAGTCGCCCTAGAGCCAGGGGCCATCTTGCTCTGCCCGGACGGCCGTGCGCTTGGCGTACGCCCAAGGAGGTGAGGGATGAAGCACCAGGCTCTTCACGTCGCCGGTCGCGTCCTGCTGCTGGTGGCGCTTTTCGCCGCGGCCAGCGCCGGCTGCCAGAAGGCGCCCGCGCCGGAAGCCGAATCCTCGATCGTGATTACCGTTCCCACCGACCCGCCATCTTTCAACGGCCTGGTGACGGATGCCGGCTACGACTCGCTGATCATGGAGCTCGTGCTGCTGAGCGTGACCGATATCGATCCGCAGGGGAACATCTTCCCCGAGCTGGCGGCCGTGTTGCCGACGGCTGAGAATGGGGGCGTCGTCTACGACGAGGCCACGGGCGCCATGGACGTCACCTGGCGCCTGCGCAAGGACGTGCAGTGGGCGGACGGCAAGGCGGTGACGGCCAACGATGTCCTCTTCACCTGGAACGCGATCTCTGATCCGGAAGGTGGGATCTGGCTGCAGGGCTCCGACTACATTGACAGCGTCGAGGCCCTGGATGACTACACCTTCGTCGTGCACTACACCTCGGTCTTCCCCGGGTACCTGACGCAGTTTGGCGGCGATCAGGTCGTCATCTGGCCCGCCCACTACTGCGACGCCTCCCAGGGCTTCACCTCCTGGGACTGCAACCGCAAGCCGCTCAGCGACGGGCCCTACGTCTTGGACGAGTGGCAGTCGGGCGACCACCTG
>Ga0209253_10001345_pt1 | contig 21604 bp, 22 predicted proteins | sample FrelakmetBRP12BR_FD_187145 | JGI IMG/M metagenome (GOLD analysis project Ga0209253, IMG submission 187145) | Freshwater lake sediment microbial communities from the University of Notre Dame, USA, for methane emissions studies - BRP12 BR (SPAdes)... | ecosystem: Environmental > Aquatic >...
CTTCGCCCCCGCGATCGCCGTGTTCATCAGCACGCCGTCGCACCCCAGCTCCATCGCGATCGCGGCGTCGGAGGCCGACCCGACCCCGGCGTCCACGATGACGGGAACCTTCACGGCCTCGAGAATGATCCGGATGTTGAACGGGTTGCGGATCCCGAGCCCCGAGCCGATCGGCGCCGCCAGCGGCATCACCGCGGCGCACCCCGCGTCCTCGAGTCGCTTCGCCATGACCGGGTCGTCGTTGGTGTAGGGGAGCACGACGAACCCGTCCTTGACCAGCCGCTTCGCCGCGGAGAGGAGCGCCAGCGTGTCGGGGAAGAGGGTCTTCTCGTCCCCGATCACCTCGAGCTTCACAAGGGAAGACATCCCGGCCTCGCGGGCGAGGTGGCAGGTGCGCACCGCGTCGTCCTCGGTGTAGCACGCCGCCGTGTTCGGCAGGAGGGTGTACTTCTTCAGGTCGATGTGATCGAGGAGCGACTCCTTCGAGCGGTCGAGGTTCACGCGCCGGACGGCCACCGTGACGATCTCCGCGCCGGACGCCTCCAGGGCCCGCACCATGGTGGGGTAATCCGGGTATTTCCCCGTCCCCACGAGCAGGCGCGAGCGGAACGCCTTCCCCCCGATGGTCAGCGTGTCGGCCATGCCGCTACCCCCCTCCCACGAAAGTGACGATCTCGAGCCGGTCCCCCGCGGCCAGCGGGGTGGCGTCGTACTCGGCCTTCCGCACGATCTCGCGGTTGCGCTCCACCGCCACGCGCGTCGCCGGCAACGACAGCTCCCGCAGCAGGGAGGCCACCGTCGTCTCCGGGGCAATCTCCCGGGCCTGCCCGTTCAGCAGGATTTCCACCGCGCCCTCCCCGTCAGAAGTACAGGTCTCTCTCCCCGGAAAGAACCCGCGCAAGGAGACGATCGAACTCGTCCCGGAGCGGGGATCCCTCGAGCTCCTTGCGGCCCTCCCCGACTGCGGAGATGCACCGTTCCCGGAGCTCCGGGTCGGCCGCCCCCACGGCGTATTCCGCCAGCGTCAGGAGCGCGTTGGGGAGGCAGAAGTCCCGGATGTGGCCGTCGAGGGCCATCTCGGTGAACGTGTCCCCCGTCCGGTGGCGCCGATAGCAGCTGGCGCACAGGGAGGGGACGTAGCCGCGGCGCAGGACGGCGCGGACGATCTCCTCGATGGGGCGGGTGTCGTCCACCTCGAACTGCTCCGACTCGCGCCGCCGCGCGCCGTCGCCGTACCCGCCGGGATCGGTCCTGGAGCCCGCGCTGATCTGGGACGCCCCGATGTCGAGGCACCGCTCCCGCAGGGCCGCGGGTTCCCGCGTCGACACGACCACCCCCGCCGACGGGACCGCGAGGCGGTAGAGCACCACGACCCGTTCGAACTCCCCGTCGGAGACGGGGAAGGGCGCGACCGAGAGGGGCGCCCCGAAGGCCCGCTTGAAGCGGGGGACGGAGATCGTGTGCGGGAACGTCCCGAACGACTCGTAGAGGTGCTCCGCGTGGCGGATGACGGAGAGGGCCTCGAACTTGTAGTCGAACAGCCCGAGCAGCGCCCCGATCCCCACGTCGTCGAACCCCGCCGGGATCGCCCGGTCCATGGCGGAGAGCCGCCACGCGTAGTCCGACTTCGCCCCGGATGGGTGCACCTGCGCGTACGTTTCCGGGTGGTACGTCTCCTGGAAGCACTGGTAGACGCCCGCACCCGCCGCCTTGAGCTCCCGGAACGCCTCGACGGGCATCGGGGCGGCGTTGACGTGGAGGATGCGCATCCCCGTTTCCCGGTAGATCGCCCGCAGCACCTCGGCGATGTACTCCACCTTCGTCTTCCCGGGGTGCTCCCCGGCCACCAGCAGGAGGCGCCGGAACCCCTTCGACTCGAGGTGCCTCGCCTCCGTGACCGCCTGCCGCGGCGACAAGGTGATCCGGACGGCGTCCCGGTTCTCCCGGCGGAAGCCGCAGTACAGGCAGTTGTTCCCGCATTCGTTCGACAGGTAGAGGGGGGCGAAGAGGACGATCCGCCGGCCGAACACCTCCTCGCGGACGGCGCGCGCCATGGATGCGGCGGTCTCCCACACCATCGGGTCTTCCGTGCGGAGGAGCCGCGCGGCCTCCGCGAGTCCGAGGCGCCGGCGGGCGGAGAGGGAGCGAAGGAGGGCGAACGCCTCCCGGCGGCGGAACGGGTTCGCCTCGGCCAGCAGACGGAACGTCCCTTCGGCGTCCACCGGCAGGTTCGTCCGGCGGGTCGGGGATCCCTGGGGCAGCATCGTCGTTTCTTCCCCTTGCAGTAAAAAAGGAAAAACCGCGCCAGGGACCCGGCACGGTTCGAAGAGCACCACGCTCCCTGCGCCGGCATTACCCGGGTCAGGTTCTACGGGTTGCCCGCCGCGCGCGGCGGCAGGCTCTCAGCGAATAGCACCCCTGGCGGCTTTCCATCATGATACGGCCGGGTGCGACGCACTGTCAAACCCCCGCGGCGAAAACCCCTGCGTCCTTTACTTGCCGGTTCGTGGTGGGGTACTATTCCATAATTACACGAGGCATTTCCCCGAGGTCCCCGGTTGGCTCGACCCACGGTGGCGGAGATCCACCTTTCGGCCCTCCAGCACAACATTCACGTTCTTCGCGCCCTCCTGCCACCCCGCACCGGCATCCTCGGGGTCGTGAAGGCGAACGGCTACGGACATGGCGCGATTCCCGTCGCCCGGGCCCTCGAGGTTGCCGGGGCGCGGATGCTCGGCGTGGCGACGGTGGAGGAGGGGGTGCAGCTGCGCGACGCGGGGGTCCGCATCCCCCTGGTTGTGCTGGGCGGGGTGGACCCGCCGCAGGCGGGGGAGGCGCACGACCACGGCCTCTCCGCGGTGCTGTTCGACCGTGCCCAGGTTTCCTACCTGGCCCGCGCGGCGGAAGGAACGGGCCGGCCCTTCCCGGTGCACGTCAAGGTGGACACGGGGATGGGGCGGTTGGGGATCCTCCCGAAGGATGCGCCCGCCCTCCTCATGGAGCTCGCGGGCTCCCGGGCGGTTCGGCTGGAAGGCTGGATGACCCACCTCTCCTCGGCGGACGGGACGGCGGAGGAGGACCGGGAATACACGTTGCGGCAGCTGCGCGTCTTCGCGGAAGGCGTGCCCGCGATCCGCAACGCCTTCGGGAAGGGCGTCGCCGTCCACGCGCTGAACAGCGCGGGGGTCCTCGCGTTCCGGGGGGAGCCTTTCGACATGGTCCGCCCCGGGATCATGCTTTACGGCTGCTCCCCGCTGCCATTCGACGCGGGTGTTTCCCTGCGCCCGGTCATGCGGATCGTCTCGAAGGTTGTCTCCCTCAAGGAGCTCCCGGACGGGCACCCGGTCAGCTACGGCCGGAGGTTCCGGTGCCGCGGTCCGCGGACGGTCGCCGTGGTCCCGATCGGGTACGCGGACGGATACCGCCGCGGGCTGACCGGACAGGCGCGTATGGCGGTGGCGGGGCGGACGGCTCCCGTCGCGGGAACGATCTGCATGGACCACACGGTGCTCGACGTGACGGGGATCCCCGGCGTCGCGGTCGGCTCCCCGGTGGAGGTGATGGGGGAGGCGTCCCTGTCCGCCCCGGAGATGGCGCGCCTCTGCGGCACCATCCCGTACGAGATCCTCACCCAGGTGGGGGCGAGGATCCCGAGGGTTGACGTTGGCTGAGACGACACCTCGCAACGGTTTCTCCCGCGCCGCCGAGCGGCTCGGCGAGCGGGTCTACGTCATGGTGCAGGACCTGGGGGCGATCTTCACCCTCTTCCTGCAGTTCCTCTCCTGGGTGGCGCGTCCCCCCTCCGAGATCCGGAACATCATCAAGCAGATGGAGGAGGTGGGCGTCCGGTCGCTGCCGGTCGTGCTGGTGACCGCCACCTTCACCGGGATGGTCCTCGCCCTGCAGAGCTACTCGGGGTTCCAGCGGTTCCAGGCGACCAGCTTCGTGGGGTCCGTGGTGGCCCTCTCCATCACCCGGGAGCTGGGGCCGGTGTTCGCGGGGCTGATGGTCTCCGGCCGCGTGGGGGCGGCGATGGCCGCCGAGCTGGGCACGATGAAGGTCACGGAGCAGATCGACGCCCTGATCACCCTGGCCACCAACCCGGTGAAGTATCTCGTCGTGCCGCGCGTGGTGGCCGCCACTCTCGTCCTCCCCGTGCTCGTCGTCTTCGCGGACCTCGTGGGGATCCTGGGCGGCTACTTCGTGTCCGTGTACCTCCTGGGCTCCAACCCGTACGTGTACGTCGCCAAGACGTACCAGTACCTGGAGTTCAAGGACATCTACACCGGGCTCATCAAGGCCTCGGTCTTCGGCATGCTGATCGCGCTCATCTCGTGCCACCACGGCTTCGTGGCGGCGGGGGGCGCGGAGGGGGTCGGCCGGGCCACGACGCGGGCGGTGGTGGCCTCCTCGATGATGGTGCTGATCTCGGACTACTTCATGACCTCGTTCATGTTCTGACGGAAAGGGAAGCGGAGCGAAGGTGATCGGGATCCGGGGATTGAGCAAGCGGTTCGGGAAGAAGGTGGTCCTCGACGGCCTCGACCTGACGGTGCCGAAGGGGAAGAACACCGTCGTCATCGGGGGGAGCGGCACGGGGAAGTCGGTCCTCATCAAGTGCGTGGTGGGGCTCCTGCGCTCCGAAGGGGGGGAGATCCTGATCGACGGCGAGGACCTGACGAAGATGGACGAGCGGGAGCTGGTCCGGGTGCGCCGGAAGTTCGGGATGCTCTTCCAGGGGTCCGCCCTGTTCGACTCCCTGGACGTGGGGGACAACGTGGCCTTCGCCCTGCGGCGGCTCAAGTTGTACCCGGAGCGGCAGATCCGGGACGTGGTGGAGGAGAAGCTGTCGATGGTGGGGCTGCGGGACATCCAGCGCCTGATGCCCGCGGAGCTCTCCGGCGGCATGAAGAAGCGCGTGGGGCTCGCCCGGGCGATCGCGTCCGAGCCCGACATCATGCTCTACGACGAGCCCACCACGGGGCTGGACCCCATCATGGCCGACGTCATCAACGACCTGATCATCTCCCTGCGCGAGTCCCTGGGGGTGACTTCCATCACCATCACCCACGACATGGCCTCCGCCTACAAGATCGCGGACTTCATCGCCATGTTGTATAAAGGAAAGATCGTCGAGGTGGGGACGCCGGCGGAGATCCGGGGCTCGGCGAACCCGGTGGTCCGCCAGTTCGTGGAAGGACGCGCCCAGGGGCCCATCACGGCGGAGAACGAGGAGTTCCTCCGGTTCGTCCGCAGGTCGGGCGGGGCCGAAGGCAAGGAGGAAGGCCGGTGATATCCAGGGAGGCCCGGGTCGGGATCTTCGTCCTGCTGGGCCTGTTGATCCTCACGTACTTCACCTTCCGCGTCAGCAAGTGGGGGCTGATCGCCGAGAAGGGGTACAAGCTCACGGTGGATTTCGAGACGGCCGCGGGGCTGGAGCCGAAGGGGGACGTGAAGATGGCGGGGGTCCCCATCGGGAAGGTGGAGGAGATCCTGCTCTCCGGGAACCGGGCGCGGCTGGTGCTCAGGGTCCGTCCGGAGGTCCGGATCCCCGTCGACTCGGTGGCCTCCATCCAGACGCAGGGGTTGCTCGGGGAGAAGTACGTGGAGATCCTGCCGGGGAAGGATTCCCAGCGCACGCTCCCCGCGGGCGGAGAGGTGAAGAACACCCTGCCCCCCACGAACCTCGACGCCATCGTCCGGAAGGTGGAGCTCATCGGCGAGGACGTCCGGAAATTCACCGCGGCCCTCGGCGAGACCTTCGGGACCGAGGAGGGGAAGAAGGCCCTCGCGGACATCCTGCGCGACGTGCGCGCCACCACGGCGACGCTGCGCACGGTGGTCCAGGGGAACGAGGAGCGGTTCGACCGGATCCTGGCGAACGTCGACAAGCTCTCCGCCGACCTGTCCGACATCTCGTCCGCGAACAAGGAGGACGTGCGCGCCGCCATCGCCAACCTGCGCGCGTTTTCGGAGACGCTGAAGAACGAGACCCCTGAGCTCGCGCGCAAGCTCGAGGAGATGAGCGAGCGGGTGAGCGGGGTGGTGGGGGACAACCGGGAGAACCTGAAGGAGAGCATCCAGAACCTGAAGGCCGCCTCCGCGAAGCTCGACAACACCCTGGATTCGGCCGGGAAGGTGATGGCGAAGATCGACCGGGGGGAGGGGACCTTCGGGAAGCTCGTCAACGACAACACGGCCCACAACTCCCTGACCGACACGCTGGACGGGGTCAACCGGTACGTCCGGAAGTACGACGCGTTGCGGATGACGCTCGTGCCGTGGGTCGAGTACCAGACCGAGACCTCCGACTGGAAGTACTACCTGAACCTGAAGATCCAGCCGACGGCGGACAAGTATTACCTCCTCGGGGTCGTCAACGACCCGAGGGGGAAGCGCACGGAGACCACCACCGTCACGACCATCACCCCCCCGGGAGCGCAGGTCGAGACCCAGGAGATCAAGTTCGAGGACAAGTGGAAGTTCAACGCCCTGCTGGCGAAGCGGTTCTCCCGCGTCACGCTCCGGGGCGGCATCATGGAGTCCGCGGGGGGAATGGGGCTGGAGTACGACGTGGTGAAGGACCGGTTCAACGTCGGGGCGGACATCTTCGACTTCAACCGGCCGGATAACCGCGCCCATTTGAAGCTGTACGGCAACTATGATATCGTGAAAAACCTTTTCATCACGGGCGGGGCGGACGACCTCCTGAACCGCTATACGCAGTACCGGACCTTCTTCCTCGGGTTCGGGATCAAGTTCCCCGACGACGACCTGAAGACCGTGATCGGGGCCGTTCCCCTCCGGCCGTGAAGCCGCACACCCGAACAACTCCATCGTGAAGGAAGGGCCACAGACCATGGCGAGGATCCATCGGGCGATCGTCAGCGTATCCGACAAGGCGGGCGTCGTGGAATTCTGCAGGGCGCTCTCCCGGCTCGGCGTCGAGATGTACGCCTCCGGGGGGACGGCGAAGCTCCTCCGGGAGAAGAAAGTCCCCGTGCGGCTGATCGAGGAGTACACGGGTTTCCCCGAGATGCTGGACGGGCGGGTGAAGACCCTGAACCCGAAGATCCACGGAGGGCTCCTCGCCCTGCGCGGGAACAGGGAGCACATGAAGACGATCGACGCCCACGGGATCGTCCCCTTCGACATGGTGGTGGTGAACCTCTACCCCTTCGAGGCAACGATCGCGCGCCCCGGGTGCAGGCGGGAGGATGCGATCGAGAACATCGACATCGGCGGCCCCTCGATGCTGCGGTCCGCGGCGAAGAACTGCCAGTCGGTCGCCGTGGTGTGCGACCCGGCGGACTATGCGGACATCCTCTCGAAACTGAAGAAGAGCGCCGGGAACCTCGACGCGGAGACCCTCGCCGAGCTCGGGCGCAAGGCCTTTGCCCTGACGGCGCGGTACGACGCGGCCATCTCGAACTACCTCGGAGCCGGGGAGGGTGGGAAGGAATTCTTCCCGGACACCTTCTCCTCCCAGTGGCGGAAGGTCCAGCCCCTCCGGTACGGGGAGAACCCGCACCAGGCGGCGGCGTTCTACGCCGACGCGAACCTGCCCGACGAGCCCACGCTCGGGGGGGCGGGACAGCTCCAGGGGAAGGAGCTCTCCTACAACAACATCGTGGACCTCGACGCGGCCCTCCAGCTCGCCCTCGAGTTCGACACTCCATCGGCGGTCATCATCAAGCACACCAACCCCTCCGGCGTCGGGGTCTCGAAGCGCCGGCTGGTGGACGCGTTCAAGAAGGCGCGGGAGTGCGACCCCGTGTCCGCCTACGGCGGCGTGATCGGGTTCAACCGCCCGTTGAACGCGGAAACGGCGCGCGAGGTGGCCAACACGTTCTTCGAGGCGGTTGTCGCTCCAACCTTCGACAAGGAGGCTCGCAAGATCCTCTCCGCCAAGGCGAACCTCCGGGTGCTCGCAACGGGCGGGGCCTTCCGCTGGTCCGGGAAGCCGTCGTACGAGATGAAGAAGGTCAGCGGCGGGCTGCTCCTCCAGTCGAGCGATCGCCACGTCCTCGATCCGGAGTCGCTCAAGGTGGTGACGAAGCGCAGGCCCACCGACGAGGAGCTCGAGGCGCTCCAGTTCGCCTGGAAGGTGTGCAAGCACGTCAAGTCCAACGCCATCGTGTACGCCATGAAGGACCGGACCGTGGGCGTGGGGGCGGGGCAGATGAGCCGGGTGGACTCGGCGAAGATCGCAGTGATGAAGGCCCAGTATCCCACCCAGGGCACGGTGGTGGCCTCCGACGCCTTTTTCCCCTTCCGGGACGGACTCGACGTGGCGGCGAAGGCCGGGGCAACCGCTGCGATCCAGCCGGGCGGATCCGTGCGGGACGCGGAGGTGATCGCCGCCGCGGACGAGCACGGGATGGCGATGGTGTTCACCGGCGTGCGGCACTTCCGGCACTAGAGCGGCGCCCGGGACAGGGGGGAGGAACGCATGGGGCTTACAGTCCTTGTGGTGGGTGGCGGCGGGCGCGAGCACGCCCTGGCGTGGAAGATCGCGCAGAGCCCGCTCGTCTCGAAGCTCTACGCCGCCCCGGGGAACCCGGGGGTCGCGCGGCACGCGGAGTGCGTGCCCGTCTCCGTGGAGGACCTCAAGGGGCTTCGGGATTTCGCGGTCTCGCGGAAAGTGGACCTCACGGTGGTCGGGCCGGAAGCGCCCTTGGCGGCTGGGCTCACGGACGTGCTGGCCCGGGAGGGGTTGCTGGTGTGCGGGCCGGACCGCGCGGGCGCGCAGATGGAGGGGTCCAAGGTATTCATGAAGACCGTCCTGTCGAAATACGGGATCCCGACCGCCGCGTTCCGGGTGTTCGACGAGTACGACGATGCGGAGCAGCACGTTCTGACCCAACGGCTCCCGGTGGTGATCAAGGCCGACGGGCTGGCGGCCGGGAAGGGCGTTGCGGTCGCGCAGACGTACGAGGAAGCGGTGACGTTCCTCCAGGACGTGATGGAGCGCCGCGTCTTCGGCGACGCGGGGAATCGCGTGGTGGTGGAGGAGTGCCTCGCCGGGGAGGAGGCGTCGTACATCGTCTTCACCGACGGCCACAAGGTCGTTCCCCTGCCGTCCTCGCAGGACCACAAACGGATCGGTAACGACGACCAGGGGCCCAACACCGGCGGCATGGGGGCGTACTCCCCGGCCCCCGTGGTGACGCCGCAGGTGGAGGAACGCGTCCACCGGGAGATCTTCGACCCGCTCCTTGCCGGGCTGCGGAAAGAGGGGATCGTCTTCCGGGGCATCCTGTACGCCGGCCTGATGATCGAGAACGGCGTCCCGCGCGTCCTCGAATTCAACGTCCGCTTCGGCGACCCGGAGGCGCAGCCCCTCTTCCTCCGCCTGAAGAGCGACCTCGTCCCCCTTCTGCTGCAGTGCGCCCAGGGGAGGATCACCGACGCGGGGATGGAGATCGACCCGCGACCCACGGTGTGCGTCGTGATGTCCTCCGGCGGCTACCCGGGGAACTACGCGAAGGGGTTCCCGATCGAAGGGATCGCGGAGGCGGAGAAGGAGGACGGCGTTGTGGTGTTCCACGCGGGGACGGCCATTTCGGACGGGCGCCTGGTGAACAGCGGCGGCCGGGTCCTCGGCGTGACCGCCATCGGCGACACGTTGCGCGGCGCGATCGACCGCGCCTACCGGGCCGTCGGGAAGATCCATTGGGAGGGGGCGTACCACCGGACCGACATCGGGCGCAAGGCGCTTCGGCGGGGAGTCGCGTGATGGAAGGAAAGGTGCTGATCCTCATGGGGAGCGCCTCGGACGAGGAGACGATGCGCGAGGCGGCGAAGGTCCTCGACGGGTACGGCGTCCCTTGCCGCCTGACGGTGGCCTCCGCGCACCGTTCCCCCGCGCGGGCGCAGGCCCTGGCGCGCGGCGCGGAAGCGGAAGGGTACGCGGTGGTCATCTGCGGCGCCGGGATGGCCGCGCACCTCGCGGGGTGCGTCGCCGCGGAGACCGTGCTCCCCGTGATCGGCGTCCCGCTCCCGGGCTCGCCCCTGTCGGGGCTGGACGCCCTGCTGTCCACGGTGCAGATGCCGGGGGGGGTGCCGGTGGCCACGGTTGCGGTGGGGAAGGCGGGGGCGCAGAACGCGGGACACCTCGCGGCGCAGATCCTCGCCGTCTCCTCACCCGGGCTCCGCGAGAAGGTCCGCGCCAGCCGAAAGGCCATGGCCGACGCCGTGGAGGAGGCCGCGAAGGGGATTTCATGATCTTCCTCTCCCCGGAGTGCTTCCCCTGTTTCTTCCTCCAGGCGGATCTCGCGGCGCGCGCCCACGGGGCGACGGAGAACGTCCGGGTCGCCCTGGCCGCGCGGATCTCGGCCGGCCTGACCGACCTCCCCTCGCGGCGCGAGATTCCCGCGGAGACCGCCACGAGGCTCCAGGTAGTCATCCGGGAAGCCTTGGGGACCGACGACCCGTACCGGACGGTGAAAGAGAGGCACCTCTCCCGCTTCCCGGGGTTGGCGCGTTGGGCGGAGGGGCTCGTGTCCGAATCGCCGGACCCCTGGTCCGCCGCGGTCTGGATGTCGGGGTTCGGGAACATCATGGACTCCGGGATCATCGAGCAGGACGTGATGGACCGGGAGATCGACGAGATCGCCGGCGGGATCCGGGGGTACCGCATCCCCCCGCTGTTCCGGGAACGGCTCCTCTCGGCGGAAAGGCCGTGCGTCCTCCTGGACAACGCCGGGGAGGCGGCCTTCGACGCGCCCCTGCTCTCCCGCCTCGCCGGCCGGGGGGGGCCGCTGTGGCTCGGGGTGAAAGGCGGGGCGGTCATCGACGATCTGACGCTGCCCGAGGCGGAGCGGCTTGGCCTTTCGTCGTACGGGGAGCTGGTCTCGAACGGGAACCGCGGGGTGGGCACAGACCTTTCGCTCTGCCCGGAGGAGTTCCGGCGGCGCCTGTTCGCCTCGGACCTCGTCCTCTCCAAGGGGCAGGGGAACTTCGAGACGTTGGCGGGGCGCCTCCCGCAGGCGTATTTCCTGCTGCGGTGCAAGTGCCCCGTGGTTTCCCGCGCGGTGGGGTGCCCCGAGGGGGAACTGCTCCTCCTCGACGGTTCCGGGAGGATCGCCGCGTGACGAGGCTGGTGCGGCTCGACGTGGATCGCGTGGCGTACCTCCCGCAGGAGGTGACGGCCTCTCTCCGGAGCGGCGGGACGGCGATCTACCCGACGGACACCCTGTACGGCCTGGGGGTGGACCCGGGCTCGGAGGCGGGCCTTGCGCGCCTTCTCGCGATCAAGCGACGCGAGGAGGGGAAGCCGATCCCGCTGCTCCTCGCCGGGGTGGAGGACGCGGGCCGGTTCGCACGACATGTTTCCGGGACCGCGAGCCGGCTGATGGCCCGTTTCTGGCCCGGCGCGCTGACCCTCGTGCTCCCCGCGGAGGCCGGCCTGCACCCCGCGATCACGGGGGGCGGCGGCACGGTGGGACTGCGCGTACCCGACCACCCCGTTCCGCGGGCCCTCGCGCGCGCTCTATCCGGCGCGATCACGGGGACGTCGGCGAACCGGTCGGGGAACCCCGGCGACTGGGAGTCCCCCGAGGAGATCGTGCGGGAGTTTACCGGCGAGGTGGACTGGGTCCTTTGGGACGGGAAAGTCCGACAGGCCGGGGCCCGGGAAGGCGGCCCCGGGAGATCGGCCGGGTCCACCGTGATCCGGTTGACCGACGACCGGCCGGTCCTGCTGCGCGAAGGGATGGTCCCGTTCCGGGCCATCGTCGAATTCCTGGAGAAAGGGTGATCATGCCATGGCTATCGTGAAGCCGTTCCGCGGGATCCATTACGACGGGAAGCGGGTTGGGGACCTGACGAAGGTGGTGGCCCCGCCGTACGACGTCATTTCCCCCGACGAGCAGGAGGCGCTGCACCGTCGCCATCTGCGCAACATCGTCTGGATCGATTTCGGGCTGACGCGGGAAGGCGACGGGCCCGGGGAGAACAAGTACACCCGGGCGGGCCGCTGGTTCAGGGAATGGCAGGCGGAAGGGACGCTGGTGCGGGATACCGTTCCCGCCCTGTATTACTACGAGCAGGAGTTCACCATCCCGGGGAAGCGGACGTACGTCCGGAAGGGATTCCTCGGGGCCCTCAAGCTCTCCGCCTTCGGGGAGGGGGAGGTCTTTCCCCACGAGCGGACGCTGTCGCGCCCCAAGGAGGACCGCCTCGCCCTGATGCGGGCCACGGACGCGCACATGAGCCCCATCTTCGGCCTCTACTCCGACCCCGCCGACGAGGTGCTGAAAAGCCTCCGGTCCGGGATGGCCGCCGCGCCGGACCTCGTCGCCGTCGACGACCTCGGGGTGAAGCACCGCGTCTGGACCGTCACGCAGCCGAAGGCCCTGCTGGGGTCGGTCGGGATGATGACGGACAAGGGGGTGTTCATCGCCGACGGCCACCACCGGTACGAAACGGCCCTCGCCTTCCGGGAGGAGATGCGGAAGAAGCACGGGAACAATCCCGCCGCGGCGTACGAGCACGTCCTGATGTTCCTGTGCAACATGGACGACGAGGGGATCGTCATCCTCCCCACCCACCGCGGGGTCCACTCACTGCCGGAGTTCCGCCCCGACTCGTTCCTGGCGAAGGTGCGCGAACACCTGCCCGTCCAGACCCGGGACGGGTCCCCCGAGGACGCGATGCGGGCGGTGGAGGAGGCGGGCCTCAAAGGGAAGGCGATCGGCTGGAGCACCGGCGGGAACCGGTTCCACGTGGCCACGTTCCCCGACCTGCCCTCCTTCTGCGACACACACCTGGCGAATTTCCCGCCCCAGCTGCGCCCGCTGGACGTGGTGCTGCTGCACGGGTTCCTCCTGGAGAAGATCCTCGGGATCTCCCCGGAGGCCGTAACCGCGGGACAGCACGTGAAGTACTACAAGGATCCCGCGAAGGCGGCGGCGGACCTCTCCGCGGGGACGATCCAGGCGGCCTTCTTCCTCAACCCCGTGTCGATCTCCGAGTTCCGCGACGTGTCGCTGTCGGGGCACGTGCTCCCGCAGAAGGCCACCTTCTTCTACCCGAAGATCGGGACGGGGCTGCTCATCCTTCCCGTGGCGGGAGATGATCGAGTCCCCGGGTAATCCCGGCGATTCATTCGAGGTCCCTCATGTCCCGCTGCGGATACGGCAGCCGGACCGGGGGTACCGGTTCTCGATCGACTCGGTCCTCCTCGCCGGCTTCGCCGCGCCGCACTGCCGGGGAGACGTCCTCGACCTGGGGACCGGGTGCGGCGTCCTCCTCCTGCTCCTGTCCCGTCTCGCACCCGGCATGCGCTCCGGGACCGGCATCGAGATCCAGGGAGAGCTGTGCGCCTTCGGGGTCGGGAATTTCCGGGAAAACGGCCTCGAACGGCGCCTGCGCGTCGCGGAGGGGGATTTTCGGCAGGACGTTCCGGGCGTTCCCCGCGGCGGGTTCGACCTCGTGGTGGCCAACCCGCCGTTCGGTCGCATGGGCCGGGGGCGCCGGAATCCCGACCCGGTGAAAGAGGCGGCGCGTCACGAGGTCTCGTCCACCCTGCAGGAGCTGTTCGCCGCCGCCGGCCGCCACCTCGGTCCCGGCGGTCGCTTCGCTCTCGTGCTCCCGCGGGAGCGGCTCCAGGAAATCCTCTCCTGCGCGCGGCGGGAGGGGATGGCGTGCGAGACCCTCCGGTGCGTCCACGCGCGGAAGGACGCTCCCCCGTCCAGGGTCCTGGCCCTGATGAACCGCGGGGCGGGAGGCGTCCCGACCGGGATGCCGCCGCTCTTCCTGCACGAAGGGGAGGGGAAGTATTGCCCCGAAGTGGAGCGGATCTGCCGGTTGTTCCGCCCGGTCAGCGGGGCACTCCCGGGTCAACCCCGGGACGGAGGGTGAGGGCGCCCCGCGCCACGCTGGATCGCCAGCAGGCTCTCCCGGGTCTCCGGGTCGGACACCCCGGCGAGACCTTCCGGCTCGGGGGCGATGGGAGGTGCTTCGGGATCGCGGTGCCTGGGTCGTGCTTCGCGTTCCGGGGCCTCGGGCTGTCCCACCGCGAACCGCAGGTCCGTCACCGGGGATTTCTCCCCGAGCGCCTCCGCGATCCTTGCCAGCAGGGGGGAACGGGACATCTGGAGCTCCTGGGCCCAGGAATGGTTCGGCACGCCGATCGTGAGGACCCCGTTCCGGAACTTCAGAGGGAAGGTCTTCCCGGCGAGGAGCGGCCCGGCGATTCGCGGCCACGCTTTGTGGAGGGACACCAGCAGCGAGATCTGGGGAACCCCCAGCGCCTCGAGGAACCGCTCGAGGTCGGAGGAGAGGGGTATCGGCCCTTCGCGGCTCACGATCGGGAGTGCCGGCCCCGACGGACCCGTCCCCCCGCGATCTGGCCGAGCAGGGCGCAGGCGAGGAACGCGGGGATCGCCCACGCGCTCACGTGGCTGGCCAGCCGAAGGTACGCGATCAGGGGCACGGAGAGGTGGACGCAGACGAACCATCCCAGGGAGAATTTCCGCAACCCCTCCCGGGCGTACCCCAGGGGGAGGTTCAGGCCGAGTGCGGCGGTGGCGATCAGGACCGCTACGGCCCATTGTCCCTGGGGGATACCGTCGGTAATGCTCATCCGGAATATTATAATGGATCCGGCACGCTTTCCCACCCGGCCGTCGGAGGGATCTTGGCTCACGCCGCACCCCCCGGGATGATCCTGATATTCCGGGGCACCCACCAGGTCATGTCGGCCGAGAAGCGACTCAAGGGGGGAGGGGTGTCGGTGCGCCTGATCCCCGTCCCCCGCCGCCTGACCTCGGACTGCGGGCTGGCCATCCGGATTCCCCTCGCGGAGCGGGAACGGGCACGCGCGGTCCTCGCGGCGGCGAGGCTTCTCCCCGTGTCGGCCCACCTTCCCCGGGAGGACGGGGAATACGATCGGGTTCCCCTGTGACGGGGCCAGGCGGCGGCTGGATGCAAATTTTCTTCCTTCATCCGCCGAAAAGATAACCGGGTGGCTGCATTGCATCGCCGCCGCTAGATAGCGGGCGGTATACCTTGACGATGGTGGATTTATTAAATAAAATAGCACTTTACAAAAATTTCGCCGGAGGTTCCTTGGAGGGGCGGATCACCAGGAGCATCCTTGCGGGCTCGCTGCTGTTCGGGCTGGCGCTCCTTGTCCCCGGCTGGGCCGCGGGTTCGGATGCGCTCCAGGGCGCGGCACCCGGCGATGGGAAAGCCCACCCGGCGGCGGATCAACCCGCGATTCCTCCCTCATCCGCGAATCCCCCCTCCCCGGAGGCGTCCGCAGCGACCCGGAAGCCCGATGCCCCCGAAGGTCCTGTCGCGCCCGCCGCCGTCCCTTCGCGATTGCCCGCCATGCCGTCCACGTCCCTGGTCCCTCCACTCTCCGAGCGGTTGCCTGACCGGGTCCTTTCCCCGGGGGACGTGGACCTCGCGGTGAATCAGAACCTTGGGGAGGACGCGGAAAGCGAGGGGCGGATCCGGGACGACTTTTTCACTAACGCCTCGGTGGAGGTCGGGAAGGGGACGGGGGGGGTGTTCGCCGACCTGACCCGCCCGATCGACAAGTTCATCCGCTATTTCCAGACGAGGGGGCACAGCAAGTTCGAGCTGTACCTCTCCCGCTCCGGGAAATACACCGAGATGATGCGAAAGATCCTCGTGAAATACGGGCTGCCGGAAGACCTCGTGTACCTCGCGCTCATCGAGAGCGGTTTCTCCCCGAAGGCGTATTCCGTGGCGAAGGCGGCGGGACCCTGGCAGTTCATCGCGGCGACGGGACGGCGCTACGGGCTTCGGATCGACTGGTGGGCCGACGAGCGGCGGGACGCCGAGAAGTCCACCCACGCGGCCGCGTCGTACCTCCGGGATCTCTACGGGATGTTCGAGTCGTGGCCCCTCGCCGCGGCGGCGTACAACGCCGGGGAGGGCAAGATCATGAGGGCGGTGAACCGGTACAAGTCCGAAGACTACGCGGAGCTCATCCGGTACCGGTACCTCAAGCAGGAGACCAAGGATTACGTTCCCAAGATGCTCGCCGCCCTGACCATCGCCAAGGAGCCGGAGAAGTACGGCTTCGCGGATGTCCAGTACGAGACGCCGCTGGACCTGCGGGCGGTGGAGGTGCCGGGGGCGACGGATCTCGCCGCCGTCGCGCGGATCCTCGATGTCCCGTACGAGACCCTCCGGGATTGGAACCCGGAGCTGCGACGGTTCTGCACACCCCCCAACCGGGAGCGGTACGATCTGCGTCTCTCCGCCGACGCGGCGCGCCTCGCGGAGGAGCGGGTGGAAGAGATCCGGACCCGGGCGAAGGTCACGTTCCTCCAGCACAACGTCCGGAAGGGGGAGACGCTCCAGGGGCTCGCGGAGAAGTACGAGACGTCGCCCGCCGTCCTCATGGAGCTGAACGGTCTGAAACGGGACTCCCTCGCGAGGGTTTCCCGCCTCGTCATCCCGGTGACCGGACTCTCCGACGAGGAGGCGGTACCGGGGAAGGAGATCTCCCCCGACCAGCTTACGATGGCGCACATGCGGGTCGAGGAGGGTGGGCGCAAGGGGAAGGGGAAGCGGGGGCGCCTTCCGGAGCCCGTGGATTCCATCACGGTCCGGAAAGGGGACACGCTGGCGCGCCTCGCGAAGGCCCACGGCGTTTCCGTGAAGGCGCTCGCGCGTGCGAACGATCTTCCGACGAAAGCGCGGCTCACCATCGGGTCGCAGCTGGTCCTGCCCGACGGCGGGCCGGGAGCGGAGCCGTCCGCGGTCCGGAAGGGGACGGGCGCCAAGGCGCCGCCCGAGGCCGGAAAGAGGACGGCGCGGTACAAGGTCCACGAGGGGGACACCCTGGAACGGATCGCCAGGGTGTACGGGGTAAGGCCCGAGCGGCTCGCCGAGAGGAACCGGTTGAAGCCCGGGGATCCGCTCCGCAAAGGGGTAGTCCTCGTCATCCCGCTGGAGTCGTGACCTGACGGAACGTCCGCAGTACGCATACCTCGACAACGCGGCGACCTCCCTTCCCAAGCCCCCGGGAGTGGCGGACGCTGTCGCCGCCGCGATCCGTCGCGCCGGGAACCCGGGCCGGTCGGGGCACATCCTCTCCGTCCGCTCGGCGCGCGACCTCTTCTCGGCGCGGGAGCGCCTCGCGGAGCTCTTCGGCGCCGGGGACAGCTCCCGGTTCGTCTTCTGCGAGAACGCCACCGCCGCACTGAACCAGGCGATCAAGGGGACCTTGCGCCCGGGGGACCACGTGGTGACCACGTCGGTGGAGCACAACTCCGTCATGCGCCCGTTGCGTCGGCTGGAGGAGGGGGGGGTCCGCGTGACGGTGGTCCCCGCAGGGGCCGACGGGGTGGTGGACTCGCTTGCCGTGGAGGCCGCCTTCCGGAAGACGACCCGCCTGGTCGCGTTGGTGCACGCCTCGAACGTCTCGGGGGCGCTGCAACCCGTCGAGGCGGTCGTCGCCGCCGCGCGGAAGCGGAAGGTGCTCACCCTGATCGACGCCGCCCAGACGGCGGGGGCCGTGCCGATCGACCTGTCCTCCCTTCCCGTCGACCTGCTCGCCGCCTCCGGCCACAAAGGTCTCCTCGGCCCCCAGGGGACCGGGTTCCTCTATGTGCGGGAAGGGGTCGACCTCGTTCCCCTGATCGAAGGGGGGACCGGGAGCCGCTCCGAATCGGACCATCAGCCGGACTTCTACCCGGACGCACTCGAGTCCGGGACGCAGAACAGCGTGGGGATCGCGGGGCTTTCCGTCTCCCTGTCGTGGATCCTGAGACGGGGGGTCGAAGCGATCCGCCGAAAGGAGGTCGCCCTCGTCGAGGAGTTGCTGGCGGGGCTGTCGAGAATACCCGGGGTGCGCGTCTTCGGGCCGGGGGATCCTTCCCGCAGGGCCTCCGCGGTGTCGTTCCTCGTGGACGGGGTGGACCCGGCGGAGGTGGGTCGCCGCCTGGAGAGGGAGCACGGGGTCCTGGTGCGCGCGGGGCTGCACTGCTCCCCGAACGGGCACCGGACGCTGGGGACGTTCCCCGCGGGCACCGTGCGCGTGAGCCCGGGGCCTTTCACGACGCGCCGCGAGATCGGGCGCTTCCTGTCGGGGGTTCGAAAGATCCGGCGCGATTAACGATGGGCGCCTTGCGCCCGGGAGAGGATCGACGTGGTGGACCGGCCCGGGAGGAAGCGGATCGTCTTCACGATCCCGCCGCGAGCCCGCACCACGTCCGCCCCCGCGATCTCCTTCCCCTTCCAATCCCCCCCCTTGACCAGCACGTCGGGGAGCGCCTCGCGGATCAGGCGCGCGGGGGTGTCCTCCGGAAACACCGAGACGTACGAGACGCAGGAGAGGGAAGCGAGCAGGTAGGCACGGTCCGCCGCCTTCTGCACGGGCCGCCCCTCGCCCTTGAGGCGCCGCACGGAGGCGTCGCCGTTCAGGCCGACGAGGAGGACGTCCCCCAGCGCGGCCGCGCGCCGGAGGTACGACGCGTGCCCCGCGTGCAGGATGTCGAAGCAGCCGTTGGTGAACACGATCTTCTTCCCCTCCCGGCGGAGGCGGGCGCAGAGGGCCCGGACCGCCCTGCGGGGAATCACCCGGGCCGCCGGGTCTTCCGGTACGCCCGCTCGTTTCGGTCCGCGAGGCACGGGATCCTCCTTCGGGTATCCTCGACCACGCCCGGGTCGATCATGGCCAGCGCCATCCCCTCCTCTTCCCCGGCGGAGGCCAGCCGTTCGCCGAGGGGGGACCAGATCGCCGAACCGCCGGCGTAGAGGAACGGCCCCGACGGCCCCACCGCGTTGGCCGCCACCACGTGGAGCTGGCTCTCCACCGCCCGGGCGGCGGTCAGCACCTCCCAGTGGGCGCGCCGCACCGAGGGCCACTGCGCCGAGACGCAGAAGAGCGTCGCCCCCTCGAGGAAATATTTCCGGGAGAGCTCGGGGAAGCGCAGGTCGTAGCAGATCAGGGGACCGACCACCCCCACGTCGGTGGGGATCCCGCGCGACGACGTTCCGCGGCGGAACCACCGGTCCTCCCCGGACGGGGTGAAAAGGTGCGCCTTCCGGTACTCGCCTGTGACGACTCCGGTGGCGTTGACGAGGTACAAGGTGTTGTACACGCCGCGCCCGACCCGCTCGGGGAGGGAGCCGGCGATCACCATCTTCCGGGAGGCGGCGAACTCCCGGATCTCGTGAAGGATCCCCGGGGTGGTGCGGCTCAAGGGAAGGAGCTCTCCTTCCGCGAAACCCGTGCTCCACATCTCCGGGAGCACGCACAGGCGCGCCCCCTCTCCTGCCGCCTTGCGCAGGAGGCGTAGAGCGCGCTCCCGGTTCGCGGGGACGTCCCCCACGTCGATGCGGAACTGCAACGCGGCGGCCAGGAAAGGCGCTCGAGCCATCGGGTCTCCACGGGACTTGCGGGAGTCAGGGGACGGCGCGGGCCACCGTCAAGACCACTATATGCCCTGCCCCGGCCCGTTTCAAGGCGCGGGAACAGGCAGCCGCCGTGGCCCCGGAGGTGTACACGTCGTCGAGGAGCAGGACGGGACCCGCGATTTCCCTCCCCGGCGGCACGCGGAACGCTCCCTCCACGTTTCCCGGACGCTCCCCGATCGGGAGACCCGCCTGGGGGAGACGCTCCCGGTCCCTTCGCAGGAGGAGCGGGTCGAAAGGCCAGCAAAAGGCGCGGGCGAGCCGGGACCCGACGAGGGCGGGCAGGTTGCACCCCCGCCGGAAATATTTCCAGGGGCGTACGGGAACCGGAACCACAGTAGGGGCATACCCGGCCGGGAACAGGTCCTTCCAGGGTCCCCGGATCGCTTCCCGCAAGCGATCCGCCACCTGCCCGGCCGGGAAAGCGCGGCCGGCATATTTCGCGGACAGGATGGCGGCCCGGACGTCCCCCGAATGGGAGAACAGGGAGCGGGCGGCGTCGAAGGGGGGAAGGGCCCTCGCGCAGGCATCGCAGGGCGGCATCGGGCCCGCAAGGGGCGTCGCGAGGAAGTCTCCGCACCTCGGGCACACGGGTCCATCGCGAGCGGGCCACCGCCGCACCGCCGCGGTCGAGAGGTCCGGGGACGCGGCGGGAAGGAGATCCAGGAGGCAGGATGCCTCCGCGGCCAGGAGGCGAAGGGAGGTGGCGAGCGCTGCCGCCGCGCGACAAGCCCCGTCAGCGCGGGGTGGCGGAGATGGCGTATTGCCGGCTTCCGTGGTCGATTGCGAAGCTGTTCCAGGCGCCGCAGGAGGGGCAGCGGTCCGCCCACTTGATGGTGTGGGAACCGCACGCGGAGCACCGGAAGGGGATGAGGTATCGCCGCTTGTACCCGAGGGCGCGCTGGTAATGCTGGCTTGCCGACTCATACCGACCCCTCCGCCGGAACGCTTCCGCGAGCAGGATGTTCACCGACTCGCGATCCGGGTCCAGGGTCTCGGCTTTCAACAACTGTTCCAGCGCCTCGTCGATCATCTCCAGGCGGAGGAAGAACTTCCCCGTGAAGAGGTTCACGTCGTAATCGGAAGGGAACTCCCGCTGGAGCGTGGAGTAGATCCGGATCATCGCCTGCGGCCGCTCCGTCTCCACGCACAGGTCCTCCAGCTTGATGAGGAAGAGGGGGTTGCGGGCGGCGCGGAATCCCTGGAGCAGGACCTCGGTGGCCTCCTCGAAGCTCCGGCCACGATGCTGGTCGGAGAGGGCGACGTAGGCGGCGCAGAACGAGGGGTCGTCCTTGATGACGTCCCGCAGGCGGCGCTCCGCATCGTCCCCCTTTCCCTGCTCGAGGCGCACCAGGGCTTTCTCGTACCGCAGTGCGGTGAACAGCGCCTGGTCGGCGGGGGAGGCGTCCTTCCCCCGGAGCTTCAGGATCTTCTTCTGCTCGTTGTAGGCGGAAACCATCTCCCCGCGCGAGAGGTGGATGTCCCGGATCCCCTCCCAGGCGCGCGGGTTCTCCCCTTCGGTCGACTCGACGGCCGACAGGAGGGAGAGCGCCGCCTCGGGGTCGTTCATCTTCCGGTAGAGGGCGGCGAGGCGGAAATAGACGGACAGGTCGGACGGGTCGATCTGCTTGACCCGCGTAAGGGCCTTCACGGCCTCCAGGGGGTTTCCCAGCTCGTCGTTCGCGGAGGCCAGGAGCTCCAGGGCCTCCTTGTCGTCCGGGTTCACGGAGAGGGAGCGGGTGAGCTCCCGAGTCGCCTCCAGCAGCATCCCGCGCTGGACCAGCTCCGACGCCCGCGCCGCCCGGGCCCGGGCCGCCTCCTTGCGCTGCTTCTCGCGCCGCTCCCGCCAGTTCCTGGAGGCGGAGGTCACGTCCTTGACCAGGGTCCCGAGGATGACCATCGCCGCCCCGAGGGAGAAGGAGAGGATGGCCAGCTCGCTGACCGTGACCTCCATCTGCCGCGTGGCGGAGTAGAAGAACGGCACGTGCTGGCCGTTCAGAAGGGAGATGTAGGAGAAGGCGACGAGGATGACGACGAAGAGCAGGAAGAGGAGACGGACCGCCATGCGCGATAGGCCCTCCGGAGTCTCTTACCCTTCAGGGACCGGCACCTCGGGCGCCGCCCCCCACAACCGGTCGAAGTTGTAGAACTCCCGCACGGCGGCCAGGAAGACGTGGACCACGAAGTCGCCGTAATCGAG
>Ga0209253_10001346_pt1 | contig 21597 bp, 19 predicted proteins | sample FrelakmetBRP12BR_FD_187145 | JGI IMG/M metagenome (GOLD analysis project Ga0209253, IMG submission 187145) | Freshwater lake sediment microbial communities from the University of Notre Dame, USA, for methane emissions studies - BRP12 BR (SPAdes)... | ecosystem: Environmental > Aquatic >...
TAAATTTACCGAATGGGTAGAAACCTATTTGGATGCGGTGAAAGATGGAAAAATTGCTATGAATATTGCAGTAGATATAGTTCGAGAGGAATTTTTAAAATTATTTGATAAATTTCGATCATTAAAACCGCAGTTTTTGAATCAAATGCAAGATTTGGAACAATCCGGAAATTTTGTGAAAGGAAAAAAAGGATTAACAGCCCCAGGTTCTGCAATCAAATCAAAAAATTATCCCACTTACCAAGGATATGCATCCAAGCTAAGTTCCTCATCATGTCCCCAATGTAAAACCTCCAAAATGCAACTTATAGTCACAAAAATTAAGAAAAAATTTCTAATATGCACAAACGAATCATGTAAATTTTTTCTTCCACTCCCTAAAAATGGAAGTCCAAGACTGTTAAAGGGAAAGTGTTCAATTTGCGGGTTTAATATCATAAAAATCAGCGGGAAAAAAGATAACAAGATTTTAGAATATTATTTGTGCCCAGTATGTTGGAAACAGGGATTAGATTCTCAAGAAAAAGGAAAAGGATTTTGTTTCGGATGCCAGAATTATCAAGTGGAAAAAGGTATTTGTAAAGAAAAACCACCAAGTGGAAACAATTAATCAATGCTGTAAAAAGCGTTTATATTCAGCCTTTATATCGTCTATTTTAATTTCTTCAAAAATTATTGCATCAAATAAACGTTTGAAATTCTTCAATATCGAGCGAGGATTACCCTTTGTGATACCATAGATCTCCGTGATTATTTCTTTATTGAGAGGAAAATACAGATCCTGACCATAGATATCTTGAAATTCCTCAATATCATTTTCGGGTTTGAATGTTCGATCTGCTATGGGATGAGTAATGTTATATTTCAGGCAAAAATTTTTCAGACGGGAAAAATACAAGTGCTCAGTGTCTTCAAAAGTGATAGAATTCAAATAAATTGGATCAGCTACATGAACCGATGATTCTTTCACCTTCTCTTTTAACCAATCAATAAATTTAGAAGATCCCGCTTGTTCAAGAGTGACCACTAACTTAAAATTATTGATATCTTTCATCAACGTAATTAATTCATCCAATAGCGCAAATTCTCCTAAGTCTTGTGCATTCTTTGCACATATATCATCTATATCTCCAGCCCAATTCACGTAATCTTCGGACTTACAAAATGTATCTAAACTATCAAATTCACGAGCAGCTTTATCTAGATCATCAAAAAGAAATACGATATCTTGAGAATGATTCTCAATTAACAATTTAAACATTGTTTTTGCCATGATTTCTTTCGATAAATCTTCTGTGGCATTAATCAGAAAGAGATCCTCTACGTCCATTAGTTGTCCGAGTAACCATCGTTCGGCTATTTGGGATTTATCATTGTTCATAAGGTGCTGAATGGTTACGTTTACGCATTGTTCTAATGATTCGGCATCATATTCTCCTCGTAATTGATTAATTGCAGATAATGCGATGCGATCAGTATTTTGAGTCCTGAATAATCCAAATAATCGCTCTGCAGCTCCGAATTTTTCTCCAAAATTTTGAGAAAAATCCCGTAGATTATTTTGTCCGAATTGTTTGATAAAATTCGAATATAAATAATAGAGAAACTTTTCTTTAGAACGTGGAAATGATAAAAAGGCAGTTATAGCATCAATGTCGAAACTATTGTAAAGCCCCCAGAGGAAATGAGTCTTCCCCGATCCTACTTCGCCAATTACAGGAATAATCAGTGATTGAGTTTTTTTTATTTCTTGCGCAATAATTTTGATGGAATCCTCGCGTGCGGGAAATACGGGATCTTGTTCAGGTAATTCTCCCTTGGCTACAAAACGATCAAATGGAGGTAATAAATACGCCAGTTTTTTGACAAATTTCTGTTTATATGCGGAATCCAATGTCACTTCAGCATTTCGACTCCCAATATGATAATCCATTTAATGAAATGAATATTCAAGCGAAATATCGGTTCATAAGCAAAACTGATTAACTCATCAAGATGGGATGATTCAGTTCGTTGGATAATGAATGCATTATAAAACACGGGATATCCTTGGTCATCAATTACTGCTCTATCTCCTACTAGAATGCTATCATGATGCAGTAATGCAACGGGATGGCTCAATATTTCTCCTCGCACAAAATCCAGATGATTTACCGGGTGTTTCATAGAATAATTATACAAACAGCTTGTATGCAAAAAAGCAGTGATATAAGGAAAACTGGTGTTAAAACGAGCTCGATCGAAGGTGTTGATAATATCTTTATCCATTTTCACTGAATACAGAATTTCTGATTTGGGTATCTCAAATATACCTTTTTCTGCAATTGCCAGATCTTCTTCTACCCCAACCCGCAATCCGTCTATTTCGATGGATTTATCTTCCGATATCTCAATTGTATCAGAAAATATTACGGAATTCCTGTCATCTTTTAATTTTGTTATTATAGAACCTTTATGGGATCCCGTATTTATGATTTTGTTTTCGTTATCCAGTAGTAAATTTTGGATAGTAGATGGCAAAGGTTCTCCTTCGATCACCATGGCTTTAAATAGAATAAGTAAATTCAAACTTTAATGGTTTCGCTAAAAACCTAACAAATGGTGGGAGTAAATTCAAGAATCAATCTTATTTCTTAATCACGAATCGAAAGTTTTCATTCAATAATACATAGCCCTTCTGAATTCGAATGTAATGTACGAGATCTGTAAAAAATCGGCGGATTTTTTCTGTGCTTTTTAAATGAATCCCTTTTAAAGGAGGGATTGAATCATTTGATGGTGTCAAATAATCCATAATAGAATGATACTTGTCGAGATTTTTTTCCATAAACATGTCGGAATTTCCAATCAATATGAGCTTCGTTTTCGCACGAGTAATCGACACGTTCATTCGCCGGAGTTCATTATACAATGTACTTAGTTCCCTATTTGGATTGGAATCTACTAGGCTTATAAAGATTATTTCGGATTCTTTCCCCTGAAACCTATCAACGGTGTCAATTAACACAGATGTTGAGACAATTTCTTGGATATCTTGTTGAATAGCATAAAACTCATATAATTTAGAGCGAATGCGTCGCACTTGGGCTCGATAAGGGGTAATAATTCCGATGTTTGAGAGAAATTCTTTGAAGCAATTATTATCCACGGGGATATGGATCTTAAGATATTCCGTTATTGCTTGTGTCACAATATTTACTAAAAGTGTCGCCTCCTTTTCATTGAATTTTGATGTCATTTCATCGAAACTATCATCTAGTTTTGAATCCAGAGCTTCAATATTTCGAGTATCTAAAAATATCATTGGTATGTCCGGTTGAATTATGTACTGAAACAAAGTTTTTATGGATTTGAGTTTTAATGGTTTTTCAGGAATCGGAAACTTATGTGTGGCTAAATATTCTGATAAATCTCGATCTCCGACACTCTGGTTGTTAAATATTCCAGGTACCAATTTTTGTTCATAAAATTGTTGAGAGATAAAATCGCTTATAGTTCGATGCATTCGATATTGTTCCGTGAGAAATACAAATTGAGGAGTTTCTTGGAGTTTACGTTTTAATCGTTGAAATAAGGAGATGCTTAATGTATCTGTGGATTTTATGCCCAATTCATCCAATTCCGCAAGGAATATTTCCTTTCTCAATTCCATCGAATTATTCGAGTATTTATCTTCCAGGTTAAGTTGAAGAATCGAACCTCGGAATCCCTGCAAGTAATTTTTATCCTCAAAAAATTCCGTATCCAACAGTGGGTTGTGTTCTTGGATAGAGATCGGGGGAAGTTGAGCATCATCTCCTACTAAAATTACTCGCTTTGCTTTTAATAAAGATATGAGTGCTACAGGTTCGATTACCTGCCCCGCTTCGTCAATTATAACATAGTCAAATTCTAGGTTTTGCATAAGAACGGAATTTATACTTAGGCAAGTAGTTGCGATCACCGTAGCATTGTTAATAAGCTTGTGAGCTGTTATGGGACAATTAATCTCATATAACTGACTATCAGCAAAATAGAGTTCTTGTTTGGATTTCACCTCCAAACTCGTAAATTTCACATTAGGAGCCATGGATAATTCCGCTCCAACGCGTAAGATGTTAATATGCGGATATTTTTTCGTTATCATTTCCACAAGATTATCTACCGCTCGATTTGTATATGCTGTTAGAAGAATCTTCTTTGAAATCACGTTATTTTGAAATAAGAATTCCGGAACAGTACTTTCGATAACTATCTCCGCATTTGATCCTGTTGAGTTCATTTCTTTTGAATATGATACGGTGCTTTCTTTTGGGGAATCTTTACTAGGTTTTGGGCGTTCTCTTGCAATGAAATTTGGAGTATCTTGTAGTTTACACACCAATTGATTAACAATTTCGGCAATTACCGTAGTTTTTCCACTTCCAGGTGGCCCTTGAATTAAAAGTAAATCATTAAATATTAATGCTCGTTCAATAGCTTGAATTTGATGGCGATTGTATCGCTGTTTCTCTAAAGCGGTTAAAATTTCTCTATTTACTTGTTGGTTGGGTATAATTTGGTCATTTTTGAGGTTGAGTAGTAGTTTGCGTATGTTTTTTAGATTTTCGTTTCCTATTTGGTAGGGTAACCGAAAAAAAGCATCTAGTGCGGATTTTTCCATGTTAATAATGCGATTGGATGTGACTAAATCGATTCGAAAGAGTTCTTCAGATGATAAATTAGCAATTGACATATAATACTCTGCAGAAACTTCAATCTGTACAAAATCGTTCTGTATTTGATATACAACTCCAGGAATTGATTGTACAGTTAATGGGCGATAATTTTGTGGTGTAACCAGAACAAAATCCGACGTGTTAATGCGAGTATTGATGAACGATGCGGTGTTATTACTGGATTTTTTTTTCTCAAAAGTAATCCATAACCTGTTTGAACTACGGGATTCGTGATAATCTTCTGTTTCTATTGATCTTCTGGTGATACGAGAGATATTGGTAATATTAACATCAGAAAAACCATTTCCACGGGATTCCCGTTCTTTCGATGATAAACCCAACTCTGTCAATAAATTTTGATTATTTAGATATTCCATTTCAAGAAATTGATAAAACCAGTCAAAATATACATTAATTCTGCGAAATTCTTTGAATTCTTCTTTATCATATAAAATCGGGTGATAGTTACATCGTTCGCAGTCGGTACAATGCACGGAGAGATTTGAACGCAAGCAATAAAGCGAACAAATGTCCTTTTGGAAGCAATATGGAGAACATCGTTTAAATGGTCCTTCCTTTGGATGTCGTCCGATACTTATCGCCCATATTTGATTACGCATGGTGATAAGACGAATTATTTCATTTTCCTCAAACTCAATTAACTTTAACCGATTCGATACGTCATTTCGGGGATACTCGAGCAATAATTCTTTCAAAATTTGTTTGTAATATTCGTTTAATATTAGATAGTATGCCATTAACTGAAATTTAGCGGTGTTTTCAGATGCAAATGAAGTACGACCGGTTTTTGTTTCAAATAGAGTAAACGAATTTTCTGATCGATTCCATAAAATCCGATCCACTCGACCCTGTAATCCAAATATTTGTGACCGTACCATTACTTCTGCTTGAAATGAGTAGTCATCTCCATATCGTCGTAGTTTTTGCAACTCATATTGGATAAATTCTTGTTCCTTTTTTCCAAAATAAGTTATGAAATAATCCACAAACGCTTGAGCATCGATATTGAATGCACTTAATGGTCTCCAATTATGATAAATCGCATGTTGAAACGCAGTTTTGATTTTAATAGGTATTAGTGGGCTTTCAATTTGGAGAGATAAAAGCTTCGAATCCTCAAACAAATACATCAAATAATCATGATAGATAAGCCCAAAGATTTGAGCGGGGTTGAAGGGAGAATATGCATAAATGTGGTTATGAATATAAGTGGACATCTCACAGAAACTATGGGAGGCCAATAAGCTGCTATTAATGAGAAAATCTTTTTCGAATATACATTGGTAGATTTCGAAATTTAATGAGTTTCCTTTAAATTGGATTTTACCAGATATGATACTAATTTTAAATGGCAAACGACTTTGTACATGACGATCAGTAGCGAGTTCAGCAAATTTGTGATATAAAAAACCAACAATAATCGTATCCTTATCGTCCTTTAGTGAACAAACGGCAATCTTCGTCTCCGCATTATAACTTATAACTCCAAGTAATGTACACACAAACGGATTTTGGTAAGTGATTACATCATTTTGAGATTCTGCGAAGATATACACTTGATATTCATCCCGTGAATAATATACAAAGAAAGGGGACTTGTTTTAAAATTAGTTAGTATGCTGTGAATATATTTCAGAAATTTCACAAATATATTAATATATTCTCTGGAATACGAAATCTTATGGTAGACATTAAGAAGATCACGCAATTCATCCGAGAAACTATTGAGAAATATGGATTCAAAGGAGCAGTAATCGGAATCTCCGGAGGAATTGATTCTGCGGTTGCTGCTAAACTCACTGTGGATGCCATTGGATCCGAAAATGTCTTGGGATTATTGATGCCTGATCGTGATTCTGCAAAAATTACTCTGAAACATTCCAAAATAGTTACTAATTACTTAGGAATTAAATATAAGGTTAGAAAAATAACACGTATTTTACGCGTGATCGGCGTTTATCGCTTATTTCCCCCCGCATGGTTATTTCCACGAGCATTCAAAGAACGGTGGACCCAAAAGACCATGGGAGAGGTTAGTGATGATGCATTTTTAGATGATTTGCATAATGTTGGTCCAGAGAAAATGCGAAAAGGATTTGCTTATTATCGCATAAAACATCGAATCCGTACTATTTTAGAATATTTTTATGCAGAACGAATGCATTATGCGGTAATAGGATGTGCAAATAAAACAGAAATTGTTTCAGGATTTTATGTAAAATATGGAGATGATTCGTCAGACATTGCTCCTATCGCACACTTATATAAATCAGAAATATACGATGTAGCCCGATTGTTAGGGATTCCCGATATAATCATCCATAAAGCACCCTCACCTGATGTGATGCCGGGGATCACGGATGAATATGCATTAGAAATAAAATATGTGGATTTAGATCGTATCCTTCAGAAGATAGAGCAAAATGAAGATAGTCTAAATCAGGAAAATCCAGAATTGGTAGAAAGAGTGAAAAAAATCAAGGAAGCGGCACCGTATCGCGCAATTAAATCTGTGCATTTATAATTTTTTTAGATAAATTTGCAGACAATATAATTGCCGAATTCCCAAGAAATTAAATAGGCAAATTTCCTATTTTAGCATGGTTTTTACAATGAAAAAGACACAATTATATGGTTTAATTCTTTTAATCACGACACTAGGAGCGGTTTTATCTGTTGGATTCGTTTCAGCCTCGATTCCCGATTATTTTCCAAAAGCGGATGATGTAGAAGGATATGACTTGCTATGGGAAAATATTATCGAGGTATCCAATCCGTTAAATGCTTCAGCTGCAAATATATCTGCTGGAGCTCAGATATGGACAAAAAATGATACGGAGAATAATGTTGTAGCAGTTGTGGGAGTTCTTGTGGTCAAGTTCTCAGAAGATGTGTTCGGTAAAAGACTGCCACGATTAATTAAGACTTTATTAGTCTTGTATAACGATTCCTATTCCGATATCAATACATACTGGGATTTATTAGTTGAAATTGCGGTACAGTCTCCAAAAGTGGAAGACATTTCTGATTCTATCAATACTGTTGAGGGAGCGCTTGCTTACACCGACACGGATGAATATCTAATTCTATCCAAGGATGCTGAATTTCTAATCTTTAGTTTTGGATTCCATATTTCCAACGCTTGGTATAGTTTTGTACTAGCCCATCAAACAGAAGTGGAGGTCATTTTTAATTTTCGAATGGAAATCATTGCCACAGTTCTTGTAATATTCCAAACGATTGTTGAGATAATAGATGGATTTGGAGATGGAATAATTCCGATTCCGGAAGCAAGCGCGGATGGTGAAATGCTTGATCAACCCATAGGCTCTACCACCAGTGTTGCAGATGTGCAGTATGTAACCAATCAGATTGGGAAATTATATGGCTCGTCTAATTTATTATGGATTATCATTGGTGTAGTAGGAGCAGCGGTTGTTCTGGGTGGATTAGTTATTGTTGTTCGACGTCGAAAATAAAATCCGAAATCTCACCAATTCTTTTTTATTTTTTCAAACTAATTCTTTTGTATGCAAATGGAACACTGGACTGATAAAGATATTTTACAGGCGTGCTCATTTACGCATTTTTGCAATAATTTGTATGAGAATATTGTTGAGAAGTTGAAACATAATCGTCCAATATCAACCAATAAACAGGAATTCATTCAGTGGCAAGAGAAATCAAGGATTAACTTGATCCATCTACTTAAAATTGAGGATCTTCTCAAAACACCTTCTCATTCATTTTTAGTAGAAGGAAAACACAAGTCAAGTATTAAAGAGAAATCCATCACCTTGCATCACTTTTATATAAAATCATGGATGAATAGCTTGATTCCAGTATACATAGCGATTCCAGATAATTCTCGAGAATATAAAAAGCGACCTGCGGTTGTATGTTTGCATGGTCACGGTATGCGAAAAGAGGATTTAGTGGGACTTTCACATAATATTGTGTATCCTGGCATGTGGGCACTAGATCTGGCAAAAATGGGATGTATTTCTATTGTAGCGGATCAATGGGGGTTTGGAGAAAGGGGATCTGTTTTTAAACGAAATTCCTATGACCATTTAGAAAAAAAATATGCTTTAAACATACTTTTACTGGGAAAAACATTAAATGGATTGCGAATTTACGACGCAATCCAACAAATTAATTATCTTTTATCCCGAGACGATGTGGATCCGAGTAGAATTGGAATTGCGGGTTTAAGCATGGGTGGCACGATTGCATCCTATGTAACAGCTTTGGATACACGAGTCGATTTAGCTGTTGTCGCAGGATTTCTGAGTACCTATAAAGCGTCTATTATTAATAGGGTTCATTGTAGTGATAATTATATACCAGATATTCTGAACCTTGGAGAATTAGGGGATATTTTAAGTCTGATTGCACCTCGAAACCTTTTTTTTATCAATGGCATAAGAGATCCCATTTTTCCCATCGAATCTGCAGTTCAATCATTTAATCATCTCCAATCAATTTATGATTTATTTTGTAAAAAAGAAAATATTGGGATAGATATTACTCCCAAAGGACACCGATGGCGAGGATCTAAAGCATATGAATTCATACATAGGAAATGGTTCTCAAGATCGTTTTCTAACAACTAATATTGAGAGTACGATTATTACAAGAATTATAAACACGCTAAATCCGACAAGTATTGGCCATTTTGGAGGAAGAGGAGGAATGTTCAATCCTTGTCGTGCAAAATAAATATCATGATCCTCTCCACTTCTGCCATCCGTCCATACAATGCACATATCTCCTGAAACTGGGTCTTGTCGCATACAGAAATAATCTCCAGGTCTTTCGAATGAGAAACTAAACCCCACTTCGCTGATTTTTTCATCAGGAGAAAATGTGGCTCCTCCATCTTCAGAATAGCTATAATAGATATTATATTCTCCCAATCGAGTATCTAGCCATGCTACATGGATTGTATCGTTAATCCCAATATACATTTCTACCATACGTAAGTAATTTGAGGACTGAATATCATCATTCACTTTTACCGGAGTATTCCATGTTATCCCTCCATTTATCGATTTTATAATGTATATATTTCGGGAATTAGGTGGACCCGCGGAATAGGCAAGATAGACAGCTTCCTCGCTATCAGTATCCAAGACCGTAATAAGATCAACTTCGGGGTAAACGGTAGAAACCAATACAGGAGTTGACCAAGTCTCTCCTAAGTCAATGGATCGAGTAAAGTAAATGAACTCAAATTGTTCTGATTCTGGACTGGTTGCATTAACAGATGTGATATATAAGGTATCATTTGGACTGCAATGAATGTAGGGAATAAATGGCTGCAGTTCTAGTTCTTTTGTAGGAGTAAATGGAGTCGTACCGTTAACCGATTTTGTAAACCGAAGATCCCATTCGATTATATTTCCCAAATTGTCTGTTTTAAGGTGGTCCCAAACAATATAAATAGTACCATTTGAATCGATACACGCTGTTTCCTTATCATCAAAATACGGAGTATTTTCTGCATTTACAGGTGGATCCCATGATATTCCTCCATTAGTAGTTCGGGCAACACCAATTAATTCTGGATTCGTTGATTCACTGATGTCGTTAAACTCAATCCAAACGAAATATGTAACGTCTTTTTGATCCGATATTAACCATGGATCGGATTGATAATTCCCGCTAGTAACCGGGTCCATTAAGATGTTCCGACTGAATGTTCTTCCATTATCCGTTGAATATGCAAATCCTACTCTTCTACCCGGACCATTATGAGTGTATGCCTCTTTCCATCCCACTAAAATTCTCCCAGTGCTTAAAATTGATAATGTAGGTTCAACTTGGTTGCTATATGGACTTGTGCCATCATTTACCAGAATATTTGTTCCAAATTCACTAGTATTTTGCGCGTGAGTTGAAGGAACAACTATAGAGAGAGCTAGAAACGTCTGTAATAAGAAAAAAATCATCATACAAGAAATAAGTTGATTGACAGAATTGTGCTTTTGTTGACGAACCATGTAATACAATACGGAAAGTGTGTTTTTATCTTTTTTCTTTAAGGAATTTTTGGAAAAACCAGAAAAAAAGGTTAGAAAATATATTAAAACATATTTTCTGTGAAAATTCTTTTCAACAGGTTCTACTTACGTTAATATAGTATGTCAACTGCTACAAAGCTTTTTCATTTTTTATTTCTTATCTTTTTCATCGTATTTTGATTAGATGATACTACTATCTTTAGTAAATGGATGAATAATATGAGCGATAAGAGGTTTTATATCAGATTTTATCCTGTATACGTGCCATCTACCCGAAATTCCTTTCATTGTAAGTGTTCTACACTCTAATATGCCCGCGTTTGCCAAAATACCAAGTTGTCGGGATAATTTAGGCTGGGTTTCATTGAAGAATTTTTCAAAATCGCAGGTACAAAAATCTGGATTATAAATCAGTACCCTGAGAATTTTCAATCTTAAAGGATGGGCTATTTTATTGAGGATTTCAATTGCTTTTACATCATTTATATTCTTATTACTGAGATTTTTCAGTTGTTGGGGATTTGCATCGCAACAGATAAATCTAAACTCCTTATCCATTAGATCCCCCCATAACTTTATGCATACATATGGATGATTCTGGACAAATTGAATAAAATTCTGAAATATTTCTAATGAATGCTGGAACTTGGTTCTTGGGAAAAAATGTATATCCTATCTTCTCAAAAAATTCTTTAGCTGTTGCTATAAGAAGGGATCGAAGTAATCCTATTTTTTTTTCAAATTCCAAGCCAATAACTCCAGAAATCTTGTGTAAAGGGGATTCAGCTACAAAAAAATGCTGAAATGACTTCTGGGAAAATTTTACAGGTAATTTATTTCTAAGCAGTAATCTTTTACAGCTATTCATATCTGACTCTATTGATTTTCGGATAATTTCTTTATCCACCCGTATCACCTAAGGCTTACGGGCATAAATCAATCCAGATTGAATTCCATATGTTTTCTCTTCAAATTGGATTTGACCTTTTCCCGCATATTTAATTGATATATCGACAAATCCCGCTTTTTTTAATAAGTCCGCATATTTCTCTTCTGTTAAAGCACCACTTATACAACTACACCACAATTTTTCATTGGTTTGTAACTTCTCATCAAAAGAACTTTCCGCAATTACATCCGCATCCAGCAAGAATCCGCCAGATTTCAATAATCTGAATGCTTCATTGAATACGAGTTGTTTATTGATTGTAAGATTTATCACACAATTACTGATTATCACATCAACCGAATTCGACTCTAAGGGAATATGTTCTATATCTGCTTCTATTGGTATGACATTTTTTAAATTTCTCCGTTTGGCATTTTGTTTGAGTTCTTTTAACATCTCAGTTGTAAAATCCAAACCTATTGCCTTACCATTTGGACCAATAATTTCTGCTGCAAGCAGTAAATCTTTTCCAGGACCAGATCCAAAATCCACGACCGTCATTCCCGGTCTTAAAAATTGAAATAATTCTTCATCCATTAAATAACAACCAAAGCTTATTTCGCCTTGACCACCACAGCAGCTTAAATCTCCGCTTTCTTTTGATCCTTTTAAAGCTTTAGCATAAGATCTACTTATCTTTTCTTTTAATTCTACCAAACTGATTACACCTTCCATTTTCTTGTATATACCGTTTATTGTATATACTTCATAATGTATATATATTTCTATCCATTTAAAAGGTTGTATATGCGTTTTTATGGATTAAGAGCATATGTTTAGACTATAAAAATTGAGATAGATGCTCCAAAACTTCTTATGAATAATTATAACAAATTTGTAATTATAATATTTAGTTCTCTGTTATTTGGATTTGGTTGGCACATTCGGGGGAGTGGAACATCTGATCCTACTGTGGCAATGCTTCTTCTCTTACTCTTCTTATCGATTGTATTTGGTCCCAGAAAGAAATTTAATTCCTATATTTTTGGTATAATTATAATTCTATTCAGGGTTATGCGCAGAGGATGGGAAACCTTTGTGGGGTAAGCAGGGATTCCAGAAATATATAAGTTTGGACATTATGCCTCATTTGACGAAGATTTTGATGTATTTGTTGCATGGTGGCAAGATTATTTTTGGTTATTTATTGTAGGCATCGCATGGAGTGGTTTAGCTGCGTTATTTATGGGTGGATATATGTTTGTACAAAAAAACCAGCATAGACCGTACGATTTTTGGATCAGTTTAGTTATATTTTTAATTGGATGGGGATTAGGATTATTAGCTGCACGGGCAATAACTCCCCATATTTCCCCAGAAGCATATCAAGTCTATATTGATGGAATTTCAGAGTGTAATTACATCTCCATGTGGGATAATTGTGCATTTGAATTTGGAATCATCCCTGTTCTCATCTATTTAGGATTTGCAGGCAAAGAGTGGAAATCTCTTCTTGAATTAAATCAATAAGATTTATCAGTCTATATAAAAAAATCTCAATAATATTTATCGGTATATTCTACTACTGATTTTTATCATTGCATTCACTATCGAGATATTTTTGAATATGAAAGACAGCATACTGGAACAATAAGTGAAAACGAATTGAAATTATTGAAATAGTGACTAGTATCAAGCTTTTTTAAGTAATAGGATGAATTGGTATTGATTATCATGAATAAAACATCTTCGTCTGAATATAAGACGTATCCCTATCGATGGATAGTCTTATTAATGTATGTGTTAATTGGAATCGTTACTCAGATGATGTGGTTGACATTCGCTCCGATAGCATCTGATACCGCATTACATTTTGGAGTTAATGTTAATTTGGTAAATATTCTTACCGCATCATTTATGATTGCCTACATTCCAGTTAATTTCTTGGCAAGTTGGTTAATTGACAGATATGGGTTGCGATGGGGAGTAGGTATTGGTGTAATCCTAACGGGAATTTGTGGATTTCTCCGAGCATTCTATAACGAGAATTATTTTTGGGTATTAGGGATGCAAATAGGAGTAGCGATTGGTCAACCGTTTGTGTTAAATGCTAGTACGAAACTTGCAGCTAGTTGGTTCAAAGAAGAGGAAAAAACCACAGCAACGGGACTTTGCACGATGTCAGTACTCTTAGGGAGTATTGTAGGCATGGTATTATCCCCTATCCTATTTGAAGCTTTTAATATGAACGTGTTGTTATTCTCTTATGGAAGTTTTGGTCTTCTTATAGCTATCCTATATCTTATTTTTGTCAAGGAAAAACCTCTGAGTCCTCCTAATGCGTATGCGGAAAAAGTAAAAGTACTGATGTGGAATGGCGTGAAAAAATTGTTCCAATCCAGAGATTTTATGTTCCTTGTAATGGGAATTTTTATTGGCTTAGGCTGTTTTAATGCCTTAAGTACACTCATAGATTTAATTTTTGATCAGGTATCTGATTCAACAATTGTTGGACTCATTGGGGGGACAATGATATTTGGAGGGATTTTAGGTGCAATTGTTCTTTCAGCCATATCCGATAAGATACGAAAAAGAAAACCATTTATGATCTTAGCTATGATTTCAGCGATACCGTTATTGATTTTACTCGAATTAATGCCTTACTCGATTATTTTATTTGTCCTAAGTGGGATTTTTGGTTTTCTCTTAGTATCTGCTTTACCAGTGGGATTGACATATGGAGCAGAAATTACATATCCAGTGCCAGAAGAGACTTCAACAGGAGTACTAATGCTTGCCGGACAAATAAGTGGTTTACTGTTCGTATTTATCCCGGTGGGTGCTTTTATGTATGTAATGTCGGGATTTTTTGTGGTAGGGACAATTTTAATATTCTTCATGAAAGATATCAGTCACTACAAAATCTGAACTTTTTTTTTCATTCTCCTTTTATTTAAAATATCTCATCGTTGTCTCATATGCCATATCTATGCATTTTTGTGTATTATCGGAATAGAGGAAATTCAATGTGTTAATAGCTTCATTTTCTAATTCAAGAACTTGATCTTTTTCATCATCCGTTCTAAATTGCAATTCTGTTGTCTGCCCGAGAAGTGCGAACCCAATATTTTCCAAATATCCTGCAACAGTCATATCTTCATCCGAATTGTTTTTAGTACGTTTAAACCGAAATCCCAGAGTATGATTATTTAATTTGGAAGACCTGGATTTGACTACATCGAAAACATGTAAGGGAAAATTGTTCCCGACTCCACCATCTACAATCATATCCCCGTTTGATAGATCGTTCACAACAGGATTAATAGTCCCATTGCTGTAGCTTAAATATACTGGCTTGAAAATTAATGGAATAGATACTGACATTCGTACAGCGTCTGCGATGCACAAATCTTTCCATTGTTTATCATTTCGAAAGTATAAAACTTCATTTCGAGTCATATTGAATCCAGTAATTACAAGATCTATCTTGAATTCCTCATAAAATTGTTTAAATGTGCAATTTTTTATTCCAGATTTTTTCTCAATGTGTCTATCCACAAAATCTCGAACAAATTCAGATACAAAAAATCCTAATTCATACTTTAGACTACTCATGCTATCATTGGAATGAATAACTTTCTCGAGTGCGGTTCTCGCTGTTCTAATTTGAAATAATGAATTCTCAGAAAATTCAGGACTTTTTTCCCCTTGACGTTCCCTGTAATCTACATACCAATGCAGTATACTTGCGAGAAACTTTCTGGTAAAATGATTAATAGCTTTTCCAGGCAGTTTCAGCATTCGTCGTGTAGAAAATTTTTCAGTTTTTATATAATGTTTCCAGAAACTATCGAGGAGTTCCTGTTCTTCAGGAATATCTCTCTCTTTAATCACATATCGAGGATTTTCTTTCGTATATGCAGTAGGAATAGTACCAAATTCGATTTTGTCTAAAATTTGAATCCCAAAATCTTTTGTTAAAATGTCATGCAATTCATCGGGTGTATATCCACACGCAACTAAAACCGCTGCCAAAGAACCGACGCTCGTTCCCGCAGTTCCTCGAATTTTTTTAGGATTTAGTCTAAATACTTCAGAAGTTTCAACTTGTTTCTTATAATACTCCAGAATGCCGATTTCTCCGAGTGCTCTTGCTGCACCAAGGTATATGAGACCTTTTCCTCCTCCTCCTTCAAAAACGAGGTATCTTACTTTCCTTTTTGAGACTTTCACAAGTAGGTTAAACAAATTTCCTATAAAAATTGTTTGGAGTCCTTACATGTACAAATTGTTTTTCTTACAATTTCGATATTTTTCATGAAATTACAGATACGATTTGTAAGAAATCTTCAAAATTCAAATAAGAAAAATATGCCATTTTAAAAATAATCGAACTCATTTTTTCATATGGAAATTAGCCCCGATTCTCAGTCAAGAGACCAAAAAGTTGTTCGCATCGGATTTCGTAATATACTAGCGATATTGTGGGTAGGAACTGCAGGTCAAATAGCATGGGCTGTAGAAAATTCTTGGTTTAATACATTTGTATATGATCGAATTACGACCAGTCCACGACCCATAGCATGGATGGTCGCAGTATCAGCAATAACTGCGATGCTTACAACCTTATTGATGGGGACATTAAGCGATAGAACGCATGGTAAATGGGGGAGGAGAAAGCCATATATTGTATTTGGTTACATCTTTTGGGGTATAATTACTGCTATTTATCCTATGATTGAGTGGATCCAAAATATAGGCATATCAGTCGTATTTGTTGTTATCACTGACGCAGTTATGACTTTTTTTGGAAGTACAAGCAATGACGCGGCTTATAATGCATGGTTAAAAGATGTTAGTCAATCCAGTAATCGAAATCGAATTCAAAGTATAAATAACATTGCGGGATACTTAGCAAGTGCAATTACTTTTGTTGCAGCAGGATTTATTATTGATAATTATGGTTATTTTGTATTTTTTTATGCTCTCGGAGGAATAGTAACTGTTACGGGATTGATTTCAACAATTTTAATTCCCTCTATTCCTGCAGAAAAGGACTCTGCTAAATTCAAACGTTCCTATGCAAAAGAATTGGGAGATCTATTGAATCCAAAGATTTTAAAAGAAAATAAAATCCTTTTTCTCCTATTTTTAAATATGGCTTTGGGAGGAATCGCTAGTCAAGTGTATTCTCCCTATATCTTGATTTTTTGGGAGAATTATGTAGGATTCTCGAAAACCGAAATGAGTATCTACTTGGCAGTATATATAATAGCGGTAATTCTAATTTACATAATAATAGGGTTAATTAGCCATAAGTTCAATCGAAAGCCTTTGATTTTTTATGGGACTCTATTCAAATCATTTTTCACTGTGGGACTCGGGATTGCATCCTATTTCATTTCATACTTTATGTCAGTGAAAATTATTGTTTTTGTAATATATTTCCTTACAACGATTCCATCAGTTGCGGTCTCAATCGTACATGGTGGTTGGTTATTAGATAAATATCCCGAAGGAACTGTGGGAAAATTTCAAGGTATCCGAATGATTTTCATGGTGTTACTACCAATGGTAATCGGTCCACCTATTGGTGCATGGGCAATCGAAACTTGGGGGATACCAACCATCGATGGATTTATTCCAACTCCACCCATTTTCATCATCGGAGGTTTGATCTCCATTTTAGCTGTGATCCCCATTATTTTTATTCAAAGATCTGAAGGGAGAATCCACTTTAACTGACAAATAGAATTTTATTTAATAATCTGTATGTAACCGATCATGAGAGAACAAAATAAAAAACATCCATTGGTTCAGCAAATACTTGAACTCGTAGAATTTGATCCCATGTATGAAAATATGGGATTTCCTGAAATTAAGGCTCTCTATTTGATTGATGAGTCAAAACACAAAATACAACAAGAATTTGAGAAATATTTTGAATCCGATGAATTAATTGACTTGATTACTACTCTATTACAATTAGCTGCAGCGTTCGATAGAGAAGGACATAAGGGTATCTCTTTATCAATCCTAGAAATCGTGGTAACTGCAAATGAATCTCTTGAAAAACGAAAAATACCCACTTAATATAAACCGATTTTCGTTCCAAGTTCGTAAGCTTCTTCGAGATTTTCTGGAAAGTTATTTACATGGATATCCTTGTCTATTTTTTTATCTAATGTACAACATATAAGATAATGCATGGTTAGATGGAAATGAGGAGCAATTCGTTCAAAAAACGAAACAAATGATTCATAATGATTATGATAAGTAATGATCGCAACAATTAATTTGCCATATAATCCTTCCCAAGCCAATGATTCGAACCGGTCGAATGTTACTTTCATAATACCCGTCATATATCCCCAATACATCGGTGTAGCAATTACAACAAGGTCAGCTCTCTTAAAATCAGCATATATCGGTTGCATATCATCTTGAATTTTGCATGTATGGTTTTCCGATGTCGCACAATATAAGCACCCGTGACAATAATGGATATCTAATTCGTTGAGATAATAACGGGTTATTATAAATTCTTTTTGGCTAGTTAAACCTTCTAAAAATATTTCGGTTAAAGTATTCGAACTGCCATACTTATGAGGACTACCATAAAGTAGAATAACTCGCATAATAGAAAATGTAATGAATATGTTAAAAAAGTATGGGAAATTACGTTATTGGATTCCTAATTCCTGCTCGATTTTATCCAATCCATGACATTCACGCGCTAGATTCCTCAACTCAGCTACAGTTCGAGCGGCAGGTCCTCCATCAACGAGATCATGGTCCATTGAAATGGTTGCAGTAATCACATCGCGAATTTTAATCTCATTCCCTACTACCCAGGGTTTTTTCATTATACCACCCACAATAAAGGTTGAACTATGCACGGTTACGGGAATCGCACTTCCTGATCCTTGGGTGAACATTCCAATCGAACTCAATCCTACAGTTCCAAATAATTCTTTTTTCAACCAGGGATCTTTAGTCATCCGGGCAAGAATTAAGCGACGAATAAAACCAGGTAACCGAGTGATTATAGCAGCTCTACTTTGTCTATGTCGTTCAGTTGAAGTTGCTGCAGTTTCCGATTTAGATTCTTGGGCTTCTCGTATTTCGTCAGAAATTTCTATGACATTTTTCTTCTGTGCACCTCGGATAATATAACTTGTTGGCACTTTTTTATCTCCAAATTCGCGTTCCACAATGCAAGCGATATCAATGTCTTCAAAAATCACAATATTATTTCGTCTTCTATAAGCTTGCATCATTTTATTGTTATTAATTGCAGCAGCCCAGCATGTTGCAAGATAAGCAGTATAGGATATTTTTCTACCCAATTTTTCACTTATCGACTCCAATCGTTGAAGAGAATTCGTAATATCTTCTTCACCGTATGCATGAACACGGGATACTTTTAATCCTAAATGTAACAAATCAATAATTACTAGTCGTTGAGGTCTCATCCTATGAATTTCTACTGGAACCTTGGATTTTTTCATATTTCGTTGTAAAGTGCTTGATCTACTAAAACCTTGCTATAGTTATAGAAATTGATTACCTTTGGGACTTAGAATAAATTCAAATGATTTTAATAAAGAACAATTCCAATTTTAATCACCAGATTTACCTATGGGGTTAATAGCATGACAAAGAAGCGGAATTACAATTATGAAGTAAAAGACATTTCAAAAACGAAATTAGCACAAATAGATTATGTGGAAGAAGGAAGAAAAAAACCAATAGTATGGGCAATCGGTCAGATTGATGTTACAGATGTGCGAGAATATTTTCGAACCCATGTCGATGAAGAAGGAAAACCTTATAGTTTTACAGCATATATTGCTTATTTATTAGGACAAGCAATTCTCCGACACCCTCTTATAAATGCTTATAGGCAAGGACGAAACAAACTGGTTATTTTTGAGGACGTGGATATCGTATGCGTTGTGGAAAGAAAATTTGAAGAGGAAAAAAATCCAATTCCTACCAGTTATACTATTCGTAAAACCCAATCAAAACATTGGAAAGAAATACATGAAGAAATCCGTGATGCTCAAATCCGAAAAGCCAAAGGGCTTCAATACGATAAAAAACAAGAGAAACAAGCTAAACGTGTGAAAATGTTTGTTAATATGCCCGGGTGGTTACGAAGATGGTATTTATCAAGAGCTATGAGAAATCCCCACCAGAAGAAACAATTTATGGGGACTATAGGATTAACATCTGTTGGAATGTTTTTGCAAGAAGCAGGGAATCCCATCGGAATCACACCTAACACACTTAGTTTTCAAGTTGGAGGAACAGATTGGCAACCACGTTTCATTAATGGTGAATTAAAAAATCGGGAGTTTTTAAGTGCTTGTTTTGCAGTTGATCATTCGGTTATTGATGGTGGACCTGCAGCACGTTTTATCGGTGAGTTCCGTCAGATGTTTACAAAAGGATATGGTATTGATTTTTCCGAGCTACCGAATGCACCAAAAAAAACAGAATGAGAAATAAAGGATTTATTGTTCCTTATTTTCTAAAACAATAACTGCATCAACAAACAGTTCAAATTTATCTTTTTCATCTGATTCCTGCAATTCAACTCGTTCTACTTCTCCCTCTCCACTAATTCGAATAACTTCGGAATGAGTGAGTACTTTAATTGACGAGAGGTTCAGTTTTTTCTTCAAGTTAGAATCATTTGTCTTTATAGAGGATCCTTCAGTCACTAATATCACCCGATTGGTGTGTTGGGTTAATTTTAGAGCTATTTCTATGCTTTTATCTCCATTGAACAAAATAAGAGTGCGTAATCCACTAAAATCCTCATATTTATCCACATAATTGAATACACCTTTGCCTTTAAATTCCTCTAAGCCTTCAATGGTTTTCTCACCTAATTTCGCGATCTTTTTAGCAACTTCACTACTAGCACATGCAGATACTAATGCAGGTTCATCGGGCATTTTATTACCAACTCGGAATCCTTCTCTCCAGTTATCAATAGCTTTTTTAAGAGCGTCTGCAGCAAGATTGGAGCAGTGCATTTTGATGGGAGGTAAACCATCGAGTTCTTCTGCAACATCTCCCCGAGTGACTTTATATGCTTCATCAAGCGTCTTACCTTTAACCATTTCAGTAATCATTGATGAAGTTGCGACAGCACTACCGCAACCAAATGTTTCAAATTTAATATCTATGATAACATCATCTTGAACACGTATATACATGTCCATCAAGTCTCCGCAAACAGGATTGCCCACTCGGCCCCATCCGACATCTTCTCCTAAAAGATGACCTTGATTTCGGGGATGACGGAAGTGGTCCATAACTTTTTCAGAATAATTAGTTGATTTCATTTCTTATTTTTCCTCCTTCCATAATGGAGATAATTTTCGTAACCGTGCAATAACTCCCGGTAATTCTTGAATAAGTTGATTTATATCCTCAGCTTTCGTAAATCGACCTGGGGTTACTTGTAAACTACCATGTGCTTCTTCATGTAATAGTCCGGTCGCAATAAGGGTATGTGAGGGTTCTAAAGTCTTTGAGGAGCACGCAGACCCAGTTGCAATTGCAATTCCCTTGTCTTTCAAGGACAACAGAATGCTTTCACCTTCGATTGCTTCAAACCGGAAGTGAGCATTGTTCGGTAATCGTTCCGTTGGATGACCGTTAATATATGATTTCGGGATCCGCTTGGGAATAGTATTGAGTAATTTATCTCGGTATCCTTGCAATCTTTTTACTTCATCATGCATTTCGATCATCATAATTTGCGCTGCTTCTGCCATTCCCACGATTCCTGGGATGTTTTCTGCGGCTTTAGATATGCCTTTATTTTCAGTAATTATAATTAGTGCGCCTTTGGCTTGTTTCATTTTGCGTCCTCGGCGTTTGCCTTTTCCAGCTCGAACTTTGCGGCTGGCTTTTGCACGGTTCATATCGAGTTGCACGCCTAGAC
>Ga0209253_10001347_pt1 | contig 21594 bp, 18 predicted proteins | sample FrelakmetBRP12BR_FD_187145 | JGI IMG/M metagenome (GOLD analysis project Ga0209253, IMG submission 187145) | Freshwater lake sediment microbial communities from the University of Notre Dame, USA, for methane emissions studies - BRP12 BR (SPAdes)... | ecosystem: Environmental > Aquatic >...
AGCTTCTCGTCCAGGTCCAGGAAGGACATGTGGCATCCGGCACATCCCTCCAACCATACTGTTGCGACTTTCGGCTTTGCCATGAACCCGCCTCCATTCTCGTTCGAGTGCGGTGGTGATTGCTTGAAGGGAGGACGCTTCCTGCGACCAGGGGCCGGGGCCGTCCTCCCGGTCACTCAGCTACGCGCCCGGTCTCAACTCCTCTTCCGCCTTGGCGTTCAGATCCCGCCATCGGGCATAGGTGGGATGGAACTCACTTCGCTGCATCAGGGCCAGCAGGGTCTGCCAGGACTCATCCACGCCTCGAGGGCGGGAGACGACCGCCTTCTTGTAACGGATCTCTTGCCCATCCAGCGAGGTGTAGGTCCCCTCCTCTTCCAGCCATATCGGCTTGGGGATGAGGACGTGAGCCTTGTCGGCGAGCTCCTCGGGGAAGTAGGGGCTGATCACGGCGAGAAACTCCAGCCCGCCCAGGTGATTCAGGAAGGGCGAGGTGGCGAGATCATCGCCGGCGAGGAGCACGAGACCCCGCTTCCATGTAGCCGCCTTCTCGACGCTGCTCTTTTCGGTGGCGAGACGCATTTTCAAGGCCGCAGCGCTGTTGCCATTCGGCTTCAGGACCACGAGCCGCAGCGTGTTCTGTTGCACAACGTCCCTCAGGAGAGCCAGGTACATGGTCTGCCGCAGGCCGGTGGCATCGGGCAGAGAGGTGACGTTGTTCCCCACGACAATCATGGGGTTCTTTGCTTCCATGTACCAGCGCGCAGCCCAGCGGAAGGCCTCCCGGCCCTCGTCATCGAGGCCGGCCTGTTTCAGGAGCTCGGTCACGTTCACCTTGCCAATTTCTGCAGCGATCTTGTCCCAGGTCTTCAAATGAACCGGCTTATGCGGGGAGCTCATGATCTCGGCAAGAAGGGCCTTCACCACGAGGGGTTCCTTGCCCTTGGCCACGGGCAGATAGTGCGTTGTCCACGGCGCCGTGACATCCACCGGCCCGATGACGGTGACCTGAACACCTCTCTCGAGGATACCCCTGCGGATCAGGCCGGAGATGAGGAACTGGCTCTCGCCGGGATTCGCCCCAACGAGGATGACCTTGTCGGCCTCGGCAATCTGCTTCCAGGAGGCCTCTTGGAGGCCCAGGACTACCTTCTTGAGATCCGCCCACGCGCTGGTGAGGCTCGTGTATGCCGGACCGTGGAGGGTGTCAACGTAATTGGCATGCCAACCCTTGACCATGAGGTCCCGGAAGAGCAAGAGCTCCTCGTTGGAGCACCTAGCGGAGGCGAGCCCGAAGGTGCCGCCGTCCTTGTAGGTGTTCATTCTTCCGGCGACGAGATCCATGGCCGTTTTCCAGCTCACTTCCTTCCACCCGCCGTTGGTGTCTCTCACCATGGGTTTCAAGAGGCGCTTGCCCGCGCTCTTCAAGGGCTCGAACCTCCCCTTCTGGCAGAGCTGACCCCGATCGGGTCTCCCGGGCTGCGCTTCGGTCTTCCCCTCGATCTTGATGATGTAGTCGTTCTCAACCGACGTCACCGTGGGACACAAGAGCCCGCACTGGGGGCAGAAGGAGTCGATCACCTTCCACTTCGTCTTATCATGGCCCAACACCGCATGGTGGGTCCGGTACCGGTTCAGGATCGCCCCAGTCGGACAGAGCTGCATGCAGATCCCGCACCCCATACAGGTGGACTCGCCCCGGATATCGTCCAGATCGAAACCCACCAGGTTGTGGGTGCCGCGGTTCTGGTAGCCGAGCACATGGGCCCCGGAGATCTCGTGGCAGGCCCTGATGCATCTCCCGCAGAGCACGCAGCGGTTGTGGTCGATCGCCATGTACTCGTTGGTCACATCCACGGGGAATTTATCGAAGCTCTGGGTGACCGTGAGATGGTCCATCTGGTATTCATAGGCGAGCGCCTGCAGCTCGCAGTCTCCACTCGCGCCGCAGAACATGCAGTAGTGGTTCCGCTCGGCAAACAGAAACTCCAGCACGACCCGGCGAGCGGTGATGATGTTCTCGTTCGTGGTGACCACCTTCATCCCATCGCGGACCGGCATGACACACGCTGCTGCCAGCCTCGGGCTCCCATCCACCTCCACCACGCACATGCGACATCCACCCCAGCTGGAAACAGCAGGATGGCTGCAGAGGGTCGGGATGCGAATGCCGTGTTGCCGAGCCGCGTCGAGGATGGTCTTTCCTTCCTCTACGACTACTTCCTTGCCGTCTATCGTTATCTTTGCCATCGCGTCTCTTCCTCACTTGGAATCTAGGCCACAGCCACAGCGTCAAACTTGCAGACGCTCCTGCAGGCTCCGCACTTGACGCATTTCGCCTGGTCGATGACGTGGCGTTCTTTCTTCTCCCCGGTTATGGCCTCCTGCGGGCAGACCCTCAGACACACCCCGCAGCCCGTGCAGTCATCAATGATCGAGTAGGTGATGAGCGCCTTGCACACACCCGCCGGACACCGATGCTCTTTGATGTGGGCTTCGTATTCGGCGCGGAAGTACCGGATGGTGGAGAGCACCGGGTTCGGCGCCGTCTGCCCGAGCCCGCACAGGGAGGCATTCTTGATCGAGGTTGCCCACCTCTGGAGGTTATCGATGTCGGAGAGCTTGCCGTTCCCCGCGCAGATCTTGGTGAGCGTCTCGAGCATCTTCCGCGTTCCCACCCGGCAGGGCGGGCACTTGCCGCAGGATTCATCCTGGCAGAAATCCATGAAGAACCGCGCCACATCCACGATGCACTTCGTGTCGTCGATGACGATCATACCCCCAGAGCCCACAATCGCCCCGAGCTGCATGATCGCCTCGTAGTCCACCGGAGCGTCCAGGTGCTCGGCCGGGACGCACCCTCCAGAAGGACCGCCGAGTTGCACCGCCTTGAACTTCCTCCCCTTCGGGATGCCGCCGCCCACGTCTTCCACAATGCTCCGGATGGGCAGCCCCATGGGCACTTCCACGAGACCCACGTTGTTCACATCACCCGTGAGCGCGAACACCTTGGTCCCCTTGCTCCTCTGGGTGCCGATACCCGCGTACCACTTCCCACCCTGGAGGATGATCTGGGGAATGTTGGCCAGGGTCTCGACGTTGTTGAGCACCGTCGGCTTCTTCCACAGACCCGAGATGGCGGGGAAGGGCGGTCTCGGCCGCGGCATTCCCCGTTTCCCCTCGAGGGAGGTCATGAGCGCCGTCTCTTCACCACAGACAAAGGCCCCGGCGCCGCGATACACTTCGATGTCGAAATCAAAGCCGGACCCAAGGATGTCTTTCCCGAGCAGGCCGTAGTCCCTCGCCTGGTCAATGGCAATATTGAGCACCTTGACCGCAAGGGGATACTCAGCACGGCAGTAGATGTAGCCCATGTTGGAGCCGATCGCCTTGGCGCCAATGAGCATCCCTTCCAAGACCGAGTGGGGGTCCGACTCCAGGACCGAGCGGTCCATGTAGGCCCCGGGGTCACCTTCATCGGCGTTACAGAGCACATACTTCACATCGCTCTTGGTCCTGGAGCAGAACTCCCACTTCATCCCCGTCGGAAATCCCGCACCGCCCCGGCCTCTGATCCCCGAGGCCTTCACCTCCTGCACGACCTCCGCCGGGCTCATCTGGAACAAAACCTTCGCCGCCCCGAAGTAGGCGTCTCGCGCAATCGCCTCGTCGATCTTCTCCGCGTTGATGATCCCCCGGTTCCGCATCACCCGGAGCTCCTGAACGCCGAAGAAGGGAACCTTAGCGCTCGCCGGAACCTCCTCGCCGCCCGCGGCGGTCTTCGCCCCTTCCAGGGCGAGCTCCTTCTGCTCCCAGCCCTTGGCGAAGGCGAGATCCTTCACCACTTCTCCGCCCAGAACGTGCTGCTCGAAAATCTGGGCCGCCTTCTTCTCGTCCACCTCTTCATAGCGGATGGGCTCTTCCCCGAGCTTCTCGATCGTTACCAGAGGCTCCTTCTTGCACATGCCGGCGCAGCCGGAACTCGTAATGAAAATGTCTTTCCTGCCGCACTCCTCCAGGGCCCCCTTCAATGTCTTGAGGACCTTCTCCGCACCACAGGAGATGCCGCAGGTGCCCATGTGCACCGTGATCCGGGCGCTCCTCTTTCCCGCCTCCAGGGCCGATGCTCGGAGAACCTCTCCCTTGATTCGATAGAGATCCTCTACTTTCAATCTTGGCATGGATGTACTCCCTCGGTTACTCGTAGGACTCTAGGATTTTGGTGATTCTGCCAACCTTGACCTGTCGATGGGTGTCCTCGTTGATCACCACCACCGGCGCCAGACCGCAGCACCCCAGGCACCTCACCGTCTCCAGGGTGAACCGCCGGTCAGGACTGGTGGCGCCCGGTTGCAGCTTCAGATTCCCTACCATCAAATCCAGAATCTGCGCACCACCACCCACGTAGCAGGCCGTACCCAGGCAGACCCGGATGATGTTTCGACCCCTCGGCACCATGGTGAAAAAGTGATAGAAGGTGACAACCCCGTACACCTCGCTCAGAGGAACTCTCAGGCCCAGGGCAACCCGCTTCTGAAGCTCCTTCGGGAGGAACCCGATCGCCTCCTGGATGTCCTCCAACGCCGGAATCAGAGACCCGGGTTTGCCCTTGTACTTTGCAACGATGGCATCCACCTTGGCCAGTTGCTCGGCGGTGAATTCCTCTACTCCTGCTAAATCCTGTTGTGAAGCTCCTCGTTGTGACACCGGATCTCCCTCCTTTTTAATCTGGTTCACCGACATAACGGCTCTTACCGGTAGGACCCGGAAACACGCACACGACCCCGCCGCCGTCATCGTTTCCCCTCCTCGCCAGCCCGAGGAATCGAGGGAAAGCCATGGCGCAAGGTCGAAAGACTATACCCTCGAATTTCACCTCCTTACTGTTGGATTGTTCCTTGTTTCGCATTCTCGTAGAGAGGGTCAAGCCGGTCAATACGGGGAATTCCCCATTTCAAGGGGGAAATCCCCCCTTGGGTGGATGGTCCGCCGCTTTCTTTCACGAGGGACATCTGAGATGAAGAAAGGGCTAAAGGCCTACCAGGGTAGGAGAGCTCTCCCCCCTCCAATTGGGTAGTTTCCCGCATTGACGATGTTGACGCGCAGGCGCAGGATGTGAAATGTTGGACAAACCGCTGGAGGATCGCAGGCCACTCGAAACGGTTGCCCCAGAAACCCGGGCGGCCTGCTTAGGAGGCCGTTACGCTGCTACTCCTACGTGAAGTTTCCATGGGGCCCTGTTCGGGCCCCCTTTTCTTTTCTGCTGACGACCGGGAGGGTCCTCGGGTGTGAGCGGTTCATGGCTAGGGTTCAGCTTCTCTTGATCGACGGAGGTATTCTTCATGGCTAACGAAACGATGTCTTTTGATGCCCTTGTACCGAAGGACATGGCCGCCAAGGCTGAAAATGTAGGCGTGGCGAAATCGAAGCTTGGCATCTTTCGCATGTTTGCCCTGGGCATTCTGGCGGGCGCATTCATCGCCATGGGAGCCAACTACGCGACAGTGGTCTGGGCCGGGCTCGGGGGCGCCGGAGTGCCCTTTGGGATCCAGCGCTTGCTCGGTGGATTGGTCTTCTCCACCGGCCTGATCCTGGTCGTGGTAGGAGGCGCCGAGCTCTTCACCGGGAACTGCTTGATGCCCATGGCCTGGGCCTCAAAGAAGATCACCACCGGCGCCATGCTGCGTAACTGGGTAATCGTGTATTTTGGTAACTTCGTCGGCTCGGTGGTCACGGCGTATTTCGTGTTTCTCGGCAAGCAGCACACCTTTGGCGGCGGGGCCGTGGGTTTGACCGCTTTGAATATCGGCATCGCCAAAACCAGCCTGGAATTTGTCCAGTGCATATTCCTGGCGATTTTCTGTAACGCCCTGGTCTGCATGGCGGTCTGGCTCTGCTTCAGCGCTCGTGGCACCGTGGACAAGATCGCCGCCATCATTCCCCCGATCTCAGCCTTTGTTGCCTGCGGTTTCGAACACTGCGTGGCCAACATGTACTTCATCCCCTCCGCCCTCTTGATCAAAGACCTCGATCCGGCGTATTTCGCCACGGTCGCAGAGAAACTGAAGGACGGCGGAGCCATACTGACCTGGGGCAACTTCATCGTCCGCAACCTGATTCCCGCAACCATCGGCAACATCATCGGTGGCGCCCTGATGGTGGGCGGCATGTACTGGTTCATTTACCTGCGGCCCAGTTGGACGGGCAGACCCGGGCTGGAAGCAGTGGCGGCACCAGGGACGAATCCGAAGAAACCCGGCTGATCGGGGAGCAGACAATCTAAGGAACTCAAGAGTCTTGTGAATCTCTTCGCTTGAGAGTATCTTGACGCTGAACGGGTGATCGGAGCAGGGCATCGCTGAACTCTCAAGGCAGGGAGGCATTCATGGCGAAGAAGGCAAACATACTTATTATCGAGGATGACCGCGATCTGGTTAACTCCATGCGCGTAATCTTCGAGGCCAACGACTACCAGGTTAGAACCGCCTACAACGGCAAGGAAGGATACGCGGAAATCCAGAAGAAGGCGCCTGACCTCATCATCCTCGATGTGATGATGGCCACGGATACGGAAGGGTTTGACCTTGCCTACCAACTGAAGAACAAGCCCGAATACCGGAACATCCCCATCATCATGGTCACGGGATTCACCTTGAAAATGGCGGAGGTCGGGCCGGAACGGTGGCAGCATATCCTCGGGGAGGACTGGCCCGCCGCAAAGATGTTTGAGAAGCCCATCGATCCCGATGAGTTGCTGGCATCGGTGCAGGCGCTCCTCAAGGAGGCGCGCAAGGCTTAGCTCCGCCTCGTTGGTGCCGGTATCGCCAGGTGAGTTCGGGCGACATATCCGGTGGATATGACGGTGCTTGCCGTGACCTGGTGCCGGATCGACCCGCCGTGGAGCTAGGTGCGGGCGGGAGACATATAGTTGGCGCCCCACGAGAAACCGGGAGCCTTCAACCGACTTGATCTGAACCAACTTGACCCCTCGGGCGCCAAAGGCGTCCGGGGGGTTTCTTTTTTTGTTCACCCGGACGTTCTAGGAAAGGTACTGGATGGCCCTGATGATCAGGAAGCCGAGGGCGAAGGAGACCAGGGGGGCGAGTAACCAGCCGAGGAGGATCTTCTTGAGGAGGTGAAACCGTACCGTCTCCATACCCTTGAGGAGGCCGACGCCGGTAATGGCGCCGATGACGCAGTAGGTGGTGGAGACGGGCATACCCAGGGTGGTGAAGAGGAGGACGCAGGTTCCGGCGCCGAACTGGGCGGCGAATCCAGAGAAGGGATCGAGGAGGGTAATCCCCTTGCTCACGGTTTCGATGACCCGGGGGCTCAGCAGGGTGGCACCGAGAAAGACGAGAAGGGCGCCGCCGATGGAGGCCTGAAGGGGCGTGAAGAGCCCGGCGTAGACGGGACCACCGAGCACGGTGGCAAGCTCATTGGCCCCGGTATTGTAGGCGATGAGGAACCCCGACACCACGAGAAGGCCGCGCAGGATCCTCTCCACTCGCAGCACCGGGAGCCGTGACAGGGTCAACTCCATCAACCGGTAGAAGAGGAAGGCGAAGAGCAGCGCCCCCAGGGGTGAAAGGACCCACGAGAGCGAGATCTTCAGGACGGAGGACGTGTTGATGGGGATGCCCGAGGCGGTACCCGCACCGGTGATGCTCCCGATGATCACCTGGTGACTGGAAAGGGGGAGTCTCTTCCAGTTCGCCAGGGCGATGAGCAGGCCGGATATCACCAGGGCCGCGCCGACGATGGAAACGTTTACACTCAGGAGATCGTGGCCCACCGTCTTCATGACCTTGGCACCCTGGAGGAGCATCCCGAGGAAGACGAGGAGGCCGAAGTAGCGAACCGCCCGCTTGAAGGTGATGATGTTGCAGCCGATACAGATTCCCAGCGCGTTGGCTGTGTCGTTCGAGCCGATGACGAAGGCGATGAAGACAGAGCCAAGAAGGGATAGGAACAGGTCCATAGGTTCGGGGGGCCTTTACGCTACCTAAGGCTGGCGCTGATGATCTGCAGGTGGTCGCTGGCGTCTTCGATCATGTCGCTCATCGACGTGAGACTGGAGATGAAGTCGGAAAGAACGGTCCCTTCCCAGAAGCTCTCCACTTCCACAGTGCGTACCTTCTTGATGATCTCGAACTTGATGTCGTCGATTTTCTTCTCATAGATCCGCACAGCAAGAATCTTTTCGCGCAGCTCCTCGCCGTTCAACATGGCCTGGAAGGTGATTGAGAGCATTTCGCACATTCTCAGGTTCAACTCGGCCACCCGAGCGCACTCAAATTCGATCTCTTCGTTCAGGGTGAGATCAAGATAATTGAATGCTGCATCTTCGAGGAGATCAAACACATCGTCGACGATGTGCACGAACCGGAAGAGATCCGGCCTCAAATAGGGCAGGAATGCTCCTGCGTAGATGGTCGAGAAGATCTCTCTCTTGAGAACATCTCCGTCGCGCTCCATCTCGATGATTCGGTGCATCAACCTGAGGTCTCGGTTTTTTATGGCATCGCGAAAGGACTCGCAGGCGGTGCAAATAAGCTTGATCTGATTGGAAATCTTGGCGATGACGAGATCTTCTTTCTTGCCAATCGCAAAGAGATTCTTAAGAAGCATAACCTTTGCTCGCTCTTTCGATTATGGTAGCTGACATGACGTCCAGAAGTGACACCAAACCAAGGATCCTTTTTTCGTCACAAACAAACACTCGAGCGATATTATGCTTTTCCATGAGGGTAGCCACGTCGACGAGGTCGGCATCCTTGTCCACACATAACAGAGGCTTCGACGCGATCTGGGAAATCTTCACCTTCGCCGGGTCGAGCCCTTTTGACAGCACCCGGAACACAATATCTCTCGCGGTGATCACGCCAAAGTCGTCTCGGTTCTTATTCCAGGGCGTGACCAGGAGGGAGCGCAGGCGCTTGTTCACCATCCTCTCGATAGCGTCGTAGACGCTCCTGTCCGCATCGATCGATTCGACTTTCGGGGTCATGAATTCCTCGACCTTCATCTCGCCACCTCCGACGATCCCAGGGGTAGATCTTGCTTGACTTTGCGAGGGGCCTTCGGTATCACCTTGGTCATTGGCGACCCCCCGAGTCTGTATGGCGCCACCGGGGTTGGTAGACTCCCCTTTATTCACTATCTGCTTGCTGGAGAGGTATCCCCCAACCGGGTATGGCCGGTATGTTCGCCTGTGAACGCTAGGATAGCAATGGAACAGAGAAAAGAGCAACAGGTATCTCCGGGACGTCCACCTTCGCCGGCATCGGGTTCCCTGTTCGTTCTTACGGCGCCCGCTCTCGCCCTTTTCCCTCTTCTCCTTACGGGTACTTGCTGACGCAGCTTCGAGTGGGGCGCGCCGTAGCAGACTGCTGAAAAACCGTGTCATACTCACGGAGGGTGGGAACGCAGGAGACCGGGTGATCTCTGCGGCAAGGCGCATGTGGAGCCACCTCTTACTCCCCGGCCCTCGGGAAAGCTTCCCGAATACTGTGCTTTCGTTCTGCTGTGGGCCAGAACACCACGACCTTATTCATGGTGCGACTATGCAGCCTTGCCGACGAGATTACCCGGTTTCGCGGTATCGGTAGCGCTGAGGCAGATTTTTTCAGCATCCTGCTAGGCTGAGGAGACGGTGATGATTGCGTGGCTCTACCAAGCGCTGGCGAATTTCGGGTACACCCATCCCATTCACCCGCCGCTGACCCATCTCCCCACGGGCCTGGTCATTGGCGCATTTGTCTTTGCCGTCGCGGCTAGAGCAATGCGGCGGCCGAACCTAGCTCTTACCGGCCGCCACTGTATCGCCCTGGCCCTCATCTCAGTCTTCCCCACCATGTTCCTCGGTCTTCTCGACTGGCAGCATTTTTACGCCGGCGCCTGGATCTTCCCCATCAAGATGAAGCTGGGGCTGGCCTTCTCCCTCATCATTTTACTATTTGCCGCAGATGTTCAGGGTCGGATGGTGCAACGAAAGTCCAGAGGTTTCCCCACGATTTACATCTTGTGCGTATTGAATGTGGTCGCCCTCGGGTATTTCGGCGGGGAGCTGGTCTTCGGGACGAGAAGCCCGGGAGGGTCGGGAAGGGTCAAGGAGAGGCAGGTTAGCGCCGAGCAGTTCACCAAGAACTGTAGCTCCTGCCACCCGAACGGCGGTAACGTGATCAAACCGAATCTGCCCCTTCGCGGTGCCCCGCAGTTGAACGATTTCCCCACGTTTCTGGCCTATGTCCGAAGCCCGAAGGCCCGTGACGGCTCCGAAACCGTCATGCCGCCCTTCCCTGCCGAGAGACTCCCTGAGCGACAGGCGAAGGAAATCTACGACTACGTGGTCACGGCATTCGCGAAGCAGTGACAGCTCTTTCCTGTCGGCCAATGGGTCTCGCCCACACTTGAGGCGTCGGGGAGGCTCCGGCTTGCCGCGGGCACCTATCCCGAGCCACTCTCTTTACCCTGGATTGACAAGGTGCCATTGAGTTCCCATGTTCTATCATACGTGCAGCCCGCACCCTCTTACCAACCTCTAGGAGCCAAGCGATGACCCGGTCAATCCTCATGCTGGCGGTCCTTCTTGTTGCCTTTCCGGTTCGGGCCGGGGAGGAGACGGTCCTCTTCCGCGAGGATTTCCGGAACCTCGAGAACTGGCGACCCCTTCTCTTTCCCAAGATCCCGAAGCATTCCGTCTACACCGTGGAGACTGAGGGCGACCAGCACTTCCTCAGGGCGGAGAGCGACGCTTCGGCTTCTGGCCTGATCTACAAGAAGGAGTTCAATATCTACGACTACCCCCACATCCGCTGGCGCTGGAAGGTGGATCGCGTCTACCGGAAGGGTGACATTCACACCAAAGCGGGAGATGATTACCCGATTCGGGTCTACGTTGTTTTCAAGTACGATCCCGAGCGAGCCGGTCTCCTCGACAAGCTCACCTACGAGTCCGCGAAGCTTTTCTACGGGGAGTACCCGCCCCACAGCAGCCTGAACTACGTTTGGGCAAGCAAGTCTTACCCGGAAAGGTTTCTCACGAGCCCGTACACCGAGCGGGCGAAGATGGTCCTTCTCGAGCAGGGAGGCGAGAAGGCGGGGACGTGGGTGGTCGAGGACGTCAACGTGGTCGAGGATTACCAGCGCGCCTTCGGGACGAAGCCTCCTACCACTGCAAGTCTCGCCATCATGAGCGACTCGGACAATACGGGTGAGAGCGCAGTCTCATATGTCGAGTTCATCGAGGTGTATCGATAGGGAAATTCGAAATTCGAACAACGAAACGATATCGGAGTTCAGGTAAGGGAATCACCGATGGGGGAGGCTACCCCGCAACCGGCGAGGAAAGGTTTAGTTAAAGCTGCCGTGCTTCTCGCCTTCATCCTGGGGGCCGTGTACCTGGTGCGGTACAGCCCAGTGAAGGGGTACTTCACCGCGGAGGCGCTGACCAATTTCGTCGAGGCCGCGGGAGTCTGGGCCCCGGCGAGCTTCATCATCCTCTACGCCGCGGGGGTCTGTCTCTTTCTCCCCGGCACCCTTCTTACCGCCCTCGGCGCGGCCATCTTCGGGGCCTACTGGGGGTTCGTCTATGTCTGGATCGGGGCCATGATCGGGGCCAGCGCCGCCTTCTGGATCGGGAGGACCCTGGGCCGAGAGTTCGCCGCCTCCCTCGTCGGCGACCGGTTGCGCAAGTATGACGACGCCATCGAGCGGAACGGGTTCGCCACCGTCCTCTACTTGCGCCTGGTCTATTTCCCCTTCACGCCCATGAACTTCGGCATGGGGCTGACAAAGGTCCGCTTCTGGGACTACGTTGCCGGCACGGGTCTCGGCATCCTCGTCGGGACCTTCATCTTTACCTTTTTTGTAGGAACGGTTCGAGAGGTCTGGTTGAGCGGCAACTGGGGCGAGCTCCTCTCCTTCAAGGTTTTTTTCGCCGTGGGCCTCTTTTTCTTCTCCCTCTTTATCCCCAGGATCGTGAAGCGGTTCAGAAAGGACTGAGACGGTGAAGAACCTAGGAAGAGTCGTGCCGGAGGACCAATATAACAAGGTACTGGTCGAGAATGTTCACCCGCCGGCCTGGAAGAACCCCGAGCCTGCTCCCCGTTACAACCTGGCGGTGATCGGGGCAGGAACCGCGGGACTGGTGACGGCAGCGGGGGCGGCGGGCCTGGGAGCGAGGGTCGCCCTGGTGGAGCGGCACCTCATGGGAGGAGACTGCCTGAATGTCGGCTGTGTACCCTCCAAGTCTATCATCCGATCCTCCCGGATCATTGGGGAGGTTCGCGAGGCCCATCGCCTCGGAGTTCGCATTCCCGCGGGGGTCGAGGCCGATTTTCCGGCGGTGATGGAGCGTATGCGGCGCCTGCGGGCCGAGATCAGCCACCACGATTCGGCGCGCCGATTCCGGGAGCTGGGGGTGGACGTATTTCTGGGAGCGGGGCGTTTCATCGGGCCGAACAGCATGGAGGTGGACGGCACCGTCCTCCGCTTCGCCAAAGCCGTCATCGCCACCGGGGCGCGGCCGGTGGACCCCCCTGTGGAGGGGCTGGCCGAGGGGGGGTATCTCACCAACGAGACCGTCTTCTCCCTCACCGAGCGGCCCCGGCGACTGCTGGTTCTGGGGGGCGGACCCATCGGCTGCGAGCTGGCGCAGGCCTTCCGGCGTCTCGGTTCCGAGGTCATTGTCGCCGGCCGGGCTCCCCAGTTCCTTCCCCGGGAGGATCAGGATGCGGCGGCTATTCTGGCGACGGCCTTCCAGCGAGACGGGATCGACATCCGGCTCCATACCACCATCAGCAGGGTCGTGGTCGCCGGTGAGGGCAAGCAGGTTCACCTGGTAACTGATGGCCGGGAAGATGTGGTCACGGTGGACGAGATCCTGGCCGGAACCGGCCGGGCCCCCAACGTGGAAGGTCTGGGTCTCGAGGAGGCGGGAGTGGCCTACGATGCCCGCTCGGGGGTGAAGGTGAACGACTTTCTCCAGACCACCAACCCCACCATCTATGCCGCCGGAGACGTTTGCCTGGCTCACAAGTTCACCCACACCGCCGACGCCACCGCCCGGATCGTGATCCAGAACGCCCTTTTCAGGGGACACAAGAAGCTGAGCGCCTTGACCATACCCTGGTGCACCTACACCGATCCGGAGATCGCCCACGTCGGGCTTTACGAACGGCAGGCGAAGGAGAAGGGCATGGAGGTGGATACCTTCATGAGGCAGCTCAGCGACGTGGACCGCGCCATTACCGATGGGGAGGGGGAGGGGTTCGTCAAGGTTCATGTGCGGAAAGGAACCGACAAGATCCTCGGGGCAACCATCGTCGCCCGCCATGCCGGAGAGATGATCAGCGAGATCACCCTGGCCATGGTGGGAAACATCGGGCTCAGGACCCTCGCCACCGTCATCCATCCGTATCCCACCCAGGCCGAGGCCATCAAACAGGTGGCGGATGCGTACAACCGGACCCGGTTGACTGGCTTTGTAAAAGGGGTCTTCCGTCGCTGGCTGGACTGGACACGTTAGGACCTTCTACTTTTGGGGAGCCCATTCCGGCCCCCTGGAACCGCGAAGGGGAGGATCATCCAATGCACCGTGAAGAGGATCGCCTGGACGAGCTCTGCATCAACACCATTCGTACCTTGTCTATGGACGCGGTTCAGCAGGCAAACTCAGGTCATCCGGGCACACCCATGGCCCTGGCGCCTCTCGCCTACGTGCTGTGGACCAGACACCTCCGCCACAACCCGGCCCGTCCCCACTGGTTCAACCGCGACCGGTTCGTCCTCTCCTGCGGACACGCCTCGATGCTCCTCTACGCGGTGCTCCACCTCACGGGCTACGATCTTTCCCTGGAGGAGCTCAAGCACTTTCGCCAGTGGGGGAGCAAGACACCGGGGCATCCGGAACACGGCGTTACCCCGGGAGTTGAGACAACCACCGGGCCTCTGGGGCAGGGGATGATGAACGCGGTGGGGATGGCCATGGCCGAGGCCCACCTGGCGGCGATGTTCAACAGGGAAGGCCACGACATCGTGGACCACCGTACCTATGCGTTCTGTAGCGACGGCGACTTCATGGAGGGAGCCTCCCACGAGGCGGCCTCCCTCGCCGGCCACCTTGGGCTCGGGAAGCTCATCTGCGTGTACGACGACAATCGGATCACCATCGAAGGGAGCACTGCCCTCACCTACTCGGATGATGTGGCCGGGCGCTTCGCGGCCTATCACTGGCACGTCCAGGATCTCGGGGATCGGGCCAACGATCTTGGGGCGCTGAGTGAGGCATTTGCCAAGGCCCGGGCGGAAAAAGATCGGCCCTCCCTCATCATCGTGCGCTCCCACATAGGCTATGGCTCCCCGAACCGGCAGGACAGCGAGAAGGCCCACGGTGAGCCCCTCGGAGAGGCCGAGGTGCGGCTCGCCAAGAAGTTCTACGGCTGGCCCGAAGACGAGCGTTTTCTCGTTCCCGCGGAGGTGCTTGGCCACATGAGCCGGGCTCGAGAACAGGGGGCGAAACTCGAGGCGGAGTGGAACGAGCGCTTCGCCGCCTACCGCCGGGCCTACCCGGAGCTGGCGGAACAGTTCACCGCTGCCCTGAGCGGCAAGCTACCTTCTGACTGGGATCGCGACATCCCTAGCTTCCGGCCCGGAGATGGTTCGGTGGCGACCCGAGTTGCCTCGGGCAAGGTGCTCCAGGCCTTCGCTTCCCGGGTGCCGTGGCTCATGGGCGGAAGCGCCGATCTTGCCCCCTCCACCAAGACCTTGCTCAGCGGCACCGGGCACTTTGCCAGGGGTCGGTACGACGGCCGGAACATCCATTGGGGTGTTCGCGAGCACGCCATGGCCGCCTGCTGCTCCGGGATGGCCCTCCACGGCGGCGTCCGACCCTATGGGGCAACCTTCCTCATCTTTACTGATTACGCCCGCCCCGCCCTCCGTCTCGCCGCGCTCATGGAGCTCCCCGTCATCTACGTCATGACCCACGATTCCATCGGCGTCGGGGAGGACGGGCCTACCCACCAGCCGGTGGAGCATCTCGCCGCACTCAGGGCGATCCCGAACTTCTGTGTCATCCGGCCTGCCGATGCTAACGAGGTCGCCTATGCCTGGCGAGCTGCCATGGGTCGGCGCCACGGCCCTACCATGCTGGTCTTAACCCGCCAGGACCTGCCCGTCTTCGACCGGCAGAAGCTCGGCGGTGCCGAGGGGGTGCTCAAGGGAGCCTACATCCTGGCACGGGAAAAGGGTGCTCTCCCTGAAGTGGTTCTCATCGCCTCGGGCTCCGAGGTGCAGCTCGTCGTGGGGGCTCAGGAGGAGTTGGTGCGGCAAGGTATCGACGCCCGGGTGGTGAGCATGCCGAGTTGGGAGCTCTTTCGCCAACAACCCCGGGAATACCGGGATCAGGTCTTCCCGCCCCAGGTGAAGGCCCGTCTTGCCGTTGAGACGGCGGTACCCATGGGCTGGCACGAATGGGTGGGTGATGGCGGCGATGTGATCGGCATCACAAGGTTCGGCGCCAGCGCTCCCGCCAAGGAGAACTTCAAGCGCTTCGGCTTTACCGTGGACCACGTGGTCGAGCGGACCACAAGGTTGGTGCGCCGGTAGTGAGCGTCCGTGGCCCAACCGGTAGAAATGGGTGCTGGAGCGAGATATCCTTACTTGTATGGGGCCTTCGCCGCCGTCAGGCAAGGTTCCAATAACGAAGACTTTCTAACGTCGGGGAAGGACGAGAGATGAATCCGCTACTCCAACTCCTGGAATGCGGCCAGAGCTACTGGCTCGATAACCTGACCCGGGCGATGATCACGAGCGGTGACCTCAAGCGGCGGGTCAGAGAAGAAGGCCTCCGCGGCGTCACCTCCAATCCGGCGATTTTCCACAAGGCCATCGCCGGGAGCGAGGATTACGATTCCCATATCAGGGAGCTCGCTACCGCGGGGAAGGATGTCGCCGAGATCTATGAGAGGCTCGTGGTCACCGACGTCCGGGACGCCTGTGATGTACTGCGGCCGGTGTACGACGCCTCACAGGGGGCGGATGGCTTTGTAAGCCTCGAGGTGTCACCCCACCTCGCCCACGATACCGAGGGAACCATGCTCGAGGCGAGGCGGCTCTTCCAGGCGGTTCGGCGTCCCAACCTCCTCATCAAGATCCCGGGGACCCTCGAAGGCATTCCCGCCATCGAGGAGATGCTCTACGAGGGGATGAACATCAATATCACCCTCCTCTTCGCCATCGAGCGGTACGAGGCGGTGGCGGAGGCCTACATGAGAGCCTTCGAGCGTCGGCTCGCCCAGGGAAAGGGCGTGGACCGGGTGGCCTCGGTGGCAAGCTTTTTTCTCAGTCGCATCGATGTCCTCACCGACGAGCTCCTCGGGGAGCTCATGAAGAAGAGGGCCAACCCCTCCGCCGAAAGGCTCCTCGGCAAGTTCGCCATCGCCAACGCCAAGCTCGCCTACCAGAGCTTCAAAGGAACGGTCGCCGGTAAGCGCTGGCGGCGTCTGGAGGAAAGAGGCGCCCGGGTGCAACGGCTCCTCTGGGCCAGCACCAGCACCAAGAATCCGCGGTATAGCGACGTGTACTACGTAGAGCCTCTCGTCGGCGCCCGCACGGTGAACACCATGCCCAACGAGACCATCGCCGCCTTTGCCGACCATGGGCGCGTCGTAAAGGACGCGGTCGAGTCGGGCGTGGATGAGGCCCGGCAGGTCCTCGTTGACCTCAAGAGCCTCCGGATCGACCCGGATCGGGTCACGGATCAACTCCTGCGGGAGGGGGTCCAGAAGTTCATCGAGCCCTTCGACAAGCTCATGGGAACCCTGGCGGAGAAGCGCCGGAAGATCCTCGGCGGAAAGGAGCATTGAGGTGCCAGTGGTCACCCGTATCGCCATCGCCGCGGACCATGCCGGGTTCAGCCTCAAGGAAGAGATCGCCGCTCAGCTTCGCCGTGAGGGCTTCCGGGTCCTCGATCTCGGCACCTACACCCTGGAGCCGGTCGATTACCCGGACTATGCCCGCGCTATCGGTGAAGCCATTCAGGCAGATAAGGCCGAGCGGGGGATCCTTGTCTGCGGGAGCGGCGTGGGAGCCTGTGTCGCGGCCAACAAAATGAAAGGGGTGCGTGCTGGTCTCTGTCACGACACCTACTCGGCCCGGCAGGGGGTGGAGCACGACGACATGAACGTGCTTTGCCTGGGGGCGCGGGTCATCGGGATCGAGCTCGCGAGAGAGCTGGTCTCCGCCTTTCTCTCCGCTCGTTTCAGCGGCGAGGAACGGCATGTACGGCGCCTGGAGAAGTTGAAGGAGATGGAGGCGAAAGGGGCATAGAGCATGGCTCATGGAGCTTAGAGTAGCTCGCAGGGGGCAGAAACTCGAGCGCTCTGCGCTTTTCTGAGCGCCGCCTAAACCTCAGATCCCCGGGAGGACGCTGAGCGTCCATCGCGGGGGTTCCAACAGAGAGCATCGGAACCAGAATTTAGGGAGGGGAACGAGAGACATGGAATTTGGTCCTGAACGACCCAGGGAGACCGCCGGAGCCCTCATCAAGGGGACGGCCCCCGATCTCGGGCTTCCCCTGAGCGAGTGCGTGACCGCCGGCCCTTTGGATCCCTGTACCATCGTCATCTTCGGCGCCTCGGGGGATCTCACCGCCAGGAAGCTGGTTCCCTCCCTCTACAATCTCTTCGTGCACGACAGCCTGCCGAGGCCTTTCACCATCCTGGGCTGTGCCCGGACCGCCATGGGAAACGAAGAGTTCAGGGCGAGACTTCGCGGCGCCTTCCCCCAGGCCCCGGCCCGGTGGGAGGAATTCGCCGCTCATCTTTTCTACCAGGCTTTGGAATACGATTCCGTCCCGGGGTATCTGGCGCTCACCGAAAGACTCCGGGAGTTGGACCGTGAACGGGGCACCGGGGGAAACCGGGTCTTCTATTTGGCTGTTCCCCCCGACCTTTACTCCACGGTCGCCGAGATGATCGGGCGAGAAGGCCTTGCCCGGGAAGGAGAGGCCGGGAACGGGTGGTCTCGAATCGTGGTAGAGAAGCCCTTCGGCAGGGATCTCCCGACCGCCATGGAGCTGGATCGCACCCTGCACCGGAGCTTCGGCGAACAGCAGATCTTCCGCATCGATCATTATCTCGCCAAGGAGACGGTGCAGAACGTCCTCATGCTCCGCTTCGCCAACGCCATCTTTGAGCCTCTGTGGAATCGAACTTTTGTGGACCACGTGGGCATCCTGGCGGCCGAAACCCTAGGCGTGGAACATCGTGCCGGTTACTATGACCGCTCGGGCGTGCTCAGGGACATGTTCCAGAACCACCTGATGCAGCTCCTCGCCCTGATCGCCATGGAGCCGCCCTCCCGCTTCGAATCCGACCGGGTGCAGGACGAGAAGGCCAAGGTATTTCGCTCGCTCAAGCCGCTCACCGCGGCCGGAGTGCACGAGAACCTGATCCTCGGCCAGTACGGCTCGGGCGCCGTGGAGGACAGCCAGGTTCCGGGGTACCGGGAAGAGCCCGGGGTGAGGCCCGATTCAGTGACGCCGACCTTTGCTGTCCTCCGTCTGTTCGTGGATAACTGGCGCTGGCGCGGGGTGCCCTTCTACCTTGCCTCAGGCAAACGGCTGGCGCAGAAGGTGACCGAGATCACCGTGCGGTTCAAAGAGGTCCCCCACTCTATGTTCCAGAGAGTCCTGGGGGAGAGGATCATCGCCAACCGACTGATTCTCGGCATCTACCCGGACGAGGGCATCAGGCTTACCTTCCAGACCAAGAACCCAGGGGCACAGATGTGCCTGAGATCGGTACTCATGGACTTCAAGTACTATCAAGACTACCGCGGCCCGGTCCTGGACGCCTATGAAAAGGCCCTGGTCGATTGCATCCAGGGCGACCACATGCTCTTCTGGCGGCAGGACGGGGTGGAGCTCTGCTGGGCCTTCCTCACTCCCATTCTGGAGGAGTGCGAGGCCTGCGGACCGAAAGTCCCGCCCATACACCCTTACGAGGCAGGGACCTGGGGGCCGGAGCCGGCTCAGGCCTGGATGAGAATGATGCTGGACCAGTGACCGGGGGGAAACCGTGGAAACATACTACGATCCGCAGGATCTGCCCAAGTTCGAAGAGATCGGCAGAGACGCGCCCGAGCTTGCCAAGAAGTTTTTCGACTACTACCAGGCGGTGTTCGCAGAGGGCGAGTTGACCGAGCGGGAGAAGGCCCTTATCGCGCTGGCCGTGGCCCACACCGTACAGTGCCCCTACTGCATCGACGCCTACACTCGTGCCTGCCTGGAGAAGGGCTCGAATCTCGCCGAGATGAGCGAGGCGGTCCACGTGGCCGTGGCCATTCGGGGAGGAGCCTCCCTCGTCCACGGAGTTCAGATGCGGAACATAGCCGGGAGGATCTCCCTGTAAGACCTTTGGAGATGCGGAAACATCGCCGACTCACCAGGGATCCAAGGGATGGATCAGACGCAGTCACTTCGGCCAAGCGAGGAGTTCCGCGGAAGGAGGATTCCACACATCGAACCCTTCCGCCAGAGTCTTGCCCACCACGGGATCGAGCTGACCCGCGGGCAGACGACCACGCTCCAGGTGAACGTGGGCCTCATCTGCAACCAGGCGTGCCACCACTGCCACCTGGAGGCAGGGCCTGATCGCCGGGAGGTGATGGACGCCCGAACAGTGGCTGCGGTGGTTGCCTGCGCCGATAGGTTCCGGTTCCAGGTGATCGACATCACGGGCGGCGCACCCGAGCTGAATCCCAACCTGCGAGAGCTGATCGAGAGGCTCTCACCCCTGGTACCCCGGCTCATGCTCCGCTCCAATCTCACCGCCCTGGCAGAGGGGAACCGGGATTTTCTCATGGATCTCTGCCGGGACAACGGGGTGGTAATCGTCGCCTCCCTTCCCTCACTCAATGAAGCACAAGCGGAATCACAGCGGGGCCGGGGCGTCTTCCGGAAATCCATTGCCACGCTCCAGAGACTCAACGCCATGGGATATGGACGCTCCCACCTCGAGCTCGACCTGGTGGTCAATCCCACCGGCGCCTTTCTCCCCCCTTCTCAAGAGCAGACCGCCCGGAGGTTCCGACAGGTCCTCGAGAGAAAGTGGGGCATCACCTTCAACCACCTCTTCGCCTTCGCCAACGTGCCCCTGGGGAGGTTCCGCCACTGGCTCGAGCGCTCGGGAAACCTGGAGACCTACATGGCGAGGCTCGCGGCCGGTTTTAACCCCTGCGCCGTCCCGGGGCTCATGTGCCGCACCATGATCTCGGTCTCCTGGGACGGGTTTCTCTTCGATTGCGACTTCAATCTCGCCCGGGCCCTGCCCCTCGGGGGACGGAGGACCCATATCTCCGAACTGGGCGATCTTCCCGCTCCGGGGGCCCCCATCGCGGTGTCCGACCACTGCTACACCTGCACCGCGGGTGCAGGCTTCACCTGAGGCGGGGCGATCGGCGCCTGAGGTTCAGGGCGATCCCATGCAACCCGAACGATTGATTGTCTTCAGCCGCTACCCGGAACCCGGGAAGACGAAGACCCGCCTCGCCTCGGCCCTCGGGGTGGAGGGTGCCGCTCGGCTCCAGCGGGAGATGGCGGAACATGCCCTGAGCCGCGCTCGGGCCCTCGCCGCGGAGCGTCCCGTGGGGCTGGAGGTCCACTACGAGGGCGGGAGCGCGGGGCGCATGGCGGAGTGGCTTGGTCCGGGGCTCGCGTACCACCGTCAGGTGGGCGGGGACCTCGGCGCCCGGATGGAGAACGCGTTTGCCGAGGCGCTCCGCACCGGCGAGGAGAAGGTGGTGCTCGTGGGCACCGATTGCCCTGGCATCACCACCACGATCCTCAGGAGCGCCTTCAACCTCCTCGCGTCGTTCGACCTGGTCCTGGGGCCCGCCCGGGACGGAGGGTATTACCTCATCGGCCTTCGAAACCGGGTGCCGCACCTCTTTCGGAGTATCCCGTGGGGCACGGCGGAGGTTGCGACCCGCACCTTGGAGCTAGCGACGGGACTGGGTCTCCGGGCGGTCACGGTGGATCTCCTCGTAGATGTCGATCATCCGGAGGATCTTCCTGTCTGGGAGCGGGAGGCCGGGCAAACCGGGGAGCTTGGTCCCCCCCGAATGTCAGTCGTGATCCCCACCCTCAATGAAGAGGAACATCTCGAGGCCACCCTTGAGAGTGTGACGAGGGAGCCCGATATCGAGGTGATCGTGGTGGATGGGGGAAGCAGCGACCGGACTGCTGAGCTGGCCCTGGCCCGGGGAGCACGCCTCCTCACGACCACCGCTCAGAGGGCGAGACAGATGAACGCAGGGGCCGCGGCTGCGAGCGCTCCGGTGCTGCTCTTCCTCCATGGCGACACCCGTCTTCCGCCCGGCTTTTCCGGCCGTGCGCTTGAGCTCCTCGCCGGACGAGGCACGGCAGCCGGGGCCTTCCGCCTTGCCGTCGCCGGTCCGGGCTGGGGATTGCGAGCAATCGAAGGCCTGGCTAACGCGCGATCCCGGCTGCTCCACCTCCCGTACGGCGACCAGGCCCTGTTCGTCACGGCGGAGCTCTTCCGCCGGGCAGGTGGGTTTCCCGACCTC
>Ga0209253_10001348_pt1 | contig 21582 bp, 21 predicted proteins | sample FrelakmetBRP12BR_FD_187145 | JGI IMG/M metagenome (GOLD analysis project Ga0209253, IMG submission 187145) | Freshwater lake sediment microbial communities from the University of Notre Dame, USA, for methane emissions studies - BRP12 BR (SPAdes)... | ecosystem: Environmental > Aquatic >...
TCCGCGAGTCGACGAGCTGTTCCCAGATGGGAACCGTCCCGTTCACCGGGCCCTGTGTGAGGATGGCCTCCCGGTCGCCGGCCTGGTTCACCGCGGGCAAGGCCAGCAGGTACGCCTGCACGGCTCGCTGGAAGTCCAGGTTGTCGAGCAGCGTCGCCGCCGACGCCTTGTCGGGGAAACCGTCGAAGAAGTTCAGCGTCCCCAGGCGGGTCTCCACCCTGTCGGGCGACGCCACCCCCGACGGCATGGCCGTCGAGAACTTGAACTGGCCGTCCGCTGCTGGGCCACCGAGCGGCTGGGCGAACGCGGGGGCGGCAGCGCCCCCAAGGATGCAGGCCAAGAAAGCGCTGATGACGTTTCGGTTCATTCTTCCCTCCGTGCCTTGGGCCGGTCATATCTAGCGCCGGACCCTTGCCGTTCAAGGCGGAACGCCACGAACCACAGCGGGACCCGAGTGGGGAGGATGCGGTATGGCGGTTACGATTTACCGGTCCCGTCGATACGAACGACGATCACCGTGATGTTGTCGTCGCCGCCGCGCTCGTTGGCGAGCTCGACCAGGCTCTCCGGCGAGTCGTCGAGCGGCTCGCGGGTGGCGATCTCCCGGATCTCCTCGTCGGCCACCAGGTTGGAGAGCCCGTCGCAGCACAGAACCAGGCGGTCTCCCGGCTCCACCTCCAGGCCCATGACGTCGACGAGGACCTCCTCCTCGAACCCCACCGACCGCGTGATGATGTTGCGGAAGCGGCTCGACCGGGCCTCGTCGGCAGTGATGGCCCCGGCCTTGAGCTGCTCGTTGACGAGCGAGTGGTCCTCGGAGACCTGGAAGATCCGGTCGCCCCGGGCGAGGTAGCAGCGGCTGTCCCCCACATGGGCCACGAACGCGGAGCGCCCCGCGACGATCACCGCCGTGACCGTGGTCCCCATGCCGGCGAGGCTGGGATCATCCTGGGCCGCGCGGTAGATGCTCCGGCAGGCCTCCTCCACGGCGTGGCGCAGGACGTCGGGCAGCCGGCTCGCCTCGGCCGGCACCGGGTCCTCGAACGGCGCCGGGTCGGCCTGGCGAGCCGCCCGGATCCGGGCCTGGATGGTCTCGACGGCGAGGCTCGATGCCGTCCCACCCCCGGCGTGGCCGCCCATGCCGTCCGCGACCACGAAGAGCGCCAGCTCCGGGTCGACGAGCAGCGCGTCCTCATTGTGGTCGCGCCGCCGCCCGACGTCGGTGACGCCCCGGGCGGCGATCGGAAGTGCGTCGGGCCTGGTCACGGAGGGCGGGGATGGTATCCCCCGGGTCCTGGCCCGGTCAACGACGCGGAGGGCTCGCGCCGCCTCGGCGTTCCCGGTCATGGCGCTCCGGGCTCGCACCTCGGCGCGTCGCCCTCTCCTCTCCCTCACGCCCGAGCGGCTGCCACCCTGCGCGGCACGCTGCGCCCACCGCTCGTCGCTCGCGCCTGGCCCGGACCCGCTGCGGCTCCCCGCGCCGCGGCGATCAGCGCCGAGGCGTGCTCCAGCGCCGACGCGGTCACGGTCTGCCCGGCGAGCATCCGGGCCACCTCGGCCCGCCGGTCCTCCTCGTCGTCCAGCTGCACCACCTCGACGGCGGTGCGGCCGCCCGAGACCCGCTTCTCGACGCGACAGTGCCGGTCGCCGAAGGCCGCCACCTGGGGCAGGTGGGTCACGCAGAGCACCTGCCGCTCACGGGCGACGTCGGCGAGCGCCCGACCGACCGCCTCGGCCACCGCGCCCCCGATGCCGCTGTCCACCTCGTCGAAGACGTAGGTCGAGACCGGGTCGGCGCGCGACAGCGCCCGCTTCACCGCCAGGAGCACCCGGGAGAGCTCCCCTCCCGAGGCCGAGCGGGCGAGCGGCCGGGCCGCCTCGCCGGGGTTCGGCGCGATCAGGATCTCGGCTCCCTCGGCGCCGCCGGGTCCGAGCTTCCTCCCCGACACCTCGAGCGCCCCATCGGGCGGCGCCAGGGCCACCTCCAGTCGACACCGCGCCATGGCGAGCGCGTCGAGCTCGCGCGTCACCGCCTTCGAGAAGGCGCGCGCCGACCGCTGCCGCTCGCGCGACAGCTCGGCGGCGAGGCGAGCGGCCTCCGCGCCGCGCTCCTCGATCTCCTTCCCGAGCTGGCTCCGCCGCGCGCCGGAGCCGGTGAGCCGGGCCAGCTCGGCGCGCATCTCCTCGCGCCGCGCCAGCGCCGCGTCCAGGCTCCCGCCGTGCTTGCGAGCCAGCGCCCGGACCGCCGCCAGGCGGTCGTCGAGGGCCTGCAGCCGGTCCGGGTCCCCGCCCAGGCCCGACGCGTAGCGACCGAGCTCGCGGCCGGCCTCCTCCACCTCCGCCGCCGCCGAGCGCAACATCTCGAGCGGCCCGGCCAGCCGCGGGTCGAGGAGCGCCGCCTCGGACAGCGCCCGGAGCGCCTGGCCGATCCGCTGGGCCGCGCTTCCCTCCTCCCCGTAGGCCATCTCCTCGGCGGCCCGGGCCGCCTCGCCGAGTCGGGCGGCACCGGCGAGCACCCTGCGCTCGGCCTCGAGCGCGCCGTCCTCGCCCGGGACGGGGTCGACCTCCTCCAGTTCCCGTAGCTGGAAGGACAGGTAGTCGGTGCGCCGCGCGCGCTCCTCCTCCTCCTCCGCGAGCGCTCGGTCCTCCCGCACCAGCGCCGCGAGCCCTCCGAAGGCCTCCCGGTATCGCTCCCGCAGCCCGCCCGCCGCCGCCAGGCCCCCGAACGCGTCCAGGAGGTCGAGGTGGGTGGCGGCATCGAGGAGCGACACGTGCTCGTGCTGACCGGTGACGTCCACGACGCCCCGCAGCGCCGCCTCCAGCATCCCAAGCGTGCACAGCGCCCCGTTGGCGAAGACCCGGCTGCGGCCGACGCGGGAGACCACCCGGCGCACCAGCAGCTCCGCGGTGCCGTCCGGGCCCGCCTCCGGGCGAGGCACTCCTCCCGCCTCGAGACGGTAAAAGGCCGGGTGCGCCCCGGGAAGCTCGAAGAGGGCTTCCACCACCGCCTCCTCCGCGCCGTCGCGCAGCACATCGGCGCCGGCGCGGCCGCCCAGCACGAGGTGGAGGGCGTTCACCAGCAGCGACTTCCCGGCGCCGGTCTCGCCCGTCAGGACGTTCAGCCCGGGCCCGAGCCGGAGCTCGACCTGATCCACCACCGCGAGGCCGGAGATGCGCAGCGTCGTCAGCATGTGCCGAGTCTGCCACCGCACCCTGACACTGCGCAAGCATTCAGTGGTGGAGCCGTTCAGCTGGACCGCTCCGGCGACGCCGGGGCTGCAGCGGCCACCGCGCCTGGTCGCGCCCCACGCCTGGGGCGGCACCGGGATCGCCTCCGCTGGCGCCACCCGCAGCTCGTCCCGTCCACCGGCGTGCTCCTCGCCGGGCATGCCGGACAGGGCGTCGACGTTCCGCTCGGCGCGCTCGTCCCCTCGGCCGAGGACGGCTGGCTGCGGCCGGGCCCGGTGGTATCCTGCGGGAGGCGCAGCGCCCTGCGCCACGCCCAGGGGCACGCCGCATGAACGTCGTCTTCCTCTCACCGCACTTCCCGCCCAACTTCTGGCAGTTCTGCCGTGGGCTGCGGGACGCCGGCGCCACCACCCTGGGGATCGCCGACGCCGCCTGGGAGGCGCTGCGTCCGGAGCTGCGGTCCGCCCTGAACGAGTACTACCGCGTCCCGGACATGCACCACTATCCGGACCTGGTGCGCGGGCTCGGGTACTTCACGTTTCACCACGGCAAGCTCGACCGGCTCGACTCGATGAACGAGTACTGGCTGGAGACCGAGGCCCGGCTGCGCGACGACTTCAACATCCTCGGGCTCCGCACCTCCGACATGGCCCGCATCAAGCGGAAGAGCGAGATGAAGCGGCTCTTCGTCGAGGCGGGGATCGGGGTGGCGCGGGGCCGGATCTGCCCGACGCAGGACAGCCTGCGGGCGTTCGTCGCCGAGGTCGGCTACCCGGTGGTCGCGAAGCCCGACGTCGGCGTCGGCGCCGCCCAGACCTGGAAGATCGACGGCGACCGGGAGCTCGAGGCCTACCTCGCCGCGAAGCCGCCGGTGGACTACATCGTCGAGGAGTTCGTCTCGGCCCCCATCGTGACCTACGACGGCCTCGCCGACCGCGAGGGGCGAATCGTCTTCGATGCCTCGCTCCAGTACGGGCGGGGGGTCATGGAGGTCGTGAACGAGGACTCGGAGATGTGGTACACGGCGATCCGCGACATCCCGCCGGACCTGGCCCAGGCCGGCCGGGTGCTGGTGGACGCCTTCGGGGTGCGGGAGCGCTTCTTCCACTTCGAGTTCTTCCGCCTCGAGAACGGCGGCCTCGTGGCTCTGGAGGTGAACGTCCGGCCTCCGGGCGGGCTCACCGTGGACATGTGGAACTACCAGAACGACGTCGACGTCTACCGCGAGTGGGGGAACCTGCTCGTCAAGGGCCGCATCGAGTCGCGCGCCGCGCGGCCGTACTTCGTCACCTGGGCCGGGCGGAAGGACCGCTTCCAATACGCATGGACGGCGGACGAGCTCCGGGCCCGCTTCGGCCCGATGGTCGTGCTCCACGAGCGCGTCGAGGACGTCTTCGCCCGCGCCATCGGCAACGAGGGCTTCATCCTCCGGTCTCCGGAGCTCGAGCCCATCATGGAGGCGGTGGCCGCCATCCGGGAGAAGGCCTGACGGCCGGCGACCCGACCCCAAGCCGGCCGCCGGGACGCGCTCCGCGTTCTTGGCGGCGGGAGGAACGATGCACGTCGAGCATCACAAGCAGCCCGGCCGCGCCCTGGGTCGCGAGATGGAGATCCGGGAGTTCGGCGACCGCGGCCAGCCGCTTCTCGTCTTCCCCTCGCAGAACGGCCACGTCGGCGACTTCGAGGGCTTCGGGATGATCGACGCCTGCGCGCCGCTCATCGAGGCCGGCCGCGTCCGCTTCTTCGCGGTGGACGGCAACGACTGGGAGAGCTGGACGAACCTCGGCGTCTCCGCGGCGCAGCGGGCCCGGCGCCACCTCGACTACGACCGGTACGTGATGGAGGAGGTCGTCCCCTTCGCCAAGGCGCGGACCGGGCTGGAGACGCTCTGGACCACCGGCTGCTCCATGGGGGCGTTCCACGCGGCGAACTTCTTCTTCCGTCGCCCGGACGTCTTCGACGGGGTGATCGGGATCTCCGGGCTCTACGACGTGAGCGGCTTCGTCGGCGACTTCTGCAACGACGACGTCTACTTCAACAGCCCGCTCTACTACCTCCACCGGCTGGAGGAGCCTCGCTACCTCGAGCGCTTCCGCCACTCGAGGATCGCCTTCCTGGTGGGCCAGGGAGCCTACGAGCAGGATTGCCTGCGCGACACCCGCGCGCTGGAGCGCATCCTCGTCGCCAAGGGCGTGCCGGCGTGGTTCGACTACTGGGGACCGGACGTGAACCACGACTGGCCCTGGTGGAGGAAGATGCTGCCCCACGCGCTCGAGAAGCTAGGGGTCTGAGGGCGCCGGGAGGGGGCGCGGAAGCGCGGCCCCGAGGCTATCTCTCGCCCCAGCGGAGCTTCGCCCGGAGGATCCCGAAGAAGTCGAGCTGCGGGTTGCGCACCAGCAGCACGCGGTTCGGCGACTGCTTCACTTGCACCCGGTCGCCGCGGCCCATGGGCACGCCGGTCTGCCCGTCCATCGACAGGTACACCGGCCCGTCGTTGAGCAGCAGGATGTTGATGGCCTGGTCGTCCGGCACCACGATGGGGCGCTGCGTCAGCGTGTGCGGACAGATGGGGGCGATGACCACGCCGCTCATGGTCGGGTAGAGGATCGGGCCGTTCGCGCCCAGCGCGTAGGCGGTCGATCCGGTGGGCGTGGCCACGATGACGCCGTCCGCCTTGTAGGTGGTGACGTAGGAGCCGCCGAACGAGGCGTCGAGCTCCACCATGGGCGAGAGCGCCCCCTTGGCAATGACCGCGTCGTTCAGCACCTCGCCGTCGAGCTCCGGCGCGCCGTCCCGCCCCCCCCGATGCAGATGGACCCGGAGCTTCCGGCGCTGCGAGACGGTGGCCTTCCCGGCGAGCACCATCTCGAGCGCCGGGTAGAGCTCGCTCTGCGGCACCTCGGTCATGAAGCCCAGGCTGCCCATGTTGACGCCGAGGATGGGCACGGCCCGGCCGCCCAGGATGCGGGCGGCGTGGATGAGCGTGCCGTCGCCGCCGAGCACCACCACCAGGTCGGCGCCCTGGGCCACCTCCGACTCGTCGAGCATGACCTCGAGTCCCTTGCTCCTCAGGAACCGCTCGACGTACAGGGCCGTCTCCGTCGCCTCGGCGGAGCTCTTCTTCGCGACCACGCCGACGCGGCGCGGAATCGGGCAGGGCAAGGTCTCCATCCGGGGCATTATATTGCGGACCGCGCTCGCCACGGCGCCCTACCCCATGGACCTCTTCGACAACGCGCTCGAGAAGGACGAGGCCGGAAAGCCGCTCGCCGAGCGAATGCGGCCGCGGCGCCTCGAGGACTTCGTCGGGCAGGAGCACGTGCTGGGGGCGGGGAGCGCGCTGCGGCGGGCCATCGAGGCCGACCAGGTGCCGTCCCTCCTCCTCTGGGGGCCCCCGGGGACCGGCAAGACCACCCTGGCCCGCATCGTCGCCGCCCGGACCGGCGCCACCTTCGTGCCGTTCTCCGCGGTGCAGGGGGGGGTGAAGGAGATCCGCGAGATCGTCGAGGCGGCCCGGGAGCGCCGCCGGCTCCACCGCCAGCGGACCATCCTCTTCGTCGACGAGATCCACCGCTTCACCCGCTCCCAGCAGGACGCCTTCCTGCCGCACGTCGAGGCGGGCACGGTGACGCTCATCGGCGCCACCACCGAGAACCCCTCGTTCGAGATCAACGCCGCGCTCGTCTCCCGCTGCCGGGTGGTGACCCTTCGGGCGCTGACCGAGGAGGAGGTGGCCGGGCTCCTCGACCGGGCCACGACGTCGCCGCAGGGCCTGGCCGGCAAGGCCCGGCTCTCCCGGGAGGCCCGGGACGCGCTGGCCCGCTCGTCCGGCGGGGACGCGCGACGCGCGCTGGTGGCGCTCGAGGCCGCCGCCGCCGCACTGGCGCTCGCCGGCCGCGAGGAGATCGGCGTCGCCGACGCCGAGGAGGCGCTGCAGCACCGGACGCTCCTCTACGACAAGGGGGGCGAGGAGCACTACAACGTCGTCAGCGCCTTCATCAAGTCGCTGCGCGGCTCCGACCCCGACGCCGCCGTCTACTACATGGTTCGGATGCTGGAGGCCGGCGAGGACCCGCGCTTCGTGCTGCGGCGGATGGTCATCTTCGCCAGCGAGGACGTGGGCAACGCCGACCCCCAGGCGCTGCAGACCGCGGTGGCGGCACTCACGGCGGTGGAGCTCGTCGGGCTGCCGGAGGGCGTGCTGCCCATGGCGCAGGCGGCCATCTACCTCGCGCTGGCCCCCAAGTCGAACACCGCCATCACCGCCTACGCGGCGGCCCGGCGCCTGGTGAGCGAGAAGGGGCACCTGCCGGTGCCCCTCAAGCTCCGCAACGCTCCCACCAAGCTCATGGAGGGCATGGGCTACGGCGGCGGCTACCGCTACCCCCACAACTTCGAGGGTCACTACGTGGCCGAGGACTACCTGCCCGACGCGCTCCGCGGCGAGCGCATCGTCAGCCTGTCGCAGAGCGGTCGGGAGAAGGAGCTCGGCGAGCGCCTGGAGCGGCTCCGGGCACGGCTCCGCGGGCCGCCGGTGGAGCCGGAGGAGTAGCGGCGGCCGGGGCTCGACGCCCTACCGTGCCGGCGTCGGCCCGGCAGCCGTCCGCCATGGCCGGCGCCTCTCGGGGAACCACGGTCAGGCGCGGGTCAGGCATCCCCCAGGGAGGACGTGCAGAGGATACCTGACCCGGCCTGCCGCAGACGTCGCTCGCGCACTTCGCCGGGACGCCCCCGGTGCGCGCCGCGTGTGGCAACGCCGACACGTCCGGGGCGAGGAAGCGGAGCCACGAGCGTTCGGAATTCGTGGCCATTCCCGCGCTCCTTCCTCGGTCCGACGGAAGGCAAAGCAAGCGCGGTGCCAGGCCGACCCGGCGACGGCACCCCGCGCCGCGGAGGTCGGTGGGCTACGCGGGGTACTTGCCGGTGACGTACTCGACCAGCTGCGCCACCTCTGCCTGCTGGTTGCGCACCAGCCAGTGGTTCAGGTCTCCCTGGGAGATGACCCCGAGAACCTTGCCTTCCTCGACGATCGGGACGTGGCGGATGCGTCGCTCCGAGATGACGCGCATCGCGTCCTGCACGGTGGACGTGGGCCTCATCACCACCAGCTCCCGGGTCATCACCTCGGCGACGAGCGTCGTCGCCGGGTCGAGGCGGCTGCCCACCACCCGGCGCAGAACGTCGCGCTCGGTGAAGATGCCCACCAGGCGGCCCTTGTCCATCACCAGCACCGAGCCGATCTTGGCCTGGTTGAGGATGTCCACTGCGGCGACGACCGTGATGGTGGGCGCGATCGAGTGGGTGAAGCTGCCGCCCCCCTTGTGGGAGAGGACGGTGGCGAGCGGCGTCTGGGTGTCCATGGGCGCCTCCTGCGGGACGAGGTGGAGTTCTCTGCGCCCCGGGGGCGACGCGGCGGCCCCGCGAGGCGAGCGAAAATCCTACGCTTCCCGGGGCCATTTCCGGCCACGCCCGGGTGCTCTTTTGGGTATATGTGCCCCCTCCCGGGAGGGTGCGTGATCCTCTACCTGCACGGCTTCGCGTCCGGCCCGAGCTCCACCAAGGCGCGCGCCATCGCCGGCCGCTTCGCCCAGCTGGGCGTCGGGGTCGAGGTGCCGGACCTCACTCCAGGTGCCGACGGCTTCGAGCGCTCCACCCCCGCCTCGATGCTCGCCATCGCCGAGGAGGTGCTGGCGTCGGCGCCGGGGCCGCACGCGGTGGTGGGCAGCTCGCTCGGTGGCTGGCTCGCGACGCTCGCCGCCGCCCGCAATGGCTCGGTGGAGCGGCTGGTACTGCTGGCGCCCGCATTCCGGCTCCACCAGCGCTGGAGCGCGCGGGCCGGAGCCAAGGACCTGGCGCGGTGGCGGGAGACCGGGAGCATCGAGGTCTTCCACCACGCGTCGGCGCGCAACCGGCAGATCCCCTGGGCGTTCTTCGAGGACGCGGAACGCTGGCCGGCCTTCCCGGAGGTGAAGGTCCCCTCGCTCGTCATCACCGGCCGGCGCGACGACACCGTGCCGCTCGAGGACGTGGAGGCCTGGGTGGCCCGCACGCCTCCGGCGCGCCTGGTGGTGGTGGACGACGTCCACGAGCTGACGGCATCCCTGGACCGCATCTTCGAGGAGGCCCGCGCCTTCCTGCACCCGATGACCGGCGTGTGACCCCGGGCTCTACCGCCGGCGCCGCTTCACGAGCGCCGCGAACTCGCGGTGCAGCAGTCGCTCGTCGTCCAGGTTCACCTCCAGAAGCCGCCGGATGTGGGCGATGGTGTCGAGGTCGGCGATGCGGCTGCGGATGCCGACGGTGCCCTCGCCGACATGGGCCACGACGCCGCTCATCTGCAGGAAGGCCGCACCCTCGTCGAGCCGGACGCGGAGCGCGCACGACTGCCCCTCCTGCACCCCGAGCCGCGGCGGCACCTTGAGGAGCGCCCCGCGCAGGGACACGTCGACGAGCTCGCACGGCGTGCGTCTGCCGGCGGTCTCCAGCGTCGCCGGGCGCTTCAGCGCGATGCGGGAGAAGTCCCGCCGCTCCTCCTTGGTGACCTGCCTGGCCAGGACGGACCTCCGGGGAACGCGGCCGCGACGGCGGCGGGGGTTCGGCAGGGCGCGCGCAACCGGCACCGCGCGCCAGGGCGCTGCTAGGCCATGGCCTGCGGGACCTCGGAGCCCCCCTCGCCCTCGTCCGCCTCCACGTCGGTGCGGTACTTGCGGAGCACCCGCTTGAAGTTGGAGCGGTCCATGCCCGCGCGGCGCGCCGCCGCCGAGATGTTGTTGTCGCAGGCCTTCATGAGCGCCTCGACGTAGCGCTTCTCGAAGCGGCGCAGCGCCGAGTCCTTGGCGGTGGCGTAGCTCTGGGTGAGCAGCTCGGCCTCGTCGGCGCCGGACGCCACCTCGCGGAGCACCGGTGCGGTGCGGCCGGTGATGGAGGGCGGGAGGTCGCTGGGCATCACCGTGTCGCCGCGGGTCAGCACCACCGCGCGCTCGATGGCGTTCTCGAGCTCGCGGACGTTGCCGGGCCAGCGGTAGCCGCAGAGCAGCTCGACGGCGTCGGCGGAGATGGTGCGCACCTTCTTGGCGAGCCGCTCCGCATAGCGCCGCACGAAGTGGTGGGCCAGCAGCGGCACGTCGTCGAGCCGGTCCCGAAGCGGCGGCAAGGGGATGGCGATGACGTTCAGCCGGTAGAAGAGGTCCTCGCGGAACTTGCCGGCGCGAACCAGCTTGGGGAGGTCGCGGTGGGTGGCGGCGATGACCCGCACGTCGACCTTCACCGAGTCGGCCGAGCCCACCCGCTTGATCTCCCCCTCCTGCAGCACGCGCAGGAGCCGGACCTGGGTGGAGAGCGGGATGTCGCCGATCTCGTCGAGGAAGATGGTCCCGCCGGTGGCGGCCTCGAAGAGCCCCTTCTGGTCGCGGTTCGCGCCGGTGAAGGACCCCTTCACGTGGCCGAAGAGCTCGCTCTCCAGCAGCGTCTCGGTGAGGGCGCCGCAGTTCAGCGCCACGAAGGGCTGGGCCCGGCGCGGGCTGCGGGCGTGCAGCGCCCGGGCCACCAGCTCCTTGCCCGTGCCGCTCTCGCCGTGGACCAGCACGGTGGCGGCGCTGTAGGCCACCGCGTCGATCATCCGCGTCACGTCGCGCATCGGGCCGGAGTTGCCGACGAGCCCCTGGCCGACCTCGAGGGCCTCGAGCCGGGTCTCGAGCTCGCGGTTGCGGTCCCAGAGCCGCTTCCGCTCGGAAGCTCGGGCCACGACGTGTGCCACGTGCTCCACGTCGAAGGGCTTCTCGAGGTAGTCGTAGGCCCCGGCCTTCATCGCACCCAGCGCCGTCTCGACGGTGGCGTGGCCGGTCATCATCACCACCTCCACCTCCGGGCGGCGATGCTTGATGGCGTTCAGGAGCTCGATGCCCGACAGATCCGGCATCTTGATGTCGAGCAAGGCGACGTCGAAGTCCTCCTGCGCCAGCTTCTGCGTGGCGACGATGGGAGAGTCGAGCGCGACGACCTCGTGCCCCTTCTTCCTCAGCAGGGTCTCGAGCGCCCTGAGCAGGCTGGGCTCGTCGTCCACCACCAGCACGCGGGCGGGCTTGGTCTTCTCGTCCATGGCGTTCTCTCCGGTCATGCGGCTCCCTCCGGGAGGTCGACGACGAAGCGGGCGCCGCCCTCCGGACCCTTCTCGAGGCGGATGGTCCCGCCGTGTTCCTCGGCGATGCGGTAGCAGATGGAGAGGCCGAGCCCCGTCCCCTGCCCTTCCGGCTTGGTGGTGAAGAATGGCTCGAAGATGCGCTCGGCGATCTCGGGCGGCACGCCCGGCCCGTCGTCGCTCACGGCCAGGTGAACCCGGCCCGGCGCGCCGCGCCCGGTCTCCACCAGGATGTGGCCGTGCCCCCCCATGGCCTGGGAGGCGTTCACCACCAGGTTCACCACGATCTGCTGGAGCTGGTTGGCGTTCCCGAGCGCGCGAGCCGGCTGGAGCCGCCGGTCCACCTCGACGTCGCCGCCGCGGATCTGGGCCTGAAGCAGGACCAGCGCGTCCTCGGCCACCTTGCGGAGGTCCACCGGGCCCCGCTCGTGCTCCTTGGGGATGCGCGAGAAGCGGAGCAACGACTCGACGATGCGCTTGGCGCGCATGGCGGCGTCGCTGATGAGGCGCAGGTTCTCCAGGTCTTCGGCGGGCCGGTCGTCCTGCCCCATGATCTGGGCGAAGGCCAGGATGCCGCCGAGCGGGTTGTTGATCTCGTGGGCCACGCCGCCGGCGAGCTGCCCCAGGGCCGACATCTTCTCGGCCTGGAAGAGGCGCCGGGTCACCTCGCGTTCCTGGGTGACGTCCTTGAAGACCACCACCAGCGCGTCTCCGCCGAACGGGAAGGCGCGGAGCAGCCAGGAGCGGTTCTTGAAGCTGAGCTCGCGCTCGGGGCTCTCGGAGAGGTGCGGCCGCGGGCACGGCAGGTCGCCGAAGGCGTGGTCCCTGCAGCGCAGGCCGGGCAGCTGGTTCAGCGTCACCCCGGCGCGCCGGGCGAAGGCGCTGTTGGCGCGGACCACCTCGCAGCCGTTTCGGATGATGACGAGCGGGTCGCCGAGCGCGTCGAAGCAGGTGCGCCACTCGTCGGCGGCCTGCTTGAGCGCCAGCGTGCGCGCCTCGAGCTTCGCGTCGAGCTCACGGTTCAGCCGCTCCAGCTCGGCGGAACGGGCGGTGAGGAGCGCCTGGAGCCGGAGGTTGTCGTCCGAGACCCAGTACTGGTCGATGGCGTCCTGGATGGTCAGGAGCAGGTGGCCGTCGTCCCAGGGCTTCCAGATGAAGCGGAAGATCTCCGACTGGTTGACCGCCTCCTCGATGGCGGCGCTGTCGGCCTGGCCGGTGAGCAGCACGCGCTGGATCCGCGGGTAGCGCTCCTTCACGATCCGCAGCAGCTCGACGCCGTTCATGCTCGGCATCCGGTAGTCGGAGACCACCACGTGGACCGGCTCGGCGGCGAGGACCTCCAGCGCGGCCGGCCCGTCCGCAGCGTCGAGGACCGTGCATGGCGTCCGGCGAAGCACGCGCCGCAGCGCCCGGCGGACGTGCTCGTCGTCGTCCACGAGGAGCAGCGTCGCCTCGCGCGAGATCTCCACCCCGATGGGGGCAATCTGGACGGTCGAGTCCATGGCCTGGTTTTCCGTAGGCTGTGTTTGCACGCCTTGGTCCAGGTCCTTCGGACCCGGGTCCACGTGATTCCAGGGTATTAGAACACGCAGGGCCTGGGTTCGCCAAAACCCGGGTCTGGGGGGGTCCTGGCGCGCGAAGAAGGCGTGCCCTATGCCTGGCAGGGCAAGTCACGCCCCATTCGGGACTCGTGCGGCCCAGGCGGATGCCACGGAAGGGCGAGCGCGCTGGACCGGGTGGCGCCAGGGCCGCCCGCCGGCAGCCGCCGCGACCTCACTGGGCCTTGGCGTCGAAGGCGTAGCCCACGGCGTGCGCGATGGCGATGGCATCGCGGGTCTTCTTCGCCCGGTACAGGGCCTCGTCGGCAGCCTTCACCAGCCCCTCGGCGCTGCTGATGGCCGGCGCCGGGTAGGAGGCGACGCCGAGCGAGGCGGTCACGCGCACCGGCAGCTGCGCCACCGTGCCGGCGCTCGGCCGCCCGTCGTCGACGAACTCGTGGCCGCGGAACGCCTCGTGGATGCGCGTCGCCACCTTGAGGGCGCCGGACAGCGGGGTCTTCGGGAGGATGACCACGAACTCCTCTCCGCCGTAGCGCGCGCAGATGTCGGTCTCGCGGACGTTGCCTCGGATGAGGTCCGCCCCGACGCGCAGGACCTTGTCGCCGAAGACGTGGCCGTAGCTGTCGTTCACGTTCTTGAAGTGGTCGAGGTCGAGCATGATGAGCGCCAGCGGGTCGTTGTAGCGCGCCGCGCGCCCGAACTCCCGGCGGAGCTCGTCCTCGAAGTGGCGGTGGTTGAAGAGCCGCGTGAGCCCGTCCTCGATGGACAGCTTCTCGAGCTGCCGCTTGGCGTCGCGAAGCTGGTCCTGCAGCCCCTTGATGCGCAGCATCGCCGCGGCGCGGGCCAGCACCTCGGCTTCGGCGAAGGGCTTGGCGAGGAAGTCGTCGGCCCCGATCCGCAGGCCCTTCACGCGCGAGTCGAGATCCGCTTTCACCGACAGCAGAATGACCGGGACGAAGGTCTCCTCGTCCTTCTGGTTGTTCTGCTTGAGGAAGCGCAGCACCTGCAGCCCGTCCATGTCCGGCAGGATCATGTCGAGGAGCACCAGGTCCGGCTTCTCGGCCATGTACTTCCGCAGCGCCTCGCGGCCGTCCGCGGCGCTCTCCACGCGGAAGCCGTCGCCGGTCAGGACCTTGGTGATCCACTCCAGCTGGCTCCTGGAGTCCTCGACCACGAGGATCTTTGCCTTCTGCGTCACGGGGTCCAGAGCCTATCAGGGAAGCCCGCCCATCCTCCAATTCCGGGCGGTTTCGCGCCATCCCACGCTGGTGGGCGGGGGCGCTGTCGGCCGGGCGGCGCGGTCGGCGCAGGAGGGCCCACACGGCGGCGCACGAGACCGCCGCCGTCAGACGAGCCGCTCGTAGACGTCGGCGGGCAGGACCGGGGCGAGTCCGCCCCCCCCCAGGATATTCACGACAGGTGACGCGGCGGCGCGCACCACGCTGCCCTGCGGGTGGACCGGCAGCAGCCCCCCGTAGGTGGAGACGTCCCGGTAGAGCTCGCCCCGGGAGAGCCCGTCCGGCGTCACCCGGGTGGCCGGACGACGGGCCGCGAAGACCCGCTCCTGGGCCACGAAGCCGCCGCCGCGCCGGTCGGCTGCGGCCTGGCGCACCGCCCTCTCCCAGGCCGCGGGCTCCATCTCCGCGCCGAGGTGGACGCTCTTTCCACCGTAGTCCCAGCTGCGCTTGAGGACGAAGCGCTCCCGCCCGGCCAGCAGCCGGGGCACGAGCGCGTCGCCGTGGAGTCGCGTCCACGGCAGGCGCTCGGCTGCCTCCCGCTCCCGCGCGTCGAGTCCGGCGCGGTCGGCGAGCGCCCCGTCGCCGGCGGCCTCCGAGAGGCGCGCGAAGAGGGCCTTCGCCTCGAGCAGCCCGTTCACCGGGTTGGCGAGCACCCAGCGTCCCGGCTGGAGCAGCGCCTTCGCGAAGGGCGAGTCGGGCGGGGTCCGGTGCGCCCAGACGTGGCGATAGAGGAGGTCGAAGCGGTCCGGGTCGGCCTCGGCGGGCGTCACGTTCGAGGCCTCGTGCCCCATCTGCCGGAAGTGCTGGGCCAGCCGGCGCAACTCCCCGATCTGCGCATCCCCGGGCCGGGCCACCAGCGCGACGGACGGCCGCGCCCGGGTGCCGCCCCGCGAGTGGTAGAAGGCGACGAGCGTCTCCCGCAGCGCCTCCATGTGGCTGCCGCACGCAGCCACCAGGTCCCGCTCCTGGCGCGGAGACATCCCCTTGGCGCGCGCCGCGGCGCGCAGCCAGGAGTGGGCTGCCAGGTCGGCGTAGGCGGGCATCGCCGGGATGGTGGCGTTCAGCTCCAGCGCCCGTGGGTGGCCGCCGTCGCGTGGCACGAGGAAGTCCACCCGGGAGACGACGGCCGGGCACGGCGCCTCGGTGAAGAGCCTGGACATCGCCTCCGCCTCGAGTCCCTCGAACGGGCCGAGCAGCGCCTCGCGGTCGCGCGGGTCGCCGCGCTCGAGCAGGGCGCGGGCGAGCTTCACCGCGCCGGAGAGGATGGCGCTGGACTCCCCGGCGACCCAGGCGAGGGCGTCGCGCGCGAAGACCTCCGGCTCGGCGAGGAGCGGGATCGGCACGACCTGCCCATCGGGTCGAAGCACCGTCATGCCGCCCTCCCAGGCCAGGCGGGCGGCCTCCTCTCCGACGCGAGCGAGATCGAGCGGACCGAAGGGAGCGTTGCGGGTCATGGTTCGGGCTGATAACGAAGGCGCCGGATGAAGATCTACACGAAGACCGGCGATGGCGGCGAGACCAGCCTCTTCGGGGGCGGGCGCGTGGGCAAGGACGACCTGCGGGTGGAGGCTTACGGCACGGTGGACGAGCTCAACGCGGCGCTGGGCGCGGCCCGGGCGCTCGGGCCCGACCCGGAACTGGACGTCGAGCTGGGGCGGGCTCAGGACGCGCTGTTCACCGTGGGCGCGGAGCTGGCGACGCCACACGAGGCGCGGGCCCACGGCTCGATCCCGGCGGTCGACGAGGCATGGGCGGGCGAGCTCGAGCGCGCCATGGACCGCTGGGACGCGGAGCTGCTGCCGCTCACCGCCTTCATCCTCCCCGGGGGCGCGCCGGTCGCCGCGGCGCTCCACGTGGCCCGCGCCGTGTGCCGGCGCGCCGAGCGGCGGGTCGTCTCGCTGCGCCGCGACGCCGAGGTCGATCCGGCGGTGGTCGTCTACCTGAACCGCCTCTCCGACTTCCTCTTCGTCGCCGCCCGGCTCGCGAACCATCGCGCCGGCGTCGCCGAGACCCCCTGGTCGCCTCGAAAGGACGCGACGCGCGGCTCGGCGGGCGCCGCCTCCCGCGGCGGGAAGGGCGCCTAGGTGGCACCGCGCCGCAGGGTGGCGCTCGTCACCGGGGCGGGCACGCGGGTCGGGCGGGCCATCGCGCTCGACCTGGCGCGCCACGGCTGGGCCGTGGTGGCCCACTTCCACAGCCACCGGCCGCCGCGCTCGCTGCTCGGGATCCGCGCCGACCTGTCCACCCCCGAGGGGGCGGCCGGCGTGGCCCGCGCCTTCCGCAAGCGCTTCCCGCACCTCGACCTGCTGGTGAACAGCGCGGCGCTCTTCGAGCGTCGGCCGGTGGAGGACACCGACGCGGCGCTCTGGGACCGGCAGATGGCGCTGAACGCCCGGGCGCCGCTGCTTCTCATCCGGGCGCTCCTGCCGCTGCTGCGCCGAGCCCGCGGCTCGGTGGTGAACATCCTCGACGTCGGCGGCGCGCTGGTGCCGTGGGTGGGCTACGCCGCCTACGGCGCCTCGAAGGCCGCGGCGCGCGCCTTGACCGAGTCGCTGGCACTCGAGCTCGCGCCGGAGGTCCGCGTCAATGCGGTCGCGCCCGGCACGGTGCTCTGGCCCGAGAGCTACGCCCCTTCGGCCCGGAAGCGGCTCGCCAGGCGCATCCCGCTCGGCCGGGTCGGCGCCCCCGAGGACGTCTCACGCGCCGTGCGGTTCCTCGCCGACTCTCCGTTCGTCACCGGCGTGACCGTGCCCGTGGACGGGGGGCGTCACCTCGGACCCCGCGCCTAGGCGCGGCGGGGCCGGCGCGCGGGCCGCCGCGGCAGGGCCGGGGCACCGGAGCGATCGCGTGCCGGTTCGTGGCGAAGCCGCTCCGAGGGCTTCGTCCCGGGCGCCCCGCCGCTGGTGGCTACCGGGTCGCGGCTGCCCGGTGGCGGCTGTGCCTTGCCCGGCGGGGACCCCCCGGTTATGTTTTGCGGCATCCGAGGAGGGATGACCCTCCGAGCCTCTTTCGAGGAGCCTTCATGGAAACCGCCGTCCAGACCCCCGTCGCCGCCCCCTCCTCCTCCGAGACGCCCGGCTTCGTCAGCCTGACGGCGCACGCGGTGGAGATGGTGAAGGCGGCCATCGAGCAGGAGAACCTCGCCGGCCATGGCATCCGCATCGGCGTCGTCGGCGGCGGCTGCTCCGGCTTCCAGTACTCGATGGACTTCGAGAACAGCGCCAAGGACGGCGACTTCGTCGTCGAGCAGGACGGCCTGAAGGTCTACATCGACCCGATGAGCTCGATGTACCTGCAGGGCGTCACCGTGGACTACGTCCAGGGGCTCCAGGGAGCGGGGTTCAAGTTCACGAACCCCAATGCCAAGAACACCTGCGGCTGCGGCTCGTCCTTCTCGGCCTAGCCGAGCGGTGCTCGTCGTCCGCCAGGCCGTCGTCGGGCCCTTCGCCGAGAACACCTGGCTGGTCGCCGACTCCGAGAGCGGCGAGGCCTCCCTCGTCGACCCGGGCGGCGATACCGGCCGTGTCCTCGGCATGCGGGATCCCGGCGACTTCCGGGTGAAGAGCATCCTCGCCACCCACGGCCACGCCGATCACATCTTCGGGGCCGAGGAGGCGCGCGAGCAGTGCGGCGCCCCCTTCTTCATCCACGCCGGCGACGCGCCCTTCGTGGCGGCCCTGCCCACCCAGGCGGCCGGCCTCGGCTTCGGCGCAGCCCGCTCCCCGGAGGTGGCTCGCTTCCTCGAGGACGGAGACGCCTTCCACGTCGGCAGCCACGAGGGCCAGGTGATCCACACGCCGGGGCACAGCCCGGGGTCGGTGAGCCTCTGGTTCCCGGCCGACGCGGTCCTCTTCACCGGCGACACCCTCTTCCGGGGCTCGGTGGGGCGCACCGATCTCCCCGGCGGCGACACGGTGCAGCTGGTGCGCTCCATCCGCGAGCGCATCTTCCCGCTCGGAGACGACGTCCGCTTCTTCCCGGGACACGGACCCGGCGGGACGCTCGGCGAGGAGCGACGCGCGAACCCGTTCGTGGGAGACGCGGCCCGCGGCCGCTTCATGTGAGGCCCCGCCTCCGCCCCCGCTGGCGCCGGGAGGCCGGGTGTTCCGGGCGGGCCCGCTAGCCCATCGACACGACGCCCATGATGTTCTGGCCCGCGTCCACGTGGAGGATCTCGCCGGTGACGCCGGAGCCCATGGCGGAGCAGAGGAACAGTGCGGCCGAGCCCACCTCGGCGTGCTCGATGTTGCGCCGGAGCGGCGTCCTGGCCGCGTTGTCGTTGAGCATCGTCCGCATGCCCTTGATGCCGGCCGCGGCGAGCGTCTTGAGCGGCCCAGCGCTGATGGCGTTCACGCGAATGCCCTCCTGCCCCAGGTCCTGGGCGAGGTAGCGCACCGACGCCTCCAGCGCAGCCTTGGCGACGCCCATGACGTTGTAGTTCGTGACCACCTTCTCGGCACCGTAGTAGCTGAGCGTCACGATCGACGAGCCCGGCTTCATCATCGGCTTGAAGGCACGGGCGAGCGCGATGAGCGAGTAGGCCGAGACGTCCATGGTGATGCGCCAGGCCTCCCGGGTGGTGACGTCGGTGAAGCGGCCATCGAGGGCCTCGCGCGGCGCGTAGCCGATGGAGTGGACCAGCACGTCCACCGAGCTCCAAACCTTCCCCACCTCGGCGACGGCACGGTCGATCTCCTCGTCCTTCGACACGTCGAGGTCGATGACCGCGGCGGGATTCATCGTCTGGACGAGCGGGATCATGCGCTTGGCCATGACCTCGCCCGGGTAGGTGAAGACGAGCTCGGCGCCGTGCGCCTTGAACTGCTCGGCGATGGCCCAGGCGATGCTCCGGTCGTTCGCGACGCCGGTGACGACGGCCTGCTTCCCCTTCATGAGTCCGCTCATCACGTCGACATCCCATTCCGCCGGGCGAGCCCGGCCTAGAGGCCCATGTGCCGCCGGAGGGCATCGCGCGCCTGCGACAGCTCCGCCAGCGCGTGGTCGTTCCTCGCGGCGCGCGCCGCCTCGATGCCTCGGTCATACGCGCCCGCGGCTTCCTGGTGGCGGTCGAGCGCCTCGAGCGTCTGGCCCCACATCAGGTAGGTGGGCACGTAGTCGGGCCTGCGGCGCGCCAGCTCGTCGAACTCCCTCGCCGCCGCCTCGCCCTGCCCCGCCGAGCGGTGGCCCATGGCCAGCGAGTAGCGGGCGAAGGGGTCGTCGGGGCTCCGCTCCAGGAACTGGCGGAAGACGACAAGGCGCTGCTCGGGAGTCACCGCCGGTCTTGTAGCAGAGGGGGCGGGTCGTTGCCACGTCGCCGGGCGCCTGCCGGCGCGCCAGCCGTCTCGCCGTCGGCGGGCTAAGATCGTGCCGTGGAGCGGATCCTCGACTGCACCGGCGTGATTCTCGGCGGCGGAAAGGCCACGCGGCTCGGCGGCGTGCCCAAGGGCCTCCTTCGGGCCGGCCGGGAGACCGTCGCGGCCCGCACCGTCCGCCTCTTCCGCGACCTCTTCGGGGAGGTGCTGCTGGTGGCGAACGACCCGGCGCCCTACCTGGACCTGGGCGTCCCGGTGATCCCCGACGCCATTCCGGGCAAGGGGGCGCCCGGCGGCCTGCACGCGGCCCTCCGGGCCACCCGCACCGGGTGGATCTTCACGGCTGCCTGCGACATGCCTTTCCTCTCCGCGGACGCCATTCGCTTCCTCTGGGACCGGCGCGGCCGGGCCCGGGCGGCGCTGGTGGACTGGGAGCGCGGCCCCGAGGGGCTTCACGCCTTCTGGTCGCTCGACTGCCTGGCCGAGGTGGAGCGAATGCTTCGCGACGGCGACCCGTCGATGCGCGCCATCGCCGCGGCGGTGGGCGCTCGCGCCGTCCCGGGCGAGGAGTGGCGGCGGGTGGACCCGGCCGGCCGGTCCTTCGAGAACGCCAACACCGCCGCCGACCTGGAGCGGCTGGGTCTGGAGGCACCGCCGGCGAAGGGCGGAGAGGCCGGCGAGACGAGCGCGGAACTCGGGGACGGGGACGCCGACCGCGAGAGGCCGTGAGGTCAGCGGCGGACCGCCGAGGGCGGGACCACCACGAAACGCTCGCCCTCGGTGGGGAGGGAATCGCGCAGCACCGAGGCGGTCGGCCAGCGCAGCCCGCGCCCCGTCGTGAAGGGCAGCCGATCGCTGCCCGCCGCCCGCTCCCGGGTACCGAGCTCGAACACCTCGTACTCGTTGCGCCCGAGGTGGCGGGCCACCGCGCGGCTGCGCGCCTGGTCCCCGTCGCTGCAGCAGACCTCGACGAGGTCCGCCCCCGTCTCTCCGCGCAGCAGCACCGCGCACTCGATGATCTCGAGCAGTCCACGGCGCGGGAGCCTCGAGCCGGTCAGGTAGGCCGCGCAGCCTCGCACCGGCAGGCCGATGCCGAGCCGGCGGGTCGCCTCGAGGACCTCCGCGCGCAGACGCCGCTCGAGCCCCTCCTCTGGCTCGGGAGAGTCCGGAACCCACACCACCTCGCCCCTACCCTCGAGCGTGTAGCCCACGCCCAGGACGCGCCGCGGTCCAGCACTCGGGCCCCACGGCCAGGACCGGAGGACGTGCACGGCGCGCGGGGGGGCGGCGCGTGCCACGTAGGCGCGAGTCGCTGCCGGGTTCCGCTTCCAGGGGATCACGCTCGGTCTCCACCGATAGTGATACCCGATCGAGACGGAAACGGGGAGATGGGTCGGCGGCGACGCTGACCCCTATGGGTATCCCTCGCCGAGGCACTGCGCCTGTACCCGCTCGTCGAGCCTGGCTTCGCCGGGGAAGCCGGGGACCCGCTCCGGCTCGTCCCGCCTGCTCACTGCCACGTCACGCGCTCGTGGACCGCCACCCCGTTCGCGCCCCGGAACTCGGCGGGGCAGACCCATTTCCATTCCTGCGGGTCGCGCACGATCCACCGGAGCAGCGGGCGGAGCGCTCCGAGCTGCAGGTCCTCGAGGTCGGCCACCGCCCCCTCGAGGACCAGCCGTCCTGGCCCGAGCGCACCGGAGCACTCCTCGGGCGGCGCCATGACCCCGTCGGCCCAGCCGGCGGCGGCCTCGCCGCCTCTCGTCGTCGCCCGCACCCACGTCGAGGCGTGCTCGCCGGCGGCGATACGTCCCCAGCGGAGCTCCCGGATGGGGAAGTGCCACGGGAGCAGGTCGGTCCACACGCGGTCCAGGTAGCCGCGGCCGGCGAGCCCGGTCGAGCCGCCCGGCCACCAGAGCGTGCCCTCCACGTCGGCGTCGGGCACCTCGACCGTCCACTCGAGTCGCCTCTTCCCCGCTCGCAGGAGCGGGTTCCCGAGCTGCGCCGGAGCGTGGCGCGGCGCGAAGTGGAGCTCACCCGAGAGCCCGGGGGTCTCGAAGGCCAGGACGTTGTCCCGTAGGACGGCGGGGCCACAGGCGAGCCGCCGTCCCCCCCCCTCGACCCTGGTCGCCTTGGCGCCCCCCCCC
>Ga0209253_10001349_pt1 | contig 21581 bp, 12 predicted proteins | sample FrelakmetBRP12BR_FD_187145 | JGI IMG/M metagenome (GOLD analysis project Ga0209253, IMG submission 187145) | Freshwater lake sediment microbial communities from the University of Notre Dame, USA, for methane emissions studies - BRP12 BR (SPAdes)... | ecosystem: Environmental > Aquatic >...
GGAGCGAGAGAGTAAACGTTTGGGTTTGGGATAAAACTTTACCCCAAACCAAACCAAACCAACCACCGCTAGAGGTTTAGTTTCATGACATGTTCGCCCTCTTCGATTTTGCCAGTGAACATGAAACCGGACTCTAGGTACAGATTCTCAGCGCCACCTTCAGCTCTTACGACGGATAACGTGAGAGCTTTTGCCTTGGGCAATTTTTTCACGCGTTCTATCACTAGTTCAAGTGTTCTGCGTCCATAGCCTCTGCCCTGATACTTGGAATCTATCATGAACCGCCACAGGTAGTACTTGCCACGCTTTGGAACCTCATACAGCATAACAAAGCCAACTGGTGTCTCATCAGCATATATTGCACGGAACCAAGCGTTTCTGCAGAAATATGCTTGTGCAATCGAGACGGCGTTCGGCGCGACGAGCTTCTTTTGGTTATCCGAGACGTTCAGATTACATATCGCTCTAACGGTTTTCGCAGTAATACGCCGCAACGTCACTTTCGCATTTTGACCGATTTCATTCATAATGGTTCATACCCTGAGGCGAGTTATTCGAGGATTGTGTCGTTTCAACCATTTAAATGTGAACTCCACGCGTAAATGCTCTGAACTATCCGCTGATTTGGGTTTGGGGGCAAAGTTTTATCGACCAACCAACATGGAGGATTCTACTCTTTGGCATCCCAAGCATACGGAAGCAATTCTCGGAGTTTGACGGACTTGTCTTTCCCAATGATTACTTCTGTTTCGGAATTCTCTTCATGAATCTGACGCATGAACTCTCGACATCTGCCGCAAGGTGGTATAGGTTTTCCACCTTCAACTACCGCAACGATTTTCCTTATTACGTGTTCACCATGGGTAACCATTGCTGCAATGGCACTGTGTTCTGCACAGAATCCCATACCACCAGCGACATCAATACAAACCCCAAGATAGACATTGCCTTTATCTGTGACCAATGCACATCCTACGTCCCCAACTGTAAATCCATGCTTAATCTTTCTCGGTTTGAGCACAGACTCTGCCTTTCGAATCAATTCTTCACTACTTATCTGAATCATAGGCTCATCCATCGACAAAACTAGAAGAAGCAAAGGTCTCGTTTAACGTTGCTGGTTGGGGTAAAGTTTTATCCCAATTTCTCAATCGGTTTTTCTCAATATCTTTGGTTCTTTCCATTCTTCTCTAAGAATGCTGAAGGTGATTATGTCTGCCCATTCTCCTCGAATGTGGAGACGCTTTCGCATTGTGCCTTCTTTATTGAAGCCAATCTTTTGCAGGACTCCTTGTGATGCGATATTCTTGATATGCGTCATAGCTTGAACGCAGGGCGTGTCCTTGCTTAGAAACAGGTAGTCTACCATTAGCTGCGCAGCTTCAGCGCAGTAGCCCTTTCGTCTTTCGCTTGGCATCAAGGCGTAGGCAATCTCCACCGTTTCCATCATTGGATGTAGCGAGTTGAAATGGAGTATGAAACCGATTTTGGTCCCATCTTTCTTCTCTATGACGAATCTCTTCATTTCGAATGGGCTCGGTTCTGAAAATGCTTTTTCTCTTTCTGTCATGGATGTCTGATGTGGAGAGAAGTATTCACCTAAGAACTCCAGATTATTAGTCCATTCATAGCGCGCGCGCCCCAACCATTAGTGAATCGTAGAATAATTTAGTCTTAGCGCGCGCGGGGGGCAATGCCACAACGGCTAAGAGTAGCCAGCAGAATGCAATAATTAGAGAGGAAACAAAGAGGGTGTTCCTTAACGGATGAATGTAGGGCAGGAAGTCTATGATGAGACCAGGACTAAGCCGTTCTGTCAATGTTTTGATGGTATATTGCTGTGAATCGACACCCTGTTCCACCCCGAGCACATATGCCACTGCCAATAATTGGATAACGGTTGCAGCGGTCAGTATTCCAATTAGGGTTCTAAACTTCTTACCCATTGTTCTTCATTCATAATGAAATGTGAAATGAGCGTTATAGTTCTATGGATCAGAACATCTAGCGCAGTTGTTGAAAGATTAAGCCTTAACCCCGCACTTTCCAGTTTCAGTTTGAGTTTCGGCTAATGAAGTCGTTGTAGATTTGTTTTGGTTGGTTGGCGCGCGTGCCCAGAAATAAGCAAATAAAAACCTTCTATACCTAACTCGTGACTTTTCCATTTTCCTTTTTTTAGTTCTCATTTCATTTTTCAGTTTGGTTTGGGTAGCGCGCGCATTCTCCTGCGTGGGGCACAAGTCATAAGAATGTCAATGCGAATATAATAGCGCGGGGCAAAGTAGGTACAACAATAGCCCGTATCATCTATGGTTGGACAGATTATGGATGGCGATTTCTTCTTGGGGTTTGCAGGTCATGCACACACCAGAAACGATTTGGAAGCTGATCCGAATAAAGCGCTGCTATTGAGGAAGGAGAATAGCGTTGAGGAAGCCCAGAGACTGGTGGAAGCCGTTCTTGATAAACTTGAGAAAGACATTTCCAACGCAGGATATGATCTTAAGAATGTGAAGTTGCTGGTTCTCTATCTGAGTTATAGAGGTGAAACTGAGGAAAAGGACAGGCTCATCAGTGAAAGCGTTCTGAAAGCAATAGAGAAAAGGTTCAAAGGAAAAACTGCAGAGGAACAGCTTCGCCTGATTGGCCATACAACGGCTGGCGAGATCGAAAATGAAGACCTTGAGCTGAAAGAGGTTTCAGGAATTGGATACAACGGCTTGTCGCTTCTGGCCCTGGTTACGAATCTTCCGATCGGCGTTGGACGCACTTGGGGTCAAGGAACAGCAGAGGAAGCAGCCGAACATGGAAAGGAAATGGCTCATGTTGCCTGGGTTGACTTTGGCGAGAGCACAGAGTCCAAGGAGCACCTCCAAAAAAGCAAGACGCTTCTTGTGTTGACTGAAGGGCCAACGATTGGTAAGATGGGTTACGAGTATTTTCTGGCTACGGGCATTGCAGACTTTGTGAGAAGTACGCGTGAAGCTCGAATAGTAAACGTGCTTGGCGGCTGCAGCGGTGACGGCATAATCGGTCAAAACAAGCATCAATTCTACGGCAAGATCGGCAGACAATCAGAACTCAAAGTCCTTAACAATGAAGCTGTCTGCGCCTTAATCCCCAATATGGTTGAGCCCTCATTCGGTCTTGACGTATCACCCGTCAAAAGGATCGGAAAATCATACATCTTTCACTTTGACCCTAACGCAGAGCCCAAGTTCAAATACCTCAAGCGGATAGGAAATAAGGATCCCCGCGAAGTGCACGCCAGAATTATATACGAAAACGAAGCTCAAATCGCTCGTGAAAGAGGACTGCCTGAACTCAGCGAAAACCAGTATTTCCAGCAGATTTCCGAAATCGACGGAATACCTTTGAACTTGACTCTGGCCAAGTATGCTTTTGCCTTTCCGTTTGGCAACTACGCCCCAGCAAACCTATTGCGCGTGCATGGAAAGACCGTAGAGCTTCTCCAACCCATTAGAAGCCACGACCCATCGATACCTGGCTACATCGTCGTAATTGACCATGAAAAAGTCCAGAAGGGCGCACGAAACGTGTTCAACATGCTCAGAGAGAACCGAGGCTTCAGGGAAAGAGACACCACGCTCATAATGACCTGTATATCTCGAAGACTAGCCGAGATGATTGCCGGATGCAGCTCCAACACAGAGAGCCAGATTTTCAAAGAAGCACTTTCCTCAACACAAGTAATGGGATTTCTAGCCTACGGTGAGTTATCGTTTACAAATCTTCTCCAAGAGCCATTTGTATACAACTTCAGCTGTTGGGGAACGACACTTCGCTCTGTGGTTGATCAAGCACGCGCGATCTCGAAACCCGAACCGCCAGCAGAAGAATCGGAAACCGCTCTGCACCGCATCACTACCGGATACGCAGACCTAGACAGGTTGCTGCGCGGTGGGATACCTGAGAACTATGCAGTTGCATTGACTGCACCGTCATGCAACGAAAGAGAATTGCTGGTTAAGAGTTTTCTTGAAGCAGGACCAAGGAACGGCGAAGTCACATTCCACGTTGCTTCTAGCTCAGGCGCTGCAAAACCCTTGGCGGAAGAGTTCCAAACGCGCTTCTACCTCTTCATATGTAATCCTCAAGCAGACGCAATAGTCAGAAGCTTGCCTAACGTGTTCAAGTTAAAGGGAGTCGAAAACCTAACCGACATCAGCATCGCTTTGACTTCAGCAACTCGCAAACTAGATACGTCGGTGAAGGGATCGAGAAGGGCTTGTATCGAAATAGTCTCAGACGTTCTGCTACAACATCATGCGGTCCAGACGAGAAGATGGCTGACCGCACTCATTACAGAGTTGAAGTCAATGGGATTCACAACTCTGGCGGTAATCGATCCCAAGATGCATCCTCCAGAAGAGCTTCACGCTATTCTGGGACTGTTTGACGGAGAATTCAGCATCTACGAGAAGACGACCCAGAAAGATCTAGAGAGGCTGCTCAAGATAAAGAGGATGAGCAATCTAAAGTATACGGAAGATGAACTGCTTCTCACGAAGGAAAACCTGCGAAAGTAGAAGCACACATCATTACGCAACCAACCAGCTGAACGACGTTCAGCGTTTGAAAGCCTGCGCTCGCTGAAACATGCAATCAGTCAATTACGTACTTTTAGCCCAAGAGTGAGAACACTTTGCACATTTGAAATGTCTCACTGTTCTTTCGCGTCTTACGCCCGCATGTTCCCCAGACATTGCGGAAACCCAATAAAAAGATTCGTCGTTTCCGCAGTTGGGGCATTTTTCAGAGATTTTTGGCATTGCCGCCTGATACTCATCAACTACATAAACTCCATTGATCTCTTTTCTCCTGACGTCTTTTGCCTTAGCTTTCGGTGCTGAAGGGGCTAGTTTCTTGCATCTTGAGCACCATAATCCTTTGGGCGTTTCCTTCAAGCAGGAACCGCAGACTTCACAAAACTCCATTTTTACTCACTACTTTTCAATGATTCCCTTGTTTTTCAAGCTCCAGAAGCTTCCTTTCTGTTTTGCCGATCCCTTGTTTCAAGTCCGCGTTTTCTTTGGCGCACACGACAAATAAGGGGGAAGTTTATGTTTGTGGGCCGACTGCGGTGTAGGTGATCTTTGTGCCCCTTGTGGTTGTTAGTTCAACGTTGTATTGTCTGCCGTTTATCCATTGAACGTTTGGAATTGTAATGTCTGACGTTGCTCCTGCAGCGACGTTTACCTGTGCAGCTAGGGTCTTTGTTACTCCGTTTACTTTTCCGTTCGTGTCAATGGTGAAGGATGATGAGCCTGTGTTTTGAACTCTTAGTATGATTGCGTTGTTTGTTGCGTTGCTTGTTCCGGTGAAGGACATTGAAACTATGTTGTATGTTTCTGTCTGCGCGACTGCAACGTTCGCTTCTTTGTAGTACTGGGCGTTTGTTGAGAACACCGCGATTCCGACAGCTGCACCCACGTCGCTCAATGTAATGCTGTCTGGGGAAGCAATGTAGATGACCATCGTGTATCCACTCTTCAATGTCAAGTCAGTTGAGGCTTGGCTGAAAAGCCGTGAACTGCCCTGTACCGTAATTGACTCTGTCATGCCTGTCAACGCGTTTGGCGTTGTTGCCAAGTCATCCGAGATTGCCACTGTATTTGTTCTCCAATAGTAGACCTGGGACCAGCTGGCTTCTTGTCCCCTCACAGCTACTTTGTCCAGCAAAACGTCTTTTCCACCAGTGTTCACGATTACAATTGCAGATTCTGCCCATCCGCCAGTTTCGTTGTACCATATGTGCTGTTTTGTTAGAAACAAGTTCTCTTCCTGCACTCTTGTGTCAGTTGCGTTCAGGCGAATGAAGTCTATGCTTAGTGAGATACTTGTCGAAGGAGCATTCTCTTCTACTGACAGCCAGCATGGAAGGACTTGCTGTCCGGGGCTAACATTGTAAGTGTCATTGCTGAAGGTGACGTAGCTGTTTTTGAAAGTCTGGTTGCTGAGACGAAAACCGAGCGTGACCTTGTAACCTATTGAACCACGGTTCTCTACTGTGACGTTAAACCGTCCAGTTTCTCCAGGCAGCAAATCTAGCTCATTGGGATAGGAGATTACCTGCATTGGCTCATTAACTTTGAAGGGTATTGTAACCGTTTGCCACACATAATACGTGACCGCAGCAGAGACGACTCCGCAAATCAAGACTGAAACAACAAGCCATAATGGAACGATGTGATTTCTGATTCTCAATTGCTAACCTATCCTGTACTGGGTCTTGGCGAACCTTCACTATTCTTTGGAAGGCAACTGTTAATAGCATTATGAAACTGAAATATGAATTAGGCGCGTGCTAGTCAGAAATTATTCTTCATAGTTTTTGCAGGCTGACTACTGTTCGATCATTCGTCCAATTGAAAGCAAATGAAGGGAGGAAAGACCAGTGATGGGGTTGGCAATCCATAGAGGATGCTTCCATAAAGCTTATCCATTATCGAATGTAATACTGCTCTTTTACAGAAGATGGAATGCAACCACAAGCATCTATCTTTTGTTAGAAATGATAAGAAAAAAGGAGAGCAAAATGCAAAAAAATATGATATTTGGGTTAGCGTTGGCAATGCTTCTAATTATGGCGTCTGTAGGAATCTTTAGGGGTGATATAGCGAAAGGAGATATTATGTCAGTGACTATCTGGCCTTCAGGCGAAATCACGCCACCAGATGCACCTATTCTCACTTCTGATAATGTCACGTACACCCTCACAGGCGATATCAATGGTACGTTAAATGTTCTGAAATCTGACGTTTTGATTGAAGGAGAGGGGTACATTGTAAACAGTCAAGGAGCCTCGTTGGCTGTTGTCATAGACACGGGGATGGGCGCTTACGCAACCAACGTTTCATTGCATGACTTAGGAATCACGGGCGCCTCGTACGGCATTTATATGGGTGGCGCTGCCAATTGCACCGTCAGCGGATGTCGATTTTGGGCCGATGGCCAAGCAATCTGGGCAAACTCCTGTCCACGCCAGATAAAATTCTGCGGAAACAACATAACGGATTGTCACAGCTATCCTTACGGTGCAATATGGTTCACGGGAGGAACCGACTGTTCCATAATTGGGAATTACATTACTGAGAGCGGGTACGGCATCAGCCTATGGTCAGTGAACAACTGCACAATCCTTGGCAATATCATCACAAACTGCAATGCCAGTGCAATCGGGCTTGGTAATGGGGTGTGGAATTGCACCGTATCAGGAAATAACGTGACCTCAAATCTTGGCGCAGCTTTTGTACTAGGCGGGTATGGAGCATGCTGCAACAGTATTTCCGACAATTATGCATCAGATAACTACTATGGGCTTTATGAGGATACTTTCACAGGTAAACCAACAGTAAACAATACTATCAGCAATAATGATTTCATAGACAACTTATGGGGTGTCTATGATTCCCACACTAATATTGGAACAATTGCAGACAGCATTTACCACAACAAGTTCATAGAAAACACCCACCAGGTGGGGCCGACCAGCCAAAACAACACGTGGGACAACGGTTATCCTCTGGGAGGGAACTATTGGAGCGATTACGCAGGTGTGGACTACTATTCAGGTCAAAACCAAGATGAACCGGGCTGCGATGGAATAGGAGATACCCAATACAACGTCTCTCAAAGCAACAGTGACAGATATCCTCTGATGAAAAACAAGAACTATGATTGGCCCTTTAGGGGATACGACCCAGCAAGCACAAGCCTAACCCTTTCAAAAGCTCCCAACACAAATGCGGTAGCTTGGTTATCAACGCTTTCAGGGGGAACTGGATGGGCTTACCCGATCGTTGCGGATGGGAAGGTGTTCATAGGAGACGGTGGAAGGCTCGACGCCTTTGACGAAAACACGGGAGGCTGGCTCTGGAGCTACAGAGCACAAGACCAGCCGGGATATCCAGTCGTGGCCGCATACGCTAACGGGCGAGTCTTCTTCGGAACTGCAGAGCCAGGTCCTAACGGGCGGATCTACGCGTTGGATGCTCGGACAGGTGCGGAACTCTGGAGTTTTGGAACGGAAGGGTATTCGCGCGAGATTGTGGCTGTTAAAGACAAGCTTTACTTTGGGGTAGACGTCAGTGGCGCTCAAACCGGGAACTTGTACTGTATCGACGCAATCACTGGAGCCAAAATCTGGAGCTATCCTACTCAAGACAGCGAAATCAATGTTGCCGTGGCGTACAACAGGGTTTACGCGGTTTGCGGTCATTGGGAGACTTCAACGTACGGTGCAGCTTATTGCCTGGACATGAATGGCAACCTCATTTGGAGTTTCCAGACAGGCACCGATCAATGTGCGGGTCTCGCTGTGAAAAACGGTAGAGTCTACTTTGCCGCCTCAAACGAAGGCTGGAACTGCGTGATCTATGCTCTGGATGCCTTCAGTGGCTTCGAGGTCTGGCGAAACACAAATCATCCGGACGGCAATAACGGTATTGTCGCTGTCGCCTATGGCAAAGTCTTCGTTGCATTAACCTATTCCGGTGCCGGACTCTACGCTCTGAATGAAACCAACGGCAACGACATCTGGTTCTGTCCAAGCGGGTGGCTGACTGGACCAGTTGTGGCTGATAACAAAGTCTTTTTTGCAGCAGGAGGATCCCCGAATGCACACACGGTTTACGCAGTGAGTCAGGAGACTGGAGTTCCAGTTTGGAGCTATGAACTTTCAGGCGGCGTCCACAGCCGATCGTGCGCTGTGGCAGGAGGACGACTATTCGTAGCGGACCATTTTGATCCCCACCTTTACGCCTTCGGACCAACCTACCAGGGCAAGCGCCAAAACTTAGCAATCACAACAACTACTGGCGGAACAACAATGCCTACGCCCGGCAACTACTCGTACTCGGATGGAGCGACAGTCTGTGCAAGAGCTTTGCCGCAAACATACTACGCCTTAGATCATTGGGAACTTGACGGTCTCGACATTGGCCAGCAAGACCCAGTGATAACCATGAACCAGAACCATACTTTGCACGCAGTATTCCTCACCAACGCTACTATCAGAGCATACTGCTACACAGAAGGAACTTACACGAATGTGGACATCACAATTGACGGCTCGCCCTCAGGCTACACTACGCCCCACACTTTCAAAATAAACGAGCCTCATACCTTCACTGTTCCGAGCACTGATCTGAGTGGGCACCCGTTCAAGCAATGGAGCAATGGTGAAACAAGCACAACCATAACGGTCGCGTTAAACGGAACGTACACAGCGTACTACCAGGCAAAATACAATCTGACAATAGGAGAAACCACAGGAGGAACAACGTCTCCAATCACAGGAAACTATACCTACTGGGAAGGAACAAAAGTGAATGTCACTGCATCGCCTTTTCTCGGATATGCGCATACTGACTGGAAACTGGATGACGTCAACATTGGGTCGCCATTTAACCCAATCTGCTTGACCATGAACAAAAGCTGCACTCTAAAAGCCATTTTCTCATGGGTCGGAATATGCAACCTAACAATAACAAGCACTGAGGGCGGAACATTGAACCCTGCAACAGGATACCACTCTTACACAAACGGGACACTGGTCGAAATCTCTGCAATCCCGTCTCTGGGGTACACTTTGGATCATTGGGAACTGGACAATGTCAGCATCGGTCAATCCAACTTGATAATAGCCAACATGAATGAAAGTCACAGTGTACATGCGGTTTTCTCATGGGCTGGCATCTGCAATCTGACAATTACAGCGACAAGCGGAGGAACCACACTTCCTACACCAGGGACGTATTCATACACAAATGGAACCGAACAAGTAACCGTCAATGCAATAGCAGGCTCGAGCTATGTATTTGACCACTGGGAACTCGATGGCAATACCTACTCTGGCAGCTCTATTACGGTGACAATGAACCAAAACCACGCGTTAACCGCAGTCTTCAGATATGTGCCACCACCACCATCCGGAGGCGGAGGAGGTGGCTGCGGCCACTGCTACTCATATGCATGCCAATGATCCACAAGAAAAGTACACAAATCCCCTAACTACCTTCTTTTTTCTGTTTTGCGGATGGAACTTTGTTTCATAGGTGTTATCTGCGCATTAAACTGCACAGGTTATTACGAAGATGCGCGGGCTTGGTAAAGTCTTCTGGCAATCACATATAGAAGTATATTCCTGCGGTGTTAATTAGCCGCAGAGTGAATTTTTAGAGATGAAAATAGGGTTGGTGATGATTTGCGCTTCATCAAGTCAGGTAGGGTTATGCATCTGCGTAGAACTTGTCTAGGACTAGTATTTATCTCTCTCATACTTATGGGCGTGCCGATGACAGCTCTGATACATTCTGTATTGGCAGCGCCGATTACTGTATTGACTCCAAAATGGTCTCGTTCTAATTTGGGCACTGGTTATGAGGGTGGTTTGGTAATCGGAGATGTAACAGGTGACGGTTCCGAGGATATTGTCTACGCTGGTGGCGGCTCAGATAGAATCAATGTGCTCGATGGAGATGATGGAAGCACAATTGCAACTTACACTAATACTCGCATTAACCAGTATTGCCAACCACAGTTGTATGACGTTGATAATGATGGCATTTTCGAGATCCTGGTGCCCTTATACTATCGTCCAGGGTTGGCTGTTGTGAAGTATGATGGGGATAGCACCCTTAGTGAATTATGGGTTCGTGATGTTCAGGGGACCTCAGGTTCTGGCTCAGTCATGTCCAAGCCTGTTGCCGGAGACATCAACGGGGATGGCTACCTAGAGATTTTCCAAGCCAGTCAGGACGTTGGACCCGCCGGCGGTTACGATGGGACAGTAGTAAAGTTTGATCGACTTGGCAATATTTTGGCTCAAACGTTTTCTTGGCGTTCATGCTCAGGCGGTCTTTCGCTGGGGGATACAGACAACGACGGCGTCTTTGAGCTTTACATGGGCGACAGACAGATGGGTTATACTGATGGTGGATACGGCAAAGGCGCTCGGTCTTTCTGGGCTGACAACTTGACTGAAAGATGGAACCGCCTTGACTTTTTGAGCAGCAGCCAAGCTCCAGTCCTTGCAGACGTGAACGGCGACGGAATATTGGATGTTATTACCGGAATGTATAGTGAAATGAATATTCTCAACTCCACAAATGGCGCAATGATTCAAAGGTGGAGTGACTCGCGCACGCGCATGTCTGTTCATTATGGATTCACGGTTTACGACATAGACGGCGACGGACACCTTGAGCTCTTGTGTAGCGATGGGGACCATGATGATGATCCCTATGCAGACGTTTATGATTTGGTTACAGGCAACCTTGATGCACAGCTCAGTCTTGCTGGCGGAGATTGGAAATGGGGCCCGCTGGTTGCTGACATTTCGCCAAGTAGTCCTGGAATGGAGATAATAATGGCGCCAAACGGAACGGACCTGGAACCTAATTATTGGAATGGAGCGATTATGATTTATTCCAGCAGTTACGAGAGCCTTCAAAACGTCACTCGTACAATTAATAACGCCCGTCTTTCGTCCCAACTTGGTTATCCCTTTGTACAGGACATTGACGGTGACGACCTTCTTGAGCTTGTGGTCTGTTCTTCTAGCGGTTACGTATATGCCTTTGACACTTCAGGTCCCGCGCCAGGAGGTTCGGAGCGGATTAGATCTGAAGTCACCTACTACGGCGAGGCTCGGTTAGGTGTTGCAGAGCACACGATTATGCCGTGGGAAGAGGACTATTGGACTGCTCCACTCGTAGCGCCAGTCTCGCCCGGTGACAATTCACTTGCAGTGCCAGTTTCAACCAGTCAACTAAGCTTTAGAATGCGAGAACATCAAGGACAAAGCGTAAGCTACACGGTGACCACCTCTCCAAACATTGGAGGAAGCAGCGGGTCGAGCATTGGTAACCCATACAATTGGCGACCCTACACTGTCAATCTTGGCAGCCTGGATTATGATACGACTTACAAGTGGACCGTTTCCGCTACTGACGGAGTCAATTCTATTGTGAGAACTTACTCGTTCAGAACAGAGCATGCGCCGATAGGTGGTAATCACCCTCCGACGCAGAGCACTCCATCACTGGTTTCCCAAGATGGACTGGACACGACTACCTCCACCTTCAATTGTTCCAGCCGGTCGACCGCCGATCTTGATGGCGATCCGGTAACGAACATTTATAGGTGGCAAGTAAACGGCAACTCAGTAGCCAATTTGCTGCTGCCCTTTGACACGAGAAATGAAACCATGACTAAAGACTATTCTGGGTTTGGCAACAATGGTATCGTGAAGGGAGCGGTTTGGACTGCAAATGGCAAAGTCGGTGGAGCCTACAGCTTCGATGGAAAAGATGACGCCATAATAGTGAGTGATGGCGGCGCAGGATATTTCGACAACAAAACTTACGGAAACTACAACCCTGAGTTGGGAGGAAACGGTAGATGGAATGAAATCACGGTTGAAGCTTGGATCTATCTTACGGCCTACAATAATGGCTCAAGAATTGTGGCCAAGATTCCCAGCTACGCTTTAGGATTTCAGAGTGGCTCCACTAATCGTCTGTATGCTTCAGTTTGGCCTGCCATGGGTCAGATTGCCGATGATGAGAACGCAGCTTCCACGGATAGGGAACAGACCGTATCATATACTGTCAGCACGCTTCAACTCAACACGTGGTATCAAATTGCCTTTACCTACAAGAATGGTACGGGCTTGAAGCTTTACTTAAACGGGGCACTTGTCGCCTCGGGCACTACAAACAAAGGACCAATCAAGAGCAGCTTGGGCGAGCCCCTCTACATCGGCAGGCTAGTTCAACCTTTCAAAGGCTCAATCGACGAGGTAAGAATATACCCCTATGCACAGCCGCCAGAACAGATTCTCAACCGCTACCAAGAGTCTAAAGACGGACTCAGCAACAGCTCACTGTTCTATCCACTGGGCATTGCAGTTCCGGGAAACACACTGAGATGCCAGGTGATCCCGACAGATTCATACGAAGAAGGCGGCAGCGCTACCTCAGCCTCAGTGACTTTGTTGAATACTCCACCTGTTGCGGCCAACTTGGTCATCCTTCCATCGCGTGATCGTGCGTTTCGCTTGGATGGTGAAAACTTGGGTGCAGGCTACGTCTACAGTGACGCTGACGGAAGCCCTGAGACGGGTAGCCAGATAAGATGGTACAGGAACGGTGTTCCGCAAACAGCGTTCAACGATTTGAAACAGGTTCCAGCAGCCAGCACATCGATAGGTCAGAAATGGTACTTCACAGTGACGCCTAGAGATTCGGGAGGAGCTTTGGGAGACTTGCAGACTTCTGAGAATGTCACTATTCGAGGCAACTCACCTCCCAATACAGGCACACCCACTCTGGACTCCATGAATGGAGGCACGGACTACGATGATGAAGACCTTGCAGCCACTGCGGCAACAACAACCGATGGAGACAGCGATGCTACAACTAACATCTTTCACTGGATCAAGGGGGGCGTTTCGCAAACTAGTCTTCAGATGCCTTTCGACACTGAAATACCACTTGTTCCCGGCACCAATGGGATTGCAAGCGACTACTCGGGCTATGGTAACAATGGAGCGGTTAATGGCTCAACTTGGGTTCAGGACGGAGTTGTTGGCGGGGCTCTCAGCTTTGACGGCAACGACTACGTAACGGTTCAGGAAAGCAGCAACACTCTTGGTGGAGATGGCAGCTGGTCAACGATTTCGGTAGAGTTCTGGGTTAGGGCCACAGGAGCTACTACTAGTACTCAGACAGTTCTCTTTAAGCCTAACAATTTGTATTCTCCTGGCGCTAGCTCTTATGGCGTAGGCTATAGGATTCAATATCGCTATTACGCTGACAGCTACAGGGTGTACTGGATCGTTAGCAATAACACTGCGCAGCGTTCTCTTAACTCAAGAGTGTATGAAGGCCCTAGTCAATGGCACCACGTCATCTGCACCTATCAGTCAGGTGCTGGACTAAAGATCTACACGGATGGCACACTAAGAGCTTCGATGGCTGGAACTGGCAACATCAACGCTACGTCGGGCGGCTTCCTATACGTAGGCGGCATAAACACTGGCCAGGGCGATTTCATCGGTCAGATGGATGAGGTAAGGATTTATCCGAAGGTCTTGTCTGCGGCGCAGATTTTCCAGCGGTACATAGAGACTAAGGACGGCCTCAATGCAAGCAACACTATCGTGGCTCAAGAAACAACTGCAGGAGAAGACTGGGTATGCCAGGTGATTCCGAACGATTCATGGGCAGATGGAGCCGCAAAGAATTCGCCCACTCTTCACGTAACTGTGAGTGTCAACAGCCGACCAAGAATCGACTGGTATTCGCCAGTTGATCTGACTCCAGAAGTTGATGAGGGAAGCAGTTTGATTTTCGGTCAGGTCTCTTCTGATCCGGATGGCCCATTCCCATTGGGCTACACTTGGAAACTCGATTCCATCGTGCAAGCAAACACGCAAAACTGGACCTATTCAACTGGCGATATGTCAGCTGGTTTGCATGCTGTGACGCTGACGGTCTCTGATGGCAGTCTCTCAGATACTCAGGAATGGCAAGTTACAGTAAACGACGTTGGCGGTCTTCAATACGAGTTGATTATCCAAGCAGGCGCTGGCGGCACTACGGATCCTGTTCCAGGCACTTACATGGAAGATGAGGGCTTGGGCGTTCCTGTTGAGGCCATTCCAGACGCTAACATGAAGCTTGACCACTGGCTACTTGACAACATTGACGTTGGAAACACAAATCCCTACACAGTAACCATGAACACGAACCACAACTTGACTGCGGTGTTTACAGCAAGTTCCGCGGACGCCTATCTTACGGTTCGCGGAGGTGACGACAGAATCTACTACCGCATCTACAACTCCACCAGTAATTCTTGGGAAAACTGGCGCGTCACGCCTTTAGGCGCGACTTGCGACAGCCCTGCAGCTGCAATATACTCTGGCAAGCTATACTTTGTTGTTCGAGGAATGGGTGGTCAAAGCTTATGGTTTGGCTCGGTAAACATCACTGACTACAGCTTCTCAGGCTGGACAGGGCTTAGCGGTGCAACGCCTTCAGCGCCGATTTTGACCGTCTACGGTTCGAAGCTGATTCTGGTCGTCAGAGGCTTTGATAACACTTTATACTACCGGTACTACGACGCAATTCTTGAGACTTGGGGCGGGTGGATTGCAATGGCAATCGGAGCGACTTGTGACAGCCCAGCAGCAACAGTGCTTGGCAACAGCCTTCATCTTGTTGTCAGAGGATTCAGCGCAACAGACGTTTTAGGCAACAACACTCTCTGGCACGGAATCGTGAATCTAGCGGACGACAGTTTCTCCGGATGGACAAGCCTCCCAGGAGCAACAGCCTCAGCGCCAACTCTAACGGCATCGGCAACTTTCAACACACTATACCTGAGCGTGAGAGGCTTAGATGACTTGATCTTCATCAACGAATGGAGCAGCAGCGTTTGGCAGGGCTGGACTGCACTTCCAACCGGAGCCACCAGCGACAGCCCAGCACTAACTGTCGCCAACGACACGCTGGTGATCGTGGTTAGAGGGATGGATGGCAACAGCCTCTGGCACTGCTACGTGGATCTCAACACCCACATCCAGTCAGGATGGACTTTGATCAGCGGCTCAACGATATCAGCGCCAACTCTTTCAAGCTGAAAACTCGTGCCGGAAGCCGAAAAGCGCGCGCGAACTGCAGCTCTAAAGATTGATGCTCACGAGCGCGCGTTAACAATTCAAGAAAAGGAATTCAGGTGCGGGCTCTAAACTGATTCTGTAACACTATAAGATCGTACAAGTTTACTTTATTGTCTTTGTTGACGTCTGCTTGCGGATCCCAGTTTAGGGAACCAGGTTGGGAGCCAACAGCGTTTGACACAAAAATAAGATCAATTATGTTCAGTACCCCGTCTTGATTAACATCACAACTAGGGTTTGAATCTGTTGGCTCAAGATTCTTCTGCAGCAACATGACTGTGTAGCCGTTCAAGGTTATTAGGTTCGTAGCTTCGATTGATCCGGTTTGTACTTTCGGCGTTGTCCAAGATATCGTGTTGTCGATCTTCGTGTAGTTGAGTTGCCCTGTAACCCCCTGCAAGCGCACGGATCGAGCTTCGGTAACCTTGCAGATCAAGACTATGTTTAGCTTTCCTCCGTGGTTCCAGGAGACAACTCTCACGTCGCTGGAAGTGCTGTTTGACATGAAGATTTTGTCCCCAACTGCTAGGTTAGCGCCAAACATTTTGCTGACATAGTAAGGATACCATCGGTTATTGTTGTCCAGATTGGTCATTCCAAACCCATATCCGCCTGTGCTTTTTCGCCGTTCTTGTGATGCGCTTGATGAAAAGTGGAAGTAGATGTTGTAGGCGATGCCTTTGAGCATGCAGGTTCGCAGATTCAGTGCATTGTACAGCGCTCCTTGCATCTTCTGTATTCTGGGATCTGTTCCGGAGGAGAATGTCCAATCAAGGTTGTACTCTGATTCAATAACAGGGAGATCGAGGCCTTTTTTGCTCTTGTATAGTTGCCTTGCCTTGTCAACTCCATAGTTAGATGAAGTTTCGAAGATGCCAACAGTTTCTGCCCCATTGAAAGCTTCGGAGTCGCTGGTTGATGTGCTTCCGGTGCCATAGGCGTGGAAGCTTAGGAAATCCAGCTTCTCGCCTTTTGAAATAAAGTAGTCCAAAACGCCTTTCATCATACTGGCGTCATTTCCAAGTCGAACGTTGGCGCTTGCTGCTCTCATTGCTTTGGCGGCTGAATTGAACAAGTCCATGAAATATCCCAGTTTCGGTTGGGGTGCAGGCCAGCCATCGTGTTTCCAGTATTGGAAGATTTCATTTATGATCTCGTAGTAACGTACGCCCAAGCCGACAGCTTTGAAATGTTTTGCCCATTCTGCGCAGTACGCGCCCCAGCTGGATGGATAGGGCAAACCTGTCGTGGCGTTCGTCGCCATTCCTTCTGGAGTCATCAGCCGGTTGCGTCCCCAGCTATAGAAACCTAGGACTATCAGCGGTTCACCTCCGGCTCCAATGATTCCCTTTACAAGAGAATCAACCTCAGACCAACGCCATGTTCCAGTCTTGGTAGATTCATACCACCTGCTGCATGGTTCAATAGCGTTGTTCCATACTCGAACTAGCTTGAAGCCTGCATCTCGTGTATAATCCCTGAGTGTCGAGCGACTCTGCCAAGCGTACAGTGCTACAGCATCAAGCTGATATCCTACTGAAAGGGCGTTTTCTCCAATTACCATCGACGAGTCTATAGTGATGTCCAGTTGAGCTGCCGCTGCGCTCGAACGAACATATGCGAAGCCAATCTGTGCAATTACGAGAAGTAATGTTATGATGACAGTTGATGTTTCGATCTTCGCCATCTTTCTCACGAACGGTGTTCAAGGAACGTATTTGGAGGCATTTAACGATTCTTGCGAAGGACAGTTTAGCTGTTAGTCAAGCGCGCTTGGAAAAGAGTGGATTGCTGCGTAGCCCGCGAATGAAAAAATGTTGGAAGACTCCCAAAGTGTGCATGGACGACGCGTCACTTTGGCACGGAAACGTAAACCTAGCTGATTCAAGCTTCTCCGGCTGTGTGTAGCTAAACGCGCGCGCAACCAGTTTGAGATTTGTACAGTGAAAATATCGGATACTTAATCGTAGAATATTCTTCTATACTACGGTGCAGAAAACCTAAAGTAAAACTCAGCCGCACCTGTGATATAAGGAGAAACCGATAGTGAAGGTTCCAATTGGAATAATCACCTTAATTCTTGTTTTTGTTTTGACATTGACTCACGGAATTGGAATTATCGGTGAACAAGATAGCGCGCAAGAGCAAGCTCAAACGTCCCAAAACAATTCCTTTAGGGGTGGCCTAAACTATCTTAGTGCAGGCAACCGTTTCAGCCAAAATGACTCAATCACAAAACCCGATTTTGAGTTCTTCGAGGCTAACAACATCAGCAGTCTTAGTATCCGTATTGTGTGGGCGAGCTGGGCTAATTACAGCATAGACTGGAATGGATTGAGCGTGCATGAAAACGTGAAAACCAACTATCACAGGCTGCTGAATCTCACCGATGATCTTAGCCTCAAGGTGCAGTTCGATTTCTGGACTAGCTACAAGCGGGGAGGAAGCTGGACCATGCCTAACGAGATATCGCCTTGGGACATCATTCGCAACCTGACAGTGCGGGGACAGTGGTTCACCTTCGTTAGCGAAGTCATGAACGAATTCAAAAGCCACGATTCCATCGAAAGCTGGACTTTGATGAACGAGCCATATGCGCGCGCGCTAGGTGATGAAGAGCTTTTCTATGAATGCTGGACTTTGCAAGAGGGCCTCATGAGAGACATAGATCCGGTTCGCCTTTTCTCAATACGGTTTAGTTTGGGCGATAGCCCTTGGAGTGGCGACTTCGACAAAACCAAAGTATTCCAATTTTGCGATTACATAGCCATTAACGAGTATCTTGATCCGTCAAACAGCAGCTACACTCGGTGGGGTGCAAACTGGACAATGTTTGGGGAGTGCGTATTAGAGTGCAAGAACAGTCACAAGCCCTTAGTTATCTCAGAGTTTGGTAACAACAGCACAAAGGATGAAGATAACCGAGTGTGGTACGAACAAACTCTCGATATTTTCAAAAGCAGCGGAATACAGAAGGCATACGCTTATGCTTGGCAAAGGGTTGAACCTGAAGAAGAGGGTTTCAACATTGCGCCCAATTCAACCCTGCTGCCCCCAGAGAACGCCAAACCGGCATTTTTCGAGTTAGCATCGGCTTCTACTCCCTTGACTCAATCAAACGCGTATCTTGTTGTCCGAGGTCTAGACAACCTTATCTACTATCGAATGTTTAATTCCACGTCTTCTGTATGGGGTGACTGGGAAGACCTGGTCGGTTCCACGTGTGACAGTCCTGCTGCAGTCATTTGCGAAGACGAACTGCATATTGTTGTTCGGGGTTCAGACGGAGAATCGCTCTGGCACGGATGCTTAACTGACCCAGCGGATACCGAAAGCTTCTCAGGCTGGACTTGTATCAGTGGCGCAACAGATTCTGCGCCAACGCTGACGTCAAACGGCACTGTTCTTTGCCTTGTCGTCCGAGGATTGGACGACCGTATATACCACCGTTGTTACAGTGAAGGCTCTTGGGGATCTTGGCACGCAGTTCCAACCGGCGCAACTCTTGATAGCCCAACAGCAACATTGCTTCGAAACAACCTTCACATTGTTGTTCGAGGAATGGATGGCAATAGCCTCTGGCACACAATAGCCCGAAGCGACGGTTCAGTTGCCAGAGACTGGATGTGGCTTTCAGGCGCGACAGGTTCAAGACCAGCATTAACGTCTCACCAGCAATTGTACAGGCTGTACCTATCAGTCAGGGGATTGGACAATGGAATCTACTATAGGGAATATGATGCTCTGCTGGATTCTTGGGCAAGCTGGAATGGCCTGCCCGGAGCAACAATTGATGGCCCCGCAATCATGCTAAACGACAGCAGCCTCCACCCAGTAGTTCGCGGTTCAGACGGAGACACCCTCTGGCACGGATACCTCTCATACCCCGCGAATGCAGGAAGCTTTACAGGGTGGACAGCCATCAGCGGCGCAACACCATCAGCACCAACCATCACAAGCTAAACCGCGCGCGATGTACACGGTGTCATAGTTGAATCACTGAAAACTAGTGTTCATAAGAGTTTTATCGGAGAGTTCACATCTTCTTAGGGGGGAGAAAGGCTAGTTGCGCAAATCATGCTGCTTAACAGTGGTTCTGTTGCTCCTTCTTGTAGCCACTTCACTATCAACCCCCAAGATTTCCTCAGCCCAAAGTAATCCTGAAAAACCCCCTGGTCCTGCAGGTAATTGCCAACCTTCAATCAGCAGAGAAGTCAGAGCGACGGGCGCCAGGTCTGGTTTCGAATTGCTTGGTAATCCTGCGGCTGATGGGTATCTGGCTGTTTGTGGACTTGACGGTAAAATCTACTATCGTGCTCACAACACGTCGAGTGAAGCTTGGGAGAACTGGAAGGCTGTCCCTGCTGGATCTACTTGCGATAGCCCAGCAACGGCAGAGTGCTGCGGAAGACTATACTTTGTCGTCAGGGGCAGCGACGGTCAAAGTCTCTGGTTCGGATGGATAAATTTGATTGATGACAGTTTTTCTGGATGGACTTTGCTTAGCGGCGCGACCCCTTCAACGCCGGTTTTAGCTTCGGATGGTTCAACCTTGTGCTTGGTTGTTCGCGGTTTTGATAACCGAGTTTACTGGCGTCTTTATGATTGCTATTCATGTTTCTGGAGTGGGTGGCAGGTTTTGCCGAGCGGAGCCACTTGCGACGCTCCGGCCGCTTTTGCTATTTTGGGTCAGCTTCACGTGGTGGTTAGAGGAACGGATGGCTTTTCGCTTTGGCACTGTAGCGTGATGGCGTCTGGCAGCGGATTTAGCGGATGGCAACCAGTAGGGGGAGCCACTGCACGTCGCCCTACTCTGGCGGGTTCTCAATCAAGGGTTTTGTGTCTTGCTGTATGCGGTCTCGACAATCGCATATACTATAACTGCTGGAATGGCATTGGCTGGGATGGATGGACAAGCCTGCCTACTGGAGCGACTGGCGATATGCCTGGAGTCGGCGTGGCTAACGCTGCGCTTCATGTAGTGGTTCGAGGCATGGACGGGTACTCACTTTGGTCGTCAAGCATCAACTTGAAGACAAACGACTTCTCAGAATGGACAAGACTTAGCGGGTCAACGCTGCTGGCGCCGTCAGTCTCAGGGCAGGCGCCAATTCCGGACTCGTACACAGGAACAAACTTGTTTATAGATCCATCAATGGTTGAATTGTCAGATCCGCCGTACAAGGTCGGTAGCACTTTTGACTTGTGCATCATAGTCGGAAACGTAAGTGACTTAGCAGGAGTCGAATTCACGCTTTACTGGAACAGAACCGTGCTGAGCTGCGTTGGACTTCATGACACTTTGCCATGGTCTCCATATTTTGTGGCGGCTAACGTAACCGAGAACGACTTCAATAGCACCCATGGCAGATTGTGGTTTGTAGCCATTTCCCTACCGCTTGCTAGCTTCATTGGCAGCACAACAATCAGGCGGATTACTTTCCAGATAATGGCCGCTCCAACGCCGCCCGTAAACTACTTGTACAGCGACGTTGCATTTGGACCGTATGGAACTGATACGCTTCTGTGCAATTCGGACGCGGCACTAATTCCTTGCACAGTGCACAACGGCGAAGTCTACTGCCTAGGTTAACACTGAAAGCCCGCGCGTGCTAAAATCGCTTCACAAGGCTTTTGTTTTGACTGTTGAAGGTTTTGACTTACCCAGTGTTTGTGGGCTGAGCTTTGGTCTGTGAGTAACAAAGCAAAACGGAAGTTATTTAAAATATCTGCATAACTCACTAAAGTGGTGGAGCAACCTGTGAATTGTCCCAATTGTGGCAAGGAAGTTAGTTATGAAGGGGTCTCCTATTGCCCTTACTGCGGAACCGAACTGAAACAGACATCGCTGAAAAGGGCTGAGGTTGAA
>Ga0209253_10001350_pt1 | contig 21576 bp, 20 predicted proteins | sample FrelakmetBRP12BR_FD_187145 | JGI IMG/M metagenome (GOLD analysis project Ga0209253, IMG submission 187145) | Freshwater lake sediment microbial communities from the University of Notre Dame, USA, for methane emissions studies - BRP12 BR (SPAdes)... | ecosystem: Environmental > Aquatic >...
GCTCCGGCAACGTCCGCATGTCGCAGGGCTTCTTCTCGATCCAGCAGACCTGCCCGACGTGCCACGGCTCGGGGCAGGTGATCGCGGACCCGTGCGACACCTGCCGCGGCGCGGGGCGCGTGAAGAAGAACAAGGTGCTCGAGGTGAACATCCCCGCCGGCATCGACGAAGGCCAGCGCATCCGCCTGTCCGGCAAGGGCGAACCGGGAATGAACGGCGGCCCGCCGGGCGACCTCTACGTCGAGATCCACCTGACCCAGCACGAGGTCTTCCAGCGCGAGGGCGACGACCTGCACTGCGAAGTGCCGATCGGATTCTCGACCGCCGCCCTCGGCGGCGAGATCGAGGTGCCGACGCTCAACGGCAAGGCGAGCATCGCGGTGCCCGAAGGCACGCAGGCGGGCAAGACGTTCCGCCTGCGCGGCAAGGGCATCAAGGGCGTGCGCGCGTCCTATCCGGGCGACCTGTACTGCCACATCGTCATCGAGACGCCCGTCCGCCTGAACGAGAAGCAGAAGAAGCTGCTGCGCGAGTTCGAAGCCAGCGTCAAGGAAGGCGGCAACAAGCATTCGCCGCAGACCAAGGGGTTCGTGGACAAGATGAAGGGATTCTTCACCGCCGAGTAGCGTCGCTCGTGTACGCGACCGCTGGTCAGACGACCATCTTGGCGCCGGCGATGAGCAGTACCGCCGCCAGTGCGCGGCGCATCGCGCGGTTGTCGAGGCGACGCGCGCCGAAGCTCGCTCCGATCAGGCCTCCGGCGATCACGGCCAGCACCCAGTAGGGCAGCGCGTCCGGCAAGGTCGGGTGACGGGTGAGCAGGCCGGCCAGGCCGGCGATCGAGTTGATCAGGATGAACGCGGCGGTCGGCGCGGCGCTGTCGCGCACGGTCGCCCATCCCGCCAGCACGAGCAGCGGGCTGAGGAAGATGCCGCCGCCGACGCCGGTGAGGCCGGACAGCAGGCCGATGCCCGCGCCGACCACGAGCGCGAGCGGAACGGGGGGCGGACCGGTGACCTCGCGCGCACGGACCTTCGACGTCATCGTCTCGGTGAAGAGCCGCACGGCGGAGTAGAGCAGTACGGCGCCGACGAGCACGCCGAACCAGGCCACCGGCAGGTGGATGCGACCGCCGATGAACGCCATCGGGACCGACGTGACCGCGAACGGCAGGAACAGGCGCCAGCGGAAACCGTTGGCACGCGTGAACTTGGCGAGAGAGATCGACGCGACGGCGATGTTCATCACCAGCGCCGTCGGTCGCATGATCGCCGGCGCGACGCCGACGAGGCCCATCGAGGCCAGGTAGCCGGACGCCCCGCCGTGTCCTACCGACGAGTAGAGGATGGCCGCCGCGAAGAACAGCCCCGCGAGGAGCAGCGCTTCTTCGGTGGTGACCATGCGCGCTGCGCTAGACGCCGTACCCCAGCGGGCGCCACGCGCCCTCTTCGTAGACGAGCGTGACGAGTTCGCGCGCGTCGTCCCTCTTCTCGAAATTGGTCGAGAAGCGCACCGTCACGTAGTCGCCGTCGGGCATGCCGGGCAGTGACGGCTTGAACGAGGCCACCTCGACGGTTCTCGACTTCGCGGCGCCGAGCGCGCCGCGCGTCTTCGGCAGGCTCTCGACCCACTGCTCGCGCTTGACGTTGTCGCGGAACGCCTTCGCGGTCTGGTCCCACGCCTTGCCGTAGTCGCCGGCATCGAGGATTGCGAGCCACTTCTCCGCCGCAGCCCGGGCGGCGAGTTCCTTCAACGCCTGCGCCTCCGTCTTCTGCGCCTCGGCGGCAGTCGGAGGCAGCGGCGTCGTGCCGGGCCCGGGCGGCTTCAACTGGGCCTCGGTCGCGCCGAGCATGCAAAGCAGGCCTGCGAAGGCCAGCGCCTGGATCTGTTTCATGAAAGCTCCTCAGGCTGGCGTGTAGGCCAGCCGGACATAGATCGGCGCGTACGGCGCCGCTTGGGTGATGTCGATCAGCGATTCGCGCGCCAGTTCCAGCAGCGCGAGGAAGTGCACGATCGCCACGGCCGTGCCGCGCGCGTGGTCGAAGAGATCGCAGAACTCGACGAACTTGCTGCCCTTCAGCCGCTTCAGGATGAGGCTCATGTGCTCGCGCACCGAGAGCTCTTCGCGCGAGATGTGGTGGTGCGCGTGCAGCTTCGCGCGCTTAAGCACGTCGATCCACGCTTCGTGCAGGTCGACCGCGTCGACGTCCGGAAAGCGCTTCTCGATCGACTGCTCGATGACGACGATGGCGCGCACGAAGTCCCGGCCCGCGCGCGGCAGCTCGTCGATGCGCATCGCGGCGAGCTTCATCTGCTCGTACTCGAGCAGGCGCCGCACGAGCTCGGCGCGCGGGTCCTCGACTTCCTCGCCCGTGTCGGCCTTGCGCACCGGCAGCAGCATGCGCGACTTGATCTCGATGAGCAGCGCCGCCATCAGCAGGTACTCGGCGGCGAGTTCGAGGTTCTTGGCGCGGATCTGGTCGATGTACGCGAGGTACTGGACCGTCAGCGGCGCCATCGGGATGTCGAGGACGTTGAAGTGCTGCTTGCGGATCAGGTAGAGCAGGAGGTCCAGCGGTCCCTCGAACGCCTCGAGGAACACCTCGAGCGCGTCGGGCGGGATGTAGAGGTCCTCGGGCAGCTTGAACAGCGGCTCGCCGTACAGCCTGGCGAGGGCCACGCCGTCGATGATGTCCGGCGTGCTGTCGGCCACGGGCGCCTCCAGCGCGGCGGCCGCGTCCGGGTCGAGGACGGGTTCGACGCCCGGCAGCGGTGCAATCGCGGCCGGTCCCACTACTTCGCCTTGGGCTGGTAGACGTACGCGGGCTGGGGCAGCGTCGACTCGTCGAAGCGCCGGTACAGGTCGCGGTCCACGTCCTTGTCCCACCAGATTGCGCGGCCTTCGCGCTGTCCGCGGTCGACGGCGGGATTCTCTTCCTTGAATTGGCGCAGGAACTTCGTGATCTCGGATTCGTAGGCGGCGGCCATCGGATGCGGTGCCTCTGTAAGCTTGGCGGCGATTTTACGTGACGGCAGGAGGGAGACCGACGATGGGATGGATCGGACGGGTGGTGGCGGCGCTGGCCGCCCTGTTATCGGTCGCGGCGTGCGACCCGAGCGGGCAGGCGTACGAAGACCTGCGGCTGGCGCGGTTGAAGGTCGGCGAGTCGACCGAACAGGACGTGGTGCGGCTGTTCGGGCCGCCGGCGGCGGTGCGCACCCTGCCCGCGGGCAAGGGGCTGGTCTATCCGCTGGGGCCGCAGGGCGCGCACACGCTGCTGCTTCGGATCGGGGCCGACGGGCGCTACCAGGGCCGCGAGAACCTGCTGACGCGCGAGAACTTCGGGCGGGTCGGCCCCGGCATGTCGGGCGAGGAGATCACCGCGCTGCTCGGGCCGCCCGGTCGTGTCCAGCGCTATGCACTGAAGAAGCTGACCGCGTGGGAGTGGCGTTTCCAGGATGGCATCGATACGCGGATGTTCGTGGTGATGTTCGACACGGCGGGGCGCGTCGTCAGCAGCGCCATCGAGGAAGATCCGAACCGCCAGGGCGGCTGATCGCTCCCGGTCCTCAGGGCTTTCGACGCGCCACCGCGCTGAGGATGCCGCGGAGGATCTCCAGGGGCGGCGGAGGACAGCCCGGCACGGCGACGTCGACCGGAATGACGTTGGCGACCCGTCCGCAGCTCGCGTAGCTCTCTCCGAAGATGCCGCCGGTGCAGGCGCAGTCGCCGGTGGCCACCACGAGCTTGGGATCCGGCGTGGCGTCGTAGGCGCGCCTGACCGCGATTTCCATGTTGCGCGACACCGGCCCGGTGACCAGCAGCAGGTCGGCGTGGCGCGGACTGGCGACGAACCTGATGCCGCGTCCCTCGATGTTGTAGTAGGGATTGTTCAGCGCGTGGATCTCGAGTTCGCAGCCGTTGCACGACCCGGCGTCGACGTGGCGGATCGCCAGTGCGCGGCCGAGCAGTTCCAGGATGTCGGAGTGAATGCGATCGGAATCGACCGCCATGTCCGCGGCGGGGGCCGGCTCGGTGCGCACGCCGGTCTTCAGCACCTGTCGCAGCAAGAGCAGCATCAGAGGTCCTGCCCCGAGTAACTGAGGTTGAACGACTTGTTGATCAGCGGGAAGTCGGGAACGATGTTGCCGATCACCGCATGCTCGAGCAGCGGCCAGTTCTGCCACGACGGGTCGTGGCAATGGCACCGCAGCAGACGGCCCTCGACGTCGACTTCGACCGCCACCAGGACGTCGCCGCGCCAGCCTTCGACCCAGCCGATGCCGAACCCCGGTTCGGGCAGAACCGGCAGGTCGGCGCGCACCGGGCCGTCCGGCAGGTCGTCGACGAGCATCTGGATGAGGCGCAGCGACTCGAAGATCTCGTCGAAGCGCACCGCCACGCGCGCGGCGACGTCGCCGCGGAGTTCCATCGCGGCCTTGACGACGATCTGGTCGTACGGCGGGCACGGGAAGTCGACGCGCAGGTCGCGCGGCCATCCACTGGCCCGCGCGGCCAATCCGGTGAGGCCGAGTTGCGTCGCGAGCTCCGGCGTGACGATGCCGGTGGTCAGGAACCGGTCCTGCAGCCCGGCGTGCTCGTCGTAGATCGACCGCAGGCGGCTCACCTCGGAGCGGAACTCCGCGCACTGCGCGCGCATGTCCGCCAGCCCCGAGGGCGAGGGATCGACCGCGACCCCGCCCGGCACGATCCGGTCCATCAGCAGGCGGTGGCCGAAGACCGCCGCGCTGGTGCGCTGCCACTGTTCACGCAGTCGCGAGAACTGCGCGAGGCCGAAGGCCAGCCCGCCGTCGTTGCCGAGCGCGCCGAGGTCGCCGAGGTGGTTGGCCACGCGTTCGCGCTCGAGCAGCAGCGCGCGCAGCCAGGACGCGCGCGCCGGAATCGCGCAGCCCGTCGCGGCCTCCGCGGCCATCGCGTAGGCCCATGCGTACGCCACCGTCGAATCGCCGGAGACGCGGCCGGCCAGCCGATGCCCCTCGACGAGCGGCATGCCGACGAAGCGTCGTTCGATGCCCTTGTGCACGTAGCCGAGCCGCTGCTCGAGCCGCAGCACCTTCTCGCCGACGATCGAGAAGCGGAAGTGGCCGGGCTCGATGATGCCGGCGTGGATCGGGCCGACCGGGATCTCGTGCACGCCATCGCCTTCCACGCTGACGAAGGCGTACCGCTCCTGCTCGTTCCCGAACGCCGGCTGGGGGTCGGCATCGTGCCGCAGCGGGAAGAAGTCGGCCGGCCACGCGCCGTGGCGCAGCCACGCTCGCTGGTCCTCGGCACCGACCGCTTCGAGCCCGAGCAGGTCGAACACCGCGCGCTGCATGCGCATCGCTGATGGGAAGCGGGCGGACAGGTCCGGGTATTCCGGGCGGTGGGCGCTCACCGGAAGGCGCGCGCAGGCGAGGCCATCTTCCGCGGCGTAGGCGGCGTACACGACGAAACCTTCACCGGCGGGACGGCGGTCGGAACCCCACAGCGCCACCAGGCGGCCGCCCGCATGGATCGCTTCGGCGAGGGACGACCACTGGGCTTCCGTGACGGTCGCGACGGCGGCCGGAGCCGCGCCCGGCAGGCGCCGGAAGTCGAGATCGGAGGCGTCGATGCGCATGCGTCAGCCTCCCGCGATCAGCCGCGCGGCCTGCTGGTACCACGCTTCGAGATACGGCGGGATGTACAGGCCGAGCATGAGGGCGAGGCCGAGGTGCACGAACACCGGGACCAGCGCCGGCGGATGCGCGAGCCGCTTCACGGTGGTCTCGCCGAAGACCATCGGCTGCACCTTGCCGAGCACGGCGGCGAATGCCACGCCGAGCGAGACCAGCAGCAGCGGCGTGGTCCACGGGAACTCGCGCATCGCGGTCGTGAGGATGAGGAACTCGCTGGCGAACACGCCGAAGGGCGGCATGCCGAGGATCGCCAGCGATCCGATCATCAGGCCCCAGCCCACGGCCGGCGAGACCTTCACCAGCCCGCGGATGTTCTCCATCACCTGCGTGCCGGCCTTCTGCGCCGCATGCCCGACCGCAAAGAAGATCGCCGACTTCACCAGCGAGTGCACCGTCATGTGCAGCAGCCCGGCGAAGCTCGCGATCGGGCCGCCCATGCCGAACGCGAACGTGATCAGCCCCATGTGCTCGATCGACGAGTACGCGAACATGCGCTTGATGTCGCGCTGGCGCGAGAGGAAGAACGCCGCCAGGACGACCGAGAGCAGCCCGAAGCCCATCATCAGGTCGCCGGCGAAGCGCGTCTCCAGCGCGCCGTCGGCGAGCACCTTGCAGCGGAGCACCGCGTACAGCGCGACGTTCAGCAGCAGGCCCGACAGCACAGCCGAGATCGGCGTCGGGCCCTCGGCGTGGGCATCGGGCAGCCAGTTGTGCAGCGGCGCCAGCCCGACCTTGGTGCCGTAGCCGACCAGCAGGAAGACGAACGACAGGGCGATCACGGTCGGTTCGAGTTCGCCCTTCACCTCGACCAGGTGGGTCCAGAGCAGTCCCGCGCCCTCGACCTGGACAACGCGTTCGGCGGCGAGGAACAGCAGGATCGTGCCGAACAGCGCCTGCGCGATGCCGACGCCGCACAGGATGAAGTACTTCCACGCCGCTTCGAGGCTCGCGGGCGTCCGGTACACCGCGACCAGCAGCACCGTGGCCAGCGTCGCGGCCTCCATCGCCACCCACAGCAGGCCCATGTTGTTCGTGAGCAGCGCCAGCAGCATCGTGAACGAGAACAGCTGGTACATGCTGTGGAAGAGCCGCATCCGTGGCGGCGTCATCTTCCCGTGGTCGCGCTCGATCCGCATGTACGGGCCGGAGAAGAGCGCCGTCGTGAACGCCACGAACGCGGTGAGGGCGACGAGGAAGACGTTCAGCGAGTCGACGAAGAACTGCTCCTGCAGCACCAGCAGCGGCCCGTCGGCGATGACGAGCGCGGTCAGGAACGCCGAGGCGACCAGCGTCGCCAGGCTGAACGCCACGTTGATCTCGGGCGCGCGCTCGCGGTGCCCGACGAGCCCGAGCACGCCGGCGCCGACGAGCGGGATTCCGAGGACGAGCAGCAGCGCTTCCATCCTCACTCTTCCTTCAGCCGCTCGAGCTTGCGGATGTCGAGGCTGTCGAACTGCTCGCGGATCTGGAACATGAAGACGCCGAGGATGACCATGCCGATCAGCACGTCGAGCGCGATGCCGAGTTCGACGACCATCGGCATGCCGTAGGTGGCGCTGGTGGCGGCGAAGAACAGCGCGTTCTCCATCGCCAGGAAGCCGATCACCTGCGCGATCGCCTTGGTGCGCGTGATCATCATCAGGAACGAAAGCAGCACGCACGCGAGCGCGATGCCGAGCGTGCCGCGGGCCACCGACGCCGACAGGCTGGAGATCGGCGCGGCGAGGTTGAACGCGAAGATCACCAGCACGATCCCGAGCAGCATCGTGATCGGGACGTTCAGCAGGGATTCGACGTCCCACCGCACGTTGAGGCGCTTCAGCAGGCGGTACAGCAGCCAAGGGATCACCAGGACCTTCAGCACGAAGGTGAGGCCGGCCGAGTAGTACAGGTGCGGCTGCTGGGTGAAATACGCCATCATCGAGGTGGACGCGACGAGCGTGATCCCCTGCAGCGTGAACAGGTGGATCAGCGACAGCACCCGGCGCTGCGCGAGCAGCGCGAACGACAGCAGCAGCAGGACCGCGGCGAACAGGTTGATCAGCTGGGAGACCAGGGCCGGCATGTCCGTTCAGGCCCCGAGGAGGAAGTGGACGAGGATGCCGATCACGGCGAGCAGGAAGGCGCCGGCGAGGAACTCCGGCACCCGGAAGATGCGCATCTTGGCCGACACGGTCTCGATCAGCGCCAGGCCCGCGCCGCCGATGGCGAGCTTGAGGACCAGGGCCGGGGCGGCCAGCAGCAGCCCGACCGGGTCGTGCACCTGCGCGATGCCCCACGGGAAGAACAGCGCGAGGCCGATCGAGGAATACGCGAACAGCTTCAGGCTCGCCGCCCACTCCATCAGCGCGAGGTGACGGCCCGAGTACTCGAGGATCATCGCCTCGTGGATCATCGTGAGCTCGAGGTGGGTTGCCGGGTTGTCTACCGGCACCCGCGCGTTCTCGGCGAGCGACACCATCGTGAAGGCGACCCCGGCGAAGGCCAGGCTCGGCACGATCGCGAACTCCTGGCTGGCGGTCGTCTCCACGATGCTTGCCAGCGAGGTGGACTGCGTCATGAACGCCGCGGTGAACAGCACCATCAGCAGCGCCGGTTCCGCGAGGAAGCCCACCAGCATCTCGCGCCGCGCGCCCAGCGTTCCGAACGCGGTGCCGATGTCCATCGCGGCGAGCGACATGAAGACGCGGGCCACGGCGAACAGGCCGACCAGCGCGATGGCATCGGCCGCCGGCGCCAGCGGCAGGTCGGTCGACAGGCTCGGCACGATGCCGCAGGCCAGCACCATGACGCCGAACACGATGTAGGGCGCGATCCGGAACAGCGGACTCGCGTTCTCGGCGATCACCGAGTCCTTGTGGAACAGCTTGTGCAGCGTGCGATACGGCAGCAGCAGCGGCGGCGCGCTGCGGTTCTGCAGCCATGCCCGGCACTGGTTGATCCATCCGGTCAGCAGCGGCGCGCCGAGCACGGCGAGCAGCAGCGCGAGCACCTGCGCGAGGACGCTGTAGGCCGTCATCGGAACACCAGCAGCAGCATCAGGATCAGCGTGACGAAGCTGTACATCAGGTAGGTCGAGATCCGGCCCTGCTGCAGCAGGCCGACGAGGCGCGACAGGCCCTCGACCGCCCGCGCCACGGGCAGGTACACCCAGTGCCAGACGTGATCGGTGGCCGACAGCCGGTACACCGGGTGCCGGTCGAACGGACTGGGCAGGTGGCGGTCGATGCGGAAGAACGGCTCGAACACCTGGCGGATCGGCTGGCCGAAACCCTCGGCGGTGTCCTGCATGCGCGCGTTGAGCAGCGGATAGCCGCAGTCCCACGGCGGCGAACGGCGGATGCGGCCGTGGTACAGCCGGCGCACCAGCGCGAAGGTGAGGGCGCACGACGCCGCGACGAGCAGCAGGAAGAGCAGCGGGCTGTAGCTCGAACGCTCCGCGGCGACCGGGGCCAGCATCAGCCAGCCGTTGGCGGCCACTTTCGGGCCGACGCCGTCTCCCACCAGGACGCGCGTCACCGGATCGATCAGGGCGATCACGGTGACCGGGAAGAGCCCCAGCAGCACGCATCCGGCCGCCAGCCAGACCAGGCCCGCCCGCTCGCTGAATGCGGCGTCGTGCGAGCGCGCGAGCGCGGGCTCGCGCGGCTGCCCGAGGAAGATCACTCCGAAGAACTTGACCATCACGTAGCCGCCGAGCGCAGCCACGAGCGCGACGCCGGCGGCGACCACCGGGAGCAGCATGTTCACGAAGGTGCTGGGCAGCCCGAGCGTGAACAGGAAGCTCTGCAGCAGCAGCCATTCGGAGACGAAGCCGTTGAGCGGCGGCAGCCCGGCCGCGGCGAGCGCGCCGACCAGCGCGAGCCAGCCGACCCACGGCATGGTGCGCAGCAGCCCGCCGAGCTTGCCGAGGTTGCGCTCGCCGGTGGCGTGCAGCACGGCCCCGGTGCAGAGGAACAGCAGGCTCTTGAAGAAGGCGTGGTTCAGCGCGTGGTAGAGCACGGCCGTGAGCGCGAGAGCAGCGAGCGCCGACGTGCCGTACCCGACGAACAGCAGCGCGAGTCCCATGCCGACCAGCAGCAGGCCGATGTTCTCGATCGACGAATAGGCGAGCAGGCGCTTCATGTCGGTCTGCACGGCGCTGAAGACCACGCCGAACAGCGCAGTCGACAGTCCGAGCACGATCGCCAGCACGCCCCACCACCACAGTTGCGTCTGCAGGACCTCGAACCCGACGCGCAGGATCCCGTAGATCGCCGTCTTCAGCATCACGCCGCTCATCAGCGCCGACACGGGCGACGGCGCCGCGGGGTGCGCTTCCGGCAGCCAGATGTGCAGCGGCAGCATCCCGGCCTTGGCGCCGAAGCCGAACAGCGCCAGCAGGAACGCGGTCGACGCCCAGAACGGCGACAGGTGCTGCGCGCGCATGTTGGCGAACGTGTAGTCGCCGGTGTTGGCCTGCAGCACGCCGAAGGCGAGCAGGATGCCGAGCGCGCCGATGTGAGCGATGAGCAGGTAGAGGTAGCCGGCGCGGCGGATCGCGGGGATCGTGTGGTTGGCGGTCACCAGGAAGAAGGACGACAGCGCCATCAGTTCCCACATCACCATGAAGACGTAGGCGTCGTCGGCCACCATCACCATCGCCATGCTGGCGACGAAGAGGTGATAGAGCAGGCACAGCAGCCCGGGCGGCGTTCCTTCGCCTTTCCTGAAGTAGCCGGAAGCGAAGATCGAAATGCCGGCGCCTGCGGCTCCGAGCAGGAACAGGAAGAACGCCGAAAGGGCGTCGAGCCGAAGGTGGAAGGGCAGCCCCGGCAGCCCGATCGGCAGCACCGCGACCTGCGGCGCGGTGAAGAGCCCCGCCACGGCGACGATCGCGAGCAGCAGGCTCACCAGCGCGCCGAGCGGGAACAGGACGCGCGCCACGAGGAAGAAGCTCGCCGGCCGCACCATGCCCGCCGCACCGACGAGGATCCAGAGGCCGACGGCGATCAGGACGCCGTCGATCGGCAGCAGCTGGAGGGAGAGGTCCACGGCTGCCGCGATGGTTCAGCGCCGCGTCGGCTTGCGCGTGGCGGCAAGCAGCCAGGACGGCAGCGGGCGGCTGCCGGCGTGCTCGATGATGTATTCGCGGATCAGCTGCCGCACGACCTGCGAGGGCGTGAGGTCCTGCGCGGCGCAGATCTCCTCGAACAGCGCCTTCTTGCGCGGGTCGAGCAGCAGGGTCAGGCGCGCCGTCTTGCTTTCGGTCCGGGTCGTCATGCCTCGGATTCTATGCGCATTGCATGTTAATCAAATACACTTCGAGCATCGCGACCCCGGCCGGATTGACCGGCCGGGTTGATCGCAGTCGACGGTCAGGGCCTTGCAGCGACCAGGGTAGGCGGGACCGATCCAACGAAAGGGAGACAGACAATGTCCGGAACGAGGCTGGCTATCGCTGCCGCAATCGCGTGCATCGCAACTTCGGCGGGCGCGCAGGACGCCACGTGGCGCAAGGACGTGGCCCCCATCGTCGCCGCGAAGTGCGGCGCGTGCCACGGAGCGAACGCGCCCGAGTACAACGACTGGATGGCGATGGGCGACGAGAAGCGCGCCAAGGTCGCCCCGCGCATGGACACCTACCCGCACTTCATGTCGTACGTGGTCTGGCCCGCCAGCGGCGCGATGATGCGCCGGCTCGACGACGGCAAGGCCGCCGGCGGCAAGCCGGGCAACATGTACGCGTTCCTCGGATCGAGCGACGAGGAGCGCGCGAAGAACCTCGCCACCATCAAGGCGTGGCTGGGCGAAGGCGCCTGGAACATGAACCGGTGGACGGCGCGCGGCGAGGTCCCGGGCGTGACCAAGGACCAGCTCGACAAGGTCAAGGCCAAGTACTGACGCCGTGCCGGGCAGCGCCGGCCGCGGTCCGGACGATCCGCTGCCCGCCGCCTTGCTGACGGCGCTCCCGCGTTACTTCACGCGCATGCCGGGCTGGGCGCCGGCATCCGGGTCGACGACGTACAGGCCCGGGTGGTTCTTCTCGTCGGCGTGGCCGGCGGCCAGCACCATGCCCTCGCTGATCCCGAACTTCATCTTCCGCGGTGCCAGGTTGGCGACCAGCACGGTGAGCCGGCCGACCAGGTCCTTCGGGTCGTAGGCCGACTTGATGCCGGAGAACACGGTCCGGTGCCGGCCCTCGCCGGCGTCGAGCGTCAGCTTCAGCAGCTTGTCGCTGCCTTCGACGTGGCTGGCGTCCACGATCCTGGCGACGCGCAGGTCGATCTTCGCGAAGTCGTCGATCGTGATGGATTCGGCGATCGCCGCGCCGCCCGGCAGCGCCGGTTCTGCGACGCTCACCGGCGGCTCGAACAGCGCGTCGAGCTGCTTGTTCTCCACGCGCGTCATCAGGTGCGCGTACGGGCCGATCTTCTGCGGCAGGCCTTCCGCGTCGCCCCACGTGAAGTCGCGGTCGAGTCCGAACAGTTCGCGCGCCACGCGGCTCGCTGTGCGGGGCAGCACCGGGGCCAGGCACACCGACAGCAGCTTGAACCCGTGCAGCGCGCGCGAACAGACGTCCTGCAGCTGGTCGCGCTTCGCAGGGTCCTTCGCCAGCAGCCACGGCTGCGCCGCGTCGAAGTCCTGGTTGATGCGATCGGCGATGGCCATGACCTCGCGGATGGCCTTGCCGTACTCGCGCGCATCGAGCAGCTCGGCCACCTGGTCCGCCGCCGCCCTGGCCGAGCCCGCCAGCGAACCGTCGCCCGCGTATTTCAGCTCGCCGTCGAAGTGCTTCGTGATGAAGCTCGCCGCGCGGCTGGCGATGTTGACGTACTTGCCGACGAGGTCGCTGTTGACCCGCTGCAGGAAGTCGTCCGGGTTGAACTCGATGTCCTCGACGCGCGCGTTCAGTTTCGCCGCGATGTAGTAGCGCAGCCACTCGGCGTTCATGCCGAGCTCGAGGTACTTCAGCGGGTCGATCCCGGTGCCGCGGCTCTTGCTCATCTTCTCGCCGCTGACGGTGATGAACCCGTGCACGTGCACGTTGTCCGGCACCTTGTACGGCGCGCCGGCGAACTTCAGCATCGCCGGCCAGAACAGCGTGTGGAAGTAGATGATGTCCTTGCCGATGAAGTGGACCTGCTCGGTGCCCGGGTCCTGCAGGAAGGCCTCGAAGTCGATGCCGTTCTTCGCGCAGTACGCCTTGAAGCTCGCGAGGTAGCCGATCGGCGCATCCAGCCAGACATAGAAGTACTTGCCCGGCGCATCCGGGATCGGGATGCCGAAGTAGGGCGCGTCGCGCGAGATGTCCCAGTCGCCGAGCGCCTTGTCGCCTTCGCTGCCGAGCCACTCGCGCGCCTTGTTGGCGACTTCCTGCTGCAGCCTTCCGTCCTGCGTCCAGCTGCGCAGGAACTCGACGCAGCGCGGGTCGGACAGCCTGAAGAAGTAGTGATCCGAGGTGCGCAGTTCGGGCGCGGTGCCGGACAGCACCGAGTACGGGTTCTTCAGGTCGGTCGGCGAATACACCGAACTGCAGACCTCGCAGGCGTCGCCGTTCTGGTCCTTCGCGCCGCACTTCGGGCACTCGCCCTTGATGTAGCGATCGGGCAGGAACATGCTCTTGACAGGGTCGAAGAACTGCTCGACCGGCTTCGTGTACGTCAGCCCGGCGGCCCTGAGCTTGCGGTAGATGTCCTGCGACAGCTCGGTGTTCTCGGGCGAGTCGGTCGAGTGCCAGTGGTCGAAGCGGATCAGGAAGCCATCGAGGTACGGCTGGCGGCCCGCGCCGATGGCGGCGACGAACTCCTGCGGCGTCTTTCCCGCCTTCTCGGCCGCGATCATGATCGGCGCGCCGTGGGCGTCGTCGGCGCCGACGAAGTGCACTTCGTGGCCGAGCATGCGCTGGTGGCGCACCCAGATGTCGGCCTGGATGTACTCCATGATGTGGCCGATGTGGAAGGGGCCGTTGGCGTACGGCAGGGCGGTCGTGACAAACAAGCGTCGTGTCATGGTTCTTCGTGGTCCCGATGTGCTGCTTCAGAACGCCGCGCGAAAGGCGGCGAGCCGTCAGTGCGACGGCGGGCACATTCGGGCGCGCGCGCAGTGGCCGCCCGGAGGGTGCGATGTCGAGTGAACTGGAAGGCGGCGCATGGGGTCGATCCCTGGAGGGGCATTCTATCAACCGGGGTTCGCTCCATTAGACTGGCGCGTTCCCGAATCACAGCCCCGGACTCACAGCCCCGAACCGCGGCATCGTCGCAGGCAGTCACCCATGGCCATCACCGTCGAACAAGCGAATGAAGCGCTGAAGCGCGTCATCGATCCCAACACCGGCAAGGACCTCGTCAGCACGCGCTCCGCGCGCAACGTGCGCGTCGAGGGCGGCGGCGTCAGCGTCGACGTCGAACTCGGTTACCCGGCCGCGAGCCAGGTCGAAGGCATCCGGCGCGCGGTGATCGACGCGCTGAAGGCCGCCGGCGCGGCCAACGTCAGCGCCAACGTGACGATGAAGATCGTCGCGCACACCGTGCAGCGCGGGCTCAAGGTGCTGCCGAACGTCAAGAACATCATCGCCGTCGCCTCGGGCAAGGGCGGCGTCGGCAAGAGCACGGTGGCGGCCAACCTGGCGCTGGCGCTCTCCGCGGAAGGCGCGCGGGTCGGCGTGCTCGACGCCGACATCTATGGCCCGAGCCAGCCGACGATGCTCGGCATCTCCGGCAAGCCGGAGTCCACCGACGGCCGGACGCTGGAGCCGATGGAGAACCACGGCCTGCAGATGAGCTCGATCGGCCTGCTGATCGACGCCGACCAGCCGATGGTGTGGCGCGGCCCGATGGTCACGCAGGCACTGCAGCAGCTGCTGGCGCAGACCAACTGGAAGGACCTCGACTACCTCGTCGTCGACCTGCCGCCGGGCACCGGCGACATCCAGCTCACGCTCGCGCAGCAGGTGCCGGTGACCGGCGCGGTCATCGTGACCACGCCGCAGGACATCGCGCTGATCGACGCCCGGAAGGGCCTGAAGATGTTCGAGAAGGTCGGCATCCCGATCCTCGGCATCGTCGAGAACATGGCCGTCCACATCTGCTCGAACTGCGGCCACGCGGAGCACATCTTCGGCGCGGAAGGCGGCGCGAAGATGGCGGAGCAGTACGGCGTCGAGCACCTCGGCAGCCTGCCGCTCGACATCCGGATCCGCGAGCAGGCCGACGCGGGCCGGCCCACCGTGATTGCGGAACCAGACAGCCCGATCACCGCGACCTTCAAGGACATCGCGCGCAAGGTGGCGGTGCGGATCGCCGAGAAGGCGAAGGACATGTCGCTGAAGATGCCGACGATCAAGGTGTCGAACACCTGATCCCGTCGGCCGAGGCGCGAGCGGATCGATGAGACGAAGCGCCGTCACCGGTCTGGTGGGCCTGGCGTTGATCGCCGGGTTGACCGGTTGCAGCGAAGAGCCCGGGCCGCTGGTGCGCGATCACTACGCGACGCTGGAGGACTGCGCGGCCGACTGGGGACGGCCCGGGAACTGCGACCGCGTTCATAGCTCCGGCTATTCCGGTGGCATGGTCGTCTTCCGGGGGCCGGCGTATGCGCAGAACGCCCGCGAGTCCGCGCGCCGCGACGCCGTGGCTGTGGACGACCGGTCCGGCGGCGGGGGTTCGCTGGATTCGCCGCGAAGCGGGCGGTCGATTGGCACGGTCAGGGAACCGGCCGCGCGCGATGGCGCGCCCGGCCGGTTGCGGCCGGGTCCACCGAACTCACCGATTCCACCGACCAACACCATGGCGAGCACCGTGCCCGAATCCCTCGCGGACCTGCCGTACTTCATCGCCTCCTTCGGCATCGTCCTGATGCTGCTTGCGCTCGGCCTGGCCGCCTACGTCGCGCTCGCCGCGCGGCGCGACATGCGCCTGGTCGCGGAGGGCAACGTCGCCGCCGCGGCCGGCATGACGGGCGCGTTCATCGGCTTCGCGCTGCCCCTGGCGAGCGCCGTGATCGGCGGCGGAACGCTGCTCGACATGCTCGCCTGGGGCGGCGTCGCGCTGCTGGCGCAGTTGCTCGTTCTCGCGGGCCTGCGGCTGATCCTGTCCTCGCTCGTGCGGCGCATGCACGACGGGCAGGTCGCCAGCGGAGTGTTCCTCGGCGCGGTTGCGGTCACGATCGGTATCCTGAACGCCGCCTGCCTGACGCAGTGAGCACGGGAGGAACCCGAAGACATGCGCATCGAACCCTGGACGCCCGAAGCGGCGCCGCGCAACGAGGAACTGGTGAAGTCAATCGAGGCGCGCCGCGGTGGCGCCCTGATCAACCTCGATCGGATGCTGCTGTGGAGCGAGCCGCTCGCGCGCGGCTGGAACGGCTACCTGCGGGCGCTGCGCCAGGAGATCTCGCTCGCGCCGTTCCTGCGCGAGCTGGCGATCTGCGTCGTCGCGCGGCTGACCGGCGCGCAGTACGAGTATCACCATCACGCGCCCGAGCTGAAGAAGGCCGGCGCCACCGACGCGCAACTGGCGATCCTCGACGATCCGGACGCCGCCGCGGCGAGCCCGCTGTACGACGACCTGCAGCGCGCCGTGATCCGGTTCGCGATCGCGAGCACGCGCCACGTGCAGATTCCGGACGCGCTCTTCGACGACCTGAAGCGCCGCCTGTCGCCGACCGAGCTGGTGGAGCTGGTGGCGTCGACGGCCGCCTACAACATGGTCGCGCGGTTCCTGGTGGCGCTCGACGTGACGCCCGAGACCTGACCCGAGATCGAACGAGACACCGAGGAGAGGCGATGAAGCTGTTGCGGTACGGACCGGACGGGCGCGAGAGGCCCGGAATGCTCGACGCGCAGGGACGGCTGCGCGACCTGTCGGGCGTGATCGCGCACGTGACCAGCGAACACCTGTCGGACGCGGCGCTGGCGCGGTTGAAGAAGCTCGACCCGGCATCGCTGCCGCTGGTGCGCGGCACTCCGCGGCTCGGCGTGCCGTTCCTCGGCATCAGCAAGCTGGTGGCGATCGGACTGAACTACGCCGACCACGCCGCCGAGGCGGGCCTGGCCGCGCCGTCCGAGCCGATCGTGTTCCTGAAGGCGACGACGTGCATCACGGGCCCGGTCGACGACCTGGTCATTCCGCGCGGCTCGACCAAGACCGACTGGGAGGTCGAACTCGGCGTCGTGATCGGCACGAAGGCGCAATACGTGCCGGAGGACAGGGCGCTCGATCACGTGGCCGGTTACTGCGTCGTCAACGACGTGTCGGAACGCAACTTCCAGCTCGAGCGCGGCGGGCAGTGGGACCGCGGCAAGGGTTGCGACACGTTCGGTCCGATCGGACCGTGGCTAGTCACGCGCGACGAAGTGCCCGATCCGCAGGCGCTCGACCTCTGGCTCGACGTCAACGGCGAGCCGATGCAGCGCGGCAGCACGCGCACGATGATCTTCGGCGTGGCGCACCTCGTCAGCTACGTCAGCCGGTTCATGACGCTGCTGCCGGGCGACATCATCGCCACCGGAACGCCGCCTGGCGTCGGGATGGGACGCAAGCCGCCGCGGTACCTGAAGCCGGGCGACGTCGTCACGCTCGGCGTGGCGGGACTGGGCCAACAGCGGCAGCGCGTGCGCGCGCACGCGTGACGCCGGCCGGGAATCAGAGCGCGTCGGCGACGAGTTCCGCGATGTCGCGCGCTGGGACCTTGTCGTTGACCTGCGCGAGGCCGTCGCCGACCATCACCGCGCAGTAGGGGCACGCGGTCGCCACGGTCGACGGCGCCTTCTCCATCGCCTGCTCGGCGCGCAGCGCGTTGATGCGCGTGCCGGTCGTTTCCTCCAGCCACATGCGGCCGCCGCCGGCGCCGCAGCACATGGCCTTGTCGCGCGCGAGGTCGAACTCGAGCGGGCCGTCCTTCGACACCGCGTACAGGATGCGCCGCGGAGCGTCGTACTCCTTGTTGTGGCGCCCGAGGTAGCACGGCTCGTGGTAGATCAGGCGCTCGTGCGTCGGCTTCACCTTCAGCCGTCCCGACGTGATCCACGCGTCGATCGCCTGCGTGTGGTGCACGACGTCGTAGTGCCCGCCGAATTCGCCGAGTTCGTTCTTCAGCGCGTTGAAGGCGTGCGGGTCGGTGGTGACGATGCGCTTCGCGCCGACGCCGTTCAGCGTCTCGGCCAGCGCCGTCGCAAGCGCCTGGAACACCATCTCGTTGCCGAGCCGGCGCACGCACTCGCCGGTCGAGCCCTCGGCCGCGCCGAGGATTCCGATCCTGACGCCGGCCGCCTGCGCCACCTTGACGAACGCGCGCGCAATCTTCTGCCCGCGCGGATCGAACGACGACGCCGAGCCGACGTAGTACAGGTAGTCGAGCGCGGCGACTTCCTCCGGCGTCGACACGATCGGCACGCCAAGCGACTTCGCCCAGTCGCCGCGCGCTCCGGCGTCGAGGCCCCACGGATTGCCGGCCGACTCGTACGCCTGGAACAGCTTGTTCAGTTCGCCCGGGAATTCGCCTTCCATCATCACCTGGCGCTGCCGCAGCCGGAAGAACTTCGACAGGTGCTCGATGCCGATCGGGCACGCGACTTCGCAGTAGCCGCAGGTGGTGCACGCCCACAGCGTCTCCTCGCTGATCGGTCCGCCCACCAGCGACGGCAGCTTGTCGGCGGCGCCGGCCTTGATGCCGTCACCGACGTCGACGAGGTGATGCTTCAAGGCGTCGTTGACCCACTTCAGCGACAGCGGCTTGCCGGTGAGAAAGGTCGGGCAGGCGTCCTTGCAGCGGCCGCACTCGGTGCAGGTGAAGGCGTCGAGGCCTTCCTTCCAGGTGAGGTCGAGCGCGGTCTTCGCGCCGATCTTCAACTGGTCGGGATCGACGTCGTCCTCGGCGAGCGGCGCGAGGTCGACGCCGGGCACGCGGTTCAGCGGCGCGTCGCGTCCGAAGAACACGACCGGCAGCGCGGTGACGATGTGGAAGTGCTCGCCGATCGGCAGGATCGCGAGGAAGGTGAACACGGTCAGCATCTGCACCCAGTAGAACAGGTGGTAGCCGACGTCGATGGCGGCCGGCGAGAGTCCCTGCAAGCCGGCGGCGAGCGGGCCGCCGATCCACGCCCAGGCCTGCTCGTGCGCGATGCCCGCGTCGACGGGCGCCAGCTTGGCAAAGCGGAAGGCGTCGAAGGCGAAGTCGGTCAGCATGATCAGCGTGATCAGGCCGAGCACCAGGACCGCCTCGCGGTTGGGCTCGAGGCGCCGCGGACGGCGCACGAAGCGGCGCCAGAAGCCGAACGCCACCGCGGCCAGCACGGCGAGTTCGACGAAGTCCTTCCACGCCGTGTACGCGGCGCCGAAGGCGCCGGGAATCACCGCTTCAGGCCAGTAGCCGATCACGATGAGGTGCAGCTTCCGGACCAGCAGGGTCATGAAGCCGACGAAGATCACGGCGTGCATCAACCCGGGGCGGAAGTCGCCGGTGAGGAGCCGCGACTGGCCGATGCCCATCTTCAGCAGGCGCAGCGTTCGCTCGCCGAGGCGGTCGAAGCGGTTGTCCGGGGCGAGCGCCGCGACGATCGCCAGCTTGCGCCACGCCATCACGCCGAACGCGGCGAAACCGGCGACCATCAGCAACGAGATGAAGAGGGGACTCATCGTGCGCCCGGCATGCGGGAGTGAGGCGACGGCCGATTGTCCGGCCGTGAACGCGCGCGGGACTGACCCCGGTCAACCCGTCGGGGCGAAAAGAAAAGCCCGCGGCGGAGGCGGGCTTCCAGAGCGAAGAAGGTCAGGTTCCAGCGTGAAGAAGGTCACCTACCGGAGTGAAGACCGTCACGTGCCGGCGGAGATCCGGTTCTCCTTCACGATCTTCGACCAGCGGTCGACTTCCTTCTTCATGAACGCGCTGAACTCGGCGGGACCCTGGGCGGTGATCGTCATGCCCTGCGCGGCGAGCCGCTCCGCGACCGCGGGCTCCTTCAGCGCCTTCTGGATCTCGTCGTTCATCCGGTTGACGACGTCGGCGGGAGTCTTCGCCGGAGCGATCACGCCCCAGTAGGCGAGGGCTTCGAAGTTCTTGATGCCGACCTCGGCGAGCGTCGGTGTGTCGGGCAGCTGCGCGTTGCGCTTCGCGCCGGTGACGGCCATCGGCTTCACCGTGCCCGCCTTCACGTGCGGCATCACGAGGAACACCGTCCCGATGGCGAGCGGCATGTGGCCGGCGACCGTGTCGTTCATCAGCGGGCCGCCGCCGCGGTACGGGACGTGCGTCCACGACCAGCCGCCCTGGTTGCCGGCCTGGATCATCGCGAGGTGCCCGAGGCTGCCGGTGCCGATCGAGCCGATGTTGATGCCCTTGACGGTGCGCGCGTCGGCCAGCATGTCCTTCACGCCGGCGTACTTCGACTTGCTCGAGGCGACGAGCGCCATCGGCGACGTGCCGATCAGCGTGACGTGCGCGAGGTCCTTCAGCGTGTCGAACTGGATGTTCGGGATCAGGCTCGGGTTGGTGCCGTGCGTGTCGAACACGACGCCGAAGGTGTAGCCGTCGGGCGCGGCCCGGGCGACGGCCGCGGTGCCGATCGAGCCCGACGCGCCGCCGACGTTCTCCACGACCACGCTCTGGCCGAGCTGCTTCGTCAACTGCTGCGCGAGGATGCGCGCGACCTGGTCCACCGAGCCGCCGGGCGGGAAGACCGAGATCAGGCGAATCGGCTTGTTGGGCCATGCCTGGGCCCAGGCGGGAGCGGAGGCGAGGGTGCCGAGCGCAAGAACGCACAGCGCCGCCCGGCGAAGGAACGAGGACATCACGAGTCTCCTTGGTGATGCGGCGACCGGCGTGCCGCTGCGCGCGATAGTAGCGCCCGGGTGGCCCCGTACCGCGTTGGGGAAAACTCAGTACACGGCGCCGCGCGCGTCGACCGGCCAGATCGCTTCGACGCGTTCGTTGCGCACGGCGACGATCCACTCGTGCAGGTTCACGGTGGGATCGACGTGGCCGGGAATCAGCCGCACCTTGTCGCCCAGCGCGAGTGCGGGTCCGTCGCCGCTGCGATCCAGCACCGTGTGCTCGTCCGACACGCCGCGCACCGTCCACCCCGGGAACGCCGGCTGCGCCGGTCCCGAGTCGGTCGAGAAGGCCTTCAGCCCGGCGTCCAGCGTGGCGCGATCGCCGCGGGCGTCGTGCCGCCGGCTCATCACCGTGGCCAGGATGGAGAGCGACTGGTTGAACCTGGGCCAGCGCGGGTCCTGCTCGTTCTTCGCGTAGTCGACGTCCATCAGGACGTACGAGCCCGGCTGGATCTCGGTGTACACGCCGCTGGCGGCCTCGAAGAGGAAGGTGCCGGTGCCCGCGCCGGTGACGGCGTCGCACGGCAGCCCGGCGGCGAGCAGCGCGTCGCGGGCCGCCCGCGCCAGCCGGGTGGCCGACTCGATCGCGCGGCGCCGTTCCTCGACGCCGCGCCGATGCTGCGCGGATCCGAAATACGCCTGCAGGCCGCGCAGGTTCAGGCTCGGCTGTGCAGCGACCGCGCGGGCGAGCGCGACCGCCGCGCCGGGATCGGCGACGCCCGCACGGTCGTGGCCGACGTCGAGTTCGACGTAGACGTCGACGCGCGCCGCGGCGCGATCGCACGCCTCGCCCAGCGTTGCGACGACCGAAGCGTCGTCCACGCAGACGCCGACGCGCGCGGCGGGAAAGCGGGCCGCGAGCGCGGCCAGGTTCGCGAGCTTGCGCGCGCCGACGACCTCGTTGGTCACCAGCACGTCCACGATGCCGCCGGCGAGGAAGGGCTCCGCTTCCGAGGTCTTCTGCACGCAGATGCCGACGGCGCCCGCGGCGACCTGGCGGCGCGCGATCTCGACGCACTTGTGGCTCTTGGAGTGCGGCCGCACGCGGACGTTGCGTCCGGCCACGGCCTGCATCAGGCGGCCG
>Ga0209253_10001351_pt1 | contig 21568 bp, 17 predicted proteins | sample FrelakmetBRP12BR_FD_187145 | JGI IMG/M metagenome (GOLD analysis project Ga0209253, IMG submission 187145) | Freshwater lake sediment microbial communities from the University of Notre Dame, USA, for methane emissions studies - BRP12 BR (SPAdes)... | ecosystem: Environmental > Aquatic >...
CGAGGATGGCGAGGTACTCGAAGTCCTCGATGGCATCGCGGAGCGCTTTCATCCGCAGGCAGCCGCCGGGCAACAGGTCCATGCAGGTTTCCAACTACCCCAACAGTCACCTCACGACCTTCAATATATTTCTCCACCAGTGCTGGCTGGTTGTAACGGTCAAGGATCTGCATGACTTGATCGCGGAGTTCTTCTTCTCTGTTGATAATCGACTCTCTGGATACCCCCATTCCTGTCCCTTCCCGGCTGGGTTTTACGAACAGGGGGAAAGACATATCATCGTTTAGAGGCTCATCAACTCGCTCAAAGGTTTGGAATGCGGGCGTAGGCAGCTCGTGGTAGCTGAACACACGCTTGGTCATTGGTTTATCCAGCGCCATCGCCAGGGTTAATACCTTAGAACCCGTATACGGGATGCGCAGCATCTCCAGAATGGCAGGAACCTGTGCTTCCCGGGCATCTCCAAAATGGCTTTCACAAATGTTGAAACAGATGTCGGGTTTAAATTTACGGATTGTATCGTAGAGGGTGACATCCCCTTCTAAAAATTCACTGTGGTGGCCCCCGGAGCGTATTGAATTGACCAGAGCTTCGACCGTCTTTTCAGAATCGAGGTCATCCCACCGGTCTTCTGGCATACCTTCATACTTAGGAGCATTGATCTTCAAGTTTGCCAGTACAGCTACTTTGTATTTCTTCATTCAAAAATCCACTCCTCTTTCCTTAAATTTGCCTAACGAAGGATGAAAGGATTGCTGGATCAAAGCTGGTGAGTACAATTTTACTTTGATAAATTCCATTTCCACCCGGAAATTGTAACAAGATGAGGAGATTTTCGTCCACTCGCCCTACACCTGCTTACCATCGCATTATAAGCTAAAACAAACTGCGATTAATATCGTTCTGTTGGGTCTAATGGTTTTTACAACGGTCAGTCGTTATTCTGGACGGTTGTTCTCAGTCGATTCAAGATATCCAACAGCTCTTGTACGATGTCGTCGCAATCCAACCCATCTTTGGGGACCCCACTCCCTGATGTCCATCGTTCCTTGACATCCTCCAGAGAGAGAGCAGCTTTCGAACGGATTTGATTGTACTTTTCCACCTTCTGGGGATCGCTACTGGCGGACAGCTCCTGTCGCTGCAAATACCGCAGTAGCCGCTCGATTTCGACTTCCACATCGATCACCCGCTTCTGCTCCTGCAAAGCCCATTGTATTGCTTGCTCGATTTTGCCAGCCTGTGACTGATAACTGGCTGCCAGTTCGCCGTACCGCCGCACCGCCCAAATAGCCCGTACTTGCTGCGATTTCATGGCTTTCCACTGCACTTCCATTTGTTCAATGTTGCGCCGCTCTGAAGCAACACTGACATCCGTGGGAGGCCAGCTGTGATTAACAGGTATCTGCCGGTTAGCAACCGCCAGAAGGTCGAGAGCCCGCTGCCTTTGCTTCTCTGCGTTTAATACAGCATCAATCAGCGGCTTTTCGACCACTTCCTCCAGTTCCTGCTGAACCGCCACATACTCCTGCCAGATATTACAGCGCTGCTGCATTTCATTGACAACCTCAACCAGGGCGAGCGGCAGTTGCTGGGGGACCTGTGCGGTTGAAGTTTTATGGGTATCTTTCGATAACAGGCGCCGCGCTTTATCGATGGATGGGTCTTCTAAGGCCGCATACTCCTGGAGCTTGTTGAGTTTGTTTGTGAGTGCCTGCTGTTTTGACTGGATATCCTGGTTTAATTGGACCAACCAGCGGTTCGTGCACACAACCACTTCCTCGATCACTGCCTCTGCCTCACGAGCTTTTTTCTCAATCAATCCGGCCTGCGGCTGGCTTAAACCCTGATTATTTCGCTCTAGAACGATACGCATTCGGTCCAGTTCTGCTCCTGCTGCCTTTTTTAGATATGGGTTGCTATTTACCAGCCATGAAATCTGGTGAAACTGGTTTCGAGCAGAATAAAAATTATCCTTGGTCTCCTTCTCAATACTTTGGATCCAGCGTAATCGAGCCTCGACCTTTCCAACTCGTGTGTGAGCAATTTTATAATTCTCTGACAGCGATTTCACATCCATAAGTAAGCCAGTGATCTCAGATTCTTTCAAGGATTTTGTCTCATCTACTGGAATGATGGACTGGTGTCTGGTCATTAAGTAACGCAGGTCCTCATTGAGAGTAGCAACTGCCTCTTGCCTGGACCAGTTATCCGGGTTATAGACAGCTACCTGGGTAGAAATCACTTCAGCACCTTTGCTCCATTCCAGTCCGTGCTGGATATCCTCGCTCGCCAATAAACCAAGCAGCTCTGCATGTTGAGCGGCAATCTCATGGCAGTGCTCAGATAATTTACTCAACCTTTCAGACAGTTCGCTGGCTCTGCTGAAATTCCGATCAATCTCCTCGATCGAACGCGGTTTGTGCGTTTCGCCTAAAGCTGCAAGCTGTTTGTTGATTTCTCGAAATACAGACCGGCTCTGATCCCAGATCACCGGGTGAATCTCGCTCTTTGCCAAGCTGGAGATCAAAGCAGAGAGATCTTTTTGAAGCAGCAGAGCATTGTCAAGCATCGTAGACAGTGAGCCGTACTGCCGTAACCCGCGGCGAATGCCTCCACCCATCTCCGCCATCGCTTGTCCAATCCGATCGATCTCCCCCCCAACTTCGGGCATGCTATCTATCTCGAGCCGTAACATCGTCGCCGATAAAGCATCGGCAATCGTTTTCATCGAGGTCATCTGTTCGATCTCTTTGCTCACGATCAGGTTGTCTGGCAGGCTGGATATCAAATTTTGGGTTCGGTCTATTTGCTGGTGCATCTGCAGGGCCTTCGACTCGAGAGCTTTGTACTGCTTATCCCAGGCAGACAAACGAATTAGGAGGTCATTTATAACCGGGCGAACCTCGACTACGATCGCGTAGACACTGCAAACACTCTCTTTTGTCGCATGCTGGTTGATATTATTTTCGTCCATGGTAAAGAAATACCGCGGCACAATATCCAATGCGTCGATGACTTTCTCTTCCTGCGCCGCGGCTTCTTCGAATTTGTCACCGGTCAATTTTCGATCCCCAAGTGACTCCATTAACCGGCGAACCTCGCGCTCATGATCCAGCACTTCCCGTGCATTTTGCGCTACGAGCCAGGCCTGCTGGCCGATACTACGCACCCCATCCCAGGCTGTGTCGGTCCGTTCATTCAGTTCTGCGATTCCATTGAGCAGTCCCGCAGTAGCGATTTTCAGCTTATACCAGTCATACCAGTAGAAGGGAGCGGAAAGCAGTCTTTGCCACGTTCGGAAGCGTATCTTTCCCAGGCGCTCCTGGATATGGATATATTCCCTTTTAAAATCGACCAGCTGGTTAGTAATTTGGTCAAGTTTTCGTTGAACAGAAGCTATCAGTGCTCCGTACGGTGGAGGGTCGTCCTGTGAGTATTGGTGTGTAACCGCAATGATCTGCTTGCATTCGTTCTGCACGTGAATGAAGCCTGGAACCACCTTGTGAGATAAGGATTCAATCTGCCGCCGCCAGTAGTATTCCAGCAGATATACTACGGCCCAGATCAGCAGGAGGGCGAAGAGGACGATCCACAATCCTATTAAAAATGCCGATCCTCCATCTGGGCTCATCAATAAAATTATACCCTTTCAGGCTTCTCTTCCAGCCATTTGTGCAGCAGGCCTACAGCAGCATCTACTGCTGTTTCATTGGCTCTGAACCAGTAAATCGATTCGTCCTGCTCCTTGAACCAGTTTGCCTGCCTCCGAACTAACACCCGGGACTTTCGTTTCATGATCGTCGCTGCTTCCCCAAGACTGATCTCTCCCTGCAAGTAGGCAATAATTTCCTGGTATCCGATCGCCGACATGGTGGGCAAATCCGGTGTATACCCTTTATCCAATAATCCCTGAACTTCTCCAACCAGACCTGTATCAAACATATTCTGGATGCGCGCATCTATCCGATCATATAATTCCGGGCGTGGCCGGTGCAACCCAATCTGTATCAGCCGGTAGCGCGGCTCTGCACGCTTTTTCTGTGCCGAAAAACTCACCCCAGAGCTGAGAATCACTTCCATCGCCCGGATTGTACGTCGCTGGTTTCGCCAATCGATCTTCTCTGCCGCGGGCGGGTCAAGGACTGCCAGGCGGTTATGCAATCCTTGTGCCCCGATCTCATCAGCCCATTTCTCCAATTCTTTGCGAAGTCGTGGGTCTGGAATCACCGGAGGGATCTCCCAGGTCTCGATTACAGAGTGAATATACTGGCCTGTACCCCCAACCAGAAATGGCAGCCGCCCCCGTTTGTGGATATCTTCGATCACACTCCAGGCAGCTCTTTGAAAGACTGCCAGGCTCAAGATTTGGTCGGGATTGGCGATGTCGATCAGATGATGTGGAATCCGTTTTCGCTCCGCAAGGGATGGCTTGGCTGTGCCGATATCCATCCCTCTGTAAAAGAGGCGCGAATCAGCAGAAATAATCTCTCCTTTCAAGCGTTCAGCCAGCTGGATTGCGATCCCAGTTTTCCCGACCGCTGTTGGACCGATAATGACTACCAAAGGTGTTTGTATCATAAATTAAAGATCAGGCTCTAACTCTCTCACGAGATTTCCGTGAGGATGTTTTCAAAGTGAAGAATCTCTTCAGGCAGTACGCTACGGTTTCGGGCAATAGCGATCACATCAATACGCCAGTCTCCGGAGATCTCAGGGTGAGTCTGCAGATAAGACTGCGCAGAAGAATATATATGTTCCATCTTCGTCCGGGTTACGGCTTCTTCGGGGTAACCAAAGCGAGTTGATGAGCGCGTTTTTACTTCTACAAACACGGTAATTCCATCGATTTGTACGACCAGGTCGATTTCGCCGTATAGTGACCGGTAATTTCTCTCCAGGATCGAATACCCCTTTTCTATCAGGTATTCTGCCGCGATTTTCTCTCCCCAATTTCCCAAAGATTTCTTGCCTTTCATGACCTTCTCCAACGGTCAAGCATACGGTTCACGCGCATCGTCCAGCTGCGTTTTCGCCTGGCATTTGACGAGATTACTTGCTGGTAGCAATCGACCAATCGCTTGGTCGTGCGCTCGATGTCATATTGGTCGGCTTCTTTCCGGGCTTCAATACCCATCTGCTTGCGTTTGTCGTGGTCTGTCGCTATCCGTACCATTTTTGCAGTGAAAGATGCCAAATCCTCGCCATCAACTAAATAACCAGTAATACCATCCTCAACGATATCCCCAACGCCGGGTGATTGGATCCCTAATACTGGTAGTCCAGAGGCCATCGCTTCAATTACAGACAATGGATGCACTTCTGAGATCGAAGCGGTAACAAATGCGTCAGCCATCGGCAAATAGCCCGGTAGCAGTTCATAGGGTATTATCCCGGTAAAACGAACCCGGGACTCTATACCCATTTCCTGTACCATTTCCTTCAAGTTTTCTTGCTCCGGCCCACCCCCGATCAACAATAAATTTACCTGGCTATATGCCTGAGCAACCCCTCGAAATGAACGCAGCAAGAAGGGCAGGTTTTTCTCCGGACCCAGTCGACCAAAATAGATCAGAAGAATATCGTTGGGTTTAAATCCAAAATCTTCCCGATTCTGGACTATATCTGGCGAACGAAACGGCTGGATATCGACCCCATTGGGAACGATGACGATCTCAGCATCGACGCCCATCTGCTGGAGTACATTCTGCATTCCTGCAGATGGGGCGATGACCAGGTTGATCAGGCGGCAGAAGGCAGGTAAGTATACCACCAGGGCTGTTTCGCTAATTACATCTGCAAATGCAGGCAGGTAGATCTGGGCATAGAGATCATAACGGGTGTGATTTGTAAAAACGATTGGGATCCCCCGGCTGCGGCAATACCGAATTGCCAGGGGTCCGCTCAGAATCGGATGGTGGACGTTGACGAGGTCCATGCTTTGCAGCAAGCGACGAGCTTGCTTACTGTAACGGACATTGAAGTTAAATCCAGTGTCCAGCATCGAAATGCCGGGGGAACGGATCACATTCAACTCATCATCTGTGTAGGGGTGGTCTTTGTTTTGGGTGGAGAAGGTAAAAACGAAAACTTCATGACCGAGTTTTTCCAGATACTTCTTATTCAAGGAAATGACATTGGTCACTCCACTGATATGCGGTTTATAGAAATCCGCCATCATCCCAATCCGCATGGCTGTCCTTCTCTCTGGGCTTAAATCTGTGTGTATCTGAAATTATTGGATTCCAAATCTTATATTAACATTAGATATTTAAAAGTCAAGCGGAATCCCTCAATTTCCATAAGGATTACAAATTCTTGGCATCCAGGCCAGATCGGGGTACAATCCAAGCGTGCTCAAACCGCGCAACCTGCCGGATATCGATCGGTTGAGTGTTTTGGCAGCCACAATCCTGCTGGCTTATGCCCTGGCGAGGTTCGTGACATTCCCTGCTCAAGAGATCGAGCTCTCCTTTTTGGGTATCTACCTACCCATCGAGATCAATGTCTACACTATTGTAGCATTCCTGGTGGCATTGATTACCGCTACCGGAGCAGATTGGTTGTTGCGAGATCATCCATCGATCGGCAGTGGTATTACGGTCGAGCACTTGTTTCTCCCAGCAATGACTGCCTGGGTGATCGGGTTTCCTTTATACCAGCTACCTCTCAGCCCCTTCTGGTGGGTTGGTTTTGCGTTGGGAGGTTTACTTTTGATGCTGGTCCTGGTAGCCGAGTATATTACTGTCAACCCAGAGGATATCCGCCAACCCGTCGCTGCTGCGGGATTGATCGCCTTATCGTTTTCTCTCTACCTGATACTGTCAATTGCCCTGCGGTATACCGGTGTACGCTTGGTCTTTTTACTGCCCGCACTGACCCTGGCTGCTTGGTTGGTCAGCCTTCGGACACTGCATCTGCGTTTGCATGGTCGATGGACATTTATCCAATCTGGGATCATCGCTTTCGTCTGCGCACAGATCCTGACCGGACTTCACTATTTGCCTCTCTCGCCGGTATCTTTCGGACTTCTGCTGCTGGCACCAACCTACTGCCTCACCAGCCTGGTAGCAAATTTGGCTGAAGAAGAACCATTCCGGCAGGCTATCGTTGAGCCGACCGTGGTATTTCTGCTATTACTGGCATTTGCTTTATGGCTGCGATAGGACTAACAAGATTGAACCCGTTAATCATTCCCGAACAGCTTTGGCTTCAAATATGCTCTCATGCCGATGAGAAGCTCCCAGAAGAAGCTTGCGGATTGCTGTCAGGGAATGGGCAAAAGGTGCATGAAGTTATTCCTATTCCTAACGTCCTCCACAGTCCGGTGAGATACCGGATGGATCCCGCTGACCAGCTCCGTGCTTTTCAGCAAATTGAGGAGGGAGGGTTTGATCTGGCTGGAATATTTCATTCTCACCCCTTGGGACCGGACCGTCCATCGGATACAGACATTGCCGAGGCGTATTACCCTGAATCGGTTTACGTCATCTTATTTCCATATATAACTGGATGGAAAGCGCGTGGGTTTATAATTAATGCACCAGTAGTCAATGAAATCCCACTGATCATCACAATGGAGATATAATTTATGTCTATACTCCATAGTATCGATACCTACAGTTCCAAACACGGAGGAGGCAGGTTTCTGAATAAAGATGCTAATCTCCGCACTAATCCTTATCTTCTCTTACCTGATCGGGTCGATTCCTACCGGTCTGATTATCGTGCGTTTGAAGACCGGGAAGGATATTCGTACTGTTGAAAGTGGGAGAACGGGTGGCACGAACGCGATGCGTGCAGCTGGATTGTCGGCTGGACTGGCTACGGCAATCCTGGATATGCTGAAAGCATTGCTTTGTGCATACATGGCACGGGTGTTAACGCCCGATCATGTGTGGGTGCAGGTGCTTGCACCGGTAATGGCAGTTATCGGACATAATTATTCGATCTTCCTGATCGAAAGGACAGAGAACGGCTGGATCCGACTGCGCGGCGGTGCGGGAGGAGCGCCCACCGGCGGCGGTGCGGTCGGTCTATGGTTCCCAGTTCTGATTCTGGGTATACCGCTGGCATCGTTGATTCTATACTTTGTCGGTTACGCTTCTATTGCTACTCTATCCGTCCCGATCATTATCATATTAATTTTCATTGTCGGAGCATATATTGGTGCTATTCCCTGGCAGTATATTGCCTACGGCTTAATCACTTTTGTTGTTCTTGTCTGGGCGCTGCGGCCCAATATCCGGCGATTAATCAATGGGGACGAACGCATGGTCGGCTACCGAGCTAAGCGCAAAAGGAAAAAAGCAGCCCTAAATGAAAAGACCGGGCAGCCCTGATTCAGGCTGTCCGGTATGCATATCGGTGAACCACATTAACTTTTACTCTTCCTCTTCGTCCTCTATATCTTCGTCATAATCTTCGTCTTCATCATCCGATGCGAGGGGGAGCTCACCAAACATCTGCCGGTATAGAGCCATCAGGTTTCGACGGTGCAGCTCTTCCGCCAGACCCCCAATTAATACCCGGCTTTTTCCGCACGATTCCACAGTTACTTCATCGAGAATATCCATCGGGTATTTACGCCGGGAGGCCCTTCGCACAGCTTTGCGTATCTGAGAAAGGTAGTTGAGGTTCTCTTTAATATAGCCGTCGATTTCCCCACGCAAGATGATATCCCCGTGCCCCTGGACGATATTCTCAAGACCCATCCTGGATACTCTTTTCAGCGAGGTGACCAGGTCGTCAATATTCCCATCAACGATATAGGGCAGCGGCATACAGGCATCTCCAGAAAACAGCACTCGATCTTCTTCTGCTAGAACGCTGATATTATCGGCGCTGTGCCCCGGGAGTGGGATGAGTGAAAGGTTTTTCTTACCAACCTTCAGGCTGAGCTGTCCCTCCTCAAATGTAACCTGAGGCAGGATAATCTTTATATTCCGGAAGGATTGGGTCTGCCGGCGGGTTGATTCGATTGACGGGATTCCGCGCTCCTCCAACCATTTCCTACAAAGAGTGTGAGAAATCACGGATGCACCAGGAAAGAAATACGTTCCCCAGGCGTGGTCCGCATGATAGTGCGTGTTAATCACATAGCGGACCGGGACATTTAATTCCTGCTCAATAAAGTCTCGGATCGACAGTGTCTCCTCCGGCATCGCCAGGGTATCAATCACAACCGCCCAATTTGGCCCAATGACCGCCCCGGCGACCACCTGTGCGTAAACATCACTTTGAAAAGAATACACATTATCAGCAACTCGTTCGCGTTGGATCATAATACCTTCCCATAGAGGCAGGATACTTGTGTAGGATAGCACAAAGCCAGGGCAGAAGTCAAGAAATATTAATCTCATATTAATAACCGACCCAATAATTCGGGGAATTCGGGTGCACCCTCTCATTTTCTGGATAGGTGTATGAATGATTGACCCCAGCCTGGGATCAAGATATAATGCAACCTACCAATTTGATAAATCCTCCTTCCGGGAGGAGTAAGCAGCTGGCGATCTGTAATCCATCCCAGGGTATCGATCCACCTCGGATGATTCAGAGAAGGAGAGGGCGTAGGCTGAAAACCTCCACAGACACCCCTGCTGAAAGTCGCCCGGAATAGCTGCTGAAGAAATCCCGGTTATCTTTGCATGATAAAAAACGGGTGAGTAGAACGGCACGGGTGAGCCCGTTACAGCGCATCCTGGATATTGGTCCGGGTAGAGAGTGCGCCCGTTTTCTGGCGAACTGAGGTGGTACCGCGGAAGGCTTACCCTTTCGTCCTCTGGTAGGACGGAAGGGTTTTTTTATTGCCCGTGGACAGCAGCGGTACACCTAAACAGGAAGAGGTAAAAATGCCATTATCGAAGCATTACCAGCCTGATGAGATCGAGCCACGCTGGGTAGATTTCTGGCAAAAAGAGAACATTTATCATTATGATCCGCTATCGCCGGCGCCGGTGTACTCAATTGATACGCCTCCACCCACCGTCTCAGGTGATCTCCATCTGGGCCATGTCTACTCCTATACTCACGCAGACATTATCGCCCGGTTCTGGCGTATGCGTGGACACAACGTATATTACCCCATGGGATTTGATGATAACGGTCTCCCTACCGAGAGATTGGTAGAGAAGCGACTTGGGGTCATCGTACAGCAGGTTGGGCGGCGAGAATTTATTGAAAGGTGCCTGCAGGTCAGTGAGGCCGCGATACTTGATTATCAAGCGCTTTGGCTGCGAGCAGGTCTATCCATCGATTGGCGCTATACCTATCGCACGATTGATACGCGCTCGCGCCGTATCTCTCAGCTTTCGTTCATCCAACTGTACCAGCAGGGGCTTGCATACCGGCGTGAGTCCCCTGCAATCTGGTGTCCGGAATGTAGAACTTCGATCGCCCAGGCAGATCTGAATGACCTCGAGCGCCAGAGCGAGCTCTCTACCCTGGCTTTCCAACTGGATAGCGGAGAGATGTTGCCGATTGCGACAACCCGCCCGGAGCTGCTGCCTGCCTGCGTGGCGGTCTTCGTCCACCCGGAGGATCATCGATATCACAGGTATGTGGGTAGGCAGGCGCGCGTGCCTCAGTTTGGTCAACTCGTTCCAGTGATAGCCGATCCGTCGGCCGTGCCTGAAAAAGGCACCGGAGCGGTCATGTGCTGCACATTTGGAGATGCGACGGATGTCTCCTGGTGGTACCGATACCAACTTCGAGTGATCGCGGCGATCGGTCCGGATGGGCGCATGACACAAGCTGCCGGGAAATACCAGGGATTATCGATAGAAGAAGCGCGTCAGCAAATAAAACAAGACCTGGAACGAGACGGAAACATAATAGATCGCCGCCCGTTACCGCAATCCATTCGCGTCCATGAGCGCTGTGATACACCGGTGGAGTATACAATTGCCCGGCAGTGGTTCATCCGCATTCTGGACCATAAAGAGCTTCTGCTTCGATTGGGCGACCAGGTGAGATGGCACCCTGAGCTCATGAAAGCGCGCTACAAAAGCTGGGTTGAAAACCTGAGCTGGGATTGGTGCATCTCCCGCCAACGCTATTATGGCGTGCCTTTCCCTCTCTGGTACTGCCAGAAGTGCGGAGAGGTAATTCTGGCAGACGTGGACCGGCTGCCGGTTGACCCGAATGAGGAAAGCCCGGACAATCCCTGTATCTGCGGTAGTAGTGCTTTTTTGCCGGAAACCGATATTCTCGATACCTGGGCAACCTCGTCCATGACCCCACAGATCGTAGGACATTGGCTGGAGGATAGCACGGACAGCGGCACAAACGGCTTATACCAGAGAGTTTTCCCATTTTCCCTTCGCCCCCAGGCTCATGAGATCATACGTACCTGGGCATTTTATACCCTGGTCAAGTCTCAATATCATTTCCACTCATTGCCGTGGAAAAATGTGCTCATCTCCGGGTGGGGATTGGCTGGTGAGGGAATGGGGAAGATCAGCAAAAGCCGCAGGAGTGGGCTAATGGCTCCTAAGGATATGATTCAACGCTATTCTGCCGATGCAGTGCGTTATTGGGCGGCCAGCACAAGTCCCGGTAAGGATACCGTGATCAATGAGGAGAAGATCCAGCTCGGCGCGAAACTGGTTACCAAACTGTGGAATGTAGCTCGATTTTCAGAGCCGTTTATCCTCCAATTTCAACCACCCCACTGGGTGGACGGATTCCAGGATCCCGTACTATATCCCTATACACCCGCCGACCGGTGGATCCTTTCCCGCCTGCAGCGATTGATCGTCAGATCAACTACTTCCCTTGAAGCCTATGACTACGCCACCGCGAAGAGTGAGATCGAAAACTTCTTCTGGCAGGATCTGGCAGACAACTACCTCGAGATGTGTAAAGTGCGCCTGTACGGTCCCCCATCCAGTATGCAGACAGCGGGATTGGCAACCATATATCAGCTCCTGCTTACAACCATCCACTTGTTCGCTCCATTTCTGCCCTTCATCACCGAGGAGATCTACCATCGTCTTTTCTGGGAACGCTTTCAAGAAAACTTCTCCCCCTCCATTCATAGGAGCGGTTGGCCTTTGCCAAATCTTGCCCTCATAGATGAAAAAGCCGAGGTAATTGGGGAGCATTTAATCGCTATCGTCTCCGTCGTCCGGCGGTTCAAAAGCGAGCATAGTCTCCCGTTAGGGGCCGATCTAAATCGATTAAAATTGTCCGTTGCGGGAGGAATTTCAGTGCCAACAGGATTTCCACTTGAAAACAAGCTACCGCTTGCCGAGGCGCTTGCCTTCGCTGAGCTTGATCTACGTGGCGCCACACGTGCCCGCCAGATCGAAATTGTACCTGAGCTTGATCCAGACCGACCCAATGGAACAACCCTGGATACGGGAAGTGGCATCCAAATACAGATCGATGTTTAACTTCTCAGGATATCCCTATGCCAGTCTACCCGTTCTTACAAATCGATGCCTTCACCGATCACCCATTAGGGGGCAACCCCTGCGCCGTCCTGATGGATACTGAAGATCTGGAGGATGCGGCTATGCTGGCGATTGCTCGTGAGAACAATCTCTCTGAGACGGCTTTTGTGCGTGAATCTAGGGTCGCCACCGCTGCGGCGCGCTATTTTACGCCAGCTCTGGAAATCCCCTTTGCCGGCCATCCAACGCTGGCAACTGTCTTAGCTCTGTTCGACTCCGGCCGAGTCTCCCTTAATGGAGGTTTCACCCATATCACGCTGGAGCTAAAAACCGGGATCATTCCGATTGATGTTTACTCTCAAAACGGAAAAATCCTGCAAATTGTGATGACCCAAAATAAACCCGAATTCCTGGCTACCTATCCTCCCGCCGAGATCATGCCGCTGTTTGGTCTTGACCTAAACGACATGCTGCCGAATGCCTTAATTCAAACCGTCAGCACTGGGACCCCGCAGCTCATGCTGCCTCTAAGAGACCTTACCGCGCTGCGCAAGGCCCGGCTGGATATCGCCGCGTTTATTGATCTGCGCAGCCGGTCTGATTTTTTCAGCCCGCATCTCTTCTGCCTGGAAGGGTTAACTGGAGAAGGACAAACCTTCGCCCGCCACCTGGATGTGCCGCCCGACCTCCCCGAGGACCCATTCACGGGTTCAGCCACCGGCGGCATGGCTGCATATCTGTGGCGGTATGGCTGGATCGATTCTCCAGTGTTTATCGCTGAGCAAGGTCACTGGATGAACCGTCCGGGTCGAGCCGTGGTTGAAGTGATCGGTCCCCGCCAGGATATCCAGGCGGTCAAAGTTGGCGGCAGCGCCGTGACGGTACTGCGCGGCTCGTTTTTCCTTTAAATTTACTCATCCCGATTTCTGGAGTGACGTATGCCTGACTACACCCTTCCAAAAACTTATAATTTCCACGCTACTGAAGAGCGCATCTATGAATGGTGGGAGAAAAGCGGTTATTTCAAGCCTTCAAATGATCCATGCCGCCCAGGATTTGACCCACAGAAGAAGCCGTATGTGATCTCCATCCCGCCGCCGAATGTCACCGGCGAGCTGCACCTGGGTCATGCCATGTTCGTTTCCATGGAAGACTTGATGATCCGCTATCACCGGATGAAAGGCATTCCTGCGTTATGGGTGCCTGGGACCGACCATGCGGGGATCGCTACACAGCTCCAGGTTGAGAAATCCCTGAAAAAAGAGGGACTGACTCGCGAGCAGATTGGGCGAGAGGAGTTCTTGCGCCGTACCTGGGAATGGAAAGAGAAATACGGCGGTATTATCACCCAGCAGATCCGGCGCCTGGGTGCCTCCTGCGATTGGGAGCGCGAGCGCTTCACTCTGGATGAAGGCCTCTCCCGCGCCGTGCGGGAAGCCTTCGTCAGGCTGTACGAAAAAGGTTTAATCTACCGCGGCCCTCGGCTGATCAACTGGTCGCCGGGTTTAAAGACCGCTGTATCCGACCTGGAGGTGGATTACGTAGAAGAGCCTGGCACGCTTTATTACTTCCAATACCGGTTGGCTGGTGAAGAAATGGATTATATACCTGTAGCGACCACTCGTCCGGAGACAATTCTCGGTGATACGGCGGTCGCTGTGCATCCGGAAGATCCGCGCTACCAGAAATACATCGGAAGACAGGTGATCGTACCCATTCTCAACCGCCTGATTCCGGTTATCCCCGATGAATATGTGGATCGGGAGTTCGGCGGCGGCGCTTTGAAGGTCACACCCGGCCACGATCCAAATGACTATGCCATCGCCCAACGCCATGGGTTGCCAATTCTATCGGTTTTGGATGAATCTGCACGGGTGAATGCCAATGGCGGGCCTTACCAAGGCTTAGATCGTTTCGAAGCTCGTAAAAGGCTTTGGGAGGATATGCGCCTTGCCGGCTTGACAATCAAGGAAGAGCCCTACATTTTGAATATCCCTCGCTCCCAGAGAGGCGGGGAGATCGTCGAGCCGATGATCTCGACCCAATGGTTCGTGCATATTCAGCCACTTGCGGAGGCCGCCTTGCAAGCAGTGCGTGATGACCGCATCCAAATCGTACCTGAGCGATTCACCAAAGTTTACTACAACTGGCTGGAGAACATCGAGGACTGGTGCATCAGCCGCCAGCTGTGGTGGGGACACCGCATCCCGGTCTGGTACTGCCGGGAGTGTGGGCAGATGACCGTGGCGCGCATGGACCCTACAGCCTGTGCACACTGCGGCAGCCCTCAAATCGAGCAGGATCCGGATGTCCTCGATACCTGGTTTTCCTCCGGCTTATGGCCCTTCTCAACCCTCGGTTGGCCTGAAAAGACCCCCGATTATCTGTATTTCTATCCGACTACGATGATGGAGACAGGCTACGATATCCTTTTCTTCTGGGTAGCTCGTATGATCATGGCGGGATTGGAGTTTACTGGTCAGGTGCCTTTCAGCACGGTTTACCTGCATGGCCTGATCCGGGACGAGCATGGGCGTAAGATGAGCAAGTCGTATGGTAATGTAATCGACCCGCTAACCATGATGGAGAAGCTCGGTACGGATGCACTCCGCTTTACCCTCCTGGTGGGCTCTACCCCGGGGAATGACATGAATCTCAGTGCGAAGAAGGTGGAAGCTAACCGGAACTTTGCCAATAAGATCTGGAACGCAGGGCGGTATATCATTAGTTCTTTGCAGCAAGCACCTGCCGAGCCAGCCGGAGAACCCACCTGGACGCTGGCAGATTCCTGGATTTGGGCGCGGCTTCAGGAGCTGATCCGTGATGTGGAGAGGTTATTCCAGAGCTATCAGTACGGAGAAGCAGGTAGGCAAATTTATGACTTTTTCTGGAGCGAGTTTGCCGATTGGTATGTGGAAATCGCCAAGCTGCAACTTTCAGAGGGCGGAGACAGAGCATTTTACACATCACGCACGCTGGTGCATATTCTGGATCTTTGTCTGCGTTTGCTTCACCCATTTACGCCATTTATTTCTGAGGAGTTGTGGGGGCATTTGAAGCGGGCATCCGAAGCTCATTCTCCGCGAATGGCTCCCACGGGTGGTTGGGCTGAAGCCCTGATCATCGCCCGCTGGCCTGAGTCACGCCTTCTGGAGGGATGGGAACAAGACAAGGTAACTGATTTCAGCCTGATCCAGGATGTAATACGCGCAATCCGTAACCTTCGGGCGGAAAAGAATGTAAAATCAGGCCAGCGTATTCCAGCCGTGTTGGTATCGGATAGCTTCTCGGTTACCTTGAAAGAGCAAGCCCAGGCGATTGCCCATCTGGCACAGCTTGAACCTGGGCGGCTGGAGATCCATCCCCATCTGTCATCCAAGCCGGCGAACCATATCGCATTGGTTGTCGGTCCGGTAGAAATCTACCTGCCGCTGGCAGATCTGGTGGATATCACCGAAGAACGATCCCGCCTGGAAAAGGACCTGGATGAAGTGAGCTTTCAAATTCTGCGCCTTGAATCCTTGCTGTCTAGTCCCTTTGCAGAGAAAGCTCCTCCGTTGGTCGTACAGAAGGAGCGCGAAAAGTTGGAGTCATATCTCGAGACCGCGGGAAAGCTGCGCGCCCAGTTGGAAGCTTTGAATTGATAGGATGTATGACGTATTATTCCGTAGTAAACTCGACGGGAAGCCTGTGCTTTATAACCGATGAACATACAAGTAGGCGATATTTCAATCGGATATGATGAACGCGGATCTGGTATCCCCCTGCTGCTGATCCATGGCTATCCGCTGAACCGCAAACTGTGGGAACCACAGCTATCCAGCTTGTCCGATATTGCGCGAGTACTCACTCCTGATTTGCGCGGGCACGGGGATTCCGAGCCAGGACCCGTAACATCGCAGTTTCACCAGGCGTTCTCGATGGAGATGATGGCAGATGACTGTGCAAACTTCCTGTCTGCGCTGGGAGTGAGCCGACCGGCAGTGATCGGTGGGTTATCGATGGGAGGTTATATCGCACTGGCCTTCGCCCGCAAATACCCTCAGCGGTTGGCTGGATTAATCCTGGCTGCGACTCGCGCTGGAGCAGATTCAGCGGAGGGCAAAGCCAATAGAGATAAAGCGGTTGCCCTGGCGCGAGAATCCGGTCCGGTTGCCATTGCGGAGGCGATGCTCCCGAAGATGATGTCGCCTAAGACCTATCAGTCCAACCCGGAGCTGGTCGCGGTTGCCTTTGATATGATGAAAACTACTTCGGTGAGCGGGATCGTCGGCGACCTGCTGGGGATGAAAGTGCGACCGGATTCGACGGCATTCCTTCCGGAGATACGCAAGCCTACCCTGCTCCTATACGGTGCAGATGATCAGATTATTCCCCAAGCGGAAATGGAATCCATGGCTACCGCCATCCCGGACGCCCAGTTGATCGTGATCCCTGATTCGGGTCATCTGCTCAATATGGAACAGCCTGACGATTTTAATCAATCCATCTACACATTCATGACGCAATTTATGTGAGGTATAGAATACTATGCGCATCGGCTTAATCTACCCACAAACTGAATTCGGCAATGATCCAGCAACCATTCGAGATTATGCTCAAACCGCGGAAGGATGTGGCTATAACCACATCCTGGCTTACGAGCACGTGCTTGGAGCAAACCCAGACCGACCAGGCGGATGGTCCGGCGTCTATACCTATCAGGACGCCTTTATGGAACCCTTCGTGCTATTCAGCCATCTGGCAGCTGTTACCCAACGGATCCAGTTCACTACCGGCATCCTGATCCTGCCTCAACGCCAGACTGTCCTGGTAGCAAAACAGGCAGCTACGCTGGATGTGCTCAGCGGGGGACGGCTGCGACTGGGTGTCGGTCTCGGATGGAATCCAGTGGAATATACATCACTCAACCAGGATATTCACACTCGCGGCGCTCGCATACTTGAACAGGTGGAGTTAATGCGGCAGCTGTGGACCCAACCCCTGGTAAATTTCAGTGGGAAGTGGCACACGATTCCGGACGCAGGTATCAATCCGATGCCAGTACAGCAGCCGATACCGGTCTGGTTTGGCGGGCATGCGGTCGCCGTACTGCGTCGAGTAGCCCTCCTGGGAGATGGTTGGATGCCTAACTACCGCACCCCAGATGATTTGAAGCCCTCACTCGAGCTGTTGGAAGGCTTCCTAAATGAGAACAAACGGCAGATGAAAGATATCGGATTGGAAGTGCGCATCTCTTACGGAAATGGGGATCCCGAAGCCTGGATCAAGGCAATCCAGGGTTGGGAGACCGTAGGAGCAACCCATTTATCCGTCAATTTTATGGGATGTGGGCTGCAAACCCCCCAGGAGCATATGTTGGCGGTCCGAGAATTTGCCCAGGCAGCGGGTTTGTCATGAATAAAGCTCAGATTTTAGACGCCCTGGAGGGGGGACGCGAGAGTTTTGTCGAGAATTTCGCCGATTTTGATGACCGGGCGATGCTCACCCAAGACCCCGCCAGCGGTTGGACGCTGAAAGATATCCTTTCCCACCTGACTCGTTGGGAAGCCGAGCTGGTCAAGCTTCTATGGCAGCTCAAGCAGGGACAGGCGCCGAATACCGCTCACTTCTCCAGCTCAAGCATCGATGAGATCAACGCTCATTGGAGATCTGCTGACCAGTCCAGACCCCTCGAGCGTATTCTCCAGGATTACCATGGGATACGCAACCAGACGATCCGCCGGGTGGAGGATTTCTCAGACCGGGAGCTGGAAGATCCTGGGCGATATCCGTGGCTCAAGGGGAAGGCGCTTTGGGAGTGGATCGCAGGGGATAGCTTCGAGCACGAGGGCGAGCATACCGGACAGGTACAGGCGATACTGAAGGCATACAAGTCGATTATGCCGCCGGAAGGATAATATCGTGCAAAAACCTGCCTACTCTCCGGAAAAAAACGCCCAATTGCTCAAACACCGGATTGAGGAGTTGCGCGCCGGGCTGTTTCAATACGATCCCGTCCAGCTGGCTGCCAGAACCGGCATGGCATTTATATACCTCGATGAGGGTCAGGCAGAATTCCATAGCGTCCTGTGGGATCGGGAAATCATGGTGTCTTATCCGGAGTACCACATATACGAGCTTACTTCCGGGAAGGAATGCAACGTCGCCCAGCAGGCATTGCTATTGTATTATTTTCACACCGCAGATGGAACGCCGCCCGGGGATGCGTGGATCTCCTTCACCGAGCTGCCGGATGGGCGTTTTTACACTCAGGCATTTCAAGGCTATACCGGGGATGAGCTCAAGCGCGAGTTCGGTGATGACCGGCCGGCTTTCGAGCAGGCTGCCTGTGCACTGGCAGGCAGGAAGGAAAATCTCGGAGATGCCGCTTATTCCTTTCAATTGCTGCCGCAAGTTTCCCTATTGACAGTATGTTGGTTAGGAGATGAGGATTTTCCAACCAAATACCAAATCCTGTTCAGCTCAAACATCAGCCATTATCTACCGACCGATGCATGCGCTATCGCCGGCAGCATGCTGACGCGCCGTCTGATCGGTGCTCGTGCCGGCGTAATCGGATCTTGAAGAGGTATAAGCACCCCATCGTCCAGGTGGCATTTTCGACCCTGGGACTACGGCAGTATAGGTCTATACTGACTTAATCGACGTTACCCTCGCCCAAATAGAATGATTGAGCGGCAAGATCCATTAAGATTAGAATCAAATTATTGTGCATATAATGTACGATATATGTACAATACAATGATATAATCCATTTATACATCCACCTGCTGATTTTTCCCGTATATAATTACAGGGATTTCACTATGAAGAAGTTATATTTTCTCCCTATCACCGGTCTGGTCGCCGCCGTTTTACTCTTCGCAACCATAATGCCCGCAGCAGCTAATTTCCCCCGCTATGCAAAGCTAAATTTAGCGCCTATACCGGTGCAGTTGGACAGTAAAATTGGCGAGGGCGTCAAGAAACTGGAGCGCTGCTCAACTCGGGTCGACTCACCCGACAGTCAACAACTCATCCCTCAGTTGGATGGTACCGGTATCTTTCAAGACTTCAACCTCAACAAAATCACCCAGATCCAACCTTCTCATCGCGGGTCTATGACTCAGATTCCTTTCTCGTCAAAGGCAACAGACCAGACAACTTGCACATTTTCCGCCCTACAGACAGCTGGTTAAAGATGATCGTTCTCTGAAGGTTTTTTCTCAACAAAACGCCTTTGCCAATCATATAGGTGCGTCATCGCCTCGATGGGGGTGATTGAATTCAGGTCGATGGATTTGAGCTCATCAATTAATGGGTTTGTATCCGGAAATAGGGCTAGCTGACGCGGCGCCGAGGGGTTAATCTTCATCGCCTTGCCAGAGCTGGCCTCCAGCTGCAGCATGATCTCTCCTGCTCGTTGGATTACGGGGCGCGGCAGCCCTGCGAGTTGACCCACATGGATTCCGTACGACCGGTCCGCTCCTCCTGGAACTATCTTATGGAGAAATACGACCCGCCCATCCGCTTCGCTCACCGCCACATTGTAATTACGGACGCCAGGTAGTAAATCTGCAAGCTGCGTCAGTTCGTGGTAGTGCGTAGCAAAAAGTGTCTTCGAACGCAGCTTGGGGTGGTTGTGGATGTATTCGACCACCGCCCAGGCGATCGAGACTCCATCGTAGGTGCTTGTGCCACGACCGATCTCATCCAGCACCAACAGGCTGCGCGGCGTGGCGTTGTGCAGTATATTCGCTGTCTCAAGCATTTCGACCATAAATGTAGACTGCCCAGCATGAATCTCATCCTGCGCACCGATGCGAGTGAAAATGCGATCTACACAGCCAATACGGGCAGAGTGAGCCGGTACAAAGCTGCCCATCTGCGCCATTAAAACAATCAAAGCGACCTGGCGAAGGTAGGTTGACTTTCCGCTCATATTGGGTCCAGTGATGACACGCACCCTCTCACCCGGCTCGAATATAGCGTCGTTTGGAATGAATCGCTCTCCGCTCAACATCTGCTCCACTACCGGATGTCGACCGTCCCGAACATCCAGCACGTCCTCCTCAACCACGTCAGGGCGTATAAAACCGCCTGAGACAGCTGCCTCCGCCAATGAAGCCAATACATCCAGCCGAGCCAGAGCCCGAGAAGTGGCTAATAACGTAATCGATGAGCCCGCGAGGGTAGCACACACTTCTTTGAACAAGCGCCCTTCAATCTCTTGGATGCGATCCTCGGCGTTCAACACCAATGTTTCGTACTCTTTCAACTCTGGGGTGATATAGCGTTCAGCGTTGACCAGCGTCTGCTTGCGGATATACTCCGCTGGAACAGTGTCCGCATTCGCACGAGTCACTTCGATGTAATATCCAAAAACCTTGTTGTAGCCAACTTTTAGCGATTTAATTCCCGTCCGCCCTCGCTCTACGGATTCCAGGCTGGCAATCCACTCTCTGGCATGGCGCGATCGTTCGACCACGCCATCCAGCTCCGCGGAAAAACCTGGACGGATAACACCGACATTCTGCAAGGTAGACGGTGGATCATCCGAGATGGATGCTTCCAAGAGTCCAAGCTCATCCTGGCAGAGCAGGAAATCATTCAGGGTCTGGTCCAAAGGCGAGCCTGAATCTGGAAGCAGCTTGCGTATTCCAGGCAGATGGCGCAATATCCCGCGCAGCCCGACAAGATCCCGTGGTATGGCTGAGCCTCCCAGGATGCGGTTAACCAGCCTTTCCAGGTCACCGATCGGTTTTAAGGCACCCCGAACTTCCGCGCGCAACAACCCGTCCCTATAAAAGAACCCTACCTGATCCTGGCGTCTGCAAATGCGAGCTATATCCAACAAAGGCATGCTCACCCATTGGTGCATCTGCCGTTTTCCCATCGGCGTCACGGTACGGTCCAGTACGCCCAACAATGAGCCTCGGATCTCACCGGTGCGCAGAGTGCCGGTCAGCTCAAGATTGCGCCGGGTAACGGCATCCAGGTTCATGAATTCATTGAGGGAGTAGCTACCCAGGCTGTTTAGCAGCTGCAGTGCAGCAGGCTGGGTCTCGCCCAGGTATTGTAGGATCACTCCAGCAGCACGCAAGCTGAGGGGCTTCCCGCGCAGACCGAAGCCTTCCAGCGAGCTGGCTCCAAAATGGCTGAGAACAGTCTCCCGGCAGCGACCTGGC
>Ga0209253_10001352_pt1 | contig 21513 bp, 19 predicted proteins | sample FrelakmetBRP12BR_FD_187145 | JGI IMG/M metagenome (GOLD analysis project Ga0209253, IMG submission 187145) | Freshwater lake sediment microbial communities from the University of Notre Dame, USA, for methane emissions studies - BRP12 BR (SPAdes)... | ecosystem: Environmental > Aquatic >...
TAATCCAGATACCAGGCCCCGTCTTTGTAAACACCTATCTTATCCTTGCCATTCCCATTCCAGTCGCCAACTACAGGAGTAAAACCGGTGGATCCAAAATTAAAGGTTTTGTCGACACCCGAAGTATATGCACCATCTCCATTATTATCCAGGTACCACACACCGTTGATGAAGGAACCAACCTCTATTTTTCCATCACCATTCCAGTCCCCGCGTACCGGGGTATTTCCGTTTCCTCCAAAATAGTATAAACTATCGTCAACAGATTGTGAGGTTGAAGATGAAATTGAATATGCCGATACAACACCGGCGAATACCATCGTTAATATGACTAGTCCAATTAATAAACTAATTACTCGTGATTTTGCAAATAACTTCATCGACTTCATGGATCAAAATTGTATTGCATCTGATATAAATTCACAAACCTCTGCAGGTTTAAGGATTGAACCTGTAGGTTATGGTAATGGATTCCATGGAATGGTATATTCATAACAAGAAATAAAAAAAAGTTCGGTTAAGAGGTCTTTGAGATACTATAATATCATCTTTTACCCCAGGCAAATGGATTCTGAGATAAGGGACAATCAATCAATGTATTTGGAATGACAATATTATCCATTCCCTTATCCAGAATACATTGAACGCAATGAAATATTGTATTATCCGTAACAACACCGTTATTAAATTTTATGTGGATACCGTAATAGGTATTACTCACATTATTCCCTGTTATGGTGATATTAGTATTATGTGCATCATCCGAGCTAATGCCTTCATCGAATGGAATTCCGCCACCAGTCACGGTATTATTCGAAATTATGATATGGTCATTGGGACCATCAAAACTGTATAAACGTATTCCTGATGGTTCGTTGTGATACGGGTCAGATTTCGGTGTGGTAATTATGTTTCCTTTTACCAGACTGTTTGATGTCTGCCGGATTTTAATTCCAACCTGACCACAGTTATAAATTGTGTTGTTGGTAATAGTGATGTTGTTACTATAATCATTGACAACCGGGAAACCTTCACCAGAGGTTGCTATTCCGTACTGCCTGGTGTCATGAATAATATTATTATTGATAATGATGTTGTCTCCTCTGTAGGTTCCGAGCATGTATGCACTGATATTAAATACTTCATTATTTTCGAATCGGGAATCTGTTAAAAGGTAGACCCCGTTCGGTGTATCGTCCTGGTTGTCCATATTTCCATTAAATTTCAGGTCGTGAACGTAACTGTATGCACCAACAACGAAGAGAGAATCACCGTAGCCCATACCCGAATGATCAATGAGCTTAATGGTACATCCATTTCCAATGAGTTCCAGTTTTGGGGGAGTTTCAACAGTCCTGCTTATACCTATGGTTTTATCGGCAGGGAAAACGACCGCTTTACTCGAATGAGCCCCGGCATAGTCTAAAGCACTTTGGAGTTTTGCCGTCTCATCTGAACCATCTCCCTTTATACCGAAATCAGCTACATAAATGTCGGAAGATAACGTTGGTTGTACGTTCGTGATATTTTTTTCAGATATTTGCTGGTCTCCACTGTCTCCATAGTTTGTGATAAAAAATGCACCCGCCAAGATAATCGATACAATAATGACAATACCTGATATAAGTTTATAATCTTGGCTCATCTCTTCCTCTGTCAATAATAATAATGGTTATTCTGATGATTTAATTTCTCTCAAATACATGTTATTAATTGATGCAGATAGGAAAATATCTGCTGAGATAATGTGGATGTATGGATGAATACCGATACTACCGTAATCGGGATGATAATTCGGTAATAATGATTGTGAGAATTATTCTAATGTCATGCAAAGGAATCAATGAAAAAAATGACAACAGGACATCCGTTTTTGCTTCTTCACTGATCAATGGTATCGAAGGTTTCTGGTCCTTTGCCAAAGAACGGTTCATGAAATATCATGGCGTGGATCCCATGAAATTTCCTCTCTACCAAAAAGAACTGGAATTCAGAAACAACCACAGAAACCGTGATCTATTTAACGGTCTGCTCCAAGCCTTAGTTGGTTATAGTCTCGTGGCTTGAACTGAGTAATCACCTAAGAAAATGGTTACCAGGTTTACCATCAGAAATAACGAATTGGATATATATCATTTGATACTTAATAAAATATGTACTTCACAACGCTGGTTGAAAATAACCATATGTCAAGTGAACTAGGTTTTCACCATGAAGATGCATGAAATATTACAAAGAGATCGGGAAATATGGGATCTTTTTACCAGAAAGGAAGAGTATCATTCATCTATACGAGACAAATTCAATCGATTTCCTTATTATTTAAGCCAATACCGGACTATTTTCGAACCTAAAGCCTCAGAATTCCTGATGAATAACGGATATCACGCCGAATATCCGGATGGCAAACCATTTGCGGTTTGTCTTACCCATGATATTGATGTGGTGTATAAATCAATCACTTCAAAGTGCTTTCAATCATTGAAAAATGTTACCCTGGGTAAATTTAATGCATCCATTAATTCGATTAAGCAGATCCGTTCAAAAAAAAATCCATATGTAAATTTTAAAGAAATTATGGAATTAGAAGAAAAATACGATGCTCGTTCTTCTTTCTATTTTCTTTCACTTGATCCTGCAGACCAGGATTATGAATATAGAATTGAAGATTTGAAAAATGAGATACATACCATCCAGGACTGGGGCTGGGAAGTAGGACTTCATGGCGGTCACCGGGGATACTGTGATCTTAATAAGCTCAAAACCGAAAAAAGGAATCTCGAGAAGATAACCAATAATTCAATAATCGGATGTCGAAACCACTACCTGAACTTTGTCGTGCCGGATACGTGGGAAATATTGAGCAACGCTGGGTTTAAGTATGATTGTTCATTTGGTTATGCGGATTGTGCAGGGTTCAGAAATGGAATGTGCCATCCGTTTAAACCTTTTAATCTGAATAGTGGCAAAATCATTGAAATCATTGAAATCCCTCAGATAATAATGGATGAATCATTATTCGATAATTATATGACATTGGATTCTGACAGAGCATGGGAGATCACACGGCGATTAATTGATGCGGTTGCAAAATACCATGGCGTTATTACCCTGCTATGGCATAATAACTCCATTTTGGGGAATCAGAAAAAATTCTATGAGAAAATCCTGAAATACTGTGCGGAGAAAGAAGCGTGGATGACGAGCGGCGAGCACATTTTAACATGGTGGAAGGATAATGTTAAAGAGTGAGCTATTCATATTTTGAGGATAAAAAATGCGGATTTGTTTTTTATCAAATGCAAAATCTACCCATACATATAGATGGATTCAATATTTTGCTGGCAAAGGACATGATATCCATTTACTTTCATTTGAAGAATTTCCATTTAAACCTGTCGACAATCTGACCGTTCACAGAATCCCCGTAATCCCGAAAAAAGTAAAATATCTTTCCTACCTTAATATTCTTATAAATCCTTTTAAAATGAAAAAACTGATCCGTTCGATACATCCGGATATATTACATGCTCATTACCTGACAAATTATGGTTTACTTGGATATTTTATGCATTTTCATCCCTTTGTCATAACTCTTTGGGGTTCAGATATCCTGGAAGCACCGAAAGAATCGCTTTGGAACAGGATCATGGCAAAAATCATATTAAATTCATCAAATCTGGTTACGTGCGATTCAAACCTCGTATTGAATGAATGCCATAAATATATTAAACATCCCGAAAAAGTGGAGGTTATCCAGTGGGGTATTGATCTATCAACGTTTCATGAGAAGAGAAACGATGCCAGGAAACTCCCCAATATCACCATAATAAGCAACAGGGAGTTCGAACCAAATTACAACATCGATAGTATTATTCAGTCAATTCCCCATGTCATCGAAAAATACCAGAATGTGAAATTTATCCTGAAAAATTTTTACGGAACCAAGGTCCCGGAATTACGGCAATTCGCCAGCTCCCTGAATGTAATGGACTATATCGAATTTGTAAATAAAAAAATGGATTATAATGAATTGCCCGAATTGCTTTACCGGGCAAATATATTCGTCTCTGTTCCTTCGTCAGATAGCTCTTCAATTGCTCTTCACGAAGCAATGGCATGTGGATTGGCGGTGATTGTATCTGATATTCCTTCAAACCATGAGTGGATTACTGATGGCTGGAATGGATTCATTGTCCCTGTCCGAAATCCAGAAAAACTTGCAAGTTCAATAATTCAATTGATTGAAAACCCCGAGCTCATGCAGTTGTTTGGCGAACGGAACGCCCAGATAATTCGTGATCGTGCAGACCGGGAAAAACATATGTCTCATATGGAAAATTTGTACAAACAGCTTTTGGGAAAAGGAAAATAGGGGGAGATTGTTGTGAACGTTGAAGGAAAAACGATTCTTGTTACCGGTGCCGGGGGCTTTATTGGCAGTCATTTGGTTGAAGCACTTGTTTCAAAAGGTGCAGAAGTAAAAACATTTGTCCGTTATAACTCACGGAACGATTGGGGGATGCTCGAAAACATACCTTCCGGTATTAAGGAAAATCTTGATGTAATGACGGGAGATATTATTGATTTTGGTGTTGTAAAAAAAGCGGTTAGAAACTGTGATATTATCTATCATCTTGCTGCCCTGATTGGAATTCCCTATTCCTATGTTGCTCCTGAAAGTTATGTTACTACGAACATCAAAGGAACATTGAACATTATGCAGGCTTCCCTGGAAGAAGGGGTTGAGAAGATAGTACATACTTCAACGAGTGAAGTGTATGGGACGGCAAAATATGTTCCCATAGACGAGAACCATCCTCTCCAGGGCCAGTCTCCGTACTCTGCCAGTAAAATTGGAGCTGATATGATTGCCCACAGTTATTTTCTTTCATTCAATGCCCCCGTTGCGATCATCCGACCATTCAATACCTTTGGTCCCCGTCAATCTGCAAGGGCCGTAATACCTACCATAATCTCCCAGGCGTTATCAGGAAGTGAAGTAAATCTCGGATCACTCACACCCGTTCGTGACCTTACCTATGTCAAAGATACCGTAAATGGTTTTATCAAAGTTGCCGAGTCAGATAAATCCATCGGAGAAATTATTAACATTGGAAATGGAAAGGGAATAACTGTTGGAGAACTGGCAAAAAAAATCCTTACTATTATGGAATGCCGAACTACTACCATCCATACAGATGAAGAACGAATACGCCCTGAAAAAAGTGAGGTAATGCAATTAATTTGCGATAATTCAAAAGCAAAAAGCATGATTGGATGGTCTCCTGCCTACTCGCTGGATCAGGGGCTGAAAGAAACGATAGAGTGGATACGACACCACAGACCTATCTACAAACCAGGGAATTATAATCTATAGATGCTGGTGCTAAAGATGAAAGCCTTGATATTAGCAGGTGGAAAAGGAACAAGACTTCTACCTTATACCGCTGTTTTACCAAAACCACTGATGCCAATAGATGAAACACCAATTTTGGAGATAATTATCCGCCAGTTAAAAAAATATGGCATATCAGATATTTTCATATCTGTTGGATACATGGCGGGATTGATTGAGACTTTTTTTGGTGATGGAAAACAATTAGGAGTAACAATTACGTATTCGGTGGAAACTCACCCTCTTGGAACTGCAGGTCCTATTGCGCTGATTCCGGATTTTAACAGCACGTTACTTGTCATGAATGGCGATGTCCTGACAAGTCTGAATTACCGGAAATTTATTGAGTACCATAAAAAAAACAAGGCTACGATGACCATAGGAATGTCAACGCAATCCTATCAAAACCCCCTTGGATATGTCGAACATGATGAATACAATGTGATTACTAACTATGTTGAAAAACCTGTCTATCAATACGACGTAAGTATGGGTATATATATGTTAGAACCGGATGTCTTACGTTTTATCGAGAAGGGGAAACGTCTCGATATTCCCGAACTTGTTAATATTCTTATAACAAATAATCAAAAGGTTGTCGGATATCATTGTGATGACTATTGGCTGGATATCGGAAAACATGATGATTATAATAAAGTGAATGAAGATTTCAAGAAAAACAGATCATTATTCTTATGAGGTAAAAAGATGGAAATATCCCTGGCATCCCCCAATATCGGGGAAGAAGAAGCACGAGCCGTATATGACGTCGTGAAAACCGGATGGCTCAATGAAGGAAAAAAGGTTGAAAGTTTTGAAAACAATTTTGCCGAGTTTATTGGCACCAAATATGCGATAGCTTTTTTTAACGGTACAGTAGCCCTTCATTCAGTGTTAGCAGCTCTCAATTTGAAGCCAGGAGATGAAGTGATTGTTCCTTCATTTACTTTTATTTCAACTGCAAACAGTGTCATCTTTACCGGCGCGAAACCGGTTTTTGCAGATATTGATGAAAAAACTTTCAACATCTCTCCTGATGACGTAAATGAAAAAATTTCCGACAGGACACGTGCAATTATTCCTGTTCATTATGGAGGCCAGGCTGCAGATATGAAACCTCTTTGTGAGATTGCAGATGACAGGAATCTTCTGGTGGTTGAAGATGCTGCAGAAGCCCACGGAGCTACCTACCAGAATCAAAAGGTTGGCACGTTTGGAACTGCAGGTATGTTCAGTTTTACCCCGACAAAAAATATTACTACGGGAGAAGGAGGGATGATAACAACAAATGATGAAAAATTGAGTGAGAGGTTAAGATTATTAAAAAATCATGGGTCATCATCACCTTATCACCATATCATACTTGGGTATAATTACCGGATGACAGAAATGCAGGCCGCAATCGGTATCGAACAACTTAAAAAATTAACTATGATTATAGACGTAAAACGGAAAAACCAGGAATATCTGACAAAAAAATTATCTTCGATACATGGTCTGACACCTCCTTTTGTTCCTGCGGACCGAAAACACGTATATATGCTTTATACAATCAAAATTGACGAAAAAGAAAGTGGCATTTCGCGGGATGCTTTTATGCAGAAGCTCGAGGAAAAGGGAATTATGACTAAAATTTATTTTCCCCCGGTTCATATGCAACCTTATTATAAGGAAATAGGATACTCAAACCAGAAGTTACCGGTAACAGAAAAAATATATAATTCGGTATGTTCTCTGCCTTGCCACTCAAAACTTACCAAATCAGAGCTGGATTATATGGTAACTGTGATAAAGGGAATTATCCAATAACCCCTCCCTTGTAATGTATCGAAATAATTGTTAGGTATAGTGCCCAATCATTTGTCCGACGTCATAGTGCTGTTCATCACAGAACCATTTACAGCTGCTTCTCATCAAAACCGGATGTAAAAAAGGGAAAATTCCGGATACATAACTCAAGTTTAAACAATACCCTGGGTGAAGTATCAATTCAGCCCCTCAATTTTTTTTCTTACAACAACATTTTTAAAAAAAATTGGCTCTGTAGAATTCCTTTTATCAGGGTATGAAATAAAAAGCACTGGTAAGATAAAGGAGGGGACAGTGCCTGTCCCCCAGTACCTCCCCTGCGCTTAAAATGATGATGATGTAGTACCTGTCCAGGAGGTATCGCATTTGGGGGGAGCACAAGGCGGCGGGGGTCAAAACCCTGTTGAGCGTTCAAGTTTTTAATTTGAACATTCCCTATGAAAATCGTAGTATTCAGATATGACGCGGCATTGTCACCCTTCTATCCATCAGTTACGATGATTGCCGCCGCCCCCGACGGGGCTTCCTGTGCGGCGGATCGGTGACTAAAAACTCAAAAAAACTCTTTGCCCGCCGTGTTTCGGAGAGGCCCTGTGGGGGGGTCATTCGTAGAGAGGACGATTTTCATGGTTCGGGTGTGAACCGAATCGATTCATGTCTGTTTCTCCAGAGCCAAAAAATTTCGTAATTAACACTAACAATGAAAAAAGTAGTAATGATTCACCGTCATCACTTTTTTGTGTGATGGACCCTGCATACAGGTCTCTCGCATCGTGGGGGTTGCCACAGCGGCGGAGGCGGAGTTTTTGCTAAAAGCCCCGGGAGCGTAATAACAATTGATTGGAGTAGTATGTACGGAAGGTTTTATGAAAAAATCAGGGGCTAAAATAACACTTTGCCCATAATGTATTCACTCCGTTATTCATCGGAATAGTGATTAATTCAAGAATTTATTAATTATGGGAATTTTTGAAGTGAAGGTTTTTAGGGGGCCGAGTAGTTCAGGATCATTTCTCATTGCCAGGAAATAATAAATTATTGTTAACAGACCTGAAAAAATGACTAATCCTATATCACGAATCGACACCACATATTGAATAAACAAGATAAGTATAATGAAAGGAACGCTTAATAAAAAGTATTTTAACAAAATCCTTGCAGGATATAAAGGTGAAACCTCTGCCAGTTTGAGTAAATATATCACGGGTATAATATTGAAAATAAATTCTGCAATTGCAAAGAGAATAATCGCTGTTGATGCATTTCCCAACATAGCACCAACTGTTAATGCAATAATGCGAGCTCCCGTTTGAAGGATATTAAAAAATAAATTTAATTGTTGTTTTTGGAAAATACTGAACAGTGTCCAGAGTGGAGCAGCAATAAAGACGCTGCACATCCAAAAAGAAATATATCTCGCATACACCCCGGATTCCTGCCACTGCATACCAAATACAACACCAAATAACTCAGGTCCTATAACCACTAATAAGAGGGTGGGGAAGAAACTTAAAAATATGAGAGGTTTTATTGTTTCTTCAACAGATTCTTTTAATTTCGTCTTACTTATGTTTATTGCTTCTGCTGCTTTTTGGAAGAAAACCTGCCCAATTGCGTCACCTATCAACCCTACCGGAAGCTGCAAAACCATCAAACTGAGAGAATAATACCCCAAAATAGTTGCGTTAAAATAAATTGCTAAAATAAAAATTGGCAGCATGCCGGAAATATTGTTTAATAATGCAGCCCAGATATCATATTTGGGAAAATTAATATATTCTTTTTGAACTTCAATCATTCCTTTTTTTGTTATATGTTGTTTAAAAAAGGACAGGTGATCCCTCAGGATTTGGATGCCGAGAACTGATGTTGATACCAATTGCCCGATCACACTCGCGAGGATGAGAACCCCCCCGGAATTATATCCGGCAAATCCCATCCCCAGTTGTGTTCCCGTAGTTGAGCAGGATTTCATCACCCGGGCAATCGCCAGTCTTTGAAATAGCTTTGTCCTGGTATTCCAGTAATTCAGTACAATAAAAGCGCCGGATAAAAAAAACATAGCAGGAATTAACCAGAAGTATTCCCCTAGTTGGGGTGCGTTCAGGAACTGTTCTATAGGTTGTTGAGAGACCAAGAGGATAGGGAAAGATAATAAACTTATTACGATCAGGATGAGAAAACACAATCCGAATACATTTGCAGCGTCTTCATCTGATTTGGGGAGCATGATTGCGAGTTCATAACGAAGACATCCAACAGTTACTAAAATACTGATAATTGATGAGAAAAGTGCGAACAACCCAAAAGCTTCAGGACCGTATAATCGTGTTATAACGGGGGAGGCCAAAATTACAATGATCTGGGCGATTGCTGTTCCCGTGACAATGGTAACAACATTTGAGGTGAAGCTTGAGGAAGTCATGGTATCGATGAGCCGTCTTTCTTTTCCAGGTCTTCTAAAAAACCTTTCAATTTTTTCATTTTGACTGACCAATCAAGAGTTTCCTTGGCATATAATCTCATTTTTTGAGGATGATCAAGATCTTGGCAGATGCTAGATGCAAATGGTAGTATCTGATCCATATCAATCGGACTCTCATCATGAGGAAGTCTCAGAATATAAGGAAAATCATCGGGAAAATCTGAGTCACCACATGCAATAATATAGGGAATCCCCCTTGAACAGTATTCGCGACATTTTAATTCTGATGTCATGGTCAGGTCTTTTCTATGTATCCCAAGACTACCTACAGCAATATGAGATTGATTAAATAGGATATCGAGATCGTCTCCTGTAACAAACCCATGAAAAATAATTTGACCGGTAATCTCCAAATCACCACTTAATTTTTTTAAACGGGGTAATTCCGTTCCATTTCCAACGATATGAAGTTGAATATTCAGCTGACCCTTATAGTGAGCAATTCCCCGAATAAGTCTGTCAATACCATGCCAGAAGGATAATGTAGCTACACACAAAATATCCAAATTCGAATTGCAATGAAGAGGAGGTTGCCTTATTGGGACTGAATCCACTTCAAACCCATTTCCAATAGTTATATGTGGTTTATTGAGATTGCCTGAACGTCTTAACTGATAGTGAGTAATTTCATCAGTTACTCCAACAATGGCATCACAACGTTTTCGAAATTCCTGTCCAAAAATTAATTCCTTGTAGTAAGAAAAATATGATCGCGATTTTCTTAATTCATGTATTTCAACTGAATTACATTCTAAAATAATTTTACAATCTCTCGGTATGATCAAATCGTGGGGGAATAAAAGAGTGGGGAAAGGATATCTCAAATAGAGAAAAGTTCCGGATTTTGAGAATTTTAAAACTTTTTTAATATATTGTTTGGCAAGGTATTGTCGATAAAACCTTTTAATAAAATTTATTTTGAGAAAATAATGGTCTTTAAACGATAAATATTGAATAAAATTACCCTCAGAATAACTTTTATTCAATCCCCCTAAGAGAACCAGACTTAAGTCAATTCCTAATGTAAATAAATGAGATGCCTGGGCAAGTATTTTTTTATTAACACCACTATACAATTCACCTCCATAGGTATGGAAATAAATTAACTGCATATATTGTTCACCTATTCGTGTAGTAGCTAATCACATTACCGTTAGTGAATATCAGGTTCTGATTTTCGTTGTTTTCAAAATAGTCAAAGCTTGTTTTTGATAGGGGTGATGCAATTATATCTCCAAATAATTCAGGAGCAGTTAAAGAAACCGGTTCGTTTAATGTGCTTTTCCTCAATACAATCAATAAACCAGAGCTATCGGATATTGTTAACAATTCATTTTCGGAAGCAAATGTGACAATAGAATAAAAATTATGCCTAGCTAAAGTATAATTGCTTCCATATAATACCATGGGATTGATAAACTCAGGATCAACAATTATCGTTCCCTCATAAAATGATTTTATCCTTTCTATTGCGCTTATTTCATTATTCATGTATTGATTTCGAATAGTTTTATCCTTTGCCACGAATGGATTATCTTTATTAATCGCTGGAATGGTAACCATTAAAAATGAAAAAATTACAATAATTGAAAATATTGTCACTAATTTTATCTTATTTGAATAAATTAAATCTATTAATGCTATAATATATGCAGCTGCAAGAAATCCTAATAAAATTATAAGGAAAGGCATCCATCTGTCCGTCAATAGATTCCTGATACCTAAAAAGAGGAACACATAGACTAAAAAGAACAAAGCAGCAGCAGTACAGGCAATTGAAAATTTTATACCATCTCTTCGAGATAACCAGAAAAAAATTCCTCCAATGGCAAAAAAAGGTAAAATAAGGTAACTTGTTTGCAAAAATAATGTTTCAATGAATGGACGTACATAAACATGACCTATGATTAATGTGTCACTTGCATATTGACCACCATTCAGGAGAACATCCACAAATGGGCCAAATGTTACCTTGAAAAATGACTCAGTATCATATAATGGTGTGTATATCCAGTATATTATCATCGATATCCCAAAAATTGCTAAAAACAGTTGAACTTTAAAATTTTGACCATGTGTTCCGAAAACGTGTTCAAACAAAAATAAACTAAAAGCGAAAAAGCAGAAAATTAATAATACAACAAAAACTGTCAGTTGATGGGTAATAATTATAACAAATATGATAAAGAGAGACAATATCAATGCGTTTATATGCCTTTCACGGTGCATGAATAACCACAAAAGCACACAAAAATAACATAGAACCAAAGAACCTGCTGTAATATTGGTTATTCCTGTTACAATTATTTGAGTGGTGAGGCATATCATCAATACAGAAAGTAAACCGATTCTTGGTCCAGCCAAACGATTAATAAAAATAAATATAAAAACGGAACAAATTATACTGACTAACCCGATTGAAAAAAATATTGCATCTTTCATAGTAATAAAAGACATTAAATGAGTTATTGAAATGAAAATGTGTAAAATTGGGTAATTAACATATTGATAACTAATTTCAAATGGCGGAACATAACCCGTAGTTGAGATCATATTGGCAATATTTGTATGAATATATGCATCGTAACCCATAATGCTTTGAAAATTGTAATATATTCCCAGTCTAATCACCAATGCTAAAAAAAAGATTTTAAAAAGAACAGGCCAAGCATGAGAATTTTTCGAGAAGAAAATTATTTCAATGGAGATCAGACCGGATAATAAGGAAATGAGGATAAAATACATTAAAGGTCGTGAATACAACTGATCATGCCACATTACCGAGGAAATGATGATAATCACAAAAAAAATTATTCCGAGGATGTTTTTTTGTCGAAAAGACAATTCAAAAGTCTGAATACAATTTTCCTTGAGCCGGGATCGTACCCCCAGATAAATTATTGATACTAAGATGAGCGCTAAGCCGATAAAGGACTGGTTAATATTACCTATCATGGTTAAAATGAAAATTCCTGCGCCAATAAAGAAACAAATAATCGCAAGAATTATATCAATATTCAAAAATACCTTCTTGAACAGATGTTTCGTAAGCATTTTTACTGGAGTCAACTGATACCACTATCCCCATAGAAAATCATTTAAAAAATAAAAAATGTGGTAAATATTCACGAATTCTGTTCTTCCAATAGTAATCTTTTATCTGTTTATCTTCTATCTTTTTATCTCTTCTTATAACCCCTTTCAGATATCCGAAAGCATAGGCAATGCCGATATAATAGGGTTTTTTTCGGGAAAAATGCAGTGAATTAAGGAAAACAAGAAGGGGATGTTTATTCAGATAATATGCATTATTCCCATCAATAGTATAACCTTTCCATACGCCCTCAGCACCACTTGTGGGCCTTGTCTGAATAGCAACTATCTCTTTAAAATTTCGTGTTTTCCAACCTTGCAGCTCGGCTTTGATAGTAGAGATTGAATCGGGTGAAGGTTCCACCATATAACCCCCTGTTTCAAAAAAACACGCTTTTTTCCAGAGTCTGCCGGTTCCTGCAGGATATTTCTCACGTGTCTCGATCCATTGCAGGTTCCCTTGGATATCATAATAAATTCCTCCACTCGCAATTCCAAGAAGGGGATCATGTTCAAACGCAGCTATCAATCGCTCAAAATACCTTTCGGTCAGGAGTGTATCTGCATCAAGCAATCCTATAAAATCGAATGCTATCTGGTTAGCACGACAATATTCTACAGCAAAATCAAAACCCTGTTTGCATACAAAAGAATAATGAAACGTGATATCTCTTGGCCTGGGGGGCAAACAGATTGATTGTATCCAAGAGTGGTTAGCCGATAATTCATCAACAATTCTTGGTGTGTCATCTGTACTGCCATCATTTACAATTATCCATAATTTCGGGAGTATTGATTGTTTGAGAACAGCATCCGCAACGAATGGCAGACTTTCCTGCTCATTTTTTGCCGGAGTGACAAGAATGTACACTTTTTCACCTTTACCTTAGGTAATTTTGAATATTTTTTTACGGGGAATTTTTTTCCCACCAATGGAACAGTTCAGATCCATTTGTCATCCAGGCATTTTTTTGGTAACAATACTCTAAAATATCCTTATATATCTGTTCCCTTTGTGCTTTGAAAGGGCAGTTGAAGGTATTCGAATGCCAGTTGATGGTAATTACACCATGATATTCCATGACTGTATCAATAAGGTGTTTAATCCTCTTCCACACTTCCTGGTAGTTTCTGGAAGTATCAAAAAGTGTCGTGTCCATACAATTCATTTGAATTTCCAGGATATTCAATTCCCTATTTTCATTCAAATCATAGGGGTTGAAAGGAGAGCAGATCCCATTTCTGAAACCAATCATGTCTGCATACCCAAATGTCGAATCGTATTTAAAGCCCGCCTTTATCAGCACCTTCCATGTATCAGGCACTCTAAATCGTAAATAATGACTGCGATATCCAATTATTTCAGTATGTATCAGTGATTCAATTCTTTTTTTCTCTTGAATGATTTCACCATAATTATCATACGAATAATATCCCCCGTGAAGTCCGATTTCCCATCCTGATTCGAGTATATATGCCAATTCATCCTTGAGATCATCCAGAGAATACCTGAAACGGAGAACATCCCGATCCGTTGCAAGAAAATAAAATGTGGATTTTGCATTATATCTTCTCTCCAGATTCATAATCTCTCTAAAATTCCAATAAGGACTGCTCTCTTTTCCTTTAAATTTCCATAGCCATTGATTGTTACATTCTTTCAACCGGAATTTCATGAATGAGGTAATACCGGAATAAACTATGTGGTGCCATGGAGGGTAAATCTCATCAACATCGTGAGTCAGACAAACAGCAAAATTTTTATTATCAGGGTATTCCGGTACCCATCCCTGGTCGAATAAGAATTGGGAAATTTCGGGACTGTCGATCTTTTTTTGTCTGCTGCCCTGAGAACTGAACCGGCCGTGTTGATCTAACCGAACACTTCCGTATTCCTCTTTTTTGGTAAATAAATCCCAAAGATAATCATTCTGTCGGAATAAGTGATCAGGTTTCTTCATAATCATCCTGAGTACCCGTGATTTGCATCATCCCTGTTTGTCATGGAAAAGAACCAGGATAATTCTCCACAAAATCGATTAAAAATGCAGTAACATCAATTTTATCATTGAGAAGTTTATCCCTTTTCTGCTGCCAGCACTCCTTCAAATTATTCTGATGCAGTAATTCAGTCGCCTTCTCAATGGCTCTGTCGGGATCTTTATAACTATACATCAGGCCGTATTTTTTTTCAAGTTCAGTAAAATTGCCCATTGTCCCGGCAAGCGATGAGACAAATAGTGCAGGTGTTCCGAGAAGTGCCGCTTCGGTAGCCATGGTCCCTCCTTCTCCCAGGTAAAGGTGCGCAAAATAGAGCACATCATGAATTTTTTCAGGCGAGAGTTTAAGAGAATAATCCCTGAGTTCTGAAGGAAGCGGTTCTTCTGAGGAAATGAAAACACGTCCATATTTTTCCAGCTTCTTAACAAGATCATATTTATTCCGGATTCCCTGCTGACCGACATCATGACTTGCGCTCCATGACACAAACCGCAGGAGCATATAGGGTTCATTCTTTCCGACACCAATTTCATGGAGAACGGAAGGATCTGGTTTGAAATAGCGGGGGTGGAGGTATGCGAGTTCTGTGTATCCATTGTATCGAACCTGTTTTTTTCCAAAATCCTTATTAAAACATGCCGGCGTTAAAATTGCATTGGTAAACGGAACATAGAGTAAATGCTCCCACCTGGCATGCTCGGTGTCATCCAGTGCAATACAGGGTTTTCCCATCAATTTTGAAGCATGGGCAGCCCGGATAGAGCCAAAACCAAGAAAGATATCCGGTTTGAATTTTTTCACCGCGAAATACATCCTCATGTCGAGCAGAGGGATCATGAACATTTTTTTAACCAGAGACTTCCCATACGTCCCGAACTTCACATAGTGAAATTTATAATTATCCAGTAAACGGTAGGAGACCTCCTTTTCACTTGCTGTGATCAGTAGTACGTGTCCCCTTTTTTCCATCTCCCAGATGAAATTTTTAAAATAATGAACATGCGCCGGATGATTGATATCGACAACAATCTTCATTTTTTTTGTACCTCCGCTGAAAATATTTCTTCCAGTTCCTGCCGTGGCGGATACGAAATTAGGACAGCTCTTCTTCTCCCGTGGAAGACAAAAAATGATCCTGCGGCTACCGCTGCAGCACCTCCCTCATGGACAGCTTCGACAAAATGGTGGAGATGCCCGGCTCCCCCACATGCGATCAAAGGTACGCTGATTGAGGAAGCAACACGCTGAATCAATGGGATGTCATACCCACTCATTGTTCCGTCACGGTCAATAGCATTGACAAAGATTTCTCCTGCCCCGTAAGATTCCATGGTTGTGGCATGGGTGACGGGATCAAGACCGGTGGGCTGTGAACCGCCTCTGGTCATTACTTCATAGGAACCCTGTGCATTTTTTTGTACATCCATCGAAACTACAATACTCTGGTTGCCGTACTGATCAGCAGCCTGTTGAATGAGATCAGGTTTTTCGACGGCAGAAGAGTTTATCACGACTTTTTCGACACCAGTACTCATAATTCCATGGATATCCTGCATCGATTGTATTCCTCCACCGTAGGCAAGTGGCATATAGCACTCTTCTGAGATCTTGGATACCAGGTCGAGAGGGATCGGGTATTTTTTCAGGTTCCGGAGTATACCTCTTTGCTTTGCCGGGGTTATATCAAGAAAGATTAATTCATCAACCTCGCTTTCATTGAAAATCCTGACTGCATTGATGGGGTCACCGATATAGGTCGGGTCTTTAAATCTGACGGTCTTGACAAGCCCCTTATCCTGCAGGAGCAGGCAGGGAATCACGCGTATCTGGAGAATAGCAAAGTCACCCCTCTACAAAATTTTTCAGGATCTTCATGCCGAACTTATGACTCCTCTCCGGATGGAACTGAACCCCGATAATATTCTCTTTGGTGATCACGGACGGGAACGAATACCCGTATTCAGTCTGGGCAACAATATTTTCCGGATTCTTGCACTGAGCATGGTACGAATGAACGAAATAGAACCGGGGCTGGTCTCCGACATCCCTCAGTATTGGGTGGTGATTTTTAATGGTAATAGTATTCCAGCCCATATGGGGTATTTTTAATCCATTCTGGGTATCATGAAATCTGAACCGGATTGTTTCTGCATCAATCCATCCCAGACCATCAACAAACCCTTCTTCGCTTTTCTTTGTGAAAAGCTGCATTCCTAAGCAAATTCCGAGGATGGGTGTTTTTTCCCTGACAACTTTTTTATCAAGGATAGGGATCAGGTTCCGGTTCTTAAGATTTTCCATGCCCGCTCTGAATGATCCCACACCCGGGAGAATGATTTTATCTGCCTGGGAAATTTCTTCCGGATTGGAGGTTATAACAACGGAGGTGTCCATCTTTTTTATCTTTGTAGCTACGGTCCCAAGATTACCCATGCCATAATCGACAACGACAATCACATTATCAGATCCGTGTTTAAAAATTTTCTGCTATGACTTGCAGGTGAAGTCTGGTAGGATTAGTTAATGTATTTTTCATAAAATACCTGAGGAAGAAGATCAAATTTACAGGCAATCCATATAGGATATTTCATCAGCTGAATGATCGGGTAATAGGACGGGTAATCATGGAAAGATTTGGGTGGTGCAGAGAGGATTTCTTTAAATTCCTGCTGACTAAGTCCCATTTTATTCAACACGTACGGGATCAGTTCCTCGCGGTACGGATACGGCTTTTTCAGCTCGTTGAGGGCATCATCCCGTGTCATCTGCCCCGAACGGATCAGCGCCGAGAATTCAAGTTTACGTTTATCAATATTGAACTTTTTTGGGAGAAGATAGGACTGGATGAATTCCGTGTAGCTTGATTCATGGTGGTGACCACCATAGTACTGCCAGCCAAGCTCTTCTGTTAACACTTTATTCACCTTGTCATGTTCATATTCAATGAATTCGGGAACGTGAATGAAATTCATCCGCACAATAAAGGTGTAATAGATGAGCTGAGTCATCGACATGAGGGGGAAACTGGTAATTTTTTTCTTTTTCCCAAACATTCTGTATATGCTGCGGATGTATCGTGCATCAATATATGTCCACTCCAGCGGTGCAATACCCTCTGTTCTGAATGAATGCCCGATGAGAATATTTTTTATGCCGTATTTTTTCGCGACTTCATACAGGACAGAAATGATTGCAAAATCGGTTGGTACTTCTACATCTGATACCGATGCCTTCAGGAATGCAATCTGTAAATCCTTGAACTCCTCCCAGTTAGCAACATGCGTATGGAGATCCACTTCAAGTTTCTCGGTTGAATTCTTGATATTGCGTACAGATATTTCCGTATTCCACCCATTATCAAAATGAACAGCGATCGGTCGCAGCCCCATTTTTTTCGCAATATAGAGTGTGTAGGAACTGTCCCGGCCACCGCTTATTCCCACAACACAATCATATTCTTTTCCCTGACCGTTTTTTTTCACCCCTTCGATGATCAGCTCAAATTTTTTCCTGCCCTCCTCAGTCAGAGGATATTTTTGGTCCAGAACGTCATGCATCCTGCAAAAATTGCATACACCTTTTTCGTCATAGTGTATGTTGGGTATCGTTGAATCTAAGATACAACGGGTACACAGAGGAAAAGTTGTATCATTTTGCATAGTATCCCATCCTTTGTTTTTTAATAACTACCTGAAAATATACCAAAATTCCTCGTAATATCTCTCGTTCATATTTTTCTCCGGCTACCTATAAAAGAACATCGCAAACATCGAATTCTTCCCAGCCCTAATTCTGGACGAATTCGTATTCCGGGGAATTCGCCTCTTCCTTGCCCGTCTGTGTCTGACGTGCAGGGTGCACACACAAAACGAGCGGATTGAAGTATAAGAAGAAGGTATTCTTCTTTTACCCAAAGAAGGTTTTAATAGGAGAAATTTGATATTTTCTGTACCTGATACCCTGAATTCCCCCAGGTACATCCGCCGCGTCAATGATTCTCACGGCTTGGAGGTTACGGATCGGTAACCTTGTTACGGGAACAGAGAGATCGGATATACAGCAGGAATCTGGATGATGAAAAAACAGATCGCCGCAATCGTTCTCGCTCTATGGCTTACTATTATCACGTTTTTAATGCTTTTTGCGGAGCGGTTCGATTTTGTAGAGTTTTTTGTCCTTGGACTCATCGGGTTGCTCGTAATCGTGGAGCTGACAGAACCAACCTATGTCCTTCCAGGTTACCTACGGTACGTGAGATACTTCATTGCGGTGGGTATCGTGATCTTTGGTGTTATTGTTGTGCAGGTAGCCATGGAAACGCTGGGATTGGTAATTGTTTTCTGATAGTATGTATGCCACTTTGGTTAGTTGAGAGATGTTTCTGAATGCTCAATGATATCCCCACAAAAGCATTTCACCTTGGTGAAGAATATGAAATAGCTTTTGTAATACTAATGAGATATGATGCTGGTGATAGAGATGCGCGATCGCGATCTTTTACCGAGGGAAAATAATGAAGATGAAATTGCCGAATAAGTACTCCGCTGCTGCCATTCTCCTCCTGGCAGTGGCGGCCTCTCTTGTTGCGATCGCCCTTAAAAATAACCTCGGGGAATTCGTAACTGCTGCGTTTGTGATTTCCGGCATGGTTTGCGCGGTAACCGGAATTTTTATCCTCACGTTTTCCGGGGGGGAACCAATAGATCCGCGGCTCGTCGGAATCCTTCCTGCACAGGGTTGTTTAAATCTTTGCCGCATATCATCTGATCTTGGTATTACCGGGAATGCGTATTTCCTTCCCAAACGAATTACCCGACAATCACGGGTCATGCAGTTTAACCCAACCTCTGCCTATGATGGAAGCGATGTTTCTGCAGAAAGGTCATTTCCCAAAACAGGACCGGAAGGCATTGTTACCATCCCGTCCTGCGACCCGTTGATCCAGGATCTCAAAAAGAGAAATGCGCTGGTAATTCCCCATAAAGAGGAACAGGTAACCCAGCTTCTCCGCGAAATCATCGGCGATATTTTTGAGTTCGCTCCACGGGTGTCTGCTACCTGGCAGGGCAGGATGGTTACGATAACTTTTCATAGCTACAGGTACATTGCCGGCTGCCAGGTCATTGCGCAGGAATCTCCTGGTTGTTGTACCAGGAACCCCTGTCCGGTATGCAGCCTCTGCGGGACATTGATTGCCGAGGGGACAGACAGGGTAGTCACCATGAACCGGTGTTCAATAAGCGCTTCAAATAAGGATGTAATTGCTGTCTTCCAGATTTAGTCCGTCCTCGATGGTCACCCATAGATGGAGGTTACGGTAGCTCGCGTTGATACGATCACTTCCCGTAACCTCGAAACCCGGGACGTTCTCTTTGAATAACAGGAACTCTACACGGGTGTACCCGGTTTTCTTCACAGACAGATTATAAGGAATTATTTTTGTCTCGTTATGGGAAAGAGTAAGCTGCAGACGGTCATTGGGCTCCATCGCCAATATTTGGGTGGTGTTTGTTACGTTATTAAATTCGGTGCGCTGTATCCAGGTTTCGATGGTATAGTTGGTATCCCGGTATTCATGATTCCCGATACCAATATATATCGGATAATTCTGTGATGTATTGAGCAGGAAAGGATAATTGGCAACCGTCCGGTTTTCACCAAGAACAAAAAAATCGGAGTAATGCTCTCCCTCTTTGGGGACAGTAAACACATAGATGGTGGTTATTATTGCAATAACGACGATAAGTAAAAGAGTGACAGCGAGGAGCTGGTCGACCCTGTTTCCTTTATGGGGAAAAATTCCGTTTCTGATCGTACCCGCTATCTCAGAAAAAGGTATCCTGAACTGTTCGTTCAACGGGAGGCGTGCTCTTTTGTAGAATGCAATAAGTACCATCACAAGAGTGAATAAGGTTAATGATATCACAATCGGGTCAAGCCGGATTCCCCAAGGCGTGAAATTTAATCCAAAACCAATCAGAGGGACAACTGCGATGGAGATTCCGAAGGAGAGTGCAAACCGCTCCATGAGATCGATATCACTCTCTTTTGGGAATAGTGCAGCGATAAGACAGTATCCCGGGATAAAGAGAATAACTGGCAGGGCAAGTATGAACCTTACCCATGTTGCATTCAGGTAAGGGAGATAGATCGCCACGATACTTGCTGCAAGCCATACCACCACAAGGATAAGGTCAGGGGGAAGCCTCTGCCTAAAAAAGGCTGAACTGACCTTTTTTGTACGTGGTATCTCAGACAAAAAAATCACCGCCAAATTTAATACCTGATACCATAACTATCGCTAAACAATAACCAGAAGAGAAAAGCGTGGAACTGTTACCGTATGTCGTTGATTTTCTCAAGGTAAGAGCACCTGCATTCTGAACATGACTTGTTTTTGATGATGATTTTCTTGAGGGGATCCGGGTGCCGTCGAAATAACCTGTGACTGCAGTAGTACTATGGTATGTATCGTTAATAATAACCTAGGTGGGGGGATTACCCTGTCCAGATTTTTCTGCCGAGCATGGGAAGAGAGACACGGTTTAAAAAAAAAAGAAACAGAATTACAAATATCACTCGGGAGACACCAGGATGATTGTTCGCAGTGAGTACAATTGATTTTTTTAGAGATTCAGTTTACGTTGTACTTCTTCTATGGACGTATCAGATGCATCAACTTTTAATTTTTGCAGTGCATCTTCCCGTTTCATATTTCCCTGCCGGA
>Ga0209253_10001353_pt1 | contig 21478 bp, 18 predicted proteins | sample FrelakmetBRP12BR_FD_187145 | JGI IMG/M metagenome (GOLD analysis project Ga0209253, IMG submission 187145) | Freshwater lake sediment microbial communities from the University of Notre Dame, USA, for methane emissions studies - BRP12 BR (SPAdes)... | ecosystem: Environmental > Aquatic >...
CCCGGTAGAGGTAATCGCCGCGCCGTACCATACGGTGATGCTCGACAACGCGGTCCAGCCTGTCGATTTCCGCCGGATCGAGCCCAATCGGCAGACAGAGTTCCTGGAGGCCGCAGGCTGAACAAACGCTTTTTGGCTGCTCGAGATCGATTCGCTTCAGAATCCTGCGGGATGCCATGGTCGCTGAGTTTTTTAAGAATTGGCGAACTATGGCATGTTCCTTGACCTAGATCAAATAGGCCTAGCGGTCGCACTGGCATATTACTCGTCCAGAGTCTCCCTGATTCCAGCGTCAACAAAGCAATGCTTTACATGGGGAATCTCGAAGTAAGCCGAAACCGGCATCCGTCGCTGGAAGTCGATCTCGACCTCATCCGCCGCCTCGACCGCAAGGGGCCGCGCTACACTTCTTATCCGACGGCGGATCGGTTCATTGAAGCCTTCGATGCCGATGCTTATCGCATATGGGCAAGCAAGCGAAACGTCGGGGGCATCAGCCGACCGCTCTCGATCTACGTTCATATTCCGTTCTGCAACACGGTCTGCTTCTACTGCGGCTGCAACAAGATCGTCACCAAGGACGCGTCGAAGGCGGCGCGGTATCTGGATTATCTTTATGCCGAGATCGAGATGCAGGGCGAGCTGTTCCGCGAAGAACCGCGTGTCGAACAGTTGCACTGGGGAGGGGGGACGCCGACATATCTCTCCCACGAGCAGATGCACGAGCTGATGGGGCGCATCCGGCAGAGCTTCGATCTCGTGGCCGATGGGGAGTACTCGATCGAGATCGATCCGCGGAAGGTGGGGGACGACACGATTGCCCTGCTCCGGGAGCTCGGCTTCAATCGCTTGAGCCTGGGCGTTCAGGACTTCGATCCCGAAGTGCAACGGGCGGTGAACCGCATCCAGAGTGAGAACGAGACCCTGCGCGTCCTCGCAGCGGCAAGGCGGGAAGGGTTCAAGTCCGTGAGCATGGACCTGATCTATGGGCTTCCGAAGCAAACCGTGATGAGCTTCAACCGAACCCTGGAGAAGGTGATCGAAGCGAATCCGGATCGGGTGGCGATCTACAACTACGCCCACCTGCCGACTCTCTTCAAAGCCCAACGGCGAATCGTCGAAGCGGAGCTCCCGCTGCCCGAAACCAAGCTTCAGATACTCGGACTGGCGATCCGGCGCCTGACGGATGCCGGCTACGTGTACATCGGAATGGACCACTTCGCGAGACCGGAGGACGAGCTAACGGTGGCGCAGCTGCAAGGCCGGCTGCATCGGAACTTCCAGGGTTACTCGACCCATGCTGACTGCGACCTGGTTGCGCTCGGGGTGTCGGCAATCGGCAAGGTCGGCCCGACCTACAGCCAGAACCACCGCACGCTCGAGGATTATTACGATGCCATCGACCATGGTGATCTACCGATCATGCGGGGCATCGAGCTCTCCGCCGACGACCTCGCGCGCCGCGCGGTCATCCAGTCGCTCATGTGCCACTTCGAGCTGTCAACGGAGTCGATCGAGATCGCTTACCTGCTCGACTTCGAGCGCTACTTCCGTCAGGAGCTCGCAGATCTCAAGCTCTTTGAAGCGGAGGGCCTGATCACCGTGGAGCCCGGCTGGATGGGCGTGACACCGAAGGGTAGACTTCTGATCCGAAACATCTGCATGGTGTTCGACCGCTACCTGAGGGCGGGCGAAGACCGGGCGCGGTATTCTAAAGTGATCTAAGGCAGGCATCAGGGAGATGCAGAGGGCCGCCCGCGGGCGGCCCTTTCTGCAACACCGATCTCGCGCTCGACCCCCCGCCCCCGCGGGAAATGAGCTGGACCGCTGCCGACTACACGAGTACGACAGCAGTGCCGCTCGCCGATACCATGAGCATGCCGTTCTCGGCTCCCAGCACTTCGTAGTCCAGGTCGATTCCCACAACTGCGGTGGCACCGAGCTTCTTTGCCGAGGCGATCATTTCGTCGATCGCGGTCTGTCGGGCGGCAGCAAGCGTGTGCTCGTATGCGCCTGCGCGCCCGCCGACGATATCGCGTACCCGCGCGAAGAGGTCCCGAAAGACATTCGCGCCGACAATGGCCTCACCGGTGACAATACCCAGGTAACTCGTAATCCTGTGGCCCTCGATGTTCGGTGTCGTGGTGACGATCATGGCGTCTCCTTCTCATGGGGAAATTCGTGGTGTTGAATCGCGGAGAGAAACGCCGCCAAGGCATCGCGATAAGTCGCGGCGCTGACCAGGAAGGCGTCGTTGTGACCGCCCTCCATCTCTACGAGGCGCTTGGGTGACCGAGCTGCAGCGAGCAGGCGCTCCGGATGGGACATGTCGAACAGCTCGTCGTCACGGCTGTGCAGGATAAGGAGGGGCGCGTCGATCTTGTGAATCCTGGCGATGGAGTCGAACTGGTGTTTCAGAAGGTGGCGCACCGGCAGAAACGGAAACATTTTCTCCGCGATGTCTGTTACGGACGTGAAACCACTCTCTATCACCACACCCCCTAAGCACGTTTCGGATGCGAGATGCACGGCGACCGCGGAACCAAGCGATTCGCCGTACGCGACAATGCGAGTCCACCCTACGCCGCGGGTCTCGGTCAGCCAACGGTATGCGGCGAGCGCGTCGAGGTAGAGGCCCTGCTCGCTGGGCGTACCGGTGCTCCTTCCGTATCCCCGGTAGTCGATAATAAGGGTGTCCGCACCGATGCTCCGGAACACCTCGAGCTTCTCGAGCCGGTGCGAGACGTTGCCCCCGTTGCCATGCAGAAAAAGGATGACTACGGGATCGGCCTGCCCCGACGGCACCCACCATCCGCGGATTGTTTCTCCGTCAGCGGTCCTGATTTCCACGTCCTCGAACGCCAGCCCGACATCGCGAGGTGTCCGGAAGATCTCCTTCGTCGGGTAGTAGAGCGCCTCGTGCTCGTACCACCGGAGTCCCCAGACGGCGGCGAGGAGGAGCGCGACAACCGCAAGCGTGGTGGCCATGTCAGGAAATCGGAGTCCCCCGCAACGCGCAACCATCGGCCTAAGACTGGGCCAGCATTCCACGCGACCCCCGACGTCTCGACATATGGGGTCGTACCGAAACAGCGTTTCGAGTCGCCGCGTAAGTGTGAGTGCCTATCCCGAAATGGGCGTTGCCTCGGGGACACACCCCATTTCCTCGTACATCGCTTCGACGCGCGGCAGGACGGCACTCGCTGAAAACGTGGTTTCAGCTTTCCGCCGCGCCGCCGCTCCCATGCGTGCTGCGAGATGCTCGTCCCCCAAGAGCCGATCCAGGGCATGAGCGAGGGCAGGGATGTCACCCGGTTCGACCAGGATGCCCTCGACGCCTTCTGCCACTGCCTCGGGAATTCCGCCCACGGGCGTGCTCAGTACGGGCAATCCGGCTGCCATTGCCTCCAGCACGCTCGTCACCTCCCGAGGGCACCCAGTCGCACCGACTCGATGGACCGAACCACGGGTCTCATGCCGCTGCAACCAGTTCCCGCAGCACGTAAGGCAGTATGCCTCCGTGCTTGTAATAGTCCACTTCGATCGGCGTGTCGATCCTGGAGAGAACCACCACCTCCTGTTTCGTGCCGTCCTTGCGGTGGATCACCAACGTGATGTCCTGTTGCGGCCGGATGTCATCCAGCCCAAGAACGTCGAATTGCTCGTCGCCCTTGATGCCCAGCGAGTCGACGCTGTCGCTGCCCTTGAACTGGAGCGGCAACACCCCCATTCCGACCAGGTTCGAGCGGTGGATGCGTTCGAAACTGCGCGCGACCACTGCCTTGACACCGAGCAACTGGGTGCCTTTGGCGGCCCAGTCCCGGGACGACCCAGTTCCGTACTCCTCGCCACCGAAGACGATGGTGGGCGTGCCCTGGGCGATGTAGCGCATGGCGGCATCGTAGATCGACATTTCTTCCCCGGACGGCTGAAAGAGCGTAAGGCCACCCTCGACCCGTGCCCCGTCCGCTTTCGGCGGCAGCAGGAGATTCTTGATGCGCACGTTCGCAAAGGTCCCTCGCATCATGACCTCGTGGTTGCCACGACGCGAACCGTAACTGTTGAAGTCGACCACGCTCACCCCGTGGGCCTGCAGGTATTTCCCGGCCGGCGAGGTCGGCTTGATGGAACCAGCCGGGCTGATGTGGTCGGTGGTTACCGAGTCACCGAAAATGCCGAGCGCGCGCGCACCCGTGATGTTGCCGGTGCTGCCTGGCTGCATGCCGAAGTCAGCGAAGAACGGCGGCTCGGCAATGTAAGTGGACCTTGGCCAGTCATAGACCTGACCGGACGCTGAGGGCACCGCCTCCCATAGCGGATTGTCTTGGGTGAAGTCGCCGTAGAGTCGCCGGAACGTCTTCGCGTCCGTGGCGAACTTCATCACGCTATGGACTTCTTCGGAGGACGGCCAGATGTCACCGATCCAGACTGGCTTGCCGTCGCTGCCGGTGCCGATCGGCTCCGTCATCAAATCCTTCAGCACCGTGCCTGCGACGGCGAACGCCACCACCAGCGGCGGTGAGGCAAGGAAGTTGGCACGCAGGTTAGGGTGGATACGCGCTTCGAAGTTGCGATTGCCGGAAAGCACGGCCGCGCAGACCAGATCGTTTTGAACGATCGTTTCCTCGATCGGCTCCGCGAGCGGCCCCGCGTTGCCGATGCAGGTGGTGCAGCCATAGGCCGCAACACTGAAGCCAAGCTTTTCCAGGTAGGGCAACAGCCCCGCCCGAGTGAGATACTCGGTCACCACGCGCGACCCGGGCGCAAGGGACGTCTTGACGTGGGGCTTCACCGTCAGCCCTTTCTCAACCGCCTTCTTGGCGAGCAGGCCGGCCGCCAGGAGGACGCCGGGATTGGAAGTATTGGTGCACGAGGTAATCGCTGCGATCAGCACGTCGCCGGATCCGATCTCGCAGCCGTCGCGGGTGGCGAAGCGCTTGGGCAGATCCGCGGCATCCTTGCCAAAACCGTTGTCGGAAACCGGCGCCGAAAAGAGCGTGGTGAACTGCCTTTTGAGATTACCGACTTCGATGCGGTCCTGGGGCCGCTTGGGGCCAGCGACGGACGGCGTGACGGAGGCGAGATCGAGTTCCAAGACGCTGGAGTAGTCGATGTCCCCAGCCTTGGGAATCCCGAAGAGCGCCTGCGCCTTGAAGTACTGCTCGAATGCTGCAATCTCTTGAGCGGTGCGGCCGGTAGCCTCGAAGTACGCAATGGTTTTCTCGTCCACCGGAAAGAAACCCATGGTCGCGCCGTACTCCGGCGCCATGTTCGCGATCGTGGCCCGGTCAGGCAGCGCGAGACTGGCAGTGCCCTCCCCGAAGAATTCGACGAACTTGCCCACCACTTTGTGCCTGCGGAGCATTTCCGTGATCGTCAGAACCAGGTCCGTGGCCGTGACGCCCTCCCGCAGCCGCCCCTTGAGGTGCACGCCGACCACATCCGGGGTCAGGAAGTACACCGGCTGACCGAGCATGCCCGCCTCGGCTTCGATGCCGCCGACGCCCCATCCGACGACCCCGATCCCGTTGATCATCGTGGTGTGGGAATCGGTGCCCACCAGCGTGTCAGGATAATAGATGCCGTTTTTCCGGTGCACGCCGCGCGCGAGATATTCGAGGTTCACCTGATGAACGATGCCGATACCGGGAGGCACAACCTTGAACGTGTCGAACGCCTGCATGCCCCACTTCATGAACTGATAGCGCTCACCGTTGCGCTCGAACTCGAGAGCCATGTTCTTCTGCAGCGCGTCCGCGGATCCGTAGTAGTCGATCATTACAGAATGATCCACGACTAGGTCGACCGGAACGAGCGGCTCGATGACTTTCGGGTTCTTATCCATCCTTTGCGCGACGCTACGCATGGCGGCAAGGTCCGCGAGGAGCGGGACGCCGGTAAAGTCCTGCAGGACGACGCGGGCAACCACGAACGGTATCTCGTCGACACGCGGCGCGTTCGGTGCCCAGTTGGCGAGCTGCGCCACATGTTCCTCGGTGATCTTCTGACCATCGACGTTGCGCAGGACCGCCTCGAGGACGATCCGAATCGAGACCGGAAGCCTGTTGACCCTAGGGTACGTGTTGGCGAGCGCGGGGAGAGAGTAGAACTGGCCGGGTTCGGCGACGCCGGGTAGGTCTTTGAGTGCGTTGTAGGCGTTGTGCGGCATGGTGCCTCCTGTTCCTGCGTTGCGTTTAGCAGAGTGCGAAAGAAGGGCGGCGCGCCAGGCACGCCGCCCACACACTTATCGGTGAAACCGTCACCGCTAGGCTAGCACGCTCTTCACCGCGTCCCGCTCTTCCAGCAATTCTTTCAAGGTCGCGTCCATCTTCGCACGCGAGAAGTCGTCGATCGGAAGGCCCTGTACCAGCTCATACCGTCCACCGGCGCAGGTAGCCGGAAAGCCGTATACGACCTCGGCGGGGATACCGTACGACCCGTCCGAGGGCACACCCATGCTGACCCATTTGCCATTCGTGCCGAGCACCCAGTCACGCATGTGATCGACGGCGGCGCTCGCCGCGGACGCTGCAGAAGAGACCCCCCGCGCCTCGATGATCGCCGCACCCCGCTTGCCAACCTTCGGGATGTAGGTTTCGCGGTACCAAGCCTCATCGTTGACGAGCTGCGGTGCGGGCTGGCCGCCAATGGTGGCGAAACGGATGTCCGGATACATCGTCGGGGAATGGTTGCCCCAGACCACCATCTTTTCGATGTCGGCAACGGGCCTCCCGGTGCGGCTGGCGAGCTGCGAAAGCGCGCGGTTGTGGTCAAGACGCAGCATGGCGGTGAAGTTGACCTTCGGCAGGTCAGGTGCCGAGTTCATGGCGATATAGGCGTTGGTGTTGGCGGGGTTACCAACCACCAGAACCTTCACTTGACGCGAAGCGACTTCGTTGAGCGCTTTGCCCTGCTCGACAAAGATCTTTGCGTTCTCAGTGAGCAGGTCCTTGCGCTCCATACCCGGTCCGCGGGGTCTGGCCCCGACGAGAAGGGCGATGTCCGCGTCTTTGAAGGCCACCTTCGGATCTCCGGTTCCGATCATGCCGGCGAGCAGCGGGAATGCACAGTCCTCCAGTTCCATCATTACGCCCTTTACTGCTGCCTGCAGCTTGTCGACTGGCAGGTCGAGCAGCTGCAGAATCACCGGCTGATCCGGGCCGAGCAACTGCCCGCTCGCGACACGGAACAGCAATGCATAACCGACCTGTCCGGCGGCGCCGGTGACTGCGACACGCATGGGGGTTTTCATCGATGGGCACTCCTCTGGGTTAGGGTGGTTCGGAAGGGATTTCTGGTTCCACTACGCAGCGGCTTGAAGATAGCGTGAGAGCGCTCCGGCTCGCCGCAGGGCCAGCCTCTTTCCACCGCGGCGGATCGATGAGCGTCGATCAACCGGGAGGATAAATTCTGTGTATGCTAATCGAGTAAGCACGTTGCTGTCAATCATCTTATATAAGATAAAAGATATACGAATTCTGGACGCTCGCAGGCGTTTGCGGGTAGAATTCATTTTATGAAGCACGCGCTCGCCTCGCCAGCTTTTCAACCGCTCTACAGACAGATCAAGTCGCTGATTACCCAGAGCTTGATGTCCGGCGAGTGGGGACCGGGAGAGCCCATCCCGAGCGAGCTCGAACTCGCCGGCCGCTTCAACGTGAGCCAAGGTACGGTTCGTAAGGCGATCAATGAATTGGCCGACCAGAATCTGTTAGTTCGCCATCAGGGGAAGGGTACCTTCGTCGCCTCCCACGCGGAAGAACGCCGTAAATACTACTTTACGCGGATCGCTCCGGATAGTGGAGAAGATGTCTACCCCGCGCCGGAGCTTCTCGACTGCTGCCGCACGAAGGCAGATCCGGTGACGGCACGTCTGTTGAACCTAAGCCCTGGGGCGGGAATTTTCGCAGTCCGACGGCGATTTCGGATTGGCGGCCAACTGGTCGAGCTGGAAGAGGTGCGGATTCCTGCCTCGCTCTTTCGCGGCCTGTCGAGCACTGCGATCGAACAGCACGAGTGCAAGCTCTACAGCATGTACGAGTCAGAGTTCGGGGTACGGATCATCGAGGTCCGGGAACGTATCAAGGCAGTCGCCGCGGGCGAGGAAGAGGGCCGGCTGCTGGAAGTTCCAGCGGGAACGCCGCTGCTGAGGGTCGATCGGGTGGCATTCACTTTCGGGGACAAACCTGTGGAGATCCGTGCGACGTTGTTCCACACTGCGAACCATCACTACCAGAACAGAATTACATGATCCGACAGCCTTCCCACCATCGAAGCGTTGGGCGCCGGGGCGTCGCGCGCCGGAGCAAGGTCGCGACTGCCGTGGCGCGCGATGATGGGCAGAGCTGCGGACGGAGGGGAAGGGACGAGACCCATTGCAGACCTTCATGACTAAGGAAGCGTAACGATGACTGCGGCTGCCAAGCGACGGCCCAAGCATCTGGATCTTGCCAAGATCCGGTTGCCGATGCCGGGATTCGTGTCCATTCTGCACCGTGTCAGCGGTGCCCTGATGTTCCTTCTCGTCCCTCTGGTCCTCTATCTCCTCGATCGCAGCCTCGCGTCGGCAGAGTCATTTGCCGGGATGGCGGCGTTCGTCGGGCACCCACTGACGAAGCTGGTGCTGTTGGGACTTCTCTGGGCGTTTCTCCACCATCTCTTTGCTGGCATTCGATTTCTGCTGCTCGATCTGCACATGGGATCTGACCTCGCAGCCGCGCGCAACAGCAGCGCCGCCGTGCTCGTGCTGAGTCTTATCCTCACTGTCATCCTGGGGGTGAAGCTATGGTGAAGCGGATTGTTGTTGGGGCCCACTACGGCCTGCGGGACTGGCTGGTGCAACGCGTGACAGCCGTCGTGCTCGTGGTGTTCACCCTGGTTCTGGTCGGGGCGGTGCTGCTCCAGCCGACCGTCGACTACGCGGGCTGGAGGACCATCTGGAGCAGCGGTATCGTCCGTTTCGCTGCGCTGCTTGCGATGATCAGTCTTCTGCTCCATGCGTGGATCGGAGTCCGAGACATCTTCATGGACTACGTGAAGCCGACCGGGGTGAGACTGACGCTGCAGATCCTTGTGATTCTGGCGCTCGTGCTATACGGCGCATGGTCGGTTCAAATTCTGTGGAGAGCGTAGATGACCCTCACCAAGAGAACATTTGATGCGGTCGTGGTCGGGGCTGGCGGCGCGGGCATGCGGGCCGCCCTCCAGCTTTCAGAGGCAGGCTTCAAGACCGCGGTGTTGTCCAAGGTTTTCCCGACGCGCTCCCACACGGTCGCGGCCCAAGGGGGTATCGCGGCCTCCCTCGGGAACGCGGACGAAGACAACTGGCATTGGCACATGTTCGACACCGTAAAGGGTTCGGATTACCTCGGTGACCAGGATGCCATCGAGTTCATGTGTCGGAAGGCGAACGAGGCGGTGTACGAGCTCGAGCATTTCGGCATGCCCTTCGACCGTCTGCCCAATGGAAAGATCTATCAGCGGCCGTTTGGGGGGCAGTCGAAGAATTATGGCGGTTCACAGGCGACGCGCTCTTGTGCGGCAGCCGACCGGACCGGTCACGCGATGCTGCATACGCTCTATCAGCGCAATGTGCGTGCGCATACCCATTTCTTCGTGGAGTGGATGGCACTTGATCTGATCCGCGACTCCGAAGGAGACATCGTCGGCGTCACCGCGCTCGAGATGGAAACCGGCCAGGTCATGATCCTTCAGGCCAAGGGTGTCCTGCTCGCCACGGGTGGAGCAGGGCGCATCTACGCCTCGTCAACCAACGCCTTCATCAACACCGGCGACGGCGTCGGCATGGTGGCGCGGGTCGGAATTCCCCTTGAGGACATGGAGTTCTGGCAGTTTCATCCAACTGGCGTGGCCGGAGCGGGCGTGCTCATCACCGAGGGCGTGCGTGGGGAAGGTGGCTACCTCCTCAACAAGAACGGCGAGCGGTTCATGGAGCGTTACGCACCCAATGCCAAGGACTTGGCGAGCCGGGACGTCGTGGCGCGGGCTATGGCCACCGAGATAAAGGAGGGCCGAGGCTGCGGGCAGGACGGCGACCACGTGCTGCTCAAGCTCGATCACCTCGGGGCGGACGTGATCGAGAAGCGCCTGCCCGGCATCCGCGAGATCGCCAAGACGTTCGCAAACGTCGACCCGGTCAAGGACCCGATCCCCGTGGTACCAACCTGCCACTACATGATGGGCGGTGTGCCCACCAACTACCACGGCGAAGTGGTCGCACCCCGAGGATCCAGTCAGGAAGAAGTCGTGCGCGGTCTCTACGCGGCGGGCGAGTGCGCCTGCGTGTCGGTGCATGGAGCGAATCGTCTCGGCACCAACTCCCTGCTCGATCTTGTCGTGTTCGGAAAAGCGGCTGGGGATAGTCTTGGCCAGTTCATTCGGGCCAATCCGACCCACAAGGACCTGCCGAAGGATGCGGGGGCGATCACTGCGGAGCGCATCGCACGTCTCGACAAGGCCACTTCCGGCGAGAGGGTGCAGGACGTTTCCAACGATCTGCGCCGAACCATGCAGCTCAACTGCGGCGTCTTCCGTTTTCCGGATCTGCTGGTCGAAGGGGTTGCGAAGATGCGCGATATCGCCGAGCGAGCGAAGCACAGCTACATCGCGGACAAGAGCAAGACCTTCAACACAGCGCGGGTCGAAGCCCTCGAGCTGGACAATCTGGTCGAGGTGGCCAGGGCCACCATGGTGTCGGCGGACGCGCGGACTGAGAGCCGCGGTGCGCACGCCCGGGAGGACTTCCAGCAGCGGGACGACGAGAACTGGTTATGTCACACATTGTGGTTCAGCGAAGGCAACCGTCTGGATTACAAACCCGTTCACCTGAAGCCCCTATCTGTGGAGATGTTCCCCCTCAAAGCGCGCACCTATTGAGATCAGCGAATACAGCCACAAGGCTGCACCGGAGGATGAAAGGTCAAGCGTGGCAGCGCTCAACGCGCCGCGCCAACCCAGTCCAGCACCCAGGAGTAACGCGATGCGATTCTCGATCTACCGCTACAACCCGGATATCGACGACAAGCCCTACATGAAGGACTACGACGTCATGCTAGAACCGACCGACAAGATGTTGCTCGATGCCCTCGTGCGCATCAAGGCGATTGACGATACCTTGTCGCTGCGGCGATCCTGCCGGGAGGGCGTTTGCGGCTCGGACGCCATGAACATCAACGGCAAGAACGGGCTTGCCTGCATCACCCGCTTGGCCGACCTCAAGGAGCCTATTGAGCTGCGGCCGTTGCCGGGATTGCCCGTGATCCGAGACCTAATCGTCGACATGAGCCAGTTCTTCAAGCAGTATCATTCCATCAAGCCGTACCTGATCAACGACGATCCCCCGCCGGAGACCGAGCGGCTCCAATCGCCGGCGGAGCGCGCCGAACTCGACGGACTGTACGAGTGCATTCTGTGCGCGTGCTGTTCGACGTCATGCCCGTCTTTCTGGTGGAATCCGGACAAGTTCGTGGGGCCGGCGGGACTGCTTGCCGCCTACCGTTTCATCGCAGATACTCGTGACCAGGCGACGAGCGAGCGCCTCGATGACCTCGAGGATCCGTATCGGCTGTTCCGCTGCCATTCGATCATGAACTGTGTGGACGTGTGCCCGAAGAGTCTGCATCCGACCCGGGCGATCGGCAAGATCAAGGACGCGATGGTCCGGCGCACCGTATGAGTGAGCTCGACCGGGTGCGTTGGCACTGTCGGCGGGGAATGCTCGAACTCGACTTGATGCTGCATCGATTCGTCGATCAATACCTCGCCAGCCTCTCCCCGGAAGAGATGGAGCGTTTCAAGAAGGTGCTTGAACTGCAGGACAACGAACTCTGGCAAGTCCTTTCGGGGCGTGTGAAAGTAGACGATCCACGTCTGGCGTCGATCGTGTCGATGATTCGAAACTGCTGCTGACTTCATGCGGGGAGCCCGGCAAGCGAGGAACACCCACTCACCCGCAGTTGCAATTCTTCCGGAGAAGACGTCTATGGCCGAAACCAAGACCGCAACCCTGACCGTAAGCCACGCCGAGAAGAGCGTGGAGTTGCCGATCCTTTCCGGGTCCCTGGGACCGGATGTCGTGGACATCCGCACGTTGACCGGAAAGACGGGCGTTTTCACGTTCGATCCAGGGTTTCTCGCGACGGCAAGCTGCCGCTCTCGTATCACGTTCATCGATGGCGATGAAGGGGTGCTGCTCTACCGCGGCTATCCCATCGAGCAACTTGCGGTGCATTGCGATTTCCTCGATGTCTGCTTCCTGCTTCTTCGCGGCGAGCTGCCGGATGCCAAGCAGAAGGTCGACTTCCACACCATGATCCAGCGTCACACCATGGTGCACGAGCAGATGGCCCGTTTCTTCCAGGGCTTTCGCCGCGATGCGCATCCGATGGCGGTGCTGGTGGGCGTGGTGGGGGCTCTCTCTGCGTTCTACCACGAGGCGATGGATATTTCGGATCAACAGCATCGGGATGTGTCGGCAAATCGCCTGATCGCCAAGCTGCCCACCATCACAGCGATGGCCTACAAGTACAACATGGGCCAGCCCTTCATGTATCCCCGCAATGACCTGAGCTACGCCGGGAACTTCATGCACATGATGTTCGCGACCCCGTGCGAGAAATACGAACCCAACCCGGTTCTGGTGAAGGCACTCGACCGTATCCTGATCCTGCACGCCGACCACGAGCAAAACGCCTCGACCTCCACCGTGCGCCTGGCGGGCTCTTCGGGGGCCAACCCCTTCGCCTGCATCTCGGCCGGCATCGCCTGCCTGTGGGGACCGGCGCACGGGGGTGCGAACGAGGCCTGCCTCAACATGCTGGAGCAGATCGGGGACGCGTCACGGGTGGGGCAGTACATCGCGCGGGCAAAGGACAAGAGCGATTCGTTCAAGCTCATGGGTTTCGGGCACCGCGTGTACAAGAACTATGACCCGCGGGCGAAGCTCATGCGCGAAACCTGCCATGAGGTGCTTTCCGAGCTGGGGCTGGAGAACGATCGGCTCTTCAAGCTGGCCATGGCGCTGGAGAAGATCGCGCTAGAGGATCAGTACTTCGTGGAGCGCAAACTTTACCCAAACGTGGACTTCTATTCGGGAATCGTACAAAAAGCGCTGGGCATCCCGGTGTCGATGTTCACGGCGATCTTTGCGATGGCGCGCACGGTGGGCTGGATCGCCCAGTGGAGCGAGATGATTGCCGACCCGGACTACAAGATCGGTCGCCCACGGCAGCTCTACATCGGTGCGCCGCGCCGCGACGTTCCATCGGACTATAAGCCATAACAGAACCAGACCACCCGAGGGCCGTAGGAGACAGAGGGTTGCGGCCCTCGATGGTGGCCAAGCAGGGAGCGCGGAGGAGGAGGTCGATATGTTTCAGGATGCATTCAGCAGTTCCTACCTTTCCGGCGGTAACGCGGCGTTCATCGAAGAACTCTACGAGCGGTATCTGCGAGATCCGCAGTCCGTCGACGTCGCCTGGCGGGAGCACTTCGACGGCTTGGTGCGTGCGGCTGATGGTCGCGACGTCGCACAGGGTCCTGTCGTAGCCGCCTTCGAGGCCAAGGGCAGGCGGGCCCCGCTGGCGCACCGCGCAGTACAGGAGGATTTCGCCTCGATCGAGCGCAAGCAGGTTTCCGTGCTGCAGCTGATCAACGCCTATCGCATCCTCGGCGTGCGCCACGCAAACGTCGACCCGCTCGGGAGAGCCGAACGACCCTACCTACCCGAACTCGATCCAGCGCACTATGGGTTGACCGCGGAGGACATGGGAACCTTGTTTAACACGGGCTCCCTCGTCGGTCCGGACCAGCTGCCGCTGCAGGACATCCTTAAGGCAGTGCAGCAAACGTACTGTGGAACCATCGGCGCCGAGTACATGCATATCACCGACACGCCGCAGAAGCGCTGGATCCAGGCGCGACTGGAAAGCGTGCACGGGCGCCCGCAGTTCGCGCCGGAGCTCCGGCGCTGGTTCCTGCAGCGAATCACGGCGGCCGAAGGGCTCGAGCGTTACCTGCATACCCGGTTCGTCGGTCAGAAGCGCTTCTCCGGCGAGGGCGGCGAATCGCTGAGCCCGCTGCTCGATCATCTCCTGCAGCAGGCGGGCTCCAAGGGGATCCAGGAAACGGTAATCGGAATGGCTCACCGGGGTCGCTTGAACGTGTTGGTGAATACGCTGGGCAAGATGCCTAACGACCTTTTCGCCGAGTTTGAGGGCAAGCACAACACGGCACTCCTGTCGGGCGACGTGAAATATCACCAGGGCTTCTCCTCAGGAGTGATGACGCCCGGCGGCCCGATGCACGTGACGCTCGCCTTCAATCCGTCGCACCTGGAGATCGTGAACCCAGGCATCGAGGGGTCGGTGCGCGCCCGCCAGCACCGTCGCGGTGATGTGCAGGGAAAACAGGTGCTTCCGGTTCTGATGCACGGTGACGCTGCCTTCTCGGGACAGGGCGTGGTCATGGAGACGCTCAACCTATCCGGCACGCGCGGCTACCGAACAGGCGGTACCCTCCACATCATCATCAACAATCAGATTGGCTTCACCACCTCCGACCCGCGGGATGCGCGCTCCACGCTTTACTGCACGGATGTCGCAAAGATGGTGGAGTGTCCGATCTTCCACGTGAACGGGGATCACCCCGACGCCGTGGTCATGGTGACCGAGATTGCCCTCGATTTTCGGATGCAGTTTGGCAAAGATGTCGTGGTCGATCTTGTCTGCTATCGGCGCCAGGGGCACAACGAGCAGGACGAACCGATGGTCACCCAGCCCCTCATGTACAAGAAGATCGCCAAGCATCCGCGCACCCGAAAGGTCTATGCCGAACGCCTCGAGCGTGAGGGCGTGATTCAACCGGGCGACGCAGACGAAATGGTCAAGGCCTACCGCCAGACGCTGGAGGCAGGGGAACGGACGAACGAGCATGTGCTCGCCGACTACAAGCCGGGAGTTGCCGTGAACTGGCTGCCCTATATTGGGACCCACTGGACGGTGCCCGCAGATATCGGGATACCGATGAGCGAGCTGCAGGAGCTCGCGGTCCGGCTCACCACTATCCCGCCGGAATTCAAGCTGCATCCCCGCGTCGAGAAGATCATCGCGGACCGCAGGGCGATGGGAAACGGGAAACTTCCGCTCGACTGGGGGATGGCGGAGAACCTCGCCTATGCGTCGCTGGTCAAGGCGGGACATCCCGTGCGCCTGTCGGGGCAGGACAGCGGACGAGGGACATTCTTCCACCGGCACGCGGTACTCCACGATCAGAACCGCGAGCGTTGGGATGACGGGACGCTGGTTCCGCTGCAGCGCATATCGGACGGTCAAGCTGACTTCCTGGTGATCGACTCCGTCCTCTCGGAGGAAGCGGTCCTCGGATTCGAATACGGCTACGCGACCGCGGCTCCCAACGAGTTAGTGGTTTGGGAGGCCCAGTTCGGTGACTTCGCGAACGGTGCCCAGGTCGTTATCGACCAGTTCATCAGCTCGGGTGAGGCGAAATGGGGGAGGCTCTCCGGACTCGTGATGATGCTGCCGCATGGCTATGAAGGCCAGGGCCCGGAGCACTCGTCCGCGCGGCTTGAACGCTATCTGCAGCTCTGTGCCCAGTACAACATGCAGGTGGTCGTGCCGTCGACGCCGGCACAGATGTTCCACCTGCTGCGTCGCCAGATGTTGCGACCCTATCGGAAGCCCCTCATTATCATGACGCCGAAGAGCATGCTTCGGCACAAGGAATCCGTCTCGAGCCTCGAAGATCTCGCATATGGGCAGTTCCACACGGTGATCGCGGAGAAGGAGAACATCGACCCGGAGGCCGTGAGACGGCTCATCGTCTGCAGCGGGAAGGTCTATTACGACGTCCTAGCAACGCGCCGCGAGCTTGGCAGGTCGGACATCGCGATCGTTCGCCTGGAGCAGCTCTATCCGTTTCCGCACGACGCCTTCCAGGCCCAAATCGATCGCTACGCGAGCGCGACCGAGGTCATATGGGTGCAGGAGGAGCCGGGTAACCAGGGGGCGTGGCATCGCATGCAGCATTACCTGCTGCGCCACATGCGCCCTGAGCAGATCCTTGCCTACGCCTTGCGGCCGTCGTCGGCGGCTCCCGCCGTGGGGTACCTGTCGCTGCACAACCAGCAGCATAAGGAGCTGCTCGAGGCGGCGTTCGGTCCGATCGCTGGGAACGCAGTCACTGCCGTCCCGCAACCAGGGCCAAGAAGAACGCGCACGGACCACGCAGTAGCGCGGGGCTAGACGAGGAAGAAGAACCATGCTAGTGGAAGTCAAGGTTCCGGCGCTGTCGGAATCCGTTGCCTCGGCAACCCTATTGTCCTGGCACAAGCAGCAGGGTGAGTACGTCGAGCGCGACGAGAACATCATCGACATCGAAACGGACAAGGTGGTAATGGAGCTGCCTGCCCCGCGTTCGGGGGTGCTGGTGAAGATCCTGAAGGGTGATGGTGCCACGGTGGTGAGCGACGAGGTCATCGCGACCATCGACACCGATGCCAAGGCGCAAGCGGGTGCGGCGCCCGCAGAGGAGGTTGTCCCAGTCCGCGCTCCGGTCGACGCCAGACCGCTCCCTGAAGCCGGACCGTCGCCCGCTGCGACACCTCCCAAGACCGCGCCGGTCGTCCCTGCCCCCGCCCCACAGCCCACGCAGGCCAGGCCTGCGGCAGCGGTGGCGGACAAGATCGTCATGCCAGCGGCGAAGAAGGTTGCCGCAGATCGCGGCGTAGACCCGCTAGCGTTGACCGGCAGCGGCCGTGGGGGACGGGTCACGAAGAGCGATGTGCTCGAGGCCGTTGCAAGATCCGCCCAGGCCGTTCCCAAGCCTGCGGCGCCTGCCCCCGCTCTCGAACCGGTGGTCGCGCGTGCTGAGCTCGCCCGGCGTCCGGAGCAGCGGGTGCCGATGACGCGGTTGCGCAAGCGCGTGGCCGAGCGTCTCGTTCAATCCCAGTCGACGGCTGCCATCCTTACCACGTTCAACGAGGTCAACATGGCGCCAGTCCTGGAGCTGCGCAAGAAGTACCAGGAGCGCTTCGAGAAGAGCCACGGTGTGAAGCTCGGCTTCATGTCCTTTTTCGTGAGGGCCGTGGTCGCGGCGCTCAAGCGCTATCCGATCGTGAACGCCTCGGTCGACGGTGATGACATCATCTACCACGGCTATTACGACATCGGTATTGCAGTGGGCAGCGAACGCGGACTTGTCGTGCCGATTATCCGCAACGTCGACCAGCTTTCCCTCGCCGAGATCGAAAAGCAGATCGCGGATTTCGGGGATCGTGCGAAGACCGGGAAAATCACCTTAGAGGAGCTTACGGGGGGAACGTTTTCGATTTCGAACGGTGGGGTGTTCGGCTCAATGCTCTCTACCCCCATCATCAATCCGCCCCAGAGCGCGATACTCGGCATCCATGCGACCAAGGAACGCCCGGTGGTCGAGAATGGCCAGATCGTGATCCGCCCCATGAACTACCTTGCGCTCTCCTACGATCATCGCATCATCGACGGGCGTGAAGCCGTGCTGTCGCTGATCGCGATCAAGGACGCGCTCGAGGATCCGGCCCGACTGCTGCTCGATATCTGACCGCAAGATCCAGCGCGGGCGTGTGGCTCAGCGCAAACGAATCGGGAGGTTTTGCTCCATGTCTCAAGTGTTCGACGTCGCGGTGATCGGCGCCGGCCCGGGTGGCTACGTGGCCGCTATTCGCGCGGCGCAGCTGGGAATGGCCGTCGTCTGTATCGACGACTGGAAGAACAGGAAAGGCCGTTACAGCCTCGGCGGCACCTGCCTCAACGTCGGCTGCATTCCTTCCAAGGCACTCCTGGAATCATCGGAAAACTTCGAGCGCGCGAGCCAGAAGTTCGCCGATCACGGCATCCGAATGCAGGGGATCTCCATGGATGTCGCTACCATGCAGGCGCGCAAGGAGAAGATCGTCGACACACTCACGTCGGGGATCGCGATGCTGTTCAAGAAGAACAAGGTCACCTCGGTTCACGGGCGGGCACGCCTCGTCTCCGCCGGCGCCACCTACGGCATTGAGGTAGGCGATGGCGACAAGTCCGAGGTGATCCGAGCGACGCATGTCGTCATCGCGACCGGATCGCTCCCCCGGCAGCTTCCGATGGCCGAGGTGGACAATGAGCTCATCCTTGACAACGAGGGTGCTCTCGCCATGACCGAAGTGCCTCGAAAGCTCGGTATCGTCGGCGCGGGCGTAATCGGCCTCGAGATGGGAAGTGTGTGGCGGCGCCTCGGTGCCGAAGTGACGGTGCTGGAAGCCTTGCCTTCGTTTCTCGCCATGGTGGATGAGCAGGTCGGTAAGGAGGCCTATCGCATCTTTTCGAAGGATCTGGGGCTTGCCATCTGTACCGGCGTCAGGATCGAGAGCGTATCCAAAGCGAAAGGGAAGGTTTCCGTCAAGTACCAGGACAAGGATGGGGTACACAAGACCGACTTCGACAAACTGATCATTTCTGTCGGCCGGGTTCCGAATTCCGCAAGCGTCGGCCCCGATGCCGTCGGCCTCAACGTCGATTCCAAAGGGTTCATCGAAGTCGATGAATACTGCCGAACGAATCTACCCAACGTCTATGCGATCGGCGACGTCGTACGCGGGCCGATGCTGGCGCACAAGTCGTCGGAAGAAGGCGTGGCAGTCGCCGAGCTGATCGCCGGACAAAGCAGCCATGTCAATCTCGAGACGGTGCCGTGGGTGATCTACACATCACCCGAGATCGCCTGGGTCGGTCGGAACGAGCAGCAACTGAAAGAGGAGGGTGTGGCCTACCGGTCCGGTATGTTCCCGTTCACCGCGAATGGTCGCGCGCGGTCTCTAGGCGAAACCAATGGCTTCATCAAGATCCTTGCTGACGCCGCCAGCGACCGGATCCTCGGCGTGCATATCATCGGTCCGTTCGCGTCCGAGCTGATCGCAGAGGCGACTTTGGCGATGGAGTTCGGCGCCAGCGCCGAGGACATTGCGCGCATCGTCCACGCGCATCCCTCGCTCTCCGAGGTGATGCACGAAGCGGCCCTCGGTGTCGCCGAGCGCACCCTGCACATCTGAGTCGGTCGCGACGGTGGACCCGGCCGATGGCCAAGCACTGAAGCCGATGCCTGCCTTATCGCGTTCAGGGCGCGAGCGTGTGCCCGCCGCAACCGGACATCTTGCGGACCAGATCCGCCAGAACGCTGTACTCCACGGTTTCGAGCTCGACGACGCACAGCAGGCGGTGCTTCCGCATTTCGAGCGCTTGCTCGACGACCTTGTCGCCGTCGAGCGCGCCGGCCTTTCCTTGAAGCGGTTGCTCGGTGGCAATAAGCGCGCCGTCGCTGGGCTTTATCTATGGGGCGGCGTAGGGCGCGGCAAGAGCTTCCTCATGGACAGCTTCTTTGGTGCAGCGCCGTCGAAACGCAAGAAACGGATGCACTTCCACCGCTTCATGCAGGATGTTCACCACCAGCTTGCGGCCTTGCAAGGACTGTCAAACCCGCTCGCGGCCGTGGCGAAGGGCTTGGCCCGTGACGTCAAGCTGCTCTGCCTGGACGAGTTTCTCGTCACGGACATCGCCGACGCGATGCTGATGCGGGGTCTGCTCGAGGGGCTTCTTGCTGAGGGCGTAGTGCTTGTAACGACGTCCAACACGCAGCCCGACCAGCTCTACTTGAACGGCCTGCAGCGCGGCCAGTTTCTGCCGGCCATCGAATTGCTGAAGAAGCATCTGCAGATCCTGGAGGTGGAGGGGGGCCAGGACTATCGCCTGCGAGCGCTCGAAAAGCTCGGCGTCTACCATTGGCCGCTCTCGGAGGCAACCGAGCATCGAATGGCAGAGGAGTTCGTCGCCATCGCCGACGCCGAGGGCGAAGCCAACGCGATCGTCGACGTGGCAGGCCGCGAGCTGATCGCGCGGCGCTCGGCGCCCGGCGTGGTTTGGTTCGATTTCGGGGAACTCTGTCAGAAGCCGCGGGGTCAGCTCGATTTCATCGAGCTTGCCCGGCGCTATCACACGGTGCTGCTGTCCAAGATTCCGCGCATGTTCGCGGACGAGCGGGACGCGGCGCGGCGCTTCGCGTGGCTGGTGGACGAGTTCTACGACCGGCGCGTCAAGCTGATCGTCTCGGCCGAAGCACCGGTGGAGGGCCTGCTTGACCCGACCACGGTCGGCCGTGATCTCGAGCGCACGATCAGTCGGTTGATCGAGATGCAGAGCCATCATTATCTCGCGCAGCCGCACCTGGGCTAGAATTCGACTTTCGCACGGAGTCCGCGGCAGCCTGCGGACGCAACGGAGGTGACGCTTCCATGACCGGGTTCAGAGCACTTCGCCTGTTCGACGAAGGCGGCAAGACCGCCTGCCGCATTGTCGAAATCAACCTCGACGAATTGGATCCCGGTGAGGTGGTGCTTCGGGCCGCGTACTCGAGCGTCAACTACAAGGATGCCCTCGCGGGGACCGGCAAGGGGAAAGTGGTCCGGCGGTTTCCGCTGATTGGCGGTGTCGATGTCGCGGGCACTGTAGAGTCCTCATCCGCTGCCGAGTTCAGAGTCGGCGACCCCGTCATTTGCACCAGCTACGATTTCGGCGTCGCTCACGACGGGGGCTATGCGGAGTATGTTCGCGTGCCGGCGGCGTGGCTGGTTCCATTGCCCGCGGGCTTGACGCTGGAGGAATCGATGGCGTTGGGCACTGCGGGCTATACCGCGGCACTGGCGGTAGAGCTCATGCAGAAGAATGACCTCAAGCCGGCTAGCGGCAAGGTGGTCGTAAATGGCGCAACGGGGGGCGTGTCGAGCCTTGCCATCGAAATGCTTGCGCGCCTGGGATTTCAGGTCACGGCGATCACGGGCAAGGATGCCGAGCACGACTACCTCAAGCAGCTCGGTGCTGCAGAGGTGATCTCGCGGCGCAGCCTCGAGATGGGAAAGAAGCCGCTGGAGAAAATGCTTTGGGCGGGCGCCGTGGACTCGCTGGGCGGCGAGCCCCTGGCTTGGCTGACGCGCACGATGGCGATCAACGGCGTCATCGCGAGCGTCGGCAACGCCGCGGGGTTCGAGTTGCATACGACGGTGTTCCCGTTCATCCTGCGAGGCGTGCGCCTGATCGGAGTCGACTCGGTCAACACGGAGATGCCATTGCGCCGTCGCATCTGGGAGAGGCTGGGCGGGGATCTAAAACCGAGGCACCTGCAGGCCGTGGCGCAGCCGATCGGCCTCGATGAATTACCCGCCGCCTTCGGACGCCTCGTGAACGGTGAGGTGCGCGGGCGGTATCTGGTGAAGTTGCGTTAGCATTGCACGCGTCGCGGTGCAGCGCGTCTTGAAGTTGCAGACTGCGTCCCCAAGAGAGCAGGGGAGCGCGTGCGAGGCAGCGCTGCGTTTGTCGAACAAGACCAAGGAGGGAGTCGAAGTGGCAGAAACATACAAGGAGTTCCACCGCCGTTC
>Ga0209253_10001354_pt1 | contig 21465 bp, 21 predicted proteins | sample FrelakmetBRP12BR_FD_187145 | JGI IMG/M metagenome (GOLD analysis project Ga0209253, IMG submission 187145) | Freshwater lake sediment microbial communities from the University of Notre Dame, USA, for methane emissions studies - BRP12 BR (SPAdes)... | ecosystem: Environmental > Aquatic >...
CTTCCAGCTCGTGCTGGTAGCCACGAAGCGTGCCCGGCAGCTGGCGCTTGGCGCCGAGCCGACCGTGGCGCGCGCCAACGACAAGACCACGGTGATCGCCCTGCGCGAGATCGCCGAGGGGTTCGTGACCAGCGCCATTCTGGACGAGACTTCACCTGCGATCGGGGAAGAAATGGATGACGACACAACCAACCCACTCGGAACGGTCGGCGACGCTGCCCCCACCCCGGAAAGCGGCCCCATCTCCTGAGCCCGCGGCGTCCCCGGACGCCCGCTTCCACATCGGCGACCTGTGTACGCTGCTCGAGTCGTATCTGAGCGCGTCGGAGGTTGCCGAGGTCTACCGCGCCTACCTGTTCAGCGCCGAGGCGCACGAGGGCCAGCACCGGCGCAGCGGTGAGCCGTACATCTTTCACCCCATCGAGGTCGCGCGCATTCTCGCGCACATGCACCTCGACAGCAAAAGCATCAGCGCTGCCATTCTGCACGATGTCATCGAAGATACGCGCCACGGCAAGGACAGCATCGCCGAGCTGTTCGGCAAGGACGTGGCCGAGCTCGTGGACGGCGTCAGCAAGATCGACAGGATCGAGTTCCGCACCGAAGAAGAAGAGCAGGCGGAGAACTTCCGCAAAATGCTGCTCGCTATGTCGCAGGACATCCGCGTCATTCTCATTAAGCTCGCAGACCGTCTGCACAACATGCGCACGCTCGCCTCGCTCATGCCGGAGCGGCGGCGCGCGATCGCGCGCGAGACCATCGAGATTTACGCACCCATCGCCAACCGCCTCGGCATGCGCCAGTGGGCGCACGAGCTGGAGGACCAGGCATTCGGTCATCTCTACCCGATGCGCTACCGGGTGCTGGCCGAGGCCATGCGCAAGCGCCAGGGCAATCGCAAGGCGATCGTGGAAAAGGTGCGCGCCGCCATTCAGGCGCAGCTCGCCAAGGACAGTTTGCCGGCTGATGTGAGCGGGCGCGAGAAAAGCCTGTACGGCATCTACAGCAAGATGCACGACAAGTCGCTGCCGTTTGAACAGGTGTACGACGTCTATGCGTTCCGCATTGTCACCGACCGGGTCGATACCTGTTACCGCATCCTCGGCGTGGTGCACAACCTCTACAAACCGATCCCGGGGCGCTTCAAGGATTACATTGCGATTCCCAAGGCGAACGGTTACCAGTCTCTGCATACCGTGGTGTTCGGACCGTTCGGCCTGTCGATCGAGGTGCAGATTCGCACACGCGAAATGCACCGCGTGGCCGAGGCCGGCGTGGCGGCGCACTGGCTGTACAAGAGCAGCGAGCCGGGTGGCGCTGACACCAACCAGCAGCACGCGCTCACCTGGCTGCATGACCTGCTAGCCATCCAGAGCGAAGCTGGCAATGCCAACGAGTTCCTTGATCACCTCAAGGTCGATCTGTTCCCGGACGAGGTCTATGTATTCACGCCGAACGGCGATATCCGCAAGCTGCCGCGCGGCGCAACCGTGATCGACTTCGCCTACGACGTGCATACCGATATCGGCAACCACTGCGTCGGCGCCAAGGTGAGCCACGTGCTTGTGCCGCTGCGCACGGTGCTGCGCAATGGCGACCATGTTGAGGTGCTGACCTCCAAGTGGGGCCGGCCGAGCCCGTCGTGGCTGGATTATGTGGTGACGAGCAAGGCACGTGCCCATATCCGCCAGTTCCTGAAGAATCTGCAGCGTGGCGAGTCGGTGAGTCTCGGTGAGCGGCTGCTGGAGAAGGCGCTGGCCGATGTCCAGGTGAATCTGGCGGCGGTGAATGAGGGACAGAAGGTCGAGATTCTCAAGAACCTCAAGCTCAAGACCTGGGACGACCTGCTGGCCGACATCGGACTTGGCAATCGTTTGGCAACAGTGGTGGCGTTGCAGTTGCAACCGGCGGCGCTCGCCGGCGGCGCGCCGGCGAAGGAAGCGGCGTCTGATCTTGCGATTCGCGGCACTGAAGGCGTGGTCGTGACTTATGCGCGCTGCTGCCGGCCGATTCCGGGCGATCCGATTCTCGGCTTCCTGTCGGCCGGCCGCGGCATCACCGTGCATACCCCCGACTGCCCGAATGTTGCCAAGTTTCGCAAGCATCCCGAGCAGTGGATCGACGTGCACTGGGAAGAACACATCGAGGGCGTGTTCCCGGTCAATGTGCGCGTCGAGGTCAAGAACCAGCGCGGCGTGCTCGCCCAGGTGGCGGCGGTGATTGCCGAACTCGATGCCAATATCGATACAGTGAACATCGAGGAGCGCGACGGCCTCAATTCGGCCATCGACTTCATTGTCGAGGTGCGCGATCGCGTGCACCTCGCTTCCATCCTGCGCCGGCTGCGCGCGCTCGAGCCGGTGATTCGCATCAATCGCATGAAGGGCTAACTACAGGTACAAGATACAAGGGGAAGATCTTCCGGCCACCTCCATCTGTGCGTTTTTACTTGTATCTTGTCCCCTGTATCTGACTTTCCCGAGGCCACGGCATGAAAAGAGAAATCGTAATAACAAACGAAGCCCCCAAAGCCATCGGTACCTATTCGCAGGCCGTGAAGGTCGGCAATACCGTCTACTTGTCCGGCCAGATCCCGCTCGACCCAGCGAGCGGCGAGATGGTGGCCGGTGAGATTCGTGCCCAGATCACGCGCGTGTTCGACAACCTCGTGGCCGTCGCCAAGGCCGCGGGCGGCAGCCTGCAGGATGTGGTGAAGCTCAACGTGTTCCTCACCGACCTCAAGAACTTCCCGCAGGTCAACGAGATTATGGCGCAGTATTTCAAGGAACCGTACCCGGCGCGTGCCGCGGTCGGCGTCGCCGCCCTGCCGCGCGGCGCTCAGGTGGAGATGGACGCTGTCATGGTGCTTACCGCACCGGCAAGGAAATCAGCAAAGAAAAAAGCAAAAACAAAGGCGAAGCGTAGCCGCAGATGAACACAGATCGATGCAGATCAAAAGGCCAAGACCGAAAGAGTTTTTATCTGTAGTGATCCGTGTTCATTTGTGGCCGCATTGAATGATATGGACGTTGCCACGCTGCCCATTTCCACGCTCAAGGGCGTCGGACCGAAACTCAAGGAAAAGCTCGAACAGCGCCTCGGCTGGCGCACGGTGCAGGATGCGTTGTTCCATCTGCCGTTCCGCTACCAGGACCGCACGCGTCTCACGCCGCTCGGCAGCCTGCGGCCGGGAGAGGAGGCGCTGGTCAGCGCCAAGGTCGAGCTTACCGATGTCGTGTTCCGCGGGCGGCGCAGCCTGTTGTGCCGGGTGAGCGATGGCACCGGGCATCTGACGTTGCGTTTCTTCCACTTCTCCGGCGCCCAGCAACAGAACCTCGAACGCGGGCGCGCGCTGCGCATCTTCGGCGAAGTGCGTGCCGGCGCGGCCGGCCTGGAGATGATCCATCCTGAATACGAAGTGCTGGGCGAAGCCATCACGCCGCAGGCGGAATCCAGTCTCACCCCGTTCTACCCGATCACCGAGGGCGTGCACCAACTCAGCGTGCGCAAACTCGTGACGCAGGCGCTTGACCATTATCTGACACGTCTTCCCGAGTTACTGCCGAATGAGCTGCTCGTTGAGTTGAAGCTGCCGACCTTGCAGGAAGCGCTGTCGTATGTGCATCACCCGCCACCCAAGGCGGACGTTGTGGAGCTGGAACAGGGTAGGCATCCGGCGCAACGCCGGCTCGTGTTCGAAGAGTTGCTTGCCCATCACTTGAGCCTCAAGCGCCTGCGCGCGCGTCTGCAAGAGCAGAAGGCGCCACCGCTCCAGGGCAGCGGCAAACTTGCGCACGCGCTGCTCGGCGCGTTGCCATTCGCGCTTACCACCGCGCAGCAAAGGGTACTGGATGAAATCCGCGCCGACCTCGGGCGCGCCCACCCCATGCAACGTCTGGTGCAGGGCGACGTCGGTTCTGGCAAGACCATCGTGGCGGCGCTCGCAGCGCTCGCCGCCGTCGAAGACGGCTTTCAGGTGGCAATCATGGCGCCGACCGAGCTGCTCGCCGAACAGCACTGGCGCAACTTCAATTACTGGCTGCAGCCACTCGGCATCGAGGTCGCGTGGCTCTCGGGCAAGCTCAACGCGCGCAACCGGCGCAACATGCTTGAGTTGATTTCCTCCGGCCGTGCGCCGGTGGCGGTCGGCACGCATGCGCTTTTTCAGGATGAAGTCGAGTTCGCGAAGCTTAGCCTGGTGGTGGTGGACGAGCAGCATCGTTTCGGTGTGCATCAACGCCTGCTGTTGCGCGAGAAGGGCCGGCGGAACGGGCGCGTGCCGCATCAGCTCATCATGACCGCCACTCCCATTCCGCGCACGCTTGCGCAGGCGTTCTATGCCGATCTCGACGTGTCGGTGATCGACGAGTTGCCGCCCGGGCGCAAGCCGGTTGAGACCGTAGTGCTGCCGGACACGCGCCGCGCCGATGTGGTGGCGCGCGTGCAGGCCGCCTGCCGCGACGGCCGTCAGACGTACTGGGTGTGCCCGCTCATCGAGGAGTCGGACCTGCTGCAGGCCGAAGCCGCGACCGAAACCGCCGCGGCGCTCACGGCCGCATTGCCGGAGCTGCGCGTGGCGCTGGTACACGGACGCATGAAGCCAGCGGAGAAGGAGGCGGTGATGCGCGCCTTCAAGGACGGGAAGACGCAACTGCTGGTCGCAACCACGGTGATCGAAGTTGGCGTCGACGTGCCGAATGCCTCGCTCATGATCGTCGAGAACGCCGAGCGCCTCGGTCTGTCGCAGTTGCATCAACTGCGCGGCCGGGTCGGGCGCGGTGCCGCGCAGAGTTCGTGCGTGCTCCTGTATCACGCGCCGCTATCGGAGAACGCGCGTGCGCGCCTCAGCATCCTGCGCGAGACTAACGACGGCTTCGAGATTTCGCGCCGCGACCTCGAAATGCGCGGCCCGGGCGAGGTGCTCGGCACGCGCCAGACCGGCGAGCAAGCGTTCCACATCGCCGATCTGGTGCGCGATCAGGCCATGTTGCCGCACATCGAGCATTCCGCGCAGTTGTTGCAGGAGAAATATCCGCAGCACGTCATGCCGCTTATCCGCCGTTGGCTGGGTCTGCGCGAGCACTATGGCGAGGTATAAGGGGCCAGTGGGCGTGTGTTATGCTGCGCGCCCTTTTTCGGGGCAGTTAGCATGACCATCGAACAATTCGAGGAGTGGTCGCTGGTCATCGGTGTCGGCGGCTTGGTGCTGTTCATGGTGTTCATCGTTTGGAGTCTCGGACGCGAATCCAAGGCGGGCAAGTTCGGCATGTTTGTACTGTTTCTCGCGCTTGCCCTCGGGCTGCTCGGCTTTATCATCAAGCTGGTGCTGGTTGAAATGCTGCAACCCTAGGCAACGCCTTGGCTCGCAGGAATCGGTCAGCGGAAGAATTGCTCCTGCGTTTGTCCCCGTCGGGACGGCTTCGCGCTCCGCACTTCCGCCATCCATGGCGGTCGCGCATAATGCGCCAATGAGTGCCCATCCCTTGAAGCGCCCCGGCCACTTCACTGAAGCGATTCGTCTGACCAGCGCCTGCCACCGCGCCGAGCCGGACTGGCACGTGGCCTCGCGTCTGTACCGCCGCGACGTGCCGGAGTCGGTGCTGCGCTGGTTGCTCGACCCGGCTTCGCTCACGCGTCGCATCCAGTCGGCTTGCCCGGGCTGTTTCCGGGTCGAGGTGTTGTTCCAGGGCTGGGCACAACCGCAGCACAACGAGGCGCGCGAGTTGGGCATGCGCACGGGCAGTTGGGGTTTTGTGCGCGAGGTGCATCTGCTATGTGACGGCCGTCCGTGGGTGTTCGCACGCACCGTCATTCCGCGCACGACACTGACCGGACCACGCCGCCGGCTCACACGGCTCAAAACGCGCCCGCTCGGTGCCGTGCTGTTCGCCGACCCGACCATGCAGCGTGGCCCGGTCGAGATCGCGCGCTTGACGCCGTGCGACAAGCTCTTTCCGGCCGCCATCCAGCAACTGGCGCAACAACCGGAGATGATCTGGGGACGGCGCTCGCTGTTTACGCTCGGTGGTAAGCCGTTGCTGGTGAGTGAGATCTTCCTGCCCGGCATTCCGCCGTGTCCGTGATGCCGCGCACCTTGCCTGCGCGGCTGGCCGACTACGCGCGGCTCATGCGTCTTAACCGGCCAATCGGAATTTTGTTATTGCTCTGGCCGGTGCTGTGGGCGCTGTGGATCGCAAGCCTGGGCAAGCCGGCGTTGCTGGTGTTGTTCGTGTTTGTCGCCGGCGTGGTGCTGATGCGTTCGGCCGGCTGTGTGATCAACGATTACGCCGACCGTGAGTTTGATCCGCATGTCGAGCGTACTCGCGACCGGCCGCTGGCCGCCGGGCGCGTGCAGCCGCGCGAGGCGCTGGTGCTGTTCGTGGTACTCGCGCTCGGCGCATTCGTGCTGGTGCTGTTCATGAACCGGCTCACGATCCTGCTGTCGTTTGTCGGTGCGGCGCTCGCGGCGAGCTATCCATTCATGAAACGCTGGACGCACCTGCCGCAGTTCTACCTGGGTGCGGCGTTTGGCTGGGGCGTGCCCATGGCGTTTGCGGCGCAGACCGGTAGTGTGCCGGCGGATGCCTGGATTATGTTCGGTGCGACACTGTGCTGGGCGGTGGCCTATGACACCGCGTATGCGATAGTGGACCGGGAGGACGATATCCGGGTCGGGGTGAAATCCACCGCCATCTTGTTCGGGCGCGCCGATCGGCCGATGATTGCGCTGTTCCATGCGCTCACCCTCGCGCTGTTGGCCTGGGCCGGCGAGCGCGCCGGGCTCGGCCTGACGTATTATATGAGTCTGCTGCTGGCCGCCGGGCTGGCGGGCTGGCAGCAGTGGCTGATGCGGATGCGCTCGCGCGACGGTTGCTTCCGCGCGTTTCTCAATAACAACCGGTTCGGCGCCGTGGTATTCGCCGGGTTGGTGCTGGATTACCTGCTGAGGACTCCGACATGAAACTTTATGGTTCGCTCACTTCCCCCTATGTGCGCAAGGTGCGCATGGTGCTCATGGAAAAAGGTCTGGCCCACGACCTGGTCGTGGAAGGCCCGGCGGATGCCGCCGGAAACGTGGTGCGCCTCAATCCGCTGCGCGCCATTCCGGTGCTGGAGCGCGACGACGGTGAAGTGTTCTTCGATTCGCCGATGATCTGCGAATACATCGACAGCCTGAACGACAAGCCGCGTCTCTATCCGGCGAGTGGCGAAGCGCGCTGGCAGGCGTTGCGCTGGCACGCGCTCGGCCAAGGCATGATGGAAGCCACCGTGGCGCGTTTCGTCGAGCTGCGCAAACCGGCCGAGAAGCAGGACGCGGCGCAGGCCGCCAAACACGCGGCACGCATTGCGGCAGCACTCGCCTTTGCCGCCGAGCGCGTACCGGCCAGCGGCTTCCTTTCCGGCAACACCATCGGCATTGCCGACATCACTCTGGCAGCGGCGCTTGGCTATATCGATCTGCGCTATGCGCACGACTGGCGCAGCAGGCACGCAAAGCTTGCAAGCTGGTTTGCGGCCATCAGCCAGCGTCCGTCGTTTGTCGAAACACTGGCGCCAGAACTGAAGAAATAGCGGGCGGAAAAAGAATGAAATACGTCGATCTCCGCGATTTCCTGACGCAGCTCGAAGCGCGCGGCGAACTCAAGCGCATCACGCACGCGATCGACCCGCATCTTGAGATGACCGAGATCTGCGATCGCACCCTGCGCGCCAAAGGCCCGGCGCTGCTGTTCGAGAACCCGAAGGGTCATACGATCCCGGTACTGGGAAACCTATTCGGCACGCCGGAGCGCGTGGCGCTCGGCATGGGCGCGGAGTCGGTCGAGGCCTTGCGCGACATCGGCCGGTTGCTCGCGTTTCTGAAAGAGCCCGAGCCTCCGAAGGGCTTCAAGGATCTGTGGGAAAAGCTCCCCACCTTCAAGCAGGTGCTCAACATGCCCACCAAGGTGGTGAAGAGTGCGCCCTGCCAGGAAGTGGTGATCGATTCCGATGACGTCAATCTCGCCATGTTCCCGATCCAGACCTGTTGGCCGGGCGACGCCGGACCCCTCATTACCTGGGGTCTCACGGTCACACGCGGCCCTTATAAGGATCGCCAGAACCTCGGCATCTATCGCCAGCAGGTGATTGCGCGCAACAAGGTGATCATGCGCTGGCTGGCGCATCGCGGCGGTGCGCTCGATTTCCGCGACTGGCAGGAGAAGCACCCGGGCGAGAACTTCCCGGTGGCGGTGGCGCTGGGCGCTGATCCGGCGACGATATTGGGCGCGGTCACGCCCGTGCCGGACACGCTTTCCGAGTACGGTTTCGCCGGTCTGCTGCGCGGCGCCAAGACCGAAGTGGTGCAGTGTCTGACGAATGATTTGCAGGTGCCGGCCAGTGCCGAGATTATTCTCGAAGGCCATATCGCGCCGGGCGAGATGGCGGAAGAAGGCCCGTTCGGCGATCACACTGGTTATTACAACGAGGTCGAGCGTTTCCCGGTGTTTACCATCACGCGCATCACCCATCGCCTGAGCCCGATCTATCACAGCACCTACACCGGCCGGCCGCCGGACGAGCCGGCGGTGTTGGGCGTGGCGCTGAACGAAGTATTCGTGCCGCTGTTGCAAAAGCAGTTCCCGGAGATCACCGATTTCTATCTGCCGCCGGAAGGCTGCTCGTATCGCGTCGCGTGCGTGAGCATGAAAAAGCAATACCCGGGGCACGCCAAACGCGTGATGTTCGGCGTGTGGAGCTATCTGCGCCAATTCATGTACACCAAGTTCGTGATCGTGACGGACGACGACGTGAACGTGCGCGACTGGCAGGACGTGATCTGGGCGATCACCACGCGCATGGATCCGGCGCGCGACTGCACCATCATCGAGAACACGCCGATCGATTACTTGGATTTCGCCAGCCCCGTATCGGGCCTCGGATCCAAGATCGGCTTCGACGCCACCAACAAATGGCCGGGCGAGACCAGCCGCGAATGGGGCCGTCCGATCGCGATGTCACCCGAGGTCAAGGCTCGTATCGACGCGCTCTGGGTAGAACTCGGCATCGGTTAGAATCGCGGCTGTATATGGAAACCCCAAGCCGGCCACAGATGCACGCAGATCAATACAGACAGACCCAAGTGGATGTTGCTGTTGATCTGTATTGATCTGCGTGCATCTGTGGCTAAAAACAGTTAAAGCTATTCACCATGTCCATCGGACTGCTCCTTATTACCCTGTTCATCATTCTGTTCGGCGCCGAGGCGTTTACCAATGCGCTTGAACACTTGGGTGCGCGTCTCAAGATCTCCGAGGGCGTTACCGGCTCGATTTTCGCCGCGGTCGGCACGGCACTGCCGGAGACCATGGTGCCGGTGGTGGCGGTACTGGCCAATCGCGGCGACAACTTGCATATCGGCGAAGAAGTGGGCGTGGGTGCGATCATCGGAGCGCCGATGATGCTTTCGACACTGACACTGTTCCTGATGGCGGCGTTCGCAGCGCACAAGCGCGGCTGGAGCGGTGAGTTTCGGCCGGAACGCACCGGGCTGGAACGCGACCTCACCTGGTTTCTGGCCGCCTTCGGTCTGGCGGTGGTCGCGATCTTCGTGCCGCATCAGGCCGCGCTCACACGCGGGTTGCTCGCCTTCACGTTGGTACTCATGTATTTCGTCTATTTGCTGCTCACCATTCGCGCCTCGGCCAAGCTCGTGATCGACGGGCATGGTACCGAGGCCGATCATCCCCTGTACGTGACGCGCATCGGACTGCCCGAAAATCTCGCGACGATTATTCTCCAGTTGGGTATCGGCCTCACGCTGATCGTGCTCGGCGCCAAGGGTTTCGTACTCGGCGTGGAGGAACTGTCGGCCTGGATCAACGTGTCGGTGCTGGTGTTGTCGCTGCTGATCGTGCCAGTCGCGACCGAGCTGCCGGAGAAGGTCAACTCGATCCTGTGGATCCGCCGACGCCGCGACACGCTCGCATTCGGCAATATCACCGGCGCCATGGTGTTTCAGGGCTCGTTGTTGCCGGCGCTCGGCATCATGCTCACGCCCTGGGAGCCGCGCCCGGAGGTGTTACTTGGCGTGGGGCTTACACTGCTAGCCAGCAGCTATTTGTTGATCATGCTGCGGCGCGGCCACTTGCGGCCCTGGCATCTCATGCTCAACGGCCTGTGCTATCTCGCCTACTTCCTGACGCTCACTTGGTGAGCGTCTTCTCTGAAACGATGCATAACGACGTTTTCCCCTGCAATCAGCCAATCACGCTCACCGGTCCGGCGGGTGCGCTCGAAGCACTGACAATCTGCCCGACTCAGGGTGAGGCCGTGGCCACGGCCGTGATTCTCCATCCGCACTCGCTGCACGGCGGCACCATGCATAACAAGGTAGTGCATATGCTGGCACGCGCCTTCGCCCAGATCGGTGTCGCCAGCGTGCGTTTTAACTTCCGCGGCGTGGGAGCGAGCGCGGGTGACTTCGCGCACGGCCAGGGCGAGACCGAAGATGCACTGGCGGTGATTGCATGGGTACGGGAACAGCTGCCGGACACACCCGTCTGGCTGGCCGGCTTTTCATTCGGCGCGTACGTCGCGCTGCGTACCGCGGCTTCGGCGCAAGTGAGCGGCCTCATCACCGTGGCGCCGGCCGTGCATCTCTACGATTTCTCCGCGCTGACGCTGCCGCAATGCCCGTGGCTGCTGATTCAGGGTGAGGCGGATGAGATTGTGCCGGTCGAAGCGGTGCGCGATTGGTTGTCCGGCATCGCGCCACAGCCGCAAACGCTGTTTCTGTCGGACGTCGGGCACTTCTTTCACGGGCACCTGGCAGATATCCAGTCAGCGCTGCGCGACTTCGTTCCGCCGCATTTGCCGTAGTAGTCTCTTCGACCGTCGTTATATCAGCTCTGCCTGCTGCATGGTATCGGGGAACGCCAGCCCGCACTGGTTGTTCTTGGCGAAGTACATGGCGGCGTCGGCGCGCTGCATGAGGGTGTCGATGTCCTCGCCGTGCTGCGGGTAGAGGGCGATGCCGATCGAAATGCCAATCGAAATCAAATGGCCGCGGACCAGGAACGGCTCCTGCATGGACAACAGCAGCTTGCGTGCCACTGCGCTGGCGTCATCAATGCTGCTCACGCGCGGCAGGATGGCGGCAAACTCATCACCGCCAAGACGTGCCACCATCTTGCCCTCCAGCCCGAGGATGGCGTCGTTGTCGAGACGCGCCACGGTGTCGGACCCGCGTAGAACGCTGCGCAGGCGCGAACTGACTTCCTGCAGCAGCAGGTCGCCGATCTGGTGACCGAGGGTGTCATTCACCGCTTTGAAGCGGTCGAGATCCGTCAAAAACAGCGCAAAGGGCTGATGTGCGAGTGTGTACTGGCGCACGGATTCTTCGAGCGTATCGCGGAAGCGCGCGCGGTTCGGCAGGTTGGTGAGCGGATCGGTGAAGGCCATGTGTTCCAGGCTGCCATACAACCGGTCCAGCTCGCGCGCCATCTGGTTAAAGTCCTCACCGAGCTCGCGGATCTCGGCGATACCGCCGATTACCACCTGCTCCCCGAGGTGGTCCTTATTGCTGCCCACCCGGCGCAGCTGCTGGGCCAGGTTGTTGAGCGGCTGCAGTGTGGTTTTTTCCAGAATGTAAAGTGCCAGGATCACGCCCAGCAATGTGGTGGCTATCGCCAGCACCATGACCAGCCAGCGTGTCTTGGCGAGACCCTGTAGCAATTGTTCGACATCGCGCAAGACCGCGATCTTGAGCGCCGGCTCGCCGGCCGCGGTGGTCAGCACGTGTTCCGCCACCAAGGTGTTGTGCATGGCGTTCGGCGGTGGCCAAGCCTCCGAGCTGAAGATCCGGCGGTCGCGGGCATCGCGTATGCGCACCGGAAATCCAAGCTTGGATTCGATGCGCGCGAGCACGGGCGCGGGGTCGGATACGACTTCGAGATAACCGATGGGGTTCAGTCCCCCTGCGGGCACGAGCACGGCATAGCGCGCCTGATTGTTGTTCAGGCAGAGCGCCGCCAGGGACTTCACTCGTTCGGCACTGGTGCGCGCGCGGGCGCGTTCGATGAGTGTCGGGCAGCCGGGAGAGCCGTTGCTGGCAACGATGTTCCCGGTGTTGGCCGTGCCCAGCGGGCGATAATGGGTGTCGTAGACGACAAGCTTTTCGAGCTTGATGATGCTGGCGGTTACGATGTATTGACGGAACTGGTTCTGCAATTGCTGGACAAGCACGTCATGCTGGCCGCTGGCGAGGGCGCGGCGGAATTCCGGTTCGCTCTGCACGGCCAGTCCGAGGTCGCGCGCCCGCTCCTCAAGGTCATGCAACTGCTCGCTGACGGTGATCCGCACCAGTTCCTCGAGCGCCAGGCGCTGGTTCTCAAACGCCTGGCGCCGGTAGATCTCGCCGGTCGTGAGCGCGAGCGCCAGGCCGAGCATGCCCATCAGCCCGATGGTCGCGCCGAGCGTGAAGCGCATCGAAAAGCGGAATTTGAGCAAAGTGTTCCCCCGATCCTTGTGTGATTATCTGTGATTTTTTTTCAGGAAGGGATAATTCATTCTATGGGATGCCGGATAAATTCGGCCAGAGCAACTCAAGCCGTTGATTTCCGCCGGAATTTCATACCATCCGGCTTGGTTGGGCTCCGCCCTTCAGTGAGTGTAGACGCTCGCTATGCCATTGCGGCCTGTCCTTCCCAACGACATGAGTTTCGGGTATGAATGGCCACAGCAGTTCATAATAATCGTGGAGGTGGTGATGAATTCGGGCGAAACCGCGCGCGACACAACCATGGCGGATGCGGCCGCCGCCTGTCCATTGGCATCGCCGCTTACCGCGCGCATCCCCGGCCTGTTGTCGCTCGCTGCCGTGCCGCCAGCAATCCTGGCGAATCCGTTCTTTTTCGGCCTTGCCGGTGGTCTGCTCGCCGTCATCTGCCTGCTGCTTTCGCCGCCGCGCCGCCGTAGCCTCGGTATTGCGGGTCTCATCGGTGCCGTGGCCGCCAGCAGCTTGGGCGTTTTTGTCCTGCGCTGAGTTGGTGCGCGGTCGTCACGGCTAGAGTTGCCCCGGGAACTGCGTCACAATCACTCCGCAAAGAGGCTGGTATCGACCCCGCCGTCTCTTCCGGAAGACCCCTACAACCGGATCGCTGTTCTGCAGCCATGAAGACCATCATCCTGCTGTCCCTGTCCAACGTCTTCATGACCTTCGCCTGGTACGCGCACCTGAAGGAACTGCGCGACAAGCCGTGGATTATTGCTGCGCTGATCAGCTGGGGCGTGGCGCTGTTTGAGTACCTGTTGCAGGTGCCGGCGAACCGCGCCGGTTACGGCCAATTCGATCTCGGCCAACTCAAGATCATGCAGGAGATTATTGCGCTGACGGTGTTCGTGCCGTTCGCGCTGTTTTACATGAAGGAACCGCTGCGCCTCGATTTTCTCTGGGCCGGCCTGTGTCTGGTCGGCGCCGCCTACTTCATGTTTCGTACACCGGCCGGAGGCCCATAATGGCCGACCCATTCGATTTCGAAAAACCGGTGCGCTATGCAGTCATGGGCAATCCGGTGGCGCACTCGAAGTCGCCGCGCATTCATGCGTTGTTCGCGCACCAGTTCAAGCACCACATAGAGTACACCGCCATCCAGGTTGACACGGGCGGGTTCGCGCAGGCGGTGGAGCAGTTTCGTGCCAACGGCGGCGCCGGGCTGAATATCACCGTGCCGTTCAAGCAGGAGGCATTCAAACTCGCCGACCACCTGAGCGAACGCGCCAAGATCGCGCAGGCCGTGAACACGCTCCGCTTCGAGCCGGACGGACGCCTGTTCGGCGACAATACCGACGGTGCCGGTCTGGTGCACGATCTCGACAAGAACCTCAGCGTGCCGCTCAAAGACAAACGTATTCTGGTACTCGGTGCAGGCGGCGCGGTGCGCGGTGTGCTCGCGCCGCTGCTCAAGCACCGTCCAGCGCTGATCGTGATCGCCAACCGCACGCTGTCGAAGGCCAAGGATCTGGCCGGGGAATTCGCGCACTACGGCAAGGTCGAGGCCTCTGGATTCAAGGAACTGAAGGGCAAGCACTTCGATATCGTCATCAACGGCACCGCCGCCAGCCTCAAAGGCGAAGTCCCGCCACTGCCGGACAACCTGTTCACCACCCACGCGCTCGCCTACGACATGATGTATGGTGAGAAGAGCAAACCATTTCTCGACTGGGCCGCCGTGCACGGCGCCACGCAGGTGGTGGATGGCCTCGGCATGCTGGTCGAGCAGGCGGCGGAGTCCTATTTAATTTGGCACGGGGTGCGGCCGGAGACGCGCAGTGTGATCGAGAAGTTGCGGGCGGAGGGTTGAATCGCCTACGGCGATACTGATCAAAACTACTACTTCAGATAATCATCCTTTAGCTTCACGTAATGCTTCGCCGAATACTCAAACCACGCCAGTTCCTGTTCCGTTAGTGCGCGCGCCTTCTTCGCCGGCCGGCCGAGCCACAGATAGCCGCCTTCCAGCTCCTTGCCTTCGGTAACCAGCGAGCCGGCGCCGAGCAGTACACCGTCGTGCAGCACGGCACCGTCCAGGATGATGGAACCCATGCCGATCAGGCAGCGGTTGCCGACGCTGCAGGAATGGATGACACACTGGTGGCCGATGGTGACGTCGTCGCCGACCACGCACGACCAGCCTTCCGGCAATTCCGGGTAACGATGGGTGCCGTGGAGGACGCTGTTGTCCTGGATATTGGTGCGCGCGCCAACGCGAATGAAATTGACATCGCCGCGCACTGAGCACATCGGCCAGATCGAGGTGTCGTCGTCGATCTGAACGTCGCCGATGACGGCGGCGGATTCGTCCACGTACACGCGCGCGCCGAGTTTGGGAAGAATTTCTTTATAGGGGCGGATAGCCATGTGCGTCTCCTCGTCAGGGCGCGTAACCGCACCCTACATCAACTTACATTATATCAATCAGGCCGCCATGCCAGCGGCGGTTCTTCCAGCAGCGCGAGCTGCTCGCGTAGGTGCAGGATTTGCTCCTCCCAGTAGCGCGGCGTGTTGAACCACGGGAAGTTCATCGGAAACGCCGGGTCGTCCCAGCGGCGCGCCAACCAGGCGCTGTAGTGCAGCAGGCGCAGGGTACGGAGCGGTTCGAGCAGCATCAGCTCGGAAGCATCGAAGTCCATGAACTGGGTGTAACCGGTGAGGATGTCGCCGAGCTGTTGCTCCATGTCGGTGCGCGATCCGGACAGCAGCATCCACAGATCCTGCACCGCCGGGCCGGTGCGGCAGTCGTCCAGATCCACGATGTGCACGCTGCGCCGTTGATCGTTGCCGTCATTCTGGCGCGGCTCGGTCCAGAGCAGATTGCCCAGATGGCAGTCGCCATGCAGGCGCAGGTGCTGCGGCGCAATCGCCTCGAAGCGCGCGCCGATGAGTTCGAGCAACTGATCGGTGAGCGTGCGGTAGGGGATTTCGAGATAATCGGGCAGAAAGCGGTTCTTGAGAATGTACTCCGCCGCCTCACGTCCGTAGCCGTCCACGGTGATGGTCAAGCGATGTTGGAAGCGCTGGCTGCGACCGACACGATGCAGACGTCCAAGATAGCGGCCGAGGATTTCACGCTCGGCGCGCAGATTGAGTTCGGAGACGCGCCCCGGTTGCCAGGGAAAAAGCGCCAGGCGGAAACCAGCGTGCGTGGCAAGGGTGTCGCCGTCCGCGCGAACCAGCGGCGCCACCACCGGGATCTCCTGCTCCAGCAGCTCGAGCGCGAACCGGTGTTCCTCGCGGATCGTGGCGTCCGACCAGCGTTCCGGGCGATAGAATTTCGCGGCGACCGGAGTCGTTCCCGGCGTCCTGCCTCCCGCGACACTAGCACGTCTCTGTGCGTCGCCTTGCTCCTCGGTCTCGACGCGGTACACGCGGTTCTCGTAGCTGTTGAGCGCGTGCAGCGCACCGGTGCAACGCAGGCCGAAGGTTTCGACGGCGTCGAGGATTACCTCGGGCGTGAGCGCGGCGTACGGATGAGTGGCGGACACGCGGAGGAATTCCTCAAGATGAGCGGGCGCAGGGAGGTGGGGCAGGCTGGTAAAGCATGCTAGATTATGGGCCGAACCCGCCATGCTGTAAAAACCTTTCGAACATGAACGAACTTACTGCCAATCCGCTGCTCGATCTTGCCGGCCTGCCGCACTTCACGGCGATTCTTGCGGAACACGTGGAGCCAGCGGTTGACGCTACGCTCGCTGCCAACCGCGCCGCCATCGAGCGCTTGCTGGTTGAGGTGCGCGAGCCGACCTGGGACAGTTTCGTCCAGCCGATCGAAGACATGAATGAGCGCTTGGGCCGCCTCTGGTCACCGGTGTCGCACCTCAATGCGGTGATGAACAACGAGGCGCTGCGCGCTGCCTACAACAACTGCCTGCCGAAACTCAGCGACTACGGCACTGAACTCAAGCAGGACGAACGCCTGTACCGCGCCTACAAGGCGGTGGCGGCGCGCCCGGATTTTGCCGCGCTCACGGCTGCGCAGAAGAAAATAATCGAGAATATCCTGCGCGATTTTCGTCTATCCGGCGCGGAGCTGAACGAAGCCGACAAAAAACGCTTCAAGGACATTGAGCAGGAACTCTCCACCCTGCAGAGCAAGTTCGAGGAGAACGTGCTCGACGCCACCAATGCCTGGGAACTGTTCATCACCGATGAACAGGAACTCGCCGGTTTGCCGGAGAGTGCGCGCGCCGCGGCCCGCCAGGCATCCGAGCGCGACAGCAAGAGTGGTTGGAAGCTCACCCTGCACATGCCGTCGTTTTTGCCGGTAATGATGTACGCCGACAACCGCGAATTGCGTCGCCAGATCTACGAAGCCTCCGCGACGCGTGCCAGCGAACTTGGCCCGAATGCTGGCCAGTGGGACAACGGCGCGATCTTGCAGCAGATACTCGCGCTGCGCGCCGAGAAGGCGAAGCTGCTCGGCTTTCCGAACTTTGCGGTCCTGTCCATCGCCACCAAGATGGCCGAAAGCACGGATGAAGTGTTCGCATTCCTGCGTGATCTGGCGGCGCGCTCGCGCCCGGCGGCGCAGAAAGAACTGGCCGAGTTGCGCACCTTCGCGGCTGAGCGTTTCGGCATGACCGGAATCGAGGCTTGGGACATTCCTTATTACTCGGAGAAGCTGCGCCAGGAACGTTTCGACTTTTCCGAAGAAGACCTGCGCCCATATTTCCCTGAGCCACAGGTGGTGGGCGGCATGTTCGACGTGGTGCAACGCCTGTATGGCCTCGATATCCACGAGGTGCAGGGCGTAGAACTCTGGCATCCGGACGCGCACTTCTACGAGATTCGCGATGCCGGCGGTCAGGTGCGCGGCCGCTTCTACATGGACCTGTACGCGCGTCCGCACAAGCGCGGCGGTGCATGGATGGATGACTGCATGTCGCGCAAGCGCGATGCCGATGGTGTGCAGGTGCCGGTTGCCTACCTCATCTGCAATTTCAGCTCGCCGGTCGGCAACAAGCCGGCACTCTTTACGCACGATGAAGTGACCACGCTGTTCCACGAGTTCGGCCATGGTCTGCACCACATGCTCACGCTGGTCGACTACACGAGCGTGGCCGGCATCAACGGCGTGAAGTGGGACGCGGTCGAGTTGCCCAGTCAGTTCATGGAGAACTGGTGCTGGGAGCGGCAGGCGCTGGATGTGCTCGCCCGGCATTACGAAACCGGTGCGCCGCTGCCTGACGAGCTGTACAAGAAAATGATCGCGGCGCGCAACTTCCAGTCGGCCATGCAAATGGTACGGCAGATCGAGTTCTCGCTATTCGACATGCGCCTGCACAGCGAGTACGACCCGAACGGGACGCAGACTATCCAGCAACTGCTCGACGAAGTGCGCCAGGAAGTGTCGGTGGTTTTTCCGCCGGCGTTCAGCCGCTTTCCGAACAGCTTCGGTCATATTTTTGCCGGTGGCTACGCGGCCGGTTACTACAGTTACAAGTGGGCGGAGGTGCTGTCGGCCGATGCCTTCTCCAAGTTCGAGGAAAACGGCGTGTTCAATCGCCAGACTGGCGAGGAATTCCTGCATAATATTCTGGAGCAGGGCGGGGCCTACGAGCCGATGGAACTGTTCGTGCGCTTTCGCGGCCGCAAACCGAAAATCGATGCGTTGCTGCGCCATTCCGGCCTGGCGGCGTGAGGGAGGGAGTCAAATCATGAGGGGTCGTTTATTCATCCTGTTGAGCCTGGCGTTGGCTTGTCCGACCATCGCTCTGGGCGCCGATTCTGCCGTTATCCCCCCGGCCCCCGAGAGCGCGGACGTTGCAACACCGGCCGTTGCGCCACCTGCCCAGGTTGTGGACGAAAAACCAAAGCCTGCGGAGAGGCCGAAACCGGTGGAAAAGCCGAGGCCGGTGGAGAAACCGCGCCCCCCAGTCGAGATCGCCAGGCCGCCAGAAGTGATGCCCAGTAAACCCCCAGAAGTGATGCCCAGTAAACCTATCGAGCTGCCGGCACCGGCCGCTATGCCGGCCCCCGCGCCGGCTGACAACGGCACGGCCAGGCAGGGCGAGGCGAGCGCCGGTTACTCATTCGGTTGCCTCGCGCTGTCTTTTGCTATGCTCATTATAGGAATCGCCGCCGGGTTTATCGGGCGGCACCTGATGAGCCGCCACAAACTTGGCGGCATGAGCGTGAGGATTGGAACATGGCGCGGAATACCCTGATTGCTGTTCTGGTAACGACGCTGGCGGTTGCGCCGGCTTATGCCGCCAAGCTTTACAAGTGGGTGGATGAGCGCGGCAATATCTCCTACCAGGATCGGCCGCCACCGGAAGGTGTGGGTAAGGTTGAGGAGAAAAATTTACGCGATGGTCACGGCGGCGACAGCGGCAGTCCGGAGGCCGCCGAGGCCGCGGCCAAATCACCGGTGACGCTCTACATGGTACCGAAGTGCAGCTCCTGCGATGCGGCGCGCGTCTATCTCAAGAAGCGCGGCGTGCCCTTCGCAGAGATCAACGTCTCCGAGAAGAACCCGCAGGCGCAGCAGGAGATGGTCAAGAAGTTTGGCGAACTCTCTGTTCCGACGATCACGGTCGGCGGCAAGGTCATGCAAGGTTATGTTGAATCCCTGCTGGCGGGCGAACTCGACCAGGCCGGTTATCCGAAGCTGGGAGCCAGCCCCGAAGCCAGCGAGGCGCCGGAAGCCGCGCCCGCTCAATAACTCGCTTCCACCGCCGCGCCCCAACCGGACGCGGCGGCATTTTTTCTCCGCGCCTGCGCGCACATGAAAATCGCCAGCTGGAACGTCAATTCCCTGAACGTGCGTCTGCCGCAGGTGCTCGCGTGGCTGGCGGCCGAGCAGCCGGATGTTTTAGCGTTGCAGGAAACCAAACTGGTGGATGAGAACTTCCCGCGCGCCGAGATCGAAGCAGCCGGTTACCATGCCGAGTACGCAGGTCAGAAGACTTATAACGGCGTTGCCCTGCTCAGTTGCCAGCCGGCGCAGAACGTCGTGACCGGTATCCCCGGTCTGGATGACGCGCAGCGGCGTGTGCTCGCTGCCACGTTCACCGGCGTGCGGGTGATCAACCTGTACGTGCCGAATGGCGAGAGCGTGGAGTCGGACAAATACCGTTACAAGCTCAACTGGCTGGCGGCGCTGACGGCGTGGATCAAGCAAGAGCTCGCCGCACACCCGCGGCTTGTGGTGCTTGGCGATTTCAATATCGCACCAGAATCACGCGATGTGCACGACCCGAAGCAGTGGGAAGGGCGCGTGCTCTTCAGCGAGCCGGAGCGCGCCGCCTTTCAGCAACTGCTGGCTGCCGGCTTATGCGACACGTTCCGCTTGTTCGAGCAACCGGAAAAAAGCTTCAGCTGGTGGGATTACCGCATGCAAGGCTTTCGGCGCAATCACGGTTTGCGCATCGACCATGTTCTGGCGAGTCACGCCCTGTGCAAACTGTGCGAGACCAGCCGCATCGACAAGGGGCCGCGCGCCCATGAGCGGCCCTCCGACCATGCACTAGTGGTGGCCGAATTTAATATCTAAAGGATGGTGTGTAAAACGGCGACCTGCCTTGTTGCGACAAAACAGTTCGCCGGCATGGTGGATTACAGCTCGAATCCCCAGACGTCGCGCATCAGTTTGCCGAGACCCTGGTATTCCTCCACAGTTGCCGGCAACAGTGCCTGGACCTTGTACACCTCGCGCAGTTTCTGCGTGGCGGTCGCGCCCTCCGGCGACAGCAACGCCTGGGTGACCCGCTCGCGTTTCTCCGCGGTCAAGCGTGGGCCGGCGCTGAACGCCTGATTCGGCAGTGGTTTGCTTGTGAACAGCACCTTGGCGGCCTTCGCCTCCTTGTCGAGATCCTGATACAGCTTGGCTTGCAGGATGCCGCCTGCGCACTTGCCGCTTTTCACGCCCTTGTACGCATCTGCGAAGTTCTGCACCTCGATGACCAGCGGCTGGCGCGCCGGGTTCTCAAATTCATACAGCACCGTGAGCGTCGCCAGATTGGGCGACGGGAAGGCGCACACCGTGCGCCCGGCCAGATCCTTGAGGTTGTTGATCTTGTCCTGATTGTTCTTGGCAATGGCCACGAATGCCAAGTTGCCCGGGAACTTCACCAGTGGCACGTGGTTGAGCTTGGCCATGCGCCAGCTCACGAACTGCGGGCCATCCAGCACGATGTCGTAATTGCCTTTGCGCATTTCGCTCTGGTAGACGAGGTAGTTGTCTCCGTAGCGGAATGTGACCTTCTCACCGGCGGCTTTGGACAACAAATCGACGATCGGTTTGTAGATTTCCTCTTCTTTTTCCCTTGTATCGCGCGGCGCGGAACTCAGTATCAGTTCTGCGCGCGCCGGGACCAGGGACAGAAGCGCGAACAGGGCGAATATCACATTGAAAGTGCGTATATGCTGCATGTGCCCCACCTCGAATAAGATTGACGCAGTTCGGCATGCATACGCCGACCGCTTTGCATTTTTTTACCAAACTATCGACTATCACCGGGATAATGCAAGTACTGGGCCAGAAGCGGTGCAAATCAGGGCCCGAGGCGCGCGCCTGCACCTGAAGTACACACGCCAAGCCTGTGAATCAGAATGTGTGTGATGCGCGTGCAAGGTTGCTGCTTGGCGAGCCGATAGGGCGGGCGTACAATGCCGACCTCGATTTGACCCGTGGGAGAGACCGGTCCGGCTAACACCGGCCCGGCGCCGAAGGCGCAACCCGCCCGGAATCGCTCAGGCAAAAGGACCGCGCGGTCAGTCATCGACTCTGGAGAGCGACGCCCCGAGTTTATATGGGGATCGTCCACCGAAGGGGCTCAAGCTCTCAGGTTAACGGACAGAGGGGCGATGGATGCATGCATCCATCGCCCCTTTTCGTTTTTCAGACCGGGACTCATGACCAAGAACGTCTTTCCGATCAGCGAAGTCCGTGCGCCGAACGCCACGCGCCTGCCGGCGTGGATTCG